>Ga0163144_10000893_pt1 | contig 70792 bp, 59 predicted proteins | sample OliLak19BULKMAT1_FD_123175 | JGI IMG/M metagenome (GOLD analysis project Ga0163144, IMG submission 123175) | Freshwater microbial mat bacterial communities from Lake Vanda, McMurdo Dry Valleys, Antarctica - Oligotrophic Lake LV.19.BULKMAT1 | ecosystem: Environmental > Aquatic > Freshwater >... | reverse complement strand
TTGGGTCGCCAGCCAAGGCGCGGGCGACGGAGCCTATCTCCGATAGGTGACTGAGCCAGCAACGCCGGATCGCGACTCAAGCCCAAGTAGATTTGAGCGTTTATTTCTGACCGAGTCCCTAAGACCGTTCAAGACGGTCAGCCCCGTGATTACTGACGCTTTTCCGTCAGAGGGAGCATGACTCCGCGACGGAAAAGAGTCACCTGGCCGGTGCTGGAGGAAACCACGATGGAGATGCAGTTCGTGGCGACACTGATCGCCGCGGCCGCGGCATGGCGGCTGCCGAGCCCGCTCGGAAGTTCGTGCGTACTGTCGGTCGCCTGGATGAGACTTCCCGCCGATTCGACCACTCCATCACCGCGGATGATGAAAGCACCGTCGATGGAGGAAAACTCCTTCACCGTCTCATCCATGAAGGGATTCAGGATGTTGCGATCCTCCTCCTTGTATCCATAAAATGGGTTCAGCACGAGCGGTTTGGAAAGCGACCCCACCTTTTGATTGTCGCCGACAACGAACAGACATCCCACCGGCCGGCCTTCGCGCCCTTCCACGCCGAGTTCGGTCGCGACCGCGATGATCCTTTCCAGCACCTCGGGCTTCACGTCATCCGGCAGCAAGTCTGCCGTCGATCCGGTGAGCAGGGTCTGAAACTCCCGCTCAATGTCCACGACCACGAGGGTGTCGAACTGGTTACTTCCGGTGATACCGCCGACGCAGCAGATCCGATCGGAAAAATTAATGATGCCGCGGGTTAATGCGACCAGCATGCCGCTCCGCAGTTGAGCCAGCCGCTGATTGGAAAACGACCGCACTTGGATGGTTTCACTGAACTCGTTCTCGTCATCACTCGTTTCGAGCGCGGTCCGCGTGACAAGAATCGTCTTGAGCTTCGAGCGCAGCACGCCCGGTTGAACGCCACCGATGAAGGTATCTCCGAAGACCACGATCGCACTGCAATCCGCGCCCTGCGCAACCCGCTCGGCTTCGCGAAACATCAGGCGGTTGACCCGATTTTGCTGCGCCTCCACGACGCGCAGTCCGCCGAAACCACCGATCATGCGCTCGTGCAGCGCGTCGAGATCGGGGGCATTAACGAGATTGTCGACGAGCTCCTTGTCCTTCACCTGCCGCGCGATGGAAGCAAGGACCTGGAGGTAATCGCGCGCTCGCTCGCCCGCGATCAACATCACGATGAGATGCACCCGCTCATCGGCGAGCGCGCCGTCATGACGAATACCCACCCGGCTGCGTCCAATCGCGAGGACATAACGACGGCTCATCTTGATGCGGACGTGCGGCAGCGCCACGCCGAAACCGAGATACGTCGTCATCGTGCTCTCTCGCGCCAGCAATCCCTTCAGAAGTGCATCCGGCTTGAGGTCGGGAAATTTATCCACACACACATCGAGCAGCTCCTTGAGCGCCCCCTCGAGATCGAGGCTCTTTAAATCAACGATGCGGTTCCGCGCGATGATCTTGTCGAGCCGCATGGTAGGAAATCAAGGCGCCGCCGCTGCTACGGCCGGTGCTTTTCCGTCTGACGCGACCCTGCGGTCATGACTGCAGCCAAAATAATCATTTCACTTCTCCCACTGCAATGCGCCCTTCTTGATCTCGTAAAACAACCCGAGGATCAATACCCCGAGGAAGAACGCGATCGGTCCGAGGATCGGGATGTTATTGGCCAGAAACTCCCGATAGATAAAGGTCCACGGAATCAGAATCACGATCTCGAGGTCGAATAACATGAACAGAAGCGCCGTGAGGTAGAACTTCACGGAAAAGCGAGTGTGCACCGGTCCTTCCGCGGGCATGCCACATTCGTAGGCAGAATCCTTGATCTTCGATTTGCGCGCGCGCTGACCCAAGAGATGGCTGGCACCGATCACCCCGCCGGTGATGGCCGCGGCGAGAACGGCTTGGATCAAAAAGGGAAGATACGCAGAGGAAGTCATGTCATTCGAGAGAGGGACACTTGGGCCAAGCAAATGGCCAGTCGCAAGAGGTAATTTACTCGCTAGTCGACGGGAATGATCCGCGCATTCTGGGTCTTGGTTGAACCAACGCCCAGCGTCTCAGCGAACTCCAACGTGCGAATCTCCTCGCTCACGGGTTCGAAGCCGGACCGTTTCCGGTGGCCGTTAATCCGATCACGCGCGAGAGAGTCCAACATCACCGGATCGGTGCTCAACCAGAGAATCGGTTCGGACACCGTATAAAGCGAATTGAAGAAGGGGCCGCCGATGAATTGGTAGTGCTGGAGGCTGGCGAGGGTGAACATCCAGGTTTCCCGCAGTTCGGGGATCGCGCTCATTTCCGCCACTGCCGCCGGAGCATTCGCGGGCGAACGGAAGAAGCGGGCGGTGTTGGATGCGTTCCAGAGTGTCGCGTTCACCAGCGCTCCATTGATACCCAGGGTCGGATGATCGGTGTAAACTGGAAGATTGATCCAAAAATCCGCGTCCAAAAAGAGCGGGGTCGCCAGGAAACTTTTGCGGTCCTCGTCCTTGCTCGACGTGTTTGGCACTCCCTTAGTCTGTTGTTCGGCGAAAATCGGATCGAAGCGTTGCGGGAGCGGAGAATCGTAAAACCAGAGCGGGTCATAGAAACGCCCTGACTCAAGCACGTAAACGGGATTGCCCGCAAACGGGGTGCGGCCCGACACCAGCGAAGGCAAATAGCCCGTCATGCGCAGGCGCAGGGCATTGAGACCCACGAGAAAAATTTCGTCATTGGCAAAACCACGCTGCCGCAAAGCGGCGATGACCGCCTTGACCAGAGGTACCGGGGTGGCCAGACCCGGACCTGAATCCGCGTAAATTTTCAGGCCTACCTTCCGCTTCGCACCCGGCTGAAGTTTGCGACCCGTGGCCTGCTCGAACGTCTCGATCATTCGCGCGACGACGCGCTCATAAGTCGCTTCGTCAAAGGCCGACAAACGCGCTTCCCACACCGGCGGAGTGGCCTCTGGAACTTTCGGCTGCGCGGAAACCGCCGGGGCGGAGAGGGGCGAAGAGGGAGTGGCGGCGTTCGCCACGGCGAACGAAAATGCCAGGGCCAGAAGGGCGGTGGTAAGCAGGCGCATGCGTTTGGTTTGTCGTCTCAGAAAGCACGAAGTTTCCTCCGCATTGAAACTTTGGTGGGCGTAAGCCGTGCCGCAATGCGATTCGTGGTATTCGGACGCGAACCGCGCGTTGACACTCCGCGCCGCCGTGCAGAGTTTTCTGAGCGCCTCCGTTGGCCCGTGATCGAGAGGGTTTACCAGCGCCCGCCGATCCATCCCATGCCCGTCATCAAGCCCAGTTGCGTTCGCGATCTCAAGCTGCGCGTCAATCTCGCGGACGTCATTTCGCGCGTCGTAACGCTGCGCAAGGCGGGCGGCACCCGGCTTAAAGGCCTCTGTCCGTTTCATAACGAAAAGACCCCGTCCTTTCACGTCGATGCCGACAAGGGTTACTACAAGTGCTTCGGGTGCGGCAAGGCGGGCGACGCGATCACGTTCGTCCGCGACACGGAGCAACTGAATTTTACGGAGGCAGTCGAAGCCCTCGGAAAACGCTTCGGCATCGTGATTGAATTCGAGGAAGGTTCCGGCGGTCCCACGACGGCGGAGCGCTCCTTGCGCCAGGAGATTTTCGACCTGCACGATGTGGCGGCGGAACATTTTCATCAGGCGTTGAAGGCGAAGGACGCCACCGGGGAGTTTTTTCAGGATTACTGGACCACGAAACGTCGCTTTGCCGCGGAAATCGCCGACGAGTTCAAAATCGGAGCGGCCGACGCTCACGGGAGCGGACTTGGACCGGCGTTGCTCCGGAGAAAATTCTCCGAGGAAGCCCTCCGCCGCTGCGGGCTTTTCTTTATCTACGACGATGCTCCCATCACGCTCGGAGCGTTACGACCGCGTTTTCGGGGACGGCTGATGATTCCGATTCGCGATCATCAAGGCCGCGTGGTCGCCTTTACCGCACGGCAAACCGAACTCACCCCATCAGACGATCCGGCGCGGGAGGCGAAATACGTCAACTCCCCCGAGACGCCCATTTTCACCAAGGGAAATCTGCTCTTTAACCTGGACCGTGCGCGCACGTCCGTCGGTGACGGCAAACCCTTTGTGCTCGTCGAGGGACAACTCGATGCGATCCGGTGCTGGAGCGTCGGCCTCAAGACCGCCATTGCTCCGCAAGGGACGTCGATCACGGAGGGGCAGCTCGTGTTGCTGCGCCGCTACCATGCGCAAGTGGAGTGTTTCTTCGACCGCGACACCGCGGGCCAGAAAGCTTCGCTGCGCTTTTTGCCGCTGGCGCTCAAAGCAGGGTTGGAAGTGCGTTTCCTGACGCTGGCCGGAAGCGGCAAGCTCGACCCCGACCTGCTCTTTCTCGAGCGCGGCCTGGCAGGCTACGATGAAGTTCGGCGGGACGCGCAGAGTGCGATGCAGTTCGCGTGTCATTCCGTCCTGCCTGACCCCGCCGGAGCCTCCGCCGAAATGCGCTCGCGGGCCGCGCAGACCGTTTTCGAAATTATCACCTCCGCAGAGAGCGAGGTCACGCGCTCGGCTTTTGTCACCGAAGCCGCGACGCACCTACGCCTTGGGGCTCTGGCCGCGGCGAAAGACTTTGAAGCCCTCGTCGCCCGCCAATCTCGACAGGCCGCCGCGCGCCCGCTGCCGGCGAACGACGCTGAATCCGCCTCCGGCCCGGGAACACCGGACGGCGGGCAAAAAAGCAAATCCGCCCAATTGGTCCACACTCCCGAGCGCGACCTGTTAATGCTTTGCCTGCATTTCGAAGCGCTCGGGAAACCACTGAGCCATGCCGTGCCCCCCGATTGGGTCGATCGCGAGCACCCTGCCGGCGCGCTGCTAAACCGTTTCCTGGGAGAGTTTGAGCAAGACGCCTGGCCGGGACGGGATCATCTGGATGGCCTATTGGAAAACGCCGAGGAACGCACCCTGGTGGCCACGCTCCTGTTTGAAAACCCGGCAATCGAAGATCCAAACAAGGTCGCGCAAGAGGGGTTGAAGCAGCTGCGCGCCCGTGCCCTTGAGCCGCGGATGCGGCAAATAGAACTTGCTTTGGCCAACCCCCACGCGGACATTGAAGCTGACCCAATTTCTCTCTTGAAAGAACGCGATAAACTCCAACGCCAGCTCCGCACGCCCCTTGTTTTGGCTGCGGGAGTTTGATCGTTTTTCCTTCGCAGCTCGTCCGGTCGCCTTTTTCATCACTCATGTCCCGCAAGTCCAAGTCAGCATCCGCCGATTCCGCCCAGTCTGAAGCCGTCGAGGCCGCCCTCGCCAAAGTCAATCCGGCCGCCGAGAGCGGCGTCGCGGGCGCGGAAAATATGCCCGCGGGTGGGATCAACGACAAGATCCGCCACCTCATCCGTTTGTCGAAGGAGCAGGGCTATCTGACGTTCGACGACATCAATGAGGCGTTGCCGGAGTCCGTCGAGAATCAGGAGGAGATCGATAACGTCCTTTCGATTCTGCAGAACCTCGAAATCGAGATCCTCGAGCCCGATCAAGTCGAAGATTACAAGCAGCGTCAGGAAGAAGCCGAGGAAGAGGAATCGCGCACGTCGCAGAACGACATCCTCGACGATCCGGTGCGGATGTACCTGAAGCAGATGGGCCAGGTGCCGCTGCTCACCCGGGAGCAGGAAGTTGAAATTTCGAAGCGGATTGAGACCGCGGAACTGAAGGCTCAGGAGGCCCTTTTTCAAGCCGCCGCCATCGGGGCCTATATCGGCACGCTCGGCCGCAAATTGATCAACCGCGAGGAGCGGTTCGATCGCGTCGTAATCGACAAAAAAATTGAGTCCCGCGAGGCGTATTTCAAGAGCCTGGAGAAACTCGTCGACAACACCCAGGAGTCCGAAGCAGGCGTGGCGGAAGCGTGGGCGGAATACCTCCACGCCAAGAACGACGCCGACAAGAAAAAGGTCCTGGCCAAGTTCCGCAAACGCGAGAACGTGCTCCGGTCCTTTTTTGCGAAGTTCTATTTCAAGCTCAAGGTCTATGAGGAATACCTTGAACAGCTCCGTCCGACGATTGAAGAGATCGAGTCCCTCGATAGTCAGATCGATCGCGCCAAGCATCCGAAGTCGAAGAAAGACGCGGCGATCGACACCAAGGTCCTCCATGCCCAACTGAAACAAATCGAAGCGAAACAGCGGATCGCGCCCGAAGAGCTCCTCAAGGTTGTCGCCCAAACCATGGTCCACGTGCGCGAAGCACATAAGGCCAAGACCGAGATGGTGGAGGCCAATCTCCGTCTCGTGATTTCCATCGCGAAGAAGTACACGAATCGCGGCCTCTCCTTTCTGGATTTGATTCAGGAGGGCAACATGGGCCTGATGAAGGCCGTCGAGAAGTTCGAGTATCGCCGCGGGTATAAATTTTCCACCTACGCCACCTGGTGGATCCGCCAGGCCATCACCCGCTCGATTGCCGACCAAGCCCGGACCATTCGTATTCCGGTGCACATGATCGAGACCTTGAACAAGGTCATGCAGGTGCAAAAGCAACTGCTCCAGGAATACGGCCACGAGCCAACTCCGGAAGAAGTCGCGGACGAGATGAACCTGCCCGTCGAGCGCGTGCAGCAGATCATGAAGATGGCCCAACAGCCCATCTCACTCCAGTCACCGGTCGGCGACGGCGACGACACCAGCTTCGGCGACTTCATCGAGGACAAGTCCGCCGAGAATCCGTACGACATGACGGCCTACTCGCTCCTGCGCGAGAAGATCATCGACGTTTTGGATACACTCACGGAACGTGAACGCCGCGTGCTCTCACTGCGCTTCGGCTTGGTCGATGGTTACAGCCGTACGCTCGAAGAGGTCGGAAAACAATTCAAAGTTACCCGCGAACGCATTCGTCAGATCGAAGCCAAAGCACTGCGCAAGATGCGGCATCCAACGCGTATCCGGCAGCTGCACGGCTTCTTTGACGCCGAGCAAATCGACAACGCGCAGAACCTGCTCAAGGTCGCCGCGACGGCCCGCCCTCCCGGCGCACCCGCCGGTGGCGGCCCGCTGGGCGGCGGCAGTAATCTCGGGCCCGGCAGCCTTCCCGGTGGCCTCGGATTCCCATTGCCCAAGCTGTAAGCTCCCCGCGGCACCGGTCGCATGGTTCGATGAACATCACCGCCCCTGCGCTCACCTCGCTGGCGGTGATTTTTTTTGCCGGCTGCCAACACCGCCCCCCAGCAAGCGCCCCTGACGCCTCGCTCGTAGGAGGGACCCGCGAACCAATGGCGCCGAGTCCACGCCTAATCATCGGCCGCGTCATCGCCGTCGATCAGGAACGCGGCTTTGCCTTCGTGGAACTCACCCGCGATGCACCTGCCGAAGCCATCGTCCCCAACACCGAACTATCCGCTCGAACGCCCGAATTGAAAGGCACCGCGCTCATGCAAGCCTCCCGGCACCGCCGCGGCCGTACCCTCGGGGCGACAATCACATCAGGTAAACCGTCGGCGGGCGAAGAGGTTGTGTGGCTGGCCCCATGAGCCGCGCAAGAAACCCGCTTTCCCGCTTTACAGGCCCGAACCCCGGTTTAACTTAAGCGATCATGGTGACCTCTATTTTCCCCTTCGCGGTATTCGGCCTCGGTCCGACCGAGCTGATCGTCATCCTCGTCATCCTCCTCGTGCTCTTTGGCGGCGCGAAGTTGCCAGGCTTGGCCAAAGGGCTGGGCCAGTCGATCAAGGAGTTCAAGAAGGCGAGCAAGGAAGAAGAAGAAACCGCTGAAGCCAAGCCAGCAGCCCCCGCCATCGAAGCCAAGCGCTCCGAACCTTCCCGCGCCCACGACGCAAACTGAGCGCTCTGCCCATTCAAGTTTCCCAAGCGCGCCAATCGGCGCGCTTTTTTTGCGACCACCGACCGCGACCAACCGGTCGCTTCGCCGGTCAAGCCGACCCATATCCTGTATTCACTTTGTGACGACAGCGTCCTGGCCGGCCCGCCCACCGGCCGAAACCGGAGCATTCACCCCTAAATTCGGCAGTTCAGATTAACCATGGATGACACCGTATGACACGGATACAGAGAATTGCAGATCTAGGAGCACCTGACCGCCATTTACCCGCAAGGTGAACGGCCCGAAATGCAGACTGCCTTGTTAATCTGTGTCCAGCTGTGAAATCTGTGGATCCAACGGCGGTTTCCAAGTTCACAGAATTCTGCCGCACAAGCCCGAAAGCGCGCGGCGCACGGCGTCAGCCCACCTCCGTGTAACCGAGGCTCAAGTCCGGGATCCGGCGTCGGGTTTTCCTTCTTCGAATTTTTCAACTTAAGGATTCACCAGGGTTGTCATGTATCCAGGATTTGAATTCATCGATTTGCACCGGAGTGCCCAGCACCAGGATCTCATCATGGCTCCGGAGCTTCTGGAGCGAGCTCGGGTTCAAAATCCGCAAGCCGCTCCGGTTCACCCCCGCCACTTGGACGCCATGCGACTGCGCGGGCGACAACTCCCCGAGCGTCCTGCCCGCCGCCCGGCTCCACTCGGGCACGATCAGCGCTTCCATCCGAATTTCCTCGAAGACGGAATCCAGTCCGGCGCTGTCGGAAACCACCCCCAAAAAAATTTTGCCAGCCTGCACTTGTTCCGTCGTTCCCATCAACAGCACTTTATCCCGGGGATAAAGCACCGCGTCCGGAGTGGGCAGCGTAATCATGAAACCCTGGCGTTCGATGCCGACGACGGAACATCCGAAACGCGCGCGCAGATCCACTTCCGCGATCCGCTTGCCTTGTACATCCGCCAGGTCCGGCAGGGTGCAATCGATCATGTGCAGGTTCCAGTCGCCGTGAGGTTGCAGCCACGGCGCCGTCGTGGCATTCATCCGATTTTCGCCCGTCTCCATCACGCTCAGAATCTCCACCTCCATCTCACTGTGCCAGTAGATGAGCTTGCGTCGGAGCACCAGCACCGCCGCCACCGCCACCATTAGTCCGAGGACAAGTAACCAGAGCGTCTCCGCATTGAGCGGCAGGATCGCCAGCAGCCAGAGCCCGATCGCGATCGCGAAGCCGGTTTGCAGCACCGCTTCGATCAATGGCCGAAACCGCTTCGCCGGCGGGTTGTCGCGTGTCGAAATTTCGGCGTAAATCAGCGCCATCGCTGACAGGTTTCGCCAGATCGCCACCAGCGGCGCGAGAATCACGAGCGCCAGACCCGTCCAAAATCCCAACTGCAGGGTGTGGTGCGAAACCATCCCAGGACCGAGCCACGCTTCGACGAGGACAAACAACTGGCCCGAAAACACCACGATCCCGGTCACGAAGAAGGCGCCGACGCCGACTTGGGCGATCCGTTTTCGGCTCAGTTGCCATAACAAATTACGCGCTCTGCGCCGACGCATTCGCTCCAGCCAGCTGTGATACCACCGTAACCAATTGCGGAACCATCGGGGCTGGCGCGCCACTACGCCATCCGCAATTTTCTCCGATCGCCGCATCGCAAAAGGGGCGAGCAAAGTCGTCAGCAGTGAAACTCCAACCGCCAGAGGATAAAAACGCGGCGGCACCACGGCTGCACCCACCCCCAGCTGGGCAATGATAAAGGAAAACTCGCCAATGGGCGTTACCGTTAGCCCCGTTCGAATCCCATCCTTCAGCGGTGTTCCGATCAGCGCCAGCCCCGTCGTAATCGCGATCGGCCGGGCCACCAACGTGAACGCTGCCACCCCACCCACGATCAGGATCTCATCCCAAATCTGCCGTGCATCGATCTGCATTCCAATCGCCACGAAAAAGACCGCACTGAAGACGTCCCGTATCCCGGTGAATGTCCGCTCCACCTGATGACGATGCGGCGTCTCGGCCACGATCGTTCCCAGCAGGAATGCCCCCAACGCCAGCGAATAGCCGGCGAACTGTGCCACCACCGCCAGCCCAAATAAAAGCGCCGCGATCCCCAGGGTCTGCAACTCCTCATCGGCCGCGATGCTCATTCGCCTGAGCAGCCAGGGGACCAGCAACAGCCCAACGATGCCAGCCAGCACCACGAACGCGCCCAGCATCACCAGCGTTTCCGGCACCCGCGCACCCTCGCCTTTCCCGATCTGCGCGATGGAGTTTAAAATCGCGAGCATCACTACGGCCACGATGTCCTCGAGCACCGTCAACCCCATCGCAAGCTGGCCGGAACGTTCGTGATTGGTGCCGGCCTCGTGGAGAATCTTACTGATGATGGCGGACGACGACACCATCAGCATGCCCGCCAAAAAAAGGGCTTCCCGCGCACTCCAACCCATCGACAACGCAAACACCCGGGAAAGGTGATACATTACGATCGCGCTGATGAAGGTCGCGGCCATGAGCGAGAGCCCCAAGCGCCGCATCCGGCGCAAACTCAGTTGCAGCCCGATGGAGAACATCAGGAACACGAGACCGATCTGGGCCAGCGTATCCACGCGCTGGATATCAGCCACCAGCGTCAGCGGCGCCGTGTAGGGGCCCGCCATCATCCCCGCGACGAGGAATCCGCCAATGGCCGAGAGTCCGATCCGCTGGAACAGCCAGCCGACGACCGCCGCGAGACCAAGGATGATCGCCAGATCCTGGATGAAGTGGAAACCATTCATGCCGTTGCGCCCATGAAGACGCGGCGAAATAAGCAACGGGTCAAGCCCTCGCGCCCGCTCCGAGCGCGACCGCACGCCCACTCGCTCCCTCCAGGTGTGCGATCTGCAGATCTGCAGTGCAGGTGCATTTCCCGCGTTGACACCTTTTGCGTCCGCCGATTCGTTACCACCGGCGGAAACGCTGCCTCCCTCCCGCTTCCCGCACTCGCACTATGGCGAACATCTTCGGCTACTTTTCCAACGACATCGGTATCGACTTGGGCACGGCCAACACTCTCGTTTACGTCAAAGACAAGGGCATCGTTCTTCGTGAACCCTCGGTCGTCGCCCTCGATACCGTCTCGCGTAAAGTCCGGGCAGTCGGCGACGAAGCCAAACGCATGCTGGGGCGCACCCCCGGAAATATCACGGCCATTCGTCCGATGAAGGACGGCGTGATCGCCGACTTCGATGTGACGGAAGCGATGCTGCGCTATTTCATCCGCAAGGTTTCCAGCAGCGCATTTCGCGCCCCGCCTCGCGTGGTCATCGCCATTCCATCCGGTATCACCGAGGTGGAGAAGCGCGCGGTCAAGGAGTCGGCCATGCATGCCGGCGCCCGCGACGTGATCACGATCCCGGAACCGATGGCGGCGGCCATCGGCGTCGGCCTTCCCATTGACGAACCGGCGGCCAACATGATCGTCGACATTGGTGGCGGCACGACTGAGATCGCGATCATCTCGCTGAACGGCATCGTGTTTTCCAAGTCCATCCGCGTCGCCGGAGACGAGCTCGACAGCGCCATCATCAACTACATGAAGCGCGCTTACAATCTCCTCATCGGTGAACGCACCGCGGAAGAGATCAAGATGCGCGTGGGTTCGGCTTACCCGCTCGACGATGAACTCACGATGGAGGTCAAGGGCCGCGACTCCGTGGCGGGTCTGCCCAAAACCATCCACATCACCTCGCAGGAAATCCGTGAGGCGCTCGCAGATACCATTGCCGCAATCGTGGATGCGGTTCGCGTCACCCTGGAACGTTGCCCACCCGAGCTATCCGCCGACTTGGTCGACCGCGGCTTTGTGATGGCCGGCGGCGGCGCCTTGATCCGCGGCATCGACAAACTGCTCAGCGAGAAGACCGGGCTACCCGTCACCGTGAGCGAGGATCCGCTTTCGGCCGTCGCCAATGGCACCGGCGCCGTCTTGAACGATCTGTCGTGGCTGATGCAGAACGTGTAAGACTCGGCCGCGTGCCACTCATGCGAGAGCGGGGAATCGACCCCCAAGGTCGTTCAAACCGGGTTTTTTCCTCGTCACTGCGCCCCCACCCGTCGTCACTCCCGTTCAGTGCGCTTCAAACGCTTTGATCAGGCCAAACCTTTCGTGACGCTCGCCCTTGTCGTCATCGGCTGGTTGTTGATCCCAACCGCGGTCAAAACGTTCGCGCGCGCGAGTTTCTTCGAACTCACCGCCCCGGTTACCCTCACCGCCTCGCGCGTGCGCGACCTGCAGGATTTCTGGTCGCTGCGCCTGCACTCCAAAAGCGATCTTATTGAAGCCGGCCGCGATCTCGCTCGCTTGAACGCGTCGTACTCCTTCGCCGTCCAGCAAAACGAGGAACTTCAGTCGGAAATCGGCCGCCTTGAGAGCCTCCTGCGTTTGCCATCATTCCCCGAGTTTCGTTATGAACACGCCCGCGTCGCCCGCCGCGACTTCTCCGGTTGGTGGCAGCAGATCGTGATCCGCAAAGGCCGGAATTTCGGCATCACGGTCGATGCTCCAGTGGTTTTTACCGGCGGCGTCGTGGGCAAGGTCACGGAAGTCCACGCCACCACCGCCGTTGTCGAACTCATCAGTAGCCCCGGCGTCAGGCTCGCCGGCGTCGTCGAAGGCGACTCCCGGCCCCTCAGCTTCGAGGGCGGACTCAATCCGACGTTCGCGCCGCCCACCGGCATCGCCGAGTTTGTGCCGCTCGATGTGGTCGTGAATCCAGGTGCGCCGAAACGCCTGGTCACCTCGGGCTTCGGCGGCGTTTTTCCACCGGGGTTGACCCTCGGAACCATCATTCGCGCCGACATGGGAAGCGACGGGCTGTTTAAATCCGGGATCGTGAAACTCGACGAGCGACTCGGATCCCTCACCGAAGTGACCGTACTCGTGCCCCTCAACACGCCGTGAAAACACTGCCACGCTCCGTTGAGAATTCGCAGCTGCGCGGGAGCGAAATAACCCAAATTCACGCTGCATCCTTTCGACAGGAAGCTCGCTCGTTTTCATTAACCTCAAACCGATGCGCCGGATCTTCGCCCTGTTTCTCACTTTGCTGATTCTTTGGGCGGTGTTGGCCCAAGTGAATCACGCCTTGACGGAGTTCCGGGTGTATCTGTTTGCCGGCGCGTTGTTCGTCAGTTTCACCGCGCTAACCCAACCCCTCCGCTTCGGCCTCGCCACGTCGATCATGGGCGGAATGATCTGCGACGCAAATTCTCCGGTGCCATTTGGCACGCATGTGTTGCTGTTTATCGTCGCGCACGTCACGGTTTTTCACATTCGCGACCGCGTACCACGTGACGATAACATCGCAGCCGTAGTGCTGGCGCTCTTCACCAATTTCGCGCTCTTTCTCGTGTTCTCCTTCACCCAAATCCATGGTTCGCCCTCTCCCGCTTCCATCTGGCCGCGGTTGCTGATGGATTTGTTCTGCTCGCAGATTCTAATCGCGTTCATCACGCCGTGGTTTTTCGCCCTGCAAGCCCGCGCGCTCGAGTTTGCAGGTCCTGAGCGCGGCGAAACCGCCTGACGACCGCCCTTGCAATTCGCCCATGGCCAAGAAGGACACCAGCAACCTCGCGGAGCGATCCGGGCACCTCGTTGAATCGCACACGAGCTATGACCCGCGGATCACGCTTTTTCACGTCATCCTCGCCCTTTTGCTGCTCACCCTGGCGGGCGGGCTGGGTTATCAGCAGTTGTTCAAAACCAGCGAATATAACGACCGCGAGCGCCAGCAAAACCAGCGACGCGTGCTGTTTCCCGGCCCCCGCGGCAATATCTACGACCGGAACGGCAAGACCCTCGTCAGCAACAGCCATCGCTTCACCGTCATCCTGCATCTTGACGAGTTAAAGGATGAGCTGCGCCGCGAACAGATCCGGATACAGCGCAACTTCGTCAATGCCGGCGAAAAAAAGAACACCCTCTCCCTCTCGCAACTGCGGGAGATTTCACGGGTGAGCCTCGTCCAGAAGTACCTCGATCAGGTCAACAGCATCATTGATCGTACCGATAAGGTCGAGAACCGCGCCCTGATGCGCCATTTCGACCGGCAGTTGCTCCTCCCGTATACCCTGATCGATAACCTGAATCTGACGGAGTACGCGCGCTTGATTGAGCGCCTGCCCGTGCGCTCGCCACTCGAGGTGTACGCCACAAATGTACGCAACTATCATTACGGTTCCGCCGCCGCGCATACCCTTGGTTACGTGCGACCCGAAACCGATATCGACGCGGATGGATTCCCCGGAGAGGGCCTCACCACGTTCAAGATGCGCGGCACCAGCGGCCGCGACGGTCTGGAGCGTTCATTCGATTCGGTCCTCCAAGGCGAAGCGGGGGGCCGGATTTATCGCGTTGATCCCACGGGCTTCAAAATCAACCCGCCCCTTGAGGTGCGCGCCCCGAAACAGGGGAAGCATTTGATGACCTCGCTCGACATCGATATCCAGCTCGCGGGTGAAGCATCGGTGACCGAAACGGAAATGGCCGGCGCCGCCGTCGCCATCGATGTACGCACCGGAGAGGTTCTCGCCCTCGTCAGCAAACCCGATTACGATCTTAACGACTTTTCCCCGCGCATCAGCACTGCCACCTGGGCTGACGCCGTCGAGCGCCAAGCGCTCTTCCCTCGCGCCGTGATGGGCGCCTATCCCCCGGGGTCCACGTTCAAGATTCTAACCGCCATTGCCGGTCTTCGCAGCGGCGTAACGACCCCGGACACGATCGGGAATTGCGCCGGACGGCACATGGTGGGGAACCGCTGGTTTCCCTGTCACGGCGGTCATGTCCATGGGGATATCGGCCTCGAGACTGCGATCGCGAGGAGCTGCAATATTTTCTTCTATAAGCAAGCGCTGGAAATGGGCCCCGAAATCCTGGCCAACGAAGGACGTCGTTTCCGATTGGATACGCCCACCGCGATCGAACTTCCCGGGGAAACCCGACGCATGATTATTCCGGATCCGGAATGGAAACGCCGCCAGCGCCCCGCGGAAGGCCCCTGGAGCGGCGGCGACACCGCCAACACCGCCATCGGCCAGGGCTTCGTGCTCGTGAGTCCCCTCCAGATGGCGTGCTTCACGGCCTCCGTGGCCCGGGGCGAGGTGTGGACCCAGCCCACCTTGATTCACGATGCGAATCGGCCGCGCCAGCGGACCGAATCGATCGGCTTAACCCCCGTGCAACAGCGCGCGCTACTCGACGGCATGGAACAGGTGACACTCACCGGCACCGCCGCAGGCGTGTTCGGCAATCGAGCCGTCCTCTCGCCCCTCGGGGTTCGCGTCGCAGCCAAAACCGGCACCGCGCAGGTGCGGACGGAAAACGGCACCCTCAACATCGCCTGGATGATTGCTTTTGCCCCCGTCGAGGATCCCGAGATCGCCGTCGCGGTCGCGATCGAAGGGGATGTTCCCGGCGAGGAAACCGGCGGCGGGCGCTACGCCGGCCCTGTCGTTCATGCGATACTCAAGGCCTGGGTGGAAAAGAAAAAACAGCGCGCGGCGGTGCCGTTTCGGTTCAAAGCCGAGTGACCCTTTGGCGCCGGCGAGCGTTGCGCCGCTCCTGACGCGCACGACCAAAAATCACTTCGGCCGCGACTGCGCTCGATTGCGGTCCGAAGCGCAGCCGCTGCAAGTGCGAGATGATTTCTGCCGCGTTCGCCTCGTCGCCACCCTGCCGTAGGCGCACCAGCCAGCGACCCGCCTCGCGGCGTACCGGATCCTCGTGGCGGGCGCCCTTCGGTCTCCACCCCACCCGCCACCAGGCGCAACCGAAACGCCGCCAAACGAATGCGACCACCACGACCAACCCCGCGCCACTGAGCCACAACAGAACGCGTCGCAGGTCCCAAGGCTGACTGAACCACGCCGTGAACGTCTGCAGGCTCCCGCGTACCATCTCCCGCAAACGTGTCCCCGAGTTCTGCGTCACCTCTTTCAGCGCCTTTAAGGTCTCAACTTGCGAGCTTTGATCAAAGCTCACAATCCGACGGTACCAAAACACCCGCAGGCTATCGAGTCGGGCCGTCCAACTTCGGTCGAGCCGCGATGCGATCAGGGCCGCATCCGAGGCGGCCGCCGTTTCCGTCGCTGCTCGCGGCGCTTCGAGGGGATCCGCCCGCAGCCAGGCCCCGGTGGTAATATCGAAGATCTCGGCCCACGCATGGGCATCCGCGTTGCGAATCGTGAAATTATTCGAGTACCCGTTCCACGTCCCGCCCCGAAATCCGGTGACCACCCGGGAGGGAAAACCCGCGCTGCGCGCGAGCAACACGAACGCACCCGCGAACAATTCACAATGCCCCTGCGCTCGAGAGGTCAACCACCGCACCAGCGGGTCGCCTTCTCCTCCAGGTATCTCCGGCGAAAGTGAATAACGATGGTTCTGGCGCAACCACTCTCCCGCTAGTTGAGCGAACTCTCCCGCCGCTACCTCACGCGTACCGATGATCTCGGAAACCGCCCCCTCCACGGCTCGCGCATCCGCGTCGCGCAACGAAAGTCGCACCTGCAAGCCCGGCGACGTCTCCGAAATCGGAGTACGCACACTCCAGCGTTGTGCAAACGCGGGATCGGGCAACACCCCGGAAAGATCAAACCCTTCCACCCGATACGCCGTCATCGTCGCTGGCTCATCCCGCAGCGCCACCACGCCCAGGTTCGGCGCCTGCCGCACATTCTGCTGATCCCGAAAGCGCAGCTCTGCGAATCGTCCCAACAACGGCAAATAACGGCTGACCCCCGACTCAAGATAAAAGGTCCAATACAGGGGCTCGTTCATCCGTAACTGTGAATCACCACGCACAAATCCATGAATCCGCTCGCTGCCAAATTCCTGGCTGCGCAACGTCGCCGAAAGCTTGAACGCGCCGTTCAAATACTCGTCCAACACCACCATCCGCCAGTACGGCGCCGCCGGAATCAAGGCCTGATCCGAAACGTCCACACTCAGCGCCAGACTGTTGTCCTGCTGGATCTCCGTCACGTCCCCGAACCGGATGGTGTCACTGAAGCCGGACTTCGCCTTCTTCGTGATCAGCCGATCCAGGAACATCGTGCTCTGGATCTGGAAACGCGGAATCGCGAGAAACAGCAAAGTGGATACACCGACCACTCCGGCAAACAACACCAGGCCAAGTGTCACCACCCTCCAGTCCGCCACTCCTCGAAGCCGACGCAGGAGGTCCAGCCATTTGACCTGCACCGCCCAGCTGGGTGCGACCCCCGGCTCCATCGCCGACATCGACCGCGAAGCGCCCACCCCATCGCTCAGCGTGATGACGAGCAGCAGGGCCAGCGCACACCCCGTGTAGACAAGGAGGTGCGCCGCGAACAGGATCGAGACGGTGAGCACGCCGGCAACCACGACGAGAAACAATCCGAGTACTACGATCTGCAGGTCGTCACGCCGTTGCCGATACGTCAGCCCTCGATACAACAGGAGCAACATATCGAGGCGCACCATGGCCGGCAGGATCTCCGCCTTGAACCACAGATCTCCGGCGAAAAACGCCACGATTACGGGGAATGCCAGCGTGTGGACATACCCCGGAAGGCGCGCCGGCAGCGTCGGCTTTACCATCATGACCACGGTCACCAGCGCCGCGACCGCCATGAGCGACCATGCCTCCACCTCCATGTAGAGCACCGTACTGAGCGCCAGCAAGGTCAGCACGCCGCCCAGCAGCCATTTCAGCTGCTGCAACTCATCGCCGGTTAACTGCGGCCGCCGGATCACCCGTTCACTCATGACTTACTCCTCCACCGGCGGAAATGCGGGTCGCGGCGTTCATGCTGCCGCTGCCTTTTCGCCTCCAACATAGGCCGCCACCCCGCGAGGACCATCCGGCGCAAAGGTAATCACATTCTGTTTCATGCCCGGCCGTTCTCCCATCGCACCGATTGCACTTTCAAAGGGCCGCACCACCGCCAGCTGATCCAGGAACAACTCCAGATCATGCACGCGGCGAATCGAAAGCGGCGCCCCGGCATTGATCGCCACCCGCAACAGGCGGCCGCCCCGATAAAGGTCCTCGGCCAACGTCGCCACGAAAGAGACGAGCAACTCGAACTGCTCCGCCCGTGGCCACATGCCGGCATCGGTCCAGAGCCAGAGCGAATACCCTTCCGCCGTCTCCGCCGCAAACTGCCGCACGAGCAGGCTCCGCGTCCGCGCACTCGCTTTCCAATGAATGAGCCGGTGCGAATCTCCCACGGCATACCGCCGCAGCGCCAACAAGTCTCCGCTGCTTCCCGCTCGCGCCACGCGCTCGCCCCCCGGAATTCGCCGGGGCGCGCCCACCGCGTGCCAGCGATACTCCACCGGCGCCGGCCACACGATCGCATCTGCGCCCAACTGCGTCCCCATCTCTTTGCGCAAAAACCCGAAGGGGAACAGCGACCCCACGCGCTCCAGCTCCACCCGCCAGAGTCCGCGCCGACCCGGTTTCGTCAGCCACTCGATCCGCAACGCCCCGCCCGGATCCAGCCGGCCCACCAGCGGAACCGTCCCGCGCAATTCCGATTCAACCGCCTGCGCCCACGCCGCTCGCACTTCGGCCCCACTGGCGGTGACCGTTGACTCCGCCTTTTGCCCGGCGGACTGATCCACCGGATGCGCCACAAAATCAAACCACAGCCCATAGGTGGGAAGGAATCGCTTCCCATTGCGCAACTCGAGGGCGATGGTCGTGTCATGCCCCACCCGGAAGGGCGGCGCGAGTTGCAGGCGCCATTGCACGGCGCGAAGATTCAACCACGACATCACTCCGCTCAAAATCAGACACGCGAGCAGCAGCGAAAGCGTAATAAACAGGATGTTGCTGGACGAATTGTAGGCGGCGGTGCCAATGCCAAACGCGAGTCCGATCAACACCACGCCGGGTATCGTCGGCATGAACCTGTCTCCACGCTGCGGATACAAAAAACCCCACAGGAATTGGTTCCAGGTGAAGCGCCCTCTTTGCGGGGCCCGCGCCCCGGGGCCGGACCAACCGGGCTCCCTCGGAGCTTTCACGACGCTGACCTCCCGCGGTGCGCCGCCGCCAGTTGGTTCGCCGCGTTTTTCACGCAGGTAAGGGGATCGCCGACACGATGCGTTTGAGCGCACTCGTCACCGCTTGTCGCTCCTCCAACGCGTCACTCGTCTGCCGGGCGAGCGCGAGCCGGTGCGTGAAGACCGGCGCGACGAGTTCCACCACATCCTCCGGCAGCACAAAATCACGCCCGAAGACCAAGGCCCGCGCTTGCGCCGCGGCCCGCAACGCAAGACCTCCGCGCACGCTGACGCCCGCACGAAATTCCGACTCGGTCCGCGTCGCCGTCACAATGGCGAGAACGAACTCCAGCACGCTGTCCTCGACAAAGACCTGCTGGCCGACCGCCTGCAGGGCGAGCACCTCCGTGCGCGTCACGACCGGGTTCAACGCGATCGCATCATAGCCGCCGCGGGCGGTGCGCAGAATTTCGAGTTCGTCCGCCGCGAGCGGATACCCCATGCGCAGGCGCATGAGAAACCGATCCATCTGACTTTCCGGCAGCGGAAACGTGCCTTCATAATCGACGGGGTTCTGCGTTGCGAACACCATGAACGGACTGCCCACCGCATGGGATTCGCCGTCCGTCGTGACGCGTGCGCGATCCATCACCTCGAGCAAGGCGGACTGCGTTTTGGGCGTGGCGCGATTGATCTCATCGGCCAGCACCACATTGGCGAAAACCGGCCCGCGCTTGAACACAAAGTCCTTCACCGTCTCGTCGTAAATCGCCACGCCGGTGACGTCACTCGGCAGCAGGTCACTCGTAAACTGGATCCGGGAAAACGCGCAATCCATCGAGCGCGCGAGCGAGTAAGCGAGGGTGGTTTTGCCCACCCCCGGGAGATCCTCGATCAGCAGATGACCGCCCGCGACGAGACAAATCAGAACCTGGTCGACGACATCGTCCTTCCCGCGAATCGTCACCTTCATGTTGGTGCGCAGGCGATTCAACGCCTGCCGGGCCTCGGAAATCTGCGCCTGCTGGACAAAATCGCTCATCGCCGCGAAGGCTAGCTGGGAGCCGGCCGCGCGCAAACGGATTTAGGCTTCGCGGCGGCTAAAACCGCACGTTCTCAGATTTCTTACGCAAACTGGGATCCTCAAACGCGCACCGCAAATCTCCACCCGGAGCCAGCGGACCTTGGGTCGCTTTGGGGCGGCAGGCCCACGCCTCCCGCCCGATCAGAACCAAAGATTTGGCCAGAGTGCCGAAGCGATCAGTGCCTGGACCAGGCCCACGATCGAGATAATCGTCAGCATCACCGTCCAACTCCGCAGCGTCTCCCCTTCCGTCAAGCCGCCGAGGCGGCCGACGACCCAGAACCCGCTGTCATTCATCCAGGAAAGGGTCGTGGCACCATAGCCGACCGCGAGGAAGATATAGAAAGGGTGGACGCCGAAGCCGTCCGTCCCGGCGATCGAGAGCACAATCGAAGCCGCCGTAATCATCGCGACGGTCGCGGATCCTTGCGCCACGCGCACCACGGCCGCGAGGACCCAGGCGAGCAGGACGTAGTTCACGCTGCTGCCGACCGCGAGTTCCCGCACGGAATCACCCACGCCGGAATTTTTAATCATCGTGCCATAGGCGCCTCCCGCCGCCGTGATGAGAATGATCACGCCAGCCGTTTCCATGGGCGAACCCAGGATGCCGCCAAACTCGCGATGACCGAGCTTCTTCTGCCGCGCGTAAACCCAGATCGCGATCGCGGCTCCCAAGAGCATGGCAACATTCTTGTTACCCAAAAATCCCACGGTTTCGATTAGCGTCGGCGAGAGGCTTGCCCGCATCACTCCGACGACCGAAGCCGCTCCGATCAACACCACGGGCAACAGTACCGGAGCAATGGATACCCAAAATCCCGGCAGCTGGTCTTCGTTCCGCGAAGCCACCGCCGCGAGCGAACTGAGCGAAGAGCCGGTCGTTTCGCGGAGCGGTACCGGTTTGCGCGCATCGATCCACCTGGCCCAAGCCCAGCCACTGAGAGCCGGCAGAATACCGAAGAGGATCCCGCCCACCATCGTGATGCCGAGATCGATCTTGAGCGTCTCGGCCGCGAGCAGCGGCCCCGGCGTCGGCGGTACCGTTCCGTGCGTGATCACGCCACCGGCGCAGATCGCGAGGAGGTAAAACAAATAGTGCTTCCCCGTCCGCAAGCTCAGCGCCCGCGCGAGCGGGACGAGCAGGAAAAACACCGTGTCGAAAAACACCGGGATCGAGAGAATGAAACCGCACGTGAGAAGTGCCAGGCCCGCCCGGGCTTCACCGAAGACCCCAATCATCCGCCGGATGATCTTGTCGGCCGCCCCGCTCTCCATCAGCGCGACTCCGATCACGGCCGCGATCGCGATGGTGAAACCGATCTTACCCGCCGCGATTCCAAACTCGGCCATCGCCGATTCCACCGCCGCGATGAAACGCCCGTCCCCGGTCGCACGCAGAGCTGTCATCAATCCGACAAGAATCGCCGCAAAGAACAGTGCGAAGAACGCGTGCCATCTGAGCCACGCGATAGCGACAACGATGAAGACCATACTGACGGCGAGAACCGCGAGCGGGCCAAGAACAAGTGCGAGGGGTGGCGCGAACATGGAAGTAACAGCGCGCCACTTGATCCGTCATCGAGCAAGCAGTTTATTCCGTCAGAACAACTCCATGACGCGGTTCAGCATTACCTCGGTACCCGAACCCCGGAACCAAAGTGTCACGCCGTCGGACCGGAAGCCGGTTTCTCATCGTCCGATTCCGGTCGGGCCCCCTGACCATTTAACATCGCTTCTTCGTGATCGAGCAACTGCTGCAGCGGACGATGCGTTTCGTCCGTGATCGCGTCCCGTATCCACAAATCGTCGACCGCGACGCGTTCCGCCCGCAATGCCTCGAGCCGGAAGGACCGGCCCGCTGCTCGACGGCGCTGGGTGATCGCGCCCACGGCGACGGCATCCGTCGGCGAGACGACCGCGCCGAGGGCAAACGCCATGGCCAAAGGCAGGTCGGGCACCAGCCAATGGGCGACAAATCCCGCCGACAAGGTCGTGAACACGACCAGACCGGTCGCGAGGAGGAGAATGGGACGACGAGCCGCGTTGAAATCCCGGAGCGGCATCAGCCAGCCATCGGAGAAGAGCAATGGCGGCACGAAGCAGAGAAAGAAAAACCCAGGATCGAGTTCGACCCGCGGGAAACGCAAGAGCGTGGCGGCCAGGGTCGCGCCGACGACATACGTGATCGGCATCGGCCACGGGAACCGGCGGCCGATCACACTCAGGGCCGTCAGCAGCACCAACAGCAGCAGCGCGTTCTCGAATGCGACCATGCTGAGGAATCAGGATGGCCCGTGCTTCCCGGTGAAAAGATCGGACGAGCTCATTTCGGGAGAGGACGGCCGTGCGAAAGAAACATTCCGGTCTTAGCCGAGAATCTCGAGTAAACGCACGAAGAGGCGGTTCACCTTGGCCTGGTTTTCCTTCACCAGATCCTTGAATTTCGTGAAATCAATTTCGGTCCCTTCGAGCCCGTTCGCGTAGTTGTCGATCAGCGCGAGGCTGTTGTAGCGCAATCCGGCTTCTGTGCAGAGATCCGCCTCGTGCGCGGCGGTCATGCCGATGACATCGCCCCAGTCCTTGACCACGCGAATCTCTGCCTTGGTCTCGAAGCGCGGTCCGCGCATTTGCACATAGACCTTGCCGGGGTGCAGCGTGAACTCCGGAGCGAGTTCGCCCACGAGTTTAGGGATCAGATTATTCGCAATCCCAGGCGCGCCGCCTTTCAACTCATCGTCGAAAAACGTGACCGGCCCTTGTTGAAGACAAACATAGTCCGCGCAGGAAACCAACGTCCCCGGTGGCAGGCTTGGCTTGAGCGAGCCCACCGAGTTGAGCGAAACGATGTCTTGAAATCCAAGCTCCGCGAGCGCCGCGATATTTGCCCGATAATTGATGGAGTGTGGCGGCAGCGGAAAAGCGTAACCGTGGCGATTGATGAGCGCGTGGTCACCGCGTGATTTATACGTGACCGCCCCATATTTAGTCTCGACCGTCTTCACTTCCCACGACGAGAACAGCGTGGAGTTGACGATACTTGTTCCACTTATGAAGGCGACTCTCATGCGGCGACTCACGCGCCGCCCCGGATCCAAGACAACGCGAAAAGCGTTCAGCGCCGTCCAGCCACCACGGTTTCGGACGGGAAAAGGCCCGGGCTGACAGGCGGTTTCGGCGGCAGAAGCGTCCTCTTTTCCCACGTATTCTAAATCTCACTACCATGCCACTGATCGACAAACCCATGCCGGAACTGCTCCAGTACCGCGGCCGCAATCCCCGGCCGCACGACTACGATGCGTACTGGGCCGCGGCGCTCCGCGAACTTGACGCGACCGATCCGCAACCCGAGTTGCGACCGCATCATGGACTCAACACGCGCGAGGTGGAGTGCTTCGACCTGTGGTTCACCGGCGTGGGCGGTGCCCGGGTCTACGCGAAATATTTGCGTCCGAAAGCGGGTGCCGTGAGGGCCGGAGCCGAAACCGCGCGGCCCGCCGTGCTGCAGTTTCACGGCTACTCGGGTCACAGCGGTGACTGGCTCGACAAGTTCGGCTGGCCAGCGGAGGGATTTTGTTTCGCCGCGATGGATTGTCGCGGCCAGGGTGGTCGCTCCGAAGACAGCGGGCGGGTCAAGGGCCCGACATTGCGGGGCCATATTGTCCGCGGCCTGGAAGATCCTGATCCCACCCGGCTCGCGTTTCGTCAGATCTATCTGGATACGGTGCAGCTGGCCCGCGTGGTGATGGGCTTTGCCGAAGTGGACGCCAGCCGGGTGGGCTGCTTCGGCGCGTCGCAGGGCGGGGCGCTCAGCCTGGCCTGCGCCGCGTTGGAGCCGCGGATCAAGCGCATCGCTCCGGTGTATCCATTTCTTTGTGACTACCAGCGCATCTGGGAAATGGACCTCGCCAAGGAGGCCTACGAGGAACTGCGGCTATTCTTCCGCTCCTTTGATCCGCGTCACGAACGCGAAGCCGAAATCTTCACCAAACTCGGTTACGTCGACTGCCAGCACCTGGCGGACCGCGTCAAAGCCGAGGTGCTCATGTTTACGGGCCTGATGGATCCGATCTGCCCGCCGAGCTCGCAGTTTGCCGCGTACAACAAAATCACCACGAAGAAGGACCTCGTGGTCTACCCGGATTTTGGCCACGAGCCGTTACCGGGGCAGATCGACCGCACGTTTAACTTCATGCGGGGGCTGTAAACGCGCGGTTGATCAAACCCAGGCGATCCGTTCGATCCGGGTGGCCAAGTCCACATCCTTCGCCGTCACCCGGTCGCCGGCGTCATGCGTCGTCAGCCGGATGCTGACGCGGTTGTAAACATTGGACCAATCGGGGTGGTGATTAAGTTCTTCCGCCTCAAAAGCGATGCGGGCCATAAAGCTCATCGCCTCGCGAAAAGACCCGAAGGTGAACGTCTTGACCAAGGCCTCCCGCTGCCAATTCCACCCCGGCAGTGCAGTCTGGGCGGTGGTAATGTCCTCGGCCGACAGGGGTTTGCTCATGGGAGAACCATGTGCGCCTGCAGCGTGGGGTCAAACGGACCCAACACTTCCGACCCTTCCAACCGGGGATGGTTGTGGGACTTTCGTGAAGCCGGCTTGTCAATGGTCTCCCCGCCGCCCTAACTCAGCGGCTGTCGCATGCCTCCTCCTCTCGAAAACGCACCGCCGCATGTCGCGATCATCATGGATGGGAATGGTCGTTGGGCCAAACAGCGGGGCCTGCCGCGCATCGAAGGGCATCGCCGCGGCGTCGAGACCGTGCGCACCACGACCTTTGCGGCGCGGGATCTCGGGGTACGGATGCTCACCTTGTACGCGTTTTCGATCGAGAACTGGAAACGTCCACAGGAGGAAGTCGGGGCGTTGATGGGCCTGCTCGAATATTATTTAAAGAAGGAGCTGAAGACCTTTATTCGTGACCGCGTGCGATTTCGCACCATCGGGCGCACCGATGAACTTCCCGCCGGCGTGCAAAAGCATTTGCGCACCACGGTCGAAGAAACCCGGCATTTCACGGATTACACTTTGGTTCTGGCGCTAAATTACGGTTCGCGCACCGAGATCGTGGATGCCGCCCGCGCCTATGCGGCCGCCGTGGCGACCGGTAAGGAAAAACTCAACGATAGCTCGTGGGCGACGTTTAGCCGTTATCTTTATTGCCCGGATATGCCGGATCCAGATCTGGTGATCCGCACGTCGGGCGAGACCCGCCTCAGCAACTTCCTGCTGCCCCAGGCCGCTTATGCGGAATTCATGTTTCTGCCCGTCCTCTGGCCCGATTTCACGAAAGAGGATCTGGCCGGTGCGATCGCGGAGTACAACCGGCGCGAGCGGCGGTTTGGCCTGACGAGCGAGCAGCTCAAACCCGCCGCTTCCAAATAGTCGCGGCATGAGCATTCGCACTCGCTTGCGGCGCAGCTGACGGGAGGGCGAAACGTGAACATCCGAGCTCGCAATTGGTCGACTTTCCATGGGTAAACGCATCTTCAGCACCGTCCTTTTATGGAGTATCCTCGGAAGCGTCCTGTGGTTCTTCCGCTCCACCGGTGCGCTCGTTCTGATCACCGCGATCTCGGTGTTCACGCTCCGCGAATTCTATCTTTTAATGCGCGGCTCGGGCTACGCGCCCTTTCATAAGTTCGGTCTCGTCTTTGGCGGGGTCATTACCCTCGCCCCTTGGATCCACGCCCAATGGGGCGGCCCCGTTCATCTGCTCGTTCCCTTGGCCACCATTGTTTTTGCGATCCGCTTACTGGCGGAGCGCACCCCGGAAACCCGGGTTGAATCCCTCGCCTCCACCCTGTTTGGGCTCATCTATGTTTCCCTCATGATGAGCTTCCTGGTGGCGATCATCACTCCGCTGCCTGGGGACATCGTGTCGCCGACCGGCCGCTTGCTGCTGTGCCTTTGGCTGGTGGCCACGGCAAAGTTCTGCGACATCGGCGCGCTGCTCTCCGGCATGACGTTTGGACGCCACAAAATGTCCCCAAAAATCAGTCCCAAGAAAACCTGGGAAGGCGCCATCGGAGGCGTGTTCGTTTCGATGGGCGTCGGCGCCGGTATGGCGTGGTTGTCGCGCGACTGGTTTCCCCCGCATATGACGCCCTTGGTCGCGGCGCTGATGGCCGCCCCGATCGCGGTTTTGGGCATCGTGGCAGACCTGATCGAGTCCGTCTTGAAACGGCGCGCCAACATGAAGGACTCCGGGGCAACCATTCCTGGGATCGGCGGCATGTTCGACTTGAGCGACAGCCTGCTCCTCACGGCCCCCGTGGCGTATTTCCTTTTTGGACTCGCCCGCTGATCCGCCGGTCCCGCTCCGCTGAAGAGTGGTGATTCGCCCGGCCGCGCCGGAGGCGGGCTGCCGACCCGAGGCTTGCTCCCGGGACTTCCCTTGGCGCATAACTGCCTTTTCTTTCGTGTCCGCACCCGTTCCCGCTCATCCCACCGCCACCAGAAAACGCGTCGTCGTGCTCGGCGCGACGGGTTCGATTGGCGAGAACACGCTCCGCGTCGTGGCCGCGCATGCCGACAAGCTCGAACTCGTGGGCATCGCCGCCCGCTCCAATTGGGAGAAACTCGCGGCCGTGGCGCGTCAGTTCAAGGTGCGGCACGTCGGCATTTTTGATAACACCGCCTATGCTGCGGCCCGCGCCAATCCTCAGGCGTTTCCGCCCGATACCCAGCTCGTGGGCGGCCTGAACGGGTTGACCGAATTGGCGAGTTTACCGGCGGCGGATATCGTGCTGGTCGCGGTGGTGGGCACGACCGGTTTGGAGCCGGCGCTCGCGGCGATCGCCGCGGGCAAGGATCTCGCGCTCGCGTCGAAGGAGATCCTCGTCCTGGCCGGCAAGTTCGTGATGGCTTCCGCCCGGCAACACGGAGTCAAATTGCTGCCGGTCGACAGTGAACATAACGCTGTCTTCCAGTGCCTGGAAGGACATCCGCAAGCGGGCATCCGCCAGGTCGTGCTCACGGCCAGCGGCGGCGCCTTTCGCGATTGGCCGGTCGAGCGACTCGCACACGTCACGCCGGCTGATGCGCTCAAGCATCCGAACTGGTCCATGGGGCCCAAGATTACGGTCGATTCGGCCACGCTGGCCAACAAAGGCCTGGAGCTGATTGAGGCGCAGTGCCTGTTCGGGTTGAAGCCGTCCCAATGCACCGCGGTGCTCCATTCGCAAAGCATCGTGCATTGCCTCGTGGAATTCACGGATGGTACGATGCTCGCGCAGATGTGCCCGCCATCGATGACATTTCCCATTCAGCATGCCTTGCTCCACCCCCAGCGGGCACCGGGAATCGAGGCACCGCTGGATTTCAGCAGGATGCTAAATTTGGAATTTCGTCCGGTGGACGAATCGCGTTTTCCCATGCTGCGACTGGCCAAGGAAACGATGTCCGCCGGCGGGGTGGCGCCGGCGATCTACAATGCCGCTAACGAAGTGGCGGTGGCGGCCTTCCTTCAGGAACAGATTCCGTTCCTTGCGATTCCGCAGGTAGTTGAACACGCTCTCAGCAGCATCAAAAACTTCGAACCAGCGGATTTACCCAGTGTCATCGCCCTCGACGCCGAAGCTCGCCGCCTTGCCGCCCTCTTTGTATCCACGGTTTCATCATAACCTCTGACTGACTCGTGCCCTCCGATCTCCTTAATACCCTGCTCTCGAATCTTTGGGTCGTCTTTCTGGTCGTCCTGCTCTTCGGCGGCTCGATCTTCGTCCACGAGTTGGGCCACTTCCTCGCCGCCCGCCGTCGGGGGGCGCACGTGGAGCGCTTCTCGATCGGCTTCGGTCCGCCGATCTTTTCCTGGCGCGGCAAGGATGGCGTCGAATATCGGCTCTCCTGGTTTCCTTTGGGCGGCTATGTGCTCCTGCCGCAGCTCGCTGATTTGGGCCCGGTCGAAGGCGAGAGCCAGACCGATATCACGCGACTGCCGCCGATAAGCTATGCGACCCGCATGATCGTCTTTGTGGCAGGCGCGACGTTCAACATTCTGTTCGCCTTCGTCCTGGCTTGTATCGTCTGGGTGATCGGTCAGCCCACGCCGACAGGATTCTTTTCCACCACCGTGGCGGAGATTGCGCCAACGCTGCAGACCGCCGACGGTCAGGACGTCGTGAGCCCGGCGGCCAAGGCCGGCCTTCAATCCGGCGATCGGATCACGGCGGTGGACGGACGTCCGGTTACGACCTTCGCCGATATCGTTGAGCTTCTTGCATTGAGCAGTGGCTGGAGCGACGGCGCACGCCAGACGATGCTTACGCTGGAGCGAGGCGGCCAGACCCTTCAGGTTCCGATCGAGCCTGTCTTGTCCGGCGACGAGCGGATTCGGAAGATCGGGATCACCACCGTCGCCAAACTTCTGGTGGGTCGGGTTGCACCCGATTCGCCGGCGGAAAAAGCCGGGCTCCAGTTGGAGGACCAAGTTCTCACCGTAAATGGCAAGCGCACGCTCACGTATCCACAACTCGCGGACGCGCTGCGCAGCAACGTGGGTCAGCCCATGACGGTCACCGTAGTGCGCACCGGCGCCGAGCGGGTACTCACGCTGCAAGCCGACAAAGGCGTGGATCTCGGAATTGCGATCAAATCCGACGTCACGTACATCCACCCGAATCCTTTCCAGCAAATCGGCGAGAGCATCGTGAAGACCCTTCGGACCCTGGGCGCCCTCCTGAATCCGCGCTCGGATATCGGTCTTTCGCATTTGAGCGGACCGATCGGGATCATCGACAATTTCGTCGCTGTCTCCCGCGCCGGTCTGCCGTTGGCGCTGTGGTTCACCATTCTCGTCAACGTGAATCTGGCGATCTTCAACTTGCTGCCGATTCCCGTGTTGGATGGTGGCCAAATGTTGTTCGCGACGATCGGCCGCCTCCGCGGGCGGCCGCTGCCCGTGAGCTTCATCATGACGGCCCAAAGCATCTTCATCGTGCTATTGTTTTCGATGGTGCTCTACGTGAGCGTATTTGATGTCCGGCGCATCGTGAGGGACGTAAAAGCCGACCGCGCGGCCGAAGCGGCCGCGACTCCGCCGCCAGCGACGCCGAACGCCGAACGCTCGGAATCGGATGGCCCGGTGAACGCAGGCGGAGCGAGACGTTGACCTGCGGGCCGGTCGTTGATGGCGTCGTTCCAGTGGGTCTCAGACCGGTTCTGCTGCATGGGAAAGCTCTGAAAGCCGGGTGGAGGAAATCGCTCAGGCGGCGCCTCCTCCCCTCTCGCCAAACGTGAGTTTCTCGACTTCAGTGGGCCTCGAGCATGTCCTACTGCGCATCCCGCTTCCGCACTGTCCGCCGTTCCACCGTTGCCGTTAACATTGGCTCGGTTGGGGTCGGGGGCAACCACCCGATCCGGATCCAATCCATGACGACGAGCGACACGCAGGATGTCGCCGCGACGCTCAAGCAGTCCATCGCGCTGGCCGAGGTGGGCTGTGAAATCATTCGCATCACGGCTCCAAATGTCGCCGCGGCCAAGTGTCTCCAGCAAATCCGCACGCAGTTCACCGCGGCCGGGTTTGGCCATGTCCCGCTCGTGGCCGACATCCATTTCCTCCCCAGCGCGGCGATGGAAGCGGTCGAGCATGTCGAGAAAGTGCGCGTCAATCCCGGCAACTATGCGGACAAGAAAAAATTCGCTGTCAGGGAATACTCCGACGCCGATTACGACGCGGAGTTAGAGCGGCTGTACGATGCGTTTTCGCCCTTGGTGAAACGCAGTCGGGAGCTGGGCCGGGCGTTACGCATCGGCACCAATCATGGATCGCTCAGCGATCGCATCATGAATCGGTACGGCGACACGCCTCTCGGGATGGTCGAGAGCGCCTTGGAGTTTCTGCGCATCGGCGCCGCGCACCGTTATAACCAGATGATTCTCTCGATGAAGTCGTCGAACCCGAAGGTGATGATTCAAGCGTATCGTCTCCTGGCGGAGCGGATGGCGCAGGAAGATATGCATTACCCGCTACACCTCGGAGTGACCGAGGCGGGTGACGGTGAAGACGGCCGGATCAAAAGCGCGATCGGCATCGGCTCGCTCCTGCTGGATGGCCTCGGCGATACGATTCGCGTCTCATTGACCGAAGACAGCGTCTACGAAATCCCGGTCGCCCGGGCGATCGCCGACAAGGCGATGAGCCGCTGGTCTGCTTCAGATTCACCGCCGGTGGCGCCGGAGAGTGATGGCATCGATCCGTATCAGTTTACCCGCCGCCCGACGGTCGAAATCAAGCTGGGCGGGCAGTGCACGGTCGGCCCGGAGCAGCCGCCTCGCGTGCTCGTGCGCGCCGGCCAGCCCGGAAATCTAGACTCCCTGCTGCCGGTTTTACTGTCTCCAAAACTCAAGGACACGCCGGCGGAAGGCCTGATCGTCAGCATTGCCACGCCCGACGAGCTCGACGTGTTACCCGTTTTGAGCGCAGGGTTTCTCGTCCTGGAACTCGCGCCGGAGATCTCCGCAGCCGGGCTCGAAAACCATGCGACCTCACTCGCGCCCGGCACCGTCCTCTTGCAGCGCTTCACTGCCGCGGACGAGGAATCCCTGCGGGCTTTCGCCCGTTTGGCGCGCGCTCACCAACTCGTGCTCGCCATCGATGCAGAACCGGCTGCGGTCCTCGCCTTGCGCGAGACAATTGCGGCACTCGTGGATACGTCTCTTCTGTTCACGATCTCCCGTGCGGTGTCGACGGTCGGCCATGCGACGGGCGGCTACCGGCAGCTGGCTCAGGCGCTGCGCAATCTGGGCTCCAACGCGCCGATTTGGATACGGAACACGACGGCGTCGGCGGTCCGCGCCGAGACCAGCTTTCTTTCCAAATTGCTGGAGGCCTCGTTCCTGACTGGCGGGCTCCTGTGCGATGGCATCGGGGACCTTGTCAGCATCGAGACCGAGGCCGACCCAGCCCGCGCCACCCAACTCACTTACAATGTCCTTCAAGGCGCAGGCGCTCGAATTTCGAAAACCGAGTTTGTGGCGTGCCCCAGCTGCGGCCGGACGCTGTTCGACCTGCAGACCACCACGCAACGCATTCGCGCCCAAACCGGTCATCTCAAAGGATTGAAGCTCGCGATCATGGGCTGCATCGTGAACGGCCCGGGCGAAATGGCGGATGCCGATTTCGGATACGTCGGCGGCGCCCCAGGCAAGATCAATCTCTATGTCGGCAGGAACTGCGTGCAGTACAATATTCCCCAAGTCGAAGCGGACGCGCGCCTGATTGCCTTGATCAAGGCACACGGAAAATGGACTGATCCTGAGCCCGTTACCCCGTAACCGGGGTGATCCCTGTATTCAAAAAACCATGCTCGTCACGAAATCGTAACCAAGTCAGTGGGCCGGAAACTGGCTTCCGAAGCCGGCTCGAAACGATCGTAACGACCACAAAATCACGGAGAATTTGACGGGCTTTTTTCCGTCTAACTTTACGTTGTCGAAGCAATAAAAAAAGGGAAAAACTTATGCCCAGTCGGGGTGTGAACAAGTTGTCGGTAAGTTGGCCTTGAAATGATTTTTTCGATCCCAGTTACTCCCCTCCCGTCCACGCCTTTATCGTTCTTGGATTGTTCTTTCCCATGTCGTTTGAGTTCTGCTCAGCGCCGCACGCCGTAACATCGATTAGTTCTTATTACTCGCCAATAACTTACGATTGCTCCCTTCGGGGTGCGATCTCCCTTGTTGGCAGCTCCCAATTTTCGTTACGGCCAGAGGTCGCTTTCAGGGTCCAATTGACGTGATGGAGAATGCACCGAGCGCGAAATGTGAATAAATCCGCCAATTCTCCAACTTCCATGCCCTCTTCGACGCTCACCCCCAACCTCTGGGAAACCGTGAAATGTGACTTCAAGTCACTCTTCCCGGAAGATGTATTCCAGATGTGGTTCGAGCCCGTGGTGTGCGTGGAAACCACGGAGGACGCGATGACCTTGGGCGTCCCGAATGATTTCGCGGCGATTTGGATTCACGACAACTATCTCGACCTGATTACCCAGCGGTTGCGGCTCACCGCCGGGCGTATGGTAAACGTCACCTTGCGCAAGACGGATTCGGCGGCCCGCACCGGTTTACCTGCCTCGAGCGGCAATGGCCGGGCGCACGTGGAAGCCGCGTCGCCCGCATCCCGGGTTAAACCCGCCACCCCACGCCGCACCCTGCGCTACGACGAACGTGGCCCCACCCCCGGCACGCTCAATCCCCGCAACACGTTCGAAACCTACGTGGTGGGCTCCAACAACCAGATGGCCCACGCCGCTTCGATGGCGGTCGCCCAAGCCCCGGCGCAGGCTTACAATCCCCTCTTCCTGTACGGCGAAACCGGTTTGGGCAAAACCCACCTGATGCACGCCATCGGGCATGCCATCATTCGTCACAACGCGGACGCGCGCATCGCCTATCTCTCGACCGAGAAGTTCACCAACGAGTTCATTCAGGCCCTGCAGGAGAACAGCCTGACGCGCTTCCGCCAGCGTTATCGCAATGCGGATGTGCTGTTGCTGGATGATGTCCAGTTTCTTACGGGCAAAGAACGCATCCAGGAAGAGTTCTTTCACACCTTCAACGACCTCTTTGAGTCGGGAAAACAGATCGTGCTTACCAGTGATCGGCGGGCGAGTGAAATTCAAAAACTCGAAGCGCGGCTGGTGTCGCGGTTCGAATGGGGACTGCCCGCAGACATCCAGGCACCCGATCTCGAGACCCGTCTGGCAATTCTGCGCACCAAGGCGCAAACCCTGAACTGCAACCTGCCCGAACCGATCCTCAATTTCATCGCGCAGAATATCACCCGCAACATTCGTCGCCTCGAGGGCGCGTTGCTAAAGGTTTCCAGCTACTCGGCCCTGACGAGCAAACCGCTCGATCTCGCCACCGCAGAGCGACTTCTGCAGGACGTGCTGATGGAGCAGGCGCAGAATATCCTCACGATCGAGACGATTCAGAAGCGCGTCGCCGATCATTTCCAGATCCGGCACAGTGACATGACCAGCAAGCGCCGGCCCAACAACATCGCGATTCCGCGGCAGATCGCCATGTTCATCACCCGCACGCTGACCAAGCATTCTCTGCAGGAAATCGGCGATGCCTTCGGTGGCCGCGATCACGGCACTGTCATTCACGCCTGTAAGTCCGTTGATAACATGATGGAACAGGATGCCTCGACCCGTGGCAGCGTGGAGTTTCTCAAGGCGCAGTTGTCGAAGTAAGCCTCGATTCAGCCTCCGTGAGAATTTGGAATGATGGAAAGCGAACGTTGAAACCAAGAGCCCCGGCATTAGTTGTTTGGCACTTTTAACTTTCACCCTCCAACTTCCTTCCATGTCCCTCACGCCTGAACAGAAACAAACCGTCGCCTCCTGGGTTGCTGGCGGTGACAACCTGTCCGCCGTTCAGAAGAAACTTTCTGAGCACTTCAAACTTTCGCTCACCTACCGCGACGTCCGCTTTCTGGTCGACGATCTCGATCTCGCACTGAAGGACGCCGCGCCCAAAGTTGACGCGAGCGACGTGACGAAAACGCAGCCGAGGGCACAGGCACAGACCGCGGTCGGAGCGGCTGAAGCAACGGTACCGGGAGCGCAAGGCCTCGAGGAGGATCTCGAAGCGTTGCCTGAAGACCCGTTGAACGATGCCCCCGCCGGCGGCGAAAACGTCTCCCTTTCGGTCGACAAAGTGACGCTCATTCCCGGCGCCCTTGCGAGCGGAACCGTGACGTTCAGCGATGGTGTTACGGGAAAATGGGTGGTTGATCAATACGGTCGACCCGGTTTCACCGAGGTCAGCCAACCCGGTTACCGACCCTCGGCAGGTGATGCTCAGGCCTTCATGCAGGAGCTGAGTCGGACGTTGCAGCAACGCGGGATCTGAGACTTCGGCTGAGCCGGGGTTCTCAAGAGCGAAAATTTCAAGAGCCGGACGTTTCCGATCTGCCGGACCGATCAGTCCGCCGGTTGACGGCGAAAAAAGCTCAGCTCGTCCTGCTTCGTCGACGCTGCCTTTAACGCCAACAATTGCAGCGCTGGAACCGGTCCAGGCGCTTTCCCGCCGCCGAGCGATATCGGGAATCGGCGAATCGGGCCCAAGGGGCCACGTTGCGCCTACGTACCGTCACCCTGATCTCGGCCGCGCAGTACGCTTGCAGAAAAGCGGGAGAGCGGCATCTTCCCGCAGCTGATGCCCCGCCGTATCACCCTATATCTCGCCGCGCTTTGTCTCACGGTTGGGAATAGTTTTGGTCAACCGGCGGCGCTCTCGGTCAACACCGCCATCCGGGAAGAGGTCCGCCAGTTTTACCGCGCCCTCTACCACGCCTCACACGCGACCCCGATGGGATGGACCGGGAACTATGAAACCGGCACGCCGGGCGCCACCTCCTCGCTCTTCAAAGAAGCCACGCGCTTGAGGATCAATTTCTACCGGGCCCTCGTCGGCGTTCCCGCCGACATCACGTTCGACGCCACCTATAACATCATGGCGCAACGCGCGGCGCTGTTGATGAGCCTGAACGGCGCGCTGAGTCATTCGCCCGACACCACGTGGAAAGGATACACGCTCGAAGGCGCACTCGCCGCGGGCAAGTCGAACCTCGCCCTCGGGTCGGCGGGACCGGATGCCATTGACAGCTACATGGCGGACGCGGGAAGCACCAACAGCGCCGTTGGCCACCGCCGTTGGCTGTATTATCCTCAGACGCTCATCATGGGTGCTGGCGACGTACCGGGGAATGACACGCTCGCGCCCGCCAACACCATCTGGGTGATCGATGGCCGCTACAATACCCCCCGCCCCACCACCCGGACCACTCACGTCGCGTATCCACCCGCTGGTTACATTCCCCACACCTTGGTCTGGCCGCGTTGGTCGTTCAGTTATCCGGGCGCGGATTTTTCCGTCGCCACGGTCACGATGAAGCGCAACGGGGTCGCGATCGGCGTCGTTCAGGAACCGGTTAAATCCGACATCGGCGAACCAACGCTGGTTTGGATATACGACGGCCGGAATCCCGAGAGCGAAGCTGCCCATCCCCGGCCCGCGAGCGATATGGTTTATACCGTCACAATATCAACCGTGCGAATGGGCGGTCAGTTGCAGAACTTTCTATATAACGTCACGGTCTTCGACCCGGACCAACCCAGTCCCGATACCGCGCCCGCCCGAATTATCGGTCCGCCAAACCCCACCGTGGGCGCGCCCAGCCTCTATGCTGTGATCATGCCTCCCTTCGGATCAGGCGCCGAATGGCGCACCGCGCACACCGAGCCGGCCGCGCCGATCCATACAGCGGAAAGCGGCCTGGAGGGCCTGCTGGCGCGGACGACGCCAGGCTACGGCGTCGTCCACGCCACCACGGCCGGCAGTGGAGCCTTCGTCTACCGACTGGCCCATTTGACGCCGCGGACCGACGAGTACCTCCAGTTTCCCGGCACGTATCTCGCCGGGGCTGACTCCGCGATCACGTTCCAAAGCCGCCTCGGGATTGCGACTGCGATCGAGACGGCGCGGGTGCAGGCTTCCACCGACGGGGGCATCTCGTGGGTCGACCTTTTCCGCCAGTCGGGAACCTCGGCAACGGCCAACGGATTTCCGCTCCCGAGCGAAACCGGATTCGTGGCCCGCAACGTCTCGCTCGGCGCATTCGCTGGCCGGACTCTTTCTCTCCGGCTGGTGTTTTCCATCGAGCAGTCAGGAACCGCCTTTGTGCCTGACGCCACGAACAATGTGGGCTGGTTCATCGATAACCTATCGATCAAGAACGTTCAGCGCGTCACAGCCTCCGCGGCGACCCCGGTGAAGAGTGGAAACGCGTTTACGTACACCGCTCAACCCGGAGGCTCCGTCAGCCTCCAAGCCCGCGGGTTGATGTTCGGCTACCCGCTCGAGTGGGGCCCGGTGATGGCTATCAACCCCACGACTGATGCCCGCGTGCGACGGACCAGTTACCTTTCGAACTTATCCGTTCGCACCACCGCCGGCACCGGCGCCCAGACTCTAATCGCAGGCTTCAATGTGACCGGCGGCAGTAAATCGCTGCTCGTCCGCGGGCTCGGCCCCGCGCTCATCCCGTTCGGGGTTACAGGCACGCTCGCCGATCCCAAACTTGATCTCTTCCGCGGCTCGAACCGGATCGCGGAGAACGATAACTGGCGCGACGAAGACCGGTCGACGTTCCAGGCGCTCGGGGCTTTTGAACTTTCCTCGAATAGCCGCGACGCCGCCCTCATCATCGCTCTGAGTCCCGACAGTTACACCGTCCAACTGAGCACCGCAAGCAGTAGCCCTGGCCTCGCGCTCGTGGAGCTCTACGACATGGGCGATGGATCCGATGGCGCGCGACTTTCCAATGTTTCCGCGCGCTCCACGATCGCATCCGGCAACGACGTGCTGATCGCGGGATTCAACGTCGCCGGCGAAGGGCTGCGGACACTCCTCATTCGCGCCATTGGACCGGGACTTTCACCGTTCGACGTACCGGGCATTCTCGCCAATCCCCGCCTGCAACTCTACGGAAACGATCAGCGGTTGATCGCCGAAAACGATAATTGGGACTCGGCCATCACCCCTGTGTTTGAACGGGTCGGAGCATTCGCGCTGCCAACCGGCAGCCATGATGCCGCCTTACTGATCACGCTTCCTCCTGGCAGCTATACAGCACAAGTCTCCGGCGTCGGCAACTCGACCGGGGTCGCTCTCATCGAGGTCTACGACGTTCCTTGAACCGGGACGCCCGGCTCTCAGGCCGCGTTGGCCCTTCGCGTCGTCACTTCGGCATTTCACCGATTTTGACGGCGCCGGTCACCCGATTCACTTCCACGGCAAACGCCAACGGTCGGCCGACCGGGACCGGCGCATACGTCCCGCCAATGGGTTCGAATTCTGCGGACCCACTCTGCAACTCAACTGAACAATAACCGATTCCAATCTCCGTCATCTGCACGCGAGCACGGACGTTCCCTTCGGCTACTCGTAGCGTGCCCGCCACCAACTCGAGATGAAACGTCGAGCCAAGCGCGACCAGCAGTGGCTTGACGGCGAGGCCCACATCGCCGGATACCAAGCGGATGAGCGTCCGCGAAGGGCTCGGCTCTTCTTTCCTGTCCGCAAGGTTGGTCGATTGGAGATGAGGTTGCTGCCAATACTCATCCACTTCCACTTCTGAACGCGAGCCCACCCGCAACACCACACCGTTGGAAAACTCGATGGTGGCGTTGGAGAGGCGAGCGGTCTTGAACGTCACCTCCGCCCGCAGCCGCTCGTCGAGCTTCAACGCCCGCTCTTCTCCAGCGGCGACAAGGGTGACCTGGCCATCGAGATCGACCACGGTGAACACCCCGGGTCTCGTAAACGTCGGGGCTTGGGCCGCGAGAGCAGTCCCCATCATCACGGCCATCCATGCTCCCAACCAGCGCTGCGTTTTCACACTCCGGACGTAAACCCATGGAGGATTGGAGCAAGCCTGTTTGCGCGATCACCTAAAATCCGGGAACTCGACCTGCCGATCGCGCAATGGGTCACACCCGACTTCGAGGGATTCGATCCCTTGCGGCCTGACGATCCGGATACTTTCTCCGTGCCGGCCAGCGGGGACTTCACCAATACGCGTCCGCTGGGCGACTAACACCACGCCCGGGAAAGTCGCCCGTTAGGCGCGAGCGCGGGATTCATGTTGCCAGCAACTCTCCGCGACGGCGAGCGTCAGTTCCGCCCATGCCCCATCCGCTTTCGCCCGGGCCTGCTCCCCTCTCCCCCGAGGTGGCGGGCCCGCGCTTTCACGCCTGGCTCCTGCTCCTCTTCGTCGGGAGCGGATGTGCGGCGCTGATTTACGAGATCGTCTGGTTTCAGTTACTCCAGCTCGTGATCGGGTCCTCCGCGGTTTCCCTGGCGGTGCTGCTCGGAACATTCATGGGCGGCATGTGTATTGGAAGCTTGGCGTTCCCACGCTTTGTCGCGCGGGCGCGGCATCCGCTTCGCACTTACGCGGGGTTGGAAATCGGAATCGCCGTTTTCGGCTTGGTCGTCTTGTGGGCCATGCCGGCCGTCGGCAAACTCTACCTCACGCTCGTGGGCCATGGCGCGCCGGGAATTTTCCTGCGGGCGCTGATCTGTGTGATCTGCCTGTTGCCACCCACGATCCTCATGGGTGCAACCCTCCCCGCCGTAGCGCGCTGGGTGGAAGCGACGCCCAAGGGCGTCTCGTGGCTCGGCTTGTTCTATGGCGGCAACACCGCGGGTGCGGTGATCGGATGTTTGCTCGCCGGGTTTTATCTTCTCCGCGTCTACGACAGCACCATCGCCACCTATTGCGCAGCCGGCCTCAATAGCGTGGTCGCGTTCGCGGCCGTGTATATAGCGCGACGCGCCCCGTATGATAATCCGCGAGTACACGCGAGCGACCAGGCGGTCGGGGCGATCGAACGGAGCGCCCCCGGTTCGGGATTCGTATTAATCGCAATCGGACTTTCCGGACTGTGCGCCTTGGCGGCGGAAGTCGTGTGGGCACGCGTCCTGTCGCTGTTCCTTGGCGCCACGGTCTATACGTTTTCGATCATTCTGGCGGTATTCTTGATCGGCCTCGGGATCGGCAGCAGCACCGGATCCCTGCTGGCACGCTCCGCCGCGCGACCGAGGCTTCTGCTCGCCTGCTGCCAACTTGCCCAGGTCGCAGCCCTCGCATGGGCGGCGCATGCCATCTCAGTCTCTCTGCCGTCCTGGCCCCACCCCACGTCGGACAGCATGGGGCACTTCGGGAAATTTGCCGTCGATCTGCTGCGCTGCGGCTGGACCATGTTACCATCGACAATCCTCTGGGGTGCGAGCTTTCCGCTCGCTCTCGCCAGCATGGCGCAGCCCGGCCAGGACAGCGCCCGCCTCGTCGGTCGCGCCTATGCCGCCAACACGCTCGGTGCCATTCTCGGGGCCGTCCTCGCCACCCTGATCCTTATTCCTACGGTCGGCACGCAACGCACCCAAGTGATCTTGATTGGCCTGTCGGTGGTAAGCGCCGGCTTCGCCCTTTTTCCCCGGCGGTCGACCGACTTCGCCCTCCTCATTGGCGGAGCCGCTGCCGCGGTGCTGCTCGGCGCGCAACTGCCCGCCATCCCGTGGCAACTCGTCGCCTATGGCCGGTTCGTCGCCGGGACCGAATTTGGCGCAATTCCACTTTATGTCGGCGAAGGCATGAACGCGACCGTCGCGGTTTCCCACGCGGGCGACGCGCGATTTTTTCACGTCAGCGGGAAGACGGAAGCCTCCAGTCTCGACCAGGACATGCGACTGCAACGCATGCTTGGACACCTTCCGGCGCTGCTCCATCCGAATCCGAAATCGGTGCTGATCGTCGGTTGTGGCGCCGGGGTAACCGCCGGCACGTTCACCTTGTATCCCTCGATCGAGCGTATCGTTATTTGTGAAATCGAGCCGTTGATCCCCCGGGTGGTCGCGCACTACTTCCGGGACGAAAATCATGACGTGCTGCGTGATCCCCGGGTGGAGATCATCTATGATGATGCGCGGCACTATATCGCGACGACCCAGGAGAAATTCGATGTGATTACGTCGGATCCCATTCACCCGTGGGTCAAAGGCTCAGCGGTCCTATATTCAAAGGAGTATTTTCAGCTCTGTCGCGAACGTCTCCAACCGGGAGGACTCTTCACCCAGTGGGTTCCGCTCTATGAATCCAACCGTGCGGTGGTCCAAAGCGAATTGGCGACGCTTTTCTCGGTCTTTCCCCACGCCAGCATCTGGGCGAACGACGACGAAGGCTTCGGCTACGACACGGTTGTCCTGGGTTACGCGGAGCCCCTCACGATCAATCTGGAGACGCTGCAAGAGCGGCTCGACCACCCGGCGCACGACCGCATTCGCACCGCGCTGGATGTTTTGGGATTTGAATCCTCCCTGGATCTGCTTGCGACTTACACTGGCCGGGCGGCGGAACTGAAAGAGTGGCTCGCGGCGGCGGAGATCAACCGCGATCGCAACCTGCGCCTGCAATACCTTGCCGGTCTCGAACTCGAGTCCGTGACCGGCGCCGGTACGTACGACGAAATGCTCGCGTACCGAAGTTTCCCTTACGACGTCTTCCAAGGCTCGACCGAGAACCGGATCCGCTTGCAGGAGAAATTGGGCATGGACTGGTTTAACCCCCAGCCGCAGCGGTAATCGTAAAGTACGGCGCGCCCGGGAGGCCACGCGTTGTCCAAAAAGGATCCTCGGCAGCGCTTTCCCTGAAATCTGATCCCAGAGGTTCATTCCGGGCGGGATAGATGAGCGGAGATCAGCGGAGATTAGCGTTCCTCCCTGTCTTTTTCCGTCACGATCCAGCACTGGGAAAACGCGCCGGCTCCACTCACAGAATCTACGGACGAGACGGAAAGACCAAGGCAGGAGGGAACGCTGATCTTCGCTCATGAGCGCTAATTCTCCGAACCCTGAAATCTGATCTTCGCTGGTTTCAGTGGATAAACGCGAGGCAGGTACGCATCGGAATTGAACAAAAGGTAACGAAGAAAACGAAACAGCGAGGATCCAGAGGATCGGTCCAACCCGGGCCTTCGTCCCGAGGGGACGAGGGCATTGCGCCGGCTGGCTCAGACCGCGGTCACCCGACCGGACGAATCTCCGATGCGTTCGACGCCCTGAACGCCCATGCGATCCGTCATGCTGAGGAACACATTGCTCATGGGTTTCCCGCCGAGATTCGTGTAACGCCCGGGATTCATGGTACCGCCGGCCGCACCGGCCATCACGATGGGAAGATTGATGTGCGTATGGCGGTTCCCATCGGAGTTACCGCACCCGTACACGATCATCGAATTGTGCAGCACGGACCGGCCATCAACATCTTTCTTCTCCTCGAGCTTCTGAAGGAAGCGCGCAAAGTGCTTCATATAGTAGAGATCAATTGCACCGATCTTCTCCATCAACTCATGGTTGTTCCGATGGTGGGAGCAATAGTGGTGGCCTTCCGGGATTCCGATCTGCGGATAGGCGCGGTTCGTGCCGTCACCGGCCAGCAATAACGTTGCGACCCGGGTCGAGTCGGTCTCGAAAGCCATCGCGAGCAGATCATACATGATGTCCATGTGTTCGCTATAATTGGCCGGGATACCCGCGGGCGTATCGACCGCCGGATCCGGCAGCTTGCCAAAACTCTCGGCGCGCTGAATCCGCTCTTCGATCCCGCGGATGCCGGTGAGATACTCATCGAGTTTCTCCCGGTCCGTGCGACCCAGTTTGCCCTGCAGCGAACGGGCATCATCCATAATGAAATCGAGCAGCGATTTCTGCGTTGCCTGACGCTGACGGAAATTTTCGTTACGTTCACCGTGCTGACCCGCTCCGAAAAGCCGCTCAAACACGAGCCGCGGATTGGGCTCCGGTGCCATCGGCACGGAAGGCGAAGCCCAGGAGAGATTATATTGATACGCGCAGGAGTAACCGGAGTCACACCGGCCGGCTTTGCGCACGGAGTCGCACGACAGTTCCAAGGATGAAAACCGCGTTAGGTGCCCCATTTTTTGGGCCGCGACCTGATCGACGGAAATACCCACCTCGATATCGGTGCTATCGGTCTTCCGAGCGCGAGCCCCCGTGAGGAACGTGGCGTTGGCCCGGGCGTGATCACCCGCGCCGTCGTTTCCAGCGGTGGCATTCTTGTGATCCAGACCGCCCAAAACCTGGATCGACTTCTGCAAGGGCGCCAAGGGCTGCATGGTGCGCCCCAGCGTGAAATCGGCACCCTCGCCGGTGGGCCACCAATAGTTTTGATGCGCCCCATTGGGGAAATAGACGAAGGCCATGCGCAGCGGCGCACCCGAAGGCGTGAGGCCCATGCCGCCCGCGAGCGGCCCCGTGGCCGCACTTGCGACCGGCCGGAGCGCGGACTCGAACATCGGCAACGCGACGCACGCACCCAGACCACGCAGGAACTGCCGACGATTGAGAGCAAGGTGACGTTGCGCCGCGAGCTGCTCGCGGTCGGGGGTGGGGCGACGTTTCATGGGTGGGATTCCAGTTTTGAGTTAAGCGCAGGATCAAGGTGCGAGACCCGAACCGGCGCCGTCTGCGTGCGTTGCGATTGAAAAGGGGCGGACTCGATCACTCCGAACAACAGGGCGGACATTTTGCCATCCGCTTGTTCCAGCTTCGCCGCGATCTCGTCGAGAACGTAAGTATCGTAGTACTCCAGCCCGCGGCCAAGCGCATAGGTGAGTAATTTTTCCGTGAGACAGTGATAAACGTCGGCTTTACGGTCGCGAACGATCACTCGCTTCAACTCGCGCACGTCCGCGAAGGACTCACCGGTGGCCAAACGCCCGGCCGGCTCAATCGGCTGGCCCGCTTCCGTGTCACGCCAAGCGCCCAGGGCGTTGAAATTTTCCAGCGCCAGACCCAACGGATCCATCCGCTCGTGACACGAGCTGCAGAGCGGGTTGGCGCGATGCACGGCCAGCATCTCACTCAACTTGGGCTCACGACCACCGAACTCTTTTTTGGCCTCCTCCAGATCGGGTACGTCAGGCGGCGCAGGCGGAGGAGGAGTGCCTAAAATGTTTTCCAGAATAAACAGTCCACGTTTCACCGGGGACGTCCGCGTGGGGTTCGACGTCACCGCGAGCACCGTACCCTGAGTAAGGATACCGCCGCGAACACTACCCGGCGGGAGCGTCACCCGTTGCAGCTGTTCGCCCACCACCTCGGGCAGACCATAAAACGCCGCCAACTTGTCGTTGAGAAAGGCGTAATCGCTCTCGACCAACTCCAACACGCTGCGGTCTTCGCGGAGAATGTAGTCGAAGTACATTTCCGTCTCGCTCCGCATCAACCGGCGAAACGCTCCATCGAAATCCTGTCGACCATCGCGGCTCCGCGGCATACTCGGCCCCATCACAATCCGGGCATTGATGGGAACACTCTCGATGTCGCGCGCCTGGAGCCATTGGCCGGTAAAATTGCGGACGAACGCCTGGGAACGCTGATCCTTCAGCATCCGCGCGACCTGAGGACGGAGTTCGCGCCGGAGTTCGCCGCGCTCGGCGAGTTGCATGAGCTCCTCGTCCGGCATGGTTGACCACAGGAAGTAAGAAAGGCGCGAGGCGAGGGAATACTCGTCGATGGGCGCGATCGCCTCATGCGCAAAGCGTGCCTCGGGCTCCTCCAAGCGAAAGAGGAAACGCGGCGAGGCAAGGACCGCCATCATCGCCCGCGCCACCCCAACTTCAAAGGTCGTGTCCGCTTGCGAATACACCCCGCGGGCGAGACCGACGAGCTCTTCCAACTGCGCCGGGGCCACCGGCCGACGGAAGGCACGCGTGGCAAACTGGCGCAAGACGTCCCGTGCATAGTCGTCCCGGGCAACCGGATCTGTAGGGGCGGGCCCCTCCGGAAAAAAGCGCGCGTGATTCTCGGGCGCAATCCAAAGCTCCGGGCTCAAAGGGCCACGCACTTGGACCGAGACGATACGCACGCTGACATGCGTTGCCGGCGCTCGCGCTCGCGTGGCGGCACTGCCGCTGGTCGACACCGTCTCTGCCTCCCTACTCACTTGAAAACTTACCACCTCGACCGGGGTCGCATCGACCGGCGGCAACGGGACCACCTCAAAACTGACCACATGACCGCCAGGCTGCCACGCGATTTCATAGTCGTGCCGCAGAGTTTTGCGCTCCTGCCAGACCACCTCTTCGACAAAGCGTTCTTCACCGTCGATCCGACAAATGACCTGGCACCGGCTCGCATCAAAGTCGAACGAGCCACGAAGCTCCAGTTCGATGCTGACCCGGTAAGTGTCCGCCTCATCCACCTTGAAGGAGCGCGAAACGGTAATCGGGTTACGTGCGTTCATCTGTTCGCCGGTCCGGCCCCCCGGAGCGCGAAAGTCACGCCCCACCGCTTTCCGCTCGCGAATCGCTTTGGCGACCTTGGGCACCGCCTGGTCGACGATCACTTCGGCGGCACCCAAATATTTCTCCAACAACAAGGGCGCCAAGGTCAGGACGTCGCCGTTGTTATCAAACCCATTGCCGCTATCGTCGGGCGGAAACTCGGCTTCGCTATTGAAGTCATACCCTGTGAGATCGCGAATCGTATTGCGATACTCGATCCGATTGAGCCGCCGCGCAGTCACCCGACCCGGATCCGGTCGGGCGGGATCGGTGCCGAACGCGTCGAACTTAATCCAATTACTGAGGGTGGAAATTTCCTCCGCCGTAGGTCGAAAACCTTCGTCACCCTCTTCCCGGGGTGGCATCAGCCCACCGCGCACATTCTTGAGCGCGGCCAGCCAGAGGTCTTTCTTCGCCAGGATGTCCGCATCGTCCTCGAACTCATCGAAGGAAACACTCCCCTTCCCGATACCGTTGCCGTGGCAATCGTAACAGTATTTCTCCAGAAGCGGAGCAACCTTCTGATGGAAATTGACCGCGGCAGTCGGGGCGTTGCCCGAAGACGAGGCCGCAGATGCGAACGGTAAGACGGCCATGCATCCGGCCACGACAGAACTCCACCCGGAGCCGGGTCGCCTTGGAAACGGAAAAGACGATCTGAAAAGTAGAGCCACTTGAGCTTGGGGCACGCGAGAAAGACGAGTGAAGACGGGATAAGTGACGGTGCGCAGATAAGCGAAAAAATCAACAAGCTCCTGACTGAGAACACCGCTTGGATAGGAGGTGAAGGAAAAACCCTCGCCCGTCCAGCGCCAGCGATCGTTTTCAGACGGAATTCAGAGGAAACCCGGAGCGCCGCCAGGTCACTTCTCCCCAGGTTAGCTAAGGTCGCGGATGGATCCAAACTGCGGGTCGAAGAGCCGCTGGTAGGTGCGAACAATCATGCCGTCCGTCAGTCCCGCGAGCCAATCGCAGATCTGGCGCGCCTTCGCCGCGGGAGTCGGTGCTGCGTCGATCAAGCGGCCGACGCGCGGAGGAAGGATCCGGATGACGCGGGAACCGGGTTCGACATAGTTGCGCCAGCAGGACTCCCACAAATCGAAGAGGACCCGCTGCGCCTTGTGCTCCATCTGCTGGAGTTGAGGGCTGTCGAAAATGATGTCGTTCGCCATTTTCTTGTAGAACGCCGCCTCGCGTTCCGCACCCGAGCTCACGGCGAGTTCGAAACGATAGCGGTTCGTTTGCGTTGACATGAAGTTCGCGCGTGCACGCAGCCGGCACGCGGTGATGAACGTCCCCACCTTCTGCGCGAAAACGCTTTCGAGCCGGTCGCTGCGAATCGCGGCCGCAAGCTGGTCGAGCCATTGCTGCTGCTCAGCATCGAGCGCCTCGCCCGCCGCCCATTGCTCGATCCGCTCCACCGACAAAAAACCGGCCCCGACGCCGTCGACAATATCGTTGAGCGAATACGCCGCGTCATCCGCCCAATCCATAATCTGACATTCAATACTTTTAAACCCATTGAGTTTCTCCGCCTCACGCAGCGGGGCAGGAATGGCAACGTCGCCCATGACAAACGCCCGATGACGTTCCTGTGTATCGTACAGGAAGTGATTGGTGGGCGGCGCCGGGAATTCGCGGAAAAGCTTTTTATATTTCAGCACCCCATCGAGCAGCGCCCGCGTTGCGCCCATTCCGCGGACGCCCGTCTCATTCTGGTAGAGTGTTTCGGTGAGGAGGTGCAGGGTCTGCGCGTTGCCCTCGAATCCTCCCCATGGCGTCATCAACTCCTGCAAAGTCCGCTCGCCCGAATGGCCAAACGGAGGATGCCCGAGGTCGTGCGCGAGACAGACCGCCTCCACGAGATCACTGTCAATATGGAAATCGGCCCCGAGCGGGTCTCCTCGCGACTGCAAAAAGGTGCAAATGGAGCGACCGATCTGCGCCACTTCCATCGAGTGAGTCAGGCGCGTGCGGTAGAAATCGTATTCCCCCGAAAGGAAAACCTGCGTTTTCGACTGCAGCTTCCGAAACCCCTGCGCGTGGATGATCCGGTCGCGATCCATTTGAAATGCGGTCCGGTAATCCCGCTTCCGGGCCCCGTCGAGCGTCTCGCTATCGAACGCAGTATAGAAGCGGTTGGTCATGGGTGGCGAACCGCCAAGTGCACACGCTGGCGACGCGCATGGCAACGCCGAGATTTTTTCTGACAAAACGATCAGGAGGATTGCCTTGAAGCCCAGGTTCTATTCTTACTTCAAAAGGTCGCATTCGCCCCATGCCCCACTCCACATTCTGCACCCCTTTTGGCACCTGTGCCATCGCTTGGAACGACGTCGGCCTCACGCGCTTTCTGCTGCCCGACCCCGAACGGCCGTCCAGTGTTAATACCGAGTTCGCTCCACCGGCGTGGGTGACAGAGATCATTGCGCGAGTGCAACGTCACCTCGCAGGCGAGATGCAGGACTTCGCGGACGTGTCGTTTGATTACCGACGCCTGCCCGAATTCGTGGGTGCGGTTTTGCGCGCCACCCTGACCGTCAAGGCGGGCTGCACGGTGAGCTATGGCGAAATTGCCGCTTTCATCGGCCAGCCGGTCGGCGCCTCTCGCGCCATCGGGGCGGCCTTGGGCAGCAATCCCTGGCCGTTGTTGATTCCCTGTCATCGCATCGTAGCCGCGAGTGGTAAGATGACGGGATTCTCCGCCCCCGGTGGCATCGCGACCAAGGTCAGACTCCTTGCGCTCGAAGGCTCCCAGCTGGTTGCCCAGTAAGCCAGGCGAGTCGCTCGACAGGGGCCGCGGACTGGCTACGGTCAGCCGATGAAAAAAATGCGTGCCATCGCGAAGCTGCGCGCCGGTGAAGGGCTCGATCTGATCGAGGTTCCGGTGCCGGAGCCAGCCATCAATGATGTGCTCATCAAGGTAAAGAAGACCTCCATTTGCGGCACCGATCTTCATATCTACAATTGGGACACGTGGGCGGAAAAAACCATCCGTCCGCCGATGGTAATCGGGCATGAGTTTGTGGGCGTGATCGAAGCCGTCGGCGCCAACGTGCAAGGCTTCCGTCCCGGTGACCTCGTCGACGGCGAGGGCCACATCGTCTGTGGAAAATGTCGCAACTGCCTCGCGGGTCGCCGTCACCTCTGTAAGGATACCAAGGGCGTGGGCGTAAACCGCGACGGCGCGTTTGCGGAATTTCTCTGTCTCCCTGCGAGCAATGCGGTACTCGTCGATCCCGCCATTCCGCTCGACGTCCTCTCGTGTTTCGATCCGCTCGGTAATGCGGTGCACACCGCGCTCCAGTACGACTTGGTCGGCGAGGACGTTTTGATCACCGGCGCCGGCCCGATCGGATGCATGGCCGCCGCGATCGCCAAGCAGGCGGGCGCCCGCAAGGTGGTGGTCACCGATGTGAATCCCGATCGACTGGCACTTGCCAGGCGCATGGGCGCGACCCGCGTGGTCGACGTTTCCCGGGAAACACTTCCTGACGTGCAGCGTGAACTCGGGATGAAGGAAGGCTTCGACGTGGGTCTGGAAATGTCGGGAAATCCGCACGCCCTGGCCGACATGATTGATAACATGTTTCACGGCGGGCGCATCGCCTTGCTCGGGATCATGCCGGAAAAAGCCGCGATCGATTGGAACAAGGTCGTCTTTAATATGCTCACCATCCGCGGAGTCTACGGCCGCGTGATGTATGAAACGTGGTACAAGATGACCGCTCTGATTCAAAGCGGGCTGGATATCTCACCGGTCATCACGCATCGTCTGCCGTTCACGGAATTTCAGAATGCGTTCGATCTGATGCGCTCCGGGAAAAGCGGAAAGATTATACTGAGCTGGGAATGAGGACGGAACCGAAAACCACCATTCAGACTTCGTCCGATGATGATGCCCGCCTTCCAGTCTCATCTTGAGAAAACCCTCGCTGACATCCATGCGGCGGGGCTGTATAAACAGGAGCGCGTGATCGCGACGCCGCAAGGTCCTCATATCGCGGTCAGCGGCGGTCGCCAAGTCCTGAATTTTTGCGCCAATAATTATCTGGGACTCGCTGATCACCCCGCCTTGCTCCAAGCCGCGCACGCGGCCCTCGATCGCTGGGGCTATGGACTTTCCTCGGTGCGTTTCATTTGCGGCACGCAGGAAATTCACAAGGAACTCGAGGCTCGCCTCAGTGCGTTCCTCGGGACCGGGGACACGCTTCTCTACGGCTCATGTTTCGATGCGAACGGCGGCGTCTTTGAAACCCTGCTGACTGCGGACGACGCGGTGATCAGTGACGAGCTCAATCATGCCTCGATCATCGACGGCATCCGACTTTCGAAGGCGCAGCGTTATCGTTACCGCAACTGCGACATGAGCGACCTGGCGGCCAGGCTTGGCGAAGCCGACGCCAAGACGATACGTTTCAAACTCGTGGTGACGGATGGAGTTTTTTCCATGGACGGCACCCTCGCGCCCCTGCGTGAAATCTGCGATCTGGCGGAAAAATTCGGCGCGCTCGTGATGATCGATGACAGCCACGCGGTCGGCTTCATGGGCAGGACCGGACGCGGCACGCATGAACACTGGGACGTGATCGAGCGCGTTGACCTCATCAGCGGCACGCTGGGTAAAGCCTTGGGTGGAGCAAGCGGCGGCTATATTGCCGGTCGGAAGCCGATGATTGAACTGCTCCGCCAACGTTCGCGCCCGTATCTGTTTTCCAATACCCTCGCGCCGGTCATTACCGCCACGTCGATTGCCGCGCTGGATCTGATCAGCCAATCGACCACGCTGCGGGATCAGCTCGAGGAAAACACGCGGTTCTTCCGGCAGGGGCTGAACGAAGTCGGTCTGAACGTAAAGCCCGGCACGCATCCCATCGTGCCGGTGATGCTCGGTGACGCCGCGCTCTCCCAACGCTTTGCCGCGCAGATGCTGGAAAAAGGCGTGTACGTCATTGGGTTTTTCCATCCCGTCGTGCCCGAGGGCGCGGCCCGAATTCGGACCCAGGTGAGCGCGGCCCACAGTCGGGAGGATTTGGAGTTTGCCATTCGTGCGTTCGCCGACGTGAAACAGGAACTGTCGTTATAAACATGCCCGCGATTTCCTCAAAAACGCTCCGCCGCCTGGAACGTGCGGCCCGGACTGCGGCGCAAGGCTCGTATTCGCCGTATTCACATTTCAAGGTCGGCGCCGCCATCCTCACCGGCTCCGGGCGGATTTACACGGGCGCCAACATCGAGAATGCCTCCTACGGCTTGTGTAATTGTGCGGAGCGCACCGCGATTTTTACGGCGGCCGCCGCGGGCGAACGCCAGGTGCGGGCCGTGGCGGTTTATACTCCGACAGCAACGCCGACCATGCCGTGCGGAGCGTGCCGCCAGGTGATCAATGAATTTGGCCCGCAAGCGATTATTATTAGCGTATGCGATTCGGCGGAGCGGAAAGAAATCACGCTGCCGCAGCTGCTGCCAGACGCCTTTGGCCCCGCCGACCTCATCAAGGATGCTCCGCCCGTGCGGCGCGGCAAACGTCGTTGAACTCGCGCAAAGCGTTCCAGTAACCGGGGCCGGCGACGGGGATGAAATCGTTGTGCCGCGCTTCGGGCACCCAGAAGTGCCGCTTCGGTTCAGGTGCGGCATCGAACACTGCCGCACCATGACGAAAAGGGATCACCTCGTCGGCCTGGCCATGCATGATCAGGACCGGACTCGTCACCTGCGCCAGTTTGCGTTCGTTTTCAAACAGGTCGAAGGGCAGAATCCGCCAACGCGTAACCACCCGATAGACGCTCACAAAGGCACTTTGAAGAATCAGTCCGCCGACCCGTTCTTCTGTTGCCATTTGAACGGCCGGCCCTGCACCGAGTGATCGTCCGTAAAGCAACGTTTGTTCCGCCGGCACCTTCAATTCCTCTCGAAGATACGTCCGGGCAGCCCGGGCCGATTCATAAAGCGAAGACTCCGAGGGAACGCCAGTGCTGCCACCATAGCCGGGATAATCAAAGGCGAACACCGCGAAACCGGCGGCATGCAACGCCCGCAACATCGGCTCGAGGTCGCCCAGCGACTCGGCATTACCATGAAAAAACCAAAGCGTGAACGCGGCGTTGGGGTTGGGCAGATGCAGCGTGGAAATTTCATTCCCCGCCGAATCGCGCACGCGTTTGATGCCCGAGGGCGCTTCGCGTGACGCGATTTCAGGATAATATAGCGCGCGAGAGGCCAGAAACCGCGCGGTGAGCGCAAGCCCGCCATAGGCGAGAAAAAGAACCAGCAGCACTTTCATCACCGTGACGGATAATCATTGAGCGCGACGCGCGCTAAATCCGAGTGTGTCCAGCGGACAGGAGAACGGTGATCGCATCCTCGAACACTTCGGTTTTCACCAGAAAGTAATCGGTGTCGTACGTCGCGATCGATAAGAGACTGATGCCGGCCCGAGCGAGTGGCGTCGCGAGCGACGCCAGCACGCCAATCGCATTAAAGGAAAAGGGACCGACCAGTTTGAGCACCCGCCAATTGCGCTCCGCCCGCACGGTCATGGGCACGTTTTCCGCCGGACAGATGATTGCGACCTCATCGTCCGTGAAGGTAATATTGAGAAAAGGACCCGCCGCCCAAGCTGGCACGACGGATTGCGCGGGCAACCGGCAGACCGCGTATCGGTGCGGCAAGGCACGGAAGCGCTGTCCCGGACGCTTCATGCCACTGGGGGACCGGAGAAGAAATCACGCACGGCCATCGCCACCTGAGCGCGTGGGATTTCGAACTCGGAACGTTGACTCAAATCACGGATCTTCACGACGCCCTTCGCCAGTTCGTCGCCTCCGTAAATCAAGGCGAGTTTGGCCCCCGATTCGGCGGCCGCCTTGAACTGCTTACCAAAGGCCAGCTCCTTCATCGGGTAATCGACTCGAAAACCTGCGGCGCGCAAGGCGTGGATATCGCCAAACGCCGCGAGCCGCCCGGCCTCGCCCCCGATGACGCAGTACACATCGGGTGCCTGGACGAGGGTGGGAGTAAGACCCCGTTGCTCGAGCAAAAGTGAAAAGGTCATATCGCCGATGGCGAAGCCTACGGCGGGGAGGCGCGGTCCGCCAAGTTTTTCCACCAAGTCATCATAGCGTCCTCCGCCGGCGATGGCCCGCAGTTCGCCTTTGCGGTCAAACGCCTCGAAGACAAAGCCGGTATAATAAGCGAGGCCTCGGACCACCCCGAGATCGACCTCAATGAAGCGGGCGAGCCCCATTGCATCGAGTGCGCCCAGGAGCCGCCGCCATTCCACCAAACGTGCTTCAAGCTTTTCGCCACCTTGAATCGATTTCAGTTTTTCCTCCAAAGCCGGGAGTGACTTCACTTGAAGGAAGGCAAGGACCTTGGCCTTCAATTCAGGATCCAAAGGACCGAACGCCTCGGCGTAACCCTTGAAGGCATCATCCCCGAGCTTCTCGAACTTGTCGATCGCACCGAGTACGCCACGCGATTGAGGTTCGGTGAATCCCAGGGCTTCCAGGTAATGGAACCACACGTTCCGGTCACTGAGCCGGACACTGAAATCCTCATGGGTGAGGCCGAAGGAGCTCAGGCATTGGACGAGTAAGGCAATCAACTCGATCTCCGCCTCGGGGCCAGGCTCGCCGAAGATGTCGGCATTGAACTGGAAAAAGCAGCGCCCACGGCCCTTCTGCATGCGCTCGTAGCGGTAAAACTCGGCGATGCTAAACCACTTGATGGGACGTTTTAGTGCGCTCGCTCGAGCGCCGACAAGACGACAAACGGTCGGCGTCATCTCCGGGCGCAACGCGACTTCACGGCCACCTTTATCGACGAAGCTAAACAACTGCCCCTCGATTTCGTCGCCGGACTTGGCCTTGTACAAGGCCAGCGGCTCCAACACTGGAGCGTCGTACTCGGAAAACCCGAAGACGTTGGCGCTTTGCCGCCAAAGCCGGAAAACGTGATTCCGGCGCGCTAAGTCTTCGGGATAGAATTCACGGAAGCCGGGCAGAGTCTGAAACGTGGCCATTGAGGCCCTATCGTTGCGAAGCCCGGCAACCGAGTGCGACTCAAAAACCGCACTGATCAGTCCGCCAGCCCGAAACGCGACTGGCGGACGTCGTCAGGAATCGTTACGTCGCCGGCGAACTCTTTTGCGCACCTTGCAGCTTGGCCAAATCCAGTTTCTTGAGCTGCTGCTTCAAGATCTTTCCGGACTTAAACTTCACCACGGCACGTTGCGGAATAACGACCTCAGCTTCCGGCTTGTTCGGATTGCGCCCGATGCGCTGCTTGCGCACCTGCACCTCGAGCACGCCGAAGTTGCGCAACTCGACGTTGCGCCCGTTCGCCAGGGCCTTTTGAATAATGTCGAGCGTCTGCTGAACGGTATCGACGATCTGTTTTTGCGGAAATCCAGATTTCCGATAAATTTCTAATACTATTTCGCGTTTGGTTAGGTTAGACATGGGGGTTCCTTTTAAATGAGTCCCTTATTTCCGAGGCACCTTAAATTATTTGCCGACTTCTAATTGCGTCAACTCTTATGACCATTTTGCTTTACGGGCGTTCCCCCCGGAATTCCTATCCGATCCATGCCTGATCCGAGTGCGGTTAATTCCATGTTTGCGCGCATTGCGCGCCGTTACGACTTCGCTAACCGCCTGTTGACCGGTGGGATGGATCTCTGGTGGCGAAATCGGCTCGTGGCCGCGGTCCGGCTCCATCAGCCCCACGACGTGCTGGATCTCGCGACGGGAAGTGGAGATGTGGCTTTTGCATTAAGCGCAAAACTGCGGAAAACTTGCACAATTGTGGGGATGGATTTCTGCCAACCGATGCTCGACGAGGCAGAAATCAAGAAGGCCGCGAGCTCGCGTTTCGATCATATCACGTTCCGCCAAGGGGACGGCCTAGCTTTGCCCCTCGCTGACAAGATGTTCGATGCCGTGACGATATCGTTTGGGCTGCGTAACCTCGCCGATCGGCATCTCGGGTTACAAGAGATGCATCGTGTGCTGCGTCCAGACGGACATCTCCTGGTGCTAGAGTTCTCGCAACCGGACCGGTGGTTTCGTCCGCTCTATCTATTCTACCTGCGGACTATTCTGCCCCGAATCGCGGGATGGGTAACGGGAGATCGCGATGCCTACGACTACCTGAATCGCACGATTGAAGTTTTTCCCGGTCAGTCCGCCCTCGCGGCCGAGATCAGCCGAGCCGGCTTTTCCGAGGTGAAATCGCGCTCGATGACCTTTGGCATCGTAGCGTTGCACGAGGCAAAAAAGTAAACGTCCCAGCGGCGCGCAGGGTAACGCGCGCAGCCGCGCTCAGTTAAACGACTTCCCGCAGCCGCAGGTGCTCTCGGCGTTGGGATTCTTGATTTCGAATCCTTTGCCGTGGAGACCGTCGTCAAAATCGATCATCGACCCTTGGAGATAAGCCAGGCTGGCCGGGTCGATCACGAAGGTGACGCCCTCGCTCTCGAGTTGTGCATCATCCGGCTTAAGCACATCAAACGACATTCCATACTGAAATCCAGAGCAACCGCCAGATTCCACGAGGACGCGAAGCCGCTTCCCGGGGGCGTTGAGATCGGCCTGCATCGAACGGACGTGCTTCGCCGCACGAGGGGTGAGCGTAATCATGAGATTCAGCTAAAGACGGCGATCAGCGGTGTCAAATAACCGTGAAGCAAATTTCGGGCCGAAATAAAATCTGTGCGCTTGCCAGCCACCTTCGGCCCACCTTTCCTCCGTTCGAGTGGCGGCGATTAAACACATCTTCAACGAGCTCCACTACGAGATGGTGCGCAAAGTCGCGGAAGGCGGCATGGGGGTTGTCTATGAAGCCCAGCAAAGAGGTGCCGGCAATTTTCGCAAGGTGGTTGCGGTGAAGTTAATTCGGGAGGAATACTCGGCAATCGAAGAGTTCCAGAATAACTTCATCGGCGAAGCCCGGCTCGTCGCCGATCTTATCCACACGAATATTGTTCAAACGTATCACTTGGGCCAAGTGGGCGGGCAATATTTCATGGTGATGGAATTTGTTCGCGGAGTAAATTTGGAGCAATTGCTGGAGGAGCAGCGCAAGCAAGGCCGAGCCATCCCGGTGGATCTGGCGGCATTCATCATTTCACGCGTCGCCCGCGGTCTGGCCTACGCGCACTCCAAGTGCGATCGCGAGGGTCGTCACCTCAATATCGTTCATCGTGATATTGGTCCCAAAAACGTGATGCTCGCCTATGAGGGCGACGTGAAGCTCACCGACTTCGGAATCGCGAAGGCGCTTGACCTCATGTACAATGAAGAAGGCAAAGTGATCGCGGGCAAGGACGAGTACTTGTCCCCCGAGCAGGCGAATTACGCGATCACAGACGCCCGCGCTGATTTGTTTCCACTCGGGATCGTCCTCACGGAGCTGCTGTTGGGAAAGAATATTTTTCGCTCTCCAGATCGTTCGATTTCGCGCCGTAACATCCTGTCGATGGGTATTCCACGGTTCGCGAGCCTTCGACCCGAGATTGAACCACGGCTCGAAGCGATCATTCAACGGGCGCTCCAGCGCGATCGCGATCAGCGCTACCAATCGGCGTTCGAGATGCTCACCGATCTTGAAATGTATCTTTATAGTGATCGTTACGGCCCGACCAACGAGAAGCTGGGCGTTTACTTGAAGGACCTGTTTGGCGTGCGTGATCCCGTCGTTCCCTCCCTCTCCCTGCGCAGCGCGATCTAAGATGCACGCGGCTAACCTTTCATTGCCATGAGCGGCCCCGGATTCAGCCAGGACCTCCGTCAGCGGCAAACCCAGTCGCTGGTCCTTGCTCCGCAGCTTCGCCACTCGCTGAAGATTCTTCAGGTGGCGGCGCTCGATTTGAGGTCGGTCATTCAAGAAGAGCTCCAGTCCAATCCGACGCTGGAAGAGCTGCCCATGGAGGGAGTAAGTCTCGATCAACCCTCCGACGACAGTGGCTCGGATGGCTCAGATCCCAGCGATAATGGCGGCGCAAACTCCCGCACGGAGCGAGAAAGCGACGACGCGAATGCTCCCTCCGACCACTCAGACTCCAAGGGGGATGAGATGGATTTCTCGAAAGACAAGGAATTCGAGATCCTCGGTAAACTTGACGAAGACTGGCGCGACCACATGGCCAATGTCGGTGGCAATCAGCCTTTCACCAGCGAGGATGCGGAGCGACGCCAGCATTTCCTGGATTCGTTGGTGACTGAAACCTCCCTCCAGGAACACCTGATGCAACAGGCCGAAATGGCTGACCTCTCTCCGCCGGCGCTGGAAGCGATGCGTCACCTCGTCGGCAGTCTGGATGACCGCGGGTTTCTCACGCAGGCGCCATCGGACGTCGCGCTCCAGACGTCGATCCCGCTCGGGGCCGTCCAGGAAGCGCTCAAGCTTCTCAAAACGTCCGAGCCAGCCGGCATCGGAGCAAAAGACCTGCCGGAATGCCTTCTCTTGCAGCTCACGGCCAAGAATCGCTCGGGATCACTCGCGTGGCGAATGATCCGCGATCATTTCGAGCTTCTAACCCGTCGCCGCATCCCTGAACTCTCCCGCAAGCTGGGAGCGGATGCCGATGACGTGCAGTCCGCCATCGAAGAGATCGGGAAGCTCGATCCCGCGCCCGGCCGGCGTTTCGCCGAGGATAATAACCGGGTCGTCGTCCCCGACGTAACCGTCGAGAAGGATGGTGACGAGTGGAAGATCGACCTGAACAGTGATTACATCCCGCGGCTTCGGATTTCGAGTACCTACCGCGACATGATCGCCAAGGGCACGTTGTCGAAAACTGAAAGGGATTACCTCCGCGAACGCATGCGTTCCGGCAAGTTTCTCATCGACTCGATCGAGCAGCGTCAGCGCACCATCGAGCGCATCACGCGCGAAATCATCAACGCCCAACGCGATTTCTTCGAAAACGGCGTCGCCGCCTTGAAGCCACTCACGATGACCCAGATTGCCGAGGTGGTCGGCGTCCATGAGACGACCGTCAGCCGGGCCATCGCCAATAAGTTTATTCGGACGCCGCACGGGGTCTTCGACTTCAAATATTTCTTCACTCCCGGCTATCAGGCGGAGAGCGGCATCTCGGTCTCGAACACCAGTGTGAAGGAGATGATCGCGGATCTGATCAACATGGAGGATAAGTCAGGTCCGCTCAGCGATCAGGAACTCGTCACCAAACTTCAGGACCGCGGCATCACCATTGCCCGCCGGACCGTCGCCAAGTATCGCGAAGAACTCGGCATTCTGCCGAGCAATCTGCGTCGCGATTACAAGTAGGCGAAGCTTCTCCTTTTCCGATTGGAATGACGACGGGGTTGGGATGAAGCGAAATTCGCCATTTCAGATTAACCGCAGATGACACTGATGGCACGAATAGAGAGAATTGCAGATCGAAGAGCACCAGACTGCCATTAACCCGCCAGGTGAAGTGCCCGAAACGCAGAATGCCCTGATAATCTGTGTCTATCGGTGAAATCTGTGGATCCAACTTCGTATTTAAGGATGAAAGTGGGTCCGACGGACAGTCCGCTAACGAACGCAAGCCGGGTTCACCCGGGCTCGCTGGAACTAAGCGACCGCCGCCCCAGGTTCGATCCGCAAGTCGAGGCCACTGTGCGCGGCGGCGCTTTCATGATCAGACCAGGCAGCAAACGCGATCATGCCGGCATTGTCGCCCGTATGCTTGGGGTGCGCCGCCAAAAAAGGGATATTCGCCCGGCGCGCTTCTGCCTCAAGCGCCGTACGCAAGACCCGATTGTTTGCCACGCCGCCGGAGAGTCCGAGGCTGCGAAATCTCCCCTCTCCCAACCGAAGGGCTGCGCGCGTTTTTCGCACCAAGGCATCGACCACCGCCTGCTGATAGCTCGCACAAAGATCCGCCCTCTTTCGCTGGACGTCATCCGCCGGCATTTTTTCCAGCAGATAGCGCAAGCTCGTCTTCAGCCCGGAAAAACTAAAATCCAACTCATCGCGCCGCCCGATGCCGCGTGGGAAATCGAACGCCGCCGGGTTTCCCTGCAAGGCGTGCTGCTCGACAATCGGCCCACCCGGGTAACCAAGCCCGAGGAGTTTCGCGCCTTTGTCGAGCGCCTCGCCGGCCGCATCATCGCGGGTCGACGACAGCACTTTCAGCCGCCGCTCCGGATCGACGGTGAGTAACAGCGTGTTTCCCCCGGAAACAATCAACGCGAGATGGGGCAGCAATTCGTTCAGCTGGGCGTCGAAGGTTTCCGGCGAATCTGCATGCCGCGCGATGAAGGGAGACCATACATGGCCGCGCAGGTGATTCACCCCTCGCACCGGAAGTTTGAGGGCCAACGCGAGTGACTTGGCCGCCGCGACTCCCATGGCGAGACAAGCCGCCAGCCCTGGGCCCTGGGTGACGGCGACACTGGTGAGTTGAGCGAAATCCACCTGCTGCTGTGCGCGCTGCAGCAACGGAGCAAACGTGCGGAGATGCTCACGCGTCGCGAGATCGGGTACGACGCCCCCGTACGTTTCGTGCAACGCGATCTGGCTATGGATCCACTCACCCATCGAACCGCGCGCCGGATCAAAAACCGCCACCGCGGTTTCGTCACAGGAACTTTCGAGCGCTAAAATCATATATTATTGGGCGAACGCGCCACCGTGCGCTCCCCCCACAACCGCACGCCCTGTAACATCGTGATGGCGGTCTCGAGTTGGCGATCCTTGATCGGCTCGAAGCCGAAGCGCTCTTTGAATTCCTGCGGATCCGTCAGGTCAGGCCGTGAACGCTGCCGGGCGAGTTTCGTATCCTCCTCCGGCGTCATCACCACCTCGACGTGAGGCGCTACGCCTTTCTCATGAATCGTCGCACCGCCCGGAGTGTAATAGCGTGCGGTCGTCAGCTTCAGGCCCTCGCCGCGATCGAGTTTAAAGATGGATTGGACCGACCCTTTTCCAAACGAGCGCTCACCCACGAGAATCGCCCGTCCCGTATCTTTCAAGGCCCCGGCCACGATCTCCGCCGCACTCGCACTCCCTGCATTAATCAACACCGCGATCGGCAACGAAACCATCGGGCGGGACGCTCCCGCCCGGAACTCTTCGTGGTCTTCCGGTTTACGGCCTTTGGTATATACGATCAGTTCGTCCTTCTTAAAGAAGGGTTCAGCCACGCCGACAGCCGCATCGAGCACGCCCCCCGGATTATTCCGCAGGTCAATGATGAGGCTGGTCGCGCCCTGGGCGAGAAGGTCATCGAGGGCACGACGGAACTGAGTCGGTGAGTGATCCGAAAACTCGGTGAGTTGGACGTAGCCCATTCCCGGCGCGACCAGACGTACGTCGCGCACACTCGTGACCTTAATCACCTCGCGAACCAGGGTCAGATTCAGTGTTTCCTGGGTGGCGGGCCGGACCAGGCCGATCTTCACCTTCGTCTTCGGTTTTCCCCGGAGGCGGCTAACGATTGAGTCGACGTTGCCGCTCGTATCCACGGCCTTGCCGTCGATGCTGACGATCTCGTCGCCCCGTCGAATCCCGGCGCGTTCGCCGGGGCCACCGGCGAGCGGAGCGATGATCACGATCCGATTCTGTCGCGTCTCAACCTGGATGCCCACGCCTCCGAATTCACCCGTAAGATCTTCCTCAAAGTGCGCGTTATCCTTCTGTTCCAGAAACTCGGAATGCGGGTCCAGCGACTCGACCATCCCGTGCATCGCCTGGCGGGTAAGATCGTTGTAACCGACTGCTTTCTCGTCAAAATAATGCTCATTCACGAGGCGCATCACATCCCGCACATAACTGGCCGAACGCGCCAGCTCGCGACTGGGGAAGAGATTCCACGCGGCCGCGAGCCGGAGTCCCGCCACCGCCAGCACGACGCCGAGCGCGATGCCGGTGCCGAGAGTAAAAACCCGCTTTAACATGCGTCCCACTGTGGGCATCCCCCCACTTTTGTAAATGGGTTCGTCACGCTTGGCGGTGATCCGGGCATGATCCTGACAATTGATTCGCAAGCTTGTCATCAGCGCCCCGATTCCCGCTGAGTAGCGCAGCCCATGAGCGGCCCAGCCCTTTCACCTGAGTTTCTCGCCGTCTTCCGTGCGCACGCCGATGCGACCGGCGCCATGTCGTTTGCGCAGTTCATGGACCTCGCGCTCTATCATCCGGAAGTGGGCTACTATCGGCAGGACCGCGAACGCGTGGGCTACGGACGGGGCACTGACTTCTACACCGCCAGCACGAGCGGCCCGCTCTTTGGCGAACTCGTCGCGGCGGCGTGTTCGAGCTTACTCCAGACGAACGGCCGCGACCCGGCCGCGCATACGTTTTTCGAAATCGGAGCGGAACGGAATCGAGGTGTATTGGCAGGGGTGGCACATCCCTTTGGCGCCAGCCGTACAATTCAGATCGGCGAATCGATTGAGCTCACCGGCGACTGCGTTGTCTTCTCAAACGAACTGCTCGACGCGCAACCGTGCAACCGGACCGTCTTCCGCGAGGGCCAGTGGCGGCAACTCGGCGTCCGCCTTGAAGGCAACGCCTTGGTGGAAGTCGAACTCGACGCCACCCCCCTTCCCGACCCACCCGCAGATAGTCCGGATGGCTACCACTTTGATCGTGCTGAAGCGGCGGTGGTGCTGACGGAAAAGCTGGCCGCCGCCCCATGGCGAGGTCTCTTCATCGCATTTGATTACGGCAAGACGCTTGGCCAGCTCCTCGAGGAGACACCGGCGGGCACGGCGCGCGCCTATTTCCGCCACACCCAATCGAATGCGTTGCTCGCCAATCCCGGGGAACAGGATCTCACCTGCCACGTCTGCTGGGATTGGTTGGAAAGCGCATTGACCCGCCATGGATTTGCCACGCCGGCTTTGGTGTCACAGGAGTCGTTCTTCATTAGGAACGCCGGTGAGTTCATCGCGCAGGTCAGCGCCGCGGAAGCAGCGCGTTTCAGCCGGCGGAAACTCACCTTGCTGCAGCTGTTGCACCCCGCTCACTTGGGCCAGAAGTTTCAGGTGTTGCATGCGTTCCGCTGACCCAACGTTTCGCAGCAAAATTGCCCTTGCTTCGCCAAGGTCCCGCCCTTTACTCCCGACCTTTAACCAACTCGAAACCATCATGGCCAGAATTTGTGCAATCACCGGTCGCCGTCCTGTCAAGGGATCGATCATCAATCGTAAGGGGCAGTCCAAGAAGAGCGGCGGAATCGGCACGCACGTGACCAGTATCACGAAGCGCAAATTCCGGCCGAACCTTCAACGCGTCCGCATCAGAACCGCCAATGGCGGCACGAAGCGCGTCTGGGTCTCTGTGAAGGCCATCAAGGGCGGCTTGGTCGAAAAGGTATAAGGTCGGTCCTTCGACCGCGCTTTCCCTCTCTTTCCTGCCCGCGACCTCACGGTCGCGGGTTTTTTTGGCGCCCGCGCGACGCTCTCCGCACGAACTAAACTGCCCGGAAAACGACGGCGGCATTCTGGCCACCAAAGCCGAGATTGTTGCTGAGGACGGTCTTAACTCGAGCCGCACGTGCCACGTTCGGCACATAATCGAGGTCACAATCCGGGTCCGGTTCCTGCAGATTGATGGTGGGAGCCATCGTCTGCGTCTGAAGCGTCTTCACGCAAATCACGGATTCGATTCCTCCCGCCGCGCCCAGCAAGTGCCCCGTCATCGACTTGGTCGAACTGATCGCCACGCGGCGCGCATGTTCGCCGAAGACTTGCTTGATCGCGAGTGTCTCGTATTTGTCATTGTACGGCGTCGAGGTCCCGTGGGCATTGATATAATCAACGTCCTCCGGTGCAACCGCTGCACTCGCGAGCGCGCGTTTCATCGCCATCGAAAGGCCTTTGCCGTCGGGATCCGGCTGCGTAATATGAAACGCATCACACGTGGCCGCGTAGCCCGCCAGTTCGCAGTAAATCCGAGCGCCCCGCGCCCGGGCATGCTCCAGCGACTCGAGCACCACAACTCCCGCGCCTTCGCCCATGATGAAGCCATCACGATTCTTGTCGAAAGGACGGCTCGCCGTCTCCGGCGTGTCATTGCGCGTACTCATCGCCTTCATCGCGCAGAAACTCGCGTAGGCGAAGGGCGTGATCGCCGCCTCGCTACCACCTGCAATCATGACATCCGCATCGTTCCGCCGAATCGCGTGCGCCGCCTCACCGAGGGCATGCGTCCCCGTGGCGCACGCCGATACGATACCGAAATTGGGTCCGCGCGCTCCAATTTGAATCGCAAATAAACCGGCGCACATGTTGCCAATCAACGAGGGAATCGTAAACGGAGAGACTTTGCGCGGCCCTCGTTCTGCAAGAACCTTGAGCTGAGACTCGTACGTATACATTCCGCCAATACCGGAGCCGATAATGACTCCGACCCGATCTCCGTCCTCCGTCGCCATCTCGATCCCGGAATCAGCAAACGCCTGCTTCGCGGCGACAAATCCGAAATGTGTATACCGATCATTCCGCCGCGCCTCCTTCGGATCCATGTGTAACGCCGGATCCCAATCCCGCACCTCAGCCCCGATCTGGCTGGCGTAGGCGGCGGGGTCGAAAAGCGACACCCGCTGGATGCCCGACTTGCCCGCCACAAGGCTCGACCAGAACGACTCAACATCGTGTCCAAGCGAGGTCACCACACCAAGGCCGGTCACAACGACACGACGGGAAGACGAAGGAGTTTCCATAATCACCAATTAAAATCGATGTCAGCTCCCCCCTCAGGTGCGCCGACGGCCCAAAAAACTGACAAGGACGCAATGCTTCGCCAAGTGCGAAGTCCTGCACGTGCGCTCGTATCGTCACGCCCGCCTCGCAGCCATGGCCCACCTTCAGGAAACAAAAAAAGCGCCCTGCCAGGTATCTCCACCAAGGGAAATCGGCAGAACGCCAGAGTGGCTACGGCAAGCTTACGCCTGTCCGGCTTTGCCTTTGATATAATCAATAACCTGCCCGACGGTTTGCAGTTTTTCAGCGTCGGACTCGGGGATCTCGCCCTTGATCTCGTCTTTAAACTCCTCTTCAAAGGCCATGATCAACTCGACGGTGTCGAGTGAATCAGCGCCAAGATCGTCGAGAAAAGATGCCGTCGGCGTGATCTGCTCTTCGTTCACGTTGAGCTGATTGACGATGATCTCTTTGACGCGTTGTTCGATGCTTTTTTGGTCAGCCATTTGCGGAAATTTAAGAGGGAAACTTGATCTGCGGAGGCTTCACATCGCCATTCCACCGTCAACGTTAAAAACTTGTCCAGTAATGTAGCCGGCTTCTTCCGAACAAAGATAAGTCGTCATGTTGGCAATATCCGCCGCCTCACCGAATCGCCGAAGCGGGACTGCTTCAAGAATTTTTGCGGACGCTTCCGGGTGGTTGACGAAGTCGGTCGTCATGTCGGTTTTGATGAAGCCAGGAGCCACTGCATTCGACGTAATATTCCGTCCGGCGAACTCGCGCGCCAAGGTCTTTGTGAATCCAATCATGCCCGCCTTCGCCGCTGAATAATTGGCCTGACCGGCATTCCCCATGATGCCGCTGACGGAGGTGATGTTCACGATCCGTCCCCAACGCGCCCGCGTCATCGGCCGTCCAATCAGTTTCGTCCAATGAAAGCAGCTCGTGAGGTTCGTGGAAATGACGTCGTTCCAATCGGCCTCGCTCATCCGGAACAAAAGTCCATCGCGCGTGATCCCGGCGTTGTTCACGAGGATATCGATGACCGGAAACTCCTTGAGCAGCTCTTCCGAGGCTTTGGCAATGGCGGCCCCATCGGAAACATCGACCGCCATGGCTTTCGCCCTGCCTCCCGCCGCGTTGATGGCGGCCGCCGTGGCGCCGCACGAATCCGCGGATTTGGAGATACAGATCACGGTGACGCCGTGACGAGCGAGCGTCTCAGCGATGGCCTTGCCGATTCCCCGGCCTGCGCCTGTAACCAGCGCGGTACGATTGTTAAATGTGAGCATGAATGATGGTGGAAAACTCGAGGCGAAGAAGAGATTGAAAAAGCAGCGGAGCTGCGAATTCAACCCGCAATCCGCAACACCCCGATCCAAAGCTCAGTAAACGTCGCGCTGGTAGCGGCGTTCCTTCTTCATCTTTTTCACGTAGTCGACCGCATGCGCCTGCCTCATGCCACCCTGCTCGGCAATGATGCCATGCAGCGCGGTATCAACGTCCTTCGCCATGCGTTTCGCGTCACCGCACACATAGAAGTGACCGCCGCCTTCCAACCAGCTCCAGATTTCCCGCGCGTTTTCCCGAATCCGGTCCTGCACGTAAACCTTCAGCAATTGATCGCGGGAGAAGGCCGTATCCAGACGCGTGAGCTGCCCTTTCTCGAGGTACTCCTGCCACTCTCCTTCGTAGAGAAAATCCGTCCCGCGCTTCTGATCTCCGAAAAACAACCAGTTTCGCCCCGTCGCGCCCGACGCCACGCGATCTTGCAGGAAGGCGCGGAAGGGCGCGATGCCGGTACCCGGACCCACCATGATACAATCTTTCTGCCCGTCTTTCGGCGGGCCAAAATGCGAATCGGAAACGAAGACCGGCACCGCCGTCATCCCGACTTTCGCCCGATCCGACAGGAACGACGAACAAACCCCCACCCGCTGGCGATGGTTCGTCTCATACCGCACCACCGCCACAGTCAGGTGGACGTCATTGGGAAAGGCCCGCGACGAGGAAGCGATGGAGTACAACCGCGGCATCAGCTTGCGCAAATGATCAACAAACTCCTGCGGCGTAAGCAGGGCACTCGGAAACTCCGCCAGCAAATCGACGAACTCGCGCTGCTCCAGAAAGCTCGCCAGCACGTCCTTGGATTCCTCCGCCAGCAGTCCGGCAAGCTTAGCCTTTTCATCGGGATTCGTGGCCTTCGCCGCCAAGGTCTCGACGATCCGGCGCGGCGGCTTAGCCAGGGCGACCCGCTCGGTCAGCGCCGTGCGCAGCGGGATCGGCTCGGTGAGTTTCAACTGGGCAGGCGAAACGAGTTCGTCCCCCGAAGCATCCAGGCGACGGAGGATCTCATCGACCTCTTCAGGACGATTGACGGGAAAGATCCCCAGCGAATCGCCCGCCTTGTAACGTAAACCGCTCCCCCGCAGGTCAACCACGAAGTGTCGGGTCTCCTTCGCCGACCCGGGCTTATTCAGCAAGCGATTTTCCGACAGCCGCGCCGGAAAAGGGATGTCTTTGGAATAGGCAGAGACAGGCGCGTCAACGGGGACAGACATGATTTGCCAAGAGTGAAACAATTCCCGGCGCAACATCGCAAGCCGGTTTCACGATGTGCTCCCAGGACACCGCAGCCCCTGCGAGACGGGACCGTTTTTTGCAAACTCCGCACGATGAGATTTCGCCGTGGGTGAGGCGAATTGGCTCTGGGATGCGCTCAGGCTTGCAGCGCCAAGCGATTTGACGCCCATTGACTCCATGGCATCCGCCGAAACAGTCCGAGTGCAGAAATTCATTGCCGATGCGGGCGTATGCTCGCGCCGATCGGCGGAGGCCTTGATTACGCAGGGAGAAGTCTGGGTTAACAGCAAAGTCGCCACCCCGGGACAGAAGATCACGCCCGGAGTCGACAAGGTCACCGTGAGCGGGAAAGCCGTGCGCGTCACGGTTCAGCCCCGCATCACCGTCGCGGTCCACAAGCCTCGCGGGCTGGTTTGCTCCAATGACGATCCGCATCACGCCGCCACCATTTTTGAGCTCCTGCCGCGCGAGTTGAGCAAGTTTCGCTTTTTCTGCGCCGGCCGCCTGGACCTCGATAGTGAAGGCCTGGTTATCCTCACGACCGATGGTGACCTCGCCAACCGCCTGATGCATCCTTCGCGACTGGTGGTGAAGCGCTATCACGTCATGCTCAAAGCTCCTTTCCCTTCCTCGCGGCTCCCGCAACTCGTCCGGGGCGTCACCATTGAAGGCGAGCGACTCAAAGTCGAGCGCGCCGCGCTGATCAACGCCGACGCCAGCAAGTCAGCGACCGACCTCGACGTTCACATGCATCATGGAAAAAAACGGGAGATCCGGCTGCTGTTTACGAGCCTCGGGTTTGAGGTGAGGCGGCTGCGTCGCTATCAGATCGGCACGCTTCAGCTCAAAGGAATCCCATTGCGCGCCGGCAAAATCCTTTCCACAAGAGAAATTCAAGCGCTCTTCCGTAATCCGAAGACGCCCTCCGCTCCGTTCGAGGCTTTCGCGCGTGCCGCAGCCCCGACATCTCCCGCACCCGCTCGTTCTCGTTCTACTGTCGCCGATGAAGACTAAACTCCTCTGCTTTGCCGCCACGCTGCTCGCCAGCCTATCCGCGCTCACTGCCGCCCCTCTCAGTGTCACCACCGCGGTGCACACCAAGCCAGACTCCGCGTCACCCGCGATCACGTTTCTCAAGGCCGGGACGGAGCCCGTGGCCGCGATGGATCCTCCGAGCGGCGCGCCGTCCGGATGGATGGCCGTCGAACTGCCTGGGCCCTTCGAAGGCTACGTCCAAAACAAGGATCTCTCCAAGAGCCTGGACGTGAAACCAGGAGCCTCGATCCATGTTGCGCCCAAGCTCGATGCCGGCATTCTGGCGGTGGCCGCCAAGGGCGACAAAGCAAGCATCACCGGCCTCCGCGGGAAATGGACCCAGATCAGCCTCGAAAAGAACCTCGTCGGCTACATCAAAGTCGGCAGCGCAAACATGCCGTTTCCGTCCCCATCGACCACCGTCGCCAGCACGAGCACCGGCAACACGCCACGCTCGGGGAGTTCGGCGACGGCTTCAACGGGACCCAGCGCATCCGCGGCGCCGGCACCGCAACCGGTTTATGGCAGCACTAGCGGCCCGGGACAAGCCGCCCCGATGGTTAACCGGGGCGATGGTGGCGCGACCGCCTTGCCACGCCAGTTTGCTGGACGATTCGTCTCCACTCGCCGCGCGTTTACTCCCCGCCGGCCTTATGATTATGCCCTCACTGACGATGGCGGCCGCCGCTACGCGTATCTCGACGTGTCCAAGCTCCTGTTGACGGAACAGATCGAAAAGTATATCGACCATCAGGTGGTGGTCTTTGGCGCGGCGAAAACCGTGCCGGACAGCAAGGACATCGTCATCACGGTCGAGACCTTGCAACTCAATTAAGCACGTAACCCGGCCCGACATTTGAGCCACAAGTCGACCGTCGCGCCCGCCACCCGGGGGTGCCTCGTCGACCCAGCGGTTCCCTCATTTCCATGGAATTGATCGACGGAAACCAAATCGCCGCAGGCATCATCGCGGAGCTCAAAGCCGAAGTCTCCACCTTCTCCGGCCGGAAACCCTGCATCGCCTTGGTGCGGGTCGGCGAGGACCCGGCGTCCGTCTCCTATGTGAAGAAAAAGGAGAAGACCGCAGAGGAGATCGGCGTGACCAGCCGCATCATCCTTCCTCCGATCACGATCTCGCAGGACGAGTTGTTTGCGCTCATCGATGACCTGAACGCCGATCCCACGGTCGACGGTATTCTCGTGCAGTCGCCCTTGCCGAAGCACATCGACGAGGTGGCGGTGTTTCGCCGCGTCAATCCGGACAAAGACGTGGACGGCTTCAACACGCTCAACCTCGGCAAGGTCGCCCAGGAGGATGACACCGGTTTCGTCGCCTGTACGCCCGCTGGAATCATGGAGTTACTCGCTCGCAGCGGCGTCGACCTCAAAGGCAAACACGTGGTCGTCCTCGGTCGTTCCCTGATCGTGGGGAAACCAGTAGCCCTCCTCGCGCTGCAGAAAAAAGCGGGCGCCAACGCGACCGTCACCATTTGCCACTCGGCCACCGCGAATCTATCCGCCATCACCCGCCAAGCCGACGTTCTGATTGCGGCGATCGGCCGCGCCGAATTTGTCACCGCCGATATGGTGAAACCCGGCGTAGTGGTTATCGACGTCGGAATCAATCGCGTGGCCGACGCAACGAGGAAGACGGGCTACCGCCTCACGGGCGACGTGCAGTTCGCGACCGTCTCGCCGCTCTGTGAAAAGATCACCCCCGTTCCCGGGGGAGTCGGGCCGATGACCGTCGCCATGCTGATGAAAAATACGGTCAAGGCGTTCCGGCGTGAACACCTACGATAGCTTGATTCCGGGCGGCAAATCGGTCTTACCTCAAAACCAATGGCTGCCCCTTCCATCCTGGTCGTCGATGACCAACCCATCAACGTGCAGTTATTACGGCGCAAGCTCGAGCGTGAGGGCATTCGGGTTGTCTCCGCCTACAGCGGCAGCGAGGCGTTGGAGCTGGTCCAACAGAACAAGCCCGATCTGATCCTGCTCGATGTCATGATGCCCGATATGGACGGCATCGAAGTCTGCGAACGACTCCAAGCGAACGAGGATCTCCGCGGAATTCCCGTTATCTTCATCACCGCCCAGACGACCAAGGAGAGTAAACTCGAGGGACTGAACGTGGGCGCGGTGGATTACATCACCAAGCCGATTGACCTCGATGAAACCCTGGCGCGGGTCCAGACCCAGTTGCGGTTTGTGGCGATCAATCGGCAGGTCCTTGACTTGACGCGGCGGCTCGAGGAATCCCGCAAAGCCGCTACAATCGGCGCGGTCACCCAAGGTATCGCGCACAACTTGAACAATCTTCTCGGCGTCGTGATCGGATATCTCGATCTCGTGAAAGCATATCACGATCAACCCGAACAGGTGAAGAAAAACGTCCATCACGTCGAAGACGCCGTGCAGCGGATCGTCGCCATCATCAAACAGCTAAGCACACTCGTCGTGAAATCGCGGCCGCCTCTGATTAAAGCCGGACTGCAAAAACTCCTGGACGGAGGCGTAGCGCGGTTCCGTCAGGAATACCGAATCGATGCACCGATCACGATTACCAATCCCCTCGGCGACCAACCGCTCGAGACCAATTACGAGATCCTTGAAGACGTCATCGCCAAGGTGCTGATCAACGCGTGGGAGTCCTATCCTGATGAGTCCGGCTCCACCCGGCCCATCTCGCTCCAGACCCGTCTGATCGAAAAACGGGAAGACGGCAAAATGGTGGAGATCCGAATCCTGGACCACGGTCGGGGGATCGACGGCGAGATCCGCGACAAAATGTTTGAACCCTTCGTCAGTACAAAAAACACGGTGGGCGTGGGAATGGGGCTCACCGTGGCCCGGCATGCGCTGCGTAATCTCGGCGGGGAAGTGGTGATGACCGACACCCCGGGCGGAGGCGCGACCGCAGTGTTGCTTCATCCGCTGGAGAAGCGGGTCCGGAAGCAAGGCCCCACTGATTAACCTGGAAAATGCAGTTGAAACCACAGAATCGGTTCCTCGCTGTTTCCGGTGAGCACAGAAGAATGAACAGAAGATAACGGAGGAAACGAAGATCGCATCTTCCTGTCGCACACCTTCGTTTTCTTGGTTACCTTCTGTTCAATTCCGATGCGCGCCTTCCTCGCGTTTATCCACTGAAAGGTGCGAAGAACCAAAGATTCCACCGATGAGCACCGATTACCGCGGCATTATAACGTACAGTCCCTTCACCTTGCGGGTGAATTGCGGCCAGGTGCCTCTTCATCAGTAAGCCTCTGTAGCCGTGCTCATCAGTGTAATCTGTGGTTAAAAAAACTGCTGAATTTAGGATTATGCCGCCACCTTATTCCAAGGTATCCCTTTTCTGATTACGCCCGCTTCGCTCATGCCCAAAATCGCATTCCTTGGCGCCGGCAACATGGCTTCCGCCGTGGCCGAAGGCTTGATTGCCTCAAACGCTGTTCCCGCGAGCGCTCTCATCTGCTTTAGCGGATCCGGACGGACGGCCGCTGCCCTCGCGGCCCGGAGCGGTATCCGGCAAGCGGAGACGCTGCCGGACTTGCTGGCGGACGCGGACACCGTGGTGGTCGCTTTCAAACCGCAGCACCTTGCAAACGGGGACGCCCGGCTCGCTGAACTCACCGAAGGCAAGCTGGTCGTATCGGTGCTCGCTGGAAAGCGATTGAGTTCGCTCGCCAAGGTCTTTCCCCGCGCCCGCAATCTCGTGCGAACGATGCCCAACACCCCCGGCCAGATCGGAGCGGGAATCACCGCCTGGTGTTCCAGCCAGCCGTTGTCCGAGGGAGACCGCGCCACCCTGGACGCGCTGCTAAAGGCGCTCGGGCAGGCCGTGGAGGTACCGGAGTCCGATCTCGACGCGGTCACGGGCCTCAGTGGCAGTGGGCCAGCCTACGTCTTCGAATTTGCGGCGGCCTTGCGCGATGCGGGCGTCGCAGCGGGTCTAACGCGAAGTACCGCCGACAAACTCGCGGTGGAAACACTACTTGGCGCGGCGCGATTGCTGGCGCGGAAACAAATCGATCCCGAGATCTTGCGTGATCAGGTCACGTCGCCGAATGGCACCACCTTTGCCGGCCTCACCCGCCTGCATGCAGGTGATCTTCGCGGATTGATTCGCGAAACGGTTCTCGCCGCTACGGCGCGCTCCCGTGAACTCTCGCAGGATACATGAAGGGGCGACCGGCCGGCGCAGCCGGATGGAAGTGCGGGAGGGCCAGAATTCTTTTGCGCAGGGCGGTTAGATTTGCGCGGATAAGTTAATGAGTACCCTTAACGGCCGCATCCTTGTCACCGGAGGCGCCGGCTTCATTGGCAGCGCGCTCGTGTGGGCGCTCAACCAGCGCGGGCTCTCCGAGATCGTCATCACGGACATCCTGGGGAGTGACGAGAAGTGGAAAAACCTGGTTCCACTGCGCTTTGCGGACTACGTCGAGGCCGAGGTTTTTCGACGTAACCTGACGGCCAACGCCGACGCCTACGGCCAATTTTCCACGGTCTTCCACCTTGGCGCCTGTTCCGCCACCACGGAAAAAAACGCCGGTTATCTGGCGGACAATAATTACGCTTACACGAAGGAGCTCGCGACGTGGGCTCTGCATCAAGGAGCGCGGTTCATTTACGCGTCCTCAGCGGCCACCTATGGCGATGGTGCGCAAGGGATGGATGATCGCTTGGAGGACCTCAACCGACTCCGCCCCTTGAACATGTATGGGTATTCGAAACACCTCTTCGATCTCCATGCCCAGCGTACCGGAATGCTGTCGCGCATCGTCGGCGTAAAATATTTCAACGTCTTTGGACCCAATGAAGACCACAAGAGCGACATGCGCTCGCTGGTGAACAAGGCGTATCAACAGATCATCGCGACCGGCCGGGTCCAACTCTTCAAAAGCCACAAAACCGAATTCCAGGATGGCGAGCAGAGGCGCGACTTCCTGTACGTCAAAGACGCGGTGGAAATGACCCTCCATTTCGCGGAAACCGCGCAGACTGCCGGAGGGTTGTTCAACCTTGGTAGTGGAGAAGCCAATACGTGGCTCGCGCTCACCCGCGCGATTTTTGCAGCGATGAAGCGGGAGCCGGCGATCGAGTTCATCGACATGCCCGAGGTGCTTCGAGGGAAGTATCAATACTTCACCAAGGCCGACATCACCAAGTTACGCGATACCGGCTATCAACGCCCGATGACACCGCTCGCGGACGCCGTGCAGGAGTATGTGCAGGGATTCCTCGCCACGGGCAGGAAACTGGGAGAATAATACCAATCGCCCGTATAATTGAGACGATTGCCATCAGGAGGTGCGCGAAGCGCGCCGTGGTGATCCAGCTCGATTGCTTCGTCGCTTCGCTTCTTTTAGGAACACTTTTGTTTGTCATTGTGAGGGAGGCTATAGCCGACCGCGGCAATCCACCATAAATCCAGCTGGATGGCCACGTCGCTCCGCTCCTGCCATGACAATTGAGGAGGTTCATTGCCTGGCCACCCAACGCTGCGTCAGTCCAGCTCCTCGGAGTGACAGTCCAAATATCAAGGGAGGGTTGGTTGAGCGTGAGCTAGTAAATCGAGGGACGGAGCGCGGCCTTTGAGCTTGGTGGTTGAGGGAATCGATTTGAGTCCATCATTTAGCTAAGTCGGCGGCGTTGGGAATGGCGGCAGAG
>Ga0163144_10000892_pt1 | contig 70801 bp, 61 predicted proteins | sample OliLak19BULKMAT1_FD_123175 | JGI IMG/M metagenome (GOLD analysis project Ga0163144, IMG submission 123175) | Freshwater microbial mat bacterial communities from Lake Vanda, McMurdo Dry Valleys, Antarctica - Oligotrophic Lake LV.19.BULKMAT1 | ecosystem: Environmental > Aquatic > Freshwater >... | reverse complement strand
TCGAGGCGCGTGGCTCACAGCCGGTCATCCCTCGTCGCAAAAACAATACCCGGGGGAACGACGGGATGGACTGGTGTCTGTACAAATACCGGCATCTGGTCGAGAACATGTTCGCCCGAAGCAAACATTTCCGCGCCATCGCAACAAGAGATGACAAGCTTGAGCGCAACTTCGCCAGCATGCTTGCGCTGGCATTCGTGATGGTTTGGTTGCCAATGTAGGGCAAAAGATCAACAGGCCCTAGACAGGCTGGTCGACATTATCTTGTCAACACCGAGGGTGCTCCTGATTGGCTGCTGCAAGGCGCGGTGCGCCGGCAATTGCGGGACGATTGCCCAGCAACGCAGCACGGGCTGCGCACCCCCGCCAGCGCCATGCGTGTCAGCCCTGCTGCAGGGTTTCGAGTTCCGCCCAGCGCGTCATCAGATCATCCAGCGCCAGCTGTTTCGCACTGAGCGTCGCGAGCACGCCCTGCGTTTCGGGATGCGGCCCCTGGTAGAAGCCAGCGGCGCCGGTTTCTGCCGTCAGCGCGGCGATTTCCTGCTCCAGCGCCTCGATGCGTGCCGGCAGCTTGTCCAGTTCGTGCTTCAGTTTGAAACTCAGCTTGTTGCTCGCGGCCTTGGGCACGGGCGTCGTACGCGGCGCACGGTCGGTGGCCGGGGCAGGGGAGGCCGCCTGCTTCGCGCGTCCCCGGTTCGGGTTGTCCGTCTCGGCCAGTTTGCGGCCGCGCGCGAGCCAGTCGCTGTAGCCGCCCGGAAACTGCTCGATGTGATGGTCAGTTTCGAACACGAGCACGCTGGTCACCACCGCATCCATGAAGGCGCGATCGTGGCTCACCACGAGCAGCGTGCCGGCATAGTCCTGCAGACGTGCTTCGAGCACGTCCAGCGTCTCGACGTCCAGATCGTTCGTCGGTTCATCGAGCACCAGCAGGTTGGTCGGCCGTGTGAACATGCGCGCGAGGATCACGCGGTTACACTCACCGCCTGACAGCGCCTTGATGGGCGTCTTGGCGCGCTCGGCGCTGAACAGGAAGCCCTTCAGGTAACCGACGATGTGCCGGTCGCGTCCGTCGATGGTCACATAGTCGCGACCATCACCGACGATGTCGGCGATGGTCTTCTCCGGATCGAGCTCGCGGCGCATCTGGTCGAAGTAGCCGATCTCGACATTCATCGCTGTCTTGACCGATCCACCCTCCGGCTCGATTTCGCCGAGCAGGATTTTCAGCAGCGTGCTCTTGCCGACGCCGTTGTTGCCAATGAGGCCAATGCGATCGCCGCGCATGATCTTCACCGACACCCCGTTGATGATCGGTTCGCCGCCATAGCCATGCACGAGATGGCGGGCTTCGATGACTTTGCGGCTCGAGGCTTCGGCTTCCGAGACATGGATGCGTGGCGCCGACAGCGGCTTTACGCGCGCCTCGACTTCCTCGCGCATGGCTTCCAGCGCCCGCACGCGCCCTTCATTGCGCGTGCGCCGGGCTTTGACGCCCTGGCGTATCCAGGCCTCTTCCTGATCCAGCTTCTTGTCGAAGAGCTCGAAGTGGCGTGCCTCGTCTTCGAGGGCTTTGGCCTTGTTGTCGAGATAGGTGGCGTAGTCGCCCGGCCAGTCGGTGAGGCGCCCACGATCGATTTCAATGATGCGCGTCGCCAGCCGCTTCAGGAACGCGCGGTCGTGGGTGATGAACAGCACGCTGCCATTGAAGCCGAGGATGCGGTTTTCGAGCCAGGTGATGGTGCTCAGATCGAGGTGGTTGGTCGGCTCGTCGAGCAGCAGCAGGTCCGGTTTAGTGACCATCGCCTGGGCCAGCGCCGCGCGCCGGCGCCAGCCCCCGGACAGATCGCCCAGGATTTTGTCGGGCGGCAGGTCGAGTTCGGACAGCACCTGCGACACGCGCTGCGCGACATTCCAGCCGCCGTGCGCTTCAATCTGCTGCTGCAGGACTTCCATGCCGCGGATCTGGCCCGGATCCGGGTTCGCAGAGGCCAGCGCCTCGTAGGCCGCAATGCGCCCGATCAGCCCGGCGACGCCCTGGCGCACGAACTGGTCGACGGTGAGTTCGAGTGCCGAGGGCAGCGTCTGGGCGAGCTGGCTCACGACCAGGTCTGACTTGCGCTTGATCTCGCCCGTGTCCACCTGCACCAGGCCGGCGGCGATTTTCAGCATGGTCGACTTGCCGGCGCCATTGCGGCCGATCAGGCAGACGCGCTCGCCGTCGGACAGCGAAAAGTTCGCGTTCTTGAGGATCATCACCTCGCCGAATTCGAGGCCGACGTTTTCGAAAGAAAGCAGGGTACTCATGGGACGGCGGACCGGCGTACGGGCCGGCATTCTGCGCCTGCGGGCCGAAATCCGGCAAGCAGGCAGGGGTCGACTGTCCTGCAGCCCCGCCACAAGCGGGCGGCAAGGTGCTGTTCGAGCGGATGTTCGGCTGGCAGCTGCCGGGCGGACTAAATCGCCGCCCACTGTCGAAGCTCGACTTTGCCGGCGCCGGCCGGGCGCTGATGGCGCGCGAGATGCGCCGGGAGGGGATCTCTGATCTGCCGGCGCTGATTGACAACGCGGTCGAAGCGGGTGTCCAGGTTTACGTCTGCGAAATGACACTCGACAGGATGGGGCTCCGCCGCGAGGAGCTGATCGACTATCCCGGCATGTCCGACTGCGGCGTCGCCAGCTTTGTCGAAATGGCCGCCAACGGTCGTCACCACTGCATGTTCATCTGAAGCGCGGTACAGCAATCCGGTCACGCGCTGCTGCGGGTGGTCAACGACATCCTCATACACTGTGCTCCTCGACGGCCTCGCGCCTTGCAGGCGGCGCCCTCGCTCGTTTTTCACCCGCCTGTTAGGCTCGCTCCGACACAACGCCTGGGGAATCGACATGGCCACCGTCTCATTGATCGAATACGAGCACGCCTCGCCCGCCGTTCGCGCCGTTTATGACGACATCCGCGCCACGCGCAAAATGGACTTCATCAACAATTTCTGGAAGGCACTGGCCGTCAACCCCGAGCAGCTCAAACGGACCTGGGAAGGCGCAAAAGCCGTGATGGCGCCGGGCGCCATCGATGCGCTGACCAAAGAGTTCATCTACATCGCGGTGTCGGTCGCCAACAAGTGCGAATACTGCGTCCACTCGCACACCGCCGCCGCCAAAGCCAAGGGCATGACCGACGCCCAGTACGCAGAACTGCTGGCCGTGGTTGGCATGGCCCATTCAACGAACGGCCTGGTGACGGCGATGCAGGTGCCCGTCGACGCGGCATTCAAGGTAGTCTGACGCAGCCGTCCCGACGCGGCGAACCGACAGTGCCGAGTGGGGCCGGCGGCCTCCCCGCCGCGGGCCCGACCGGGGCGGACCCAGGACTGGCCTGACAGGCTGGCGAAACACGGCAGCGACCACCGCCTGCGGCATTGCGGGCCCGTCAGCGGTGATCGTTGATTCGTCAATAAGGAGGGCGCCTTGTCAAGCCCTCGCCTTGCAGGCGGCGAACCCGCGCGTTTTCACCCGAGGGTCTGAAGATGCGTCCACTCAATTGCCTGCCGTGCCCGTTCTGTCCGATGGGTCGCGTTTGGTATAGTCCGTGCCAATGAATCCCGCCGCACGCCGGCACCACCATCCGGGGTCTGTGAATGACGACGACCGTATTCTCGACGGAAGACGCGCTGCGCGCAGTGATGGGCCACCCGATGGACCTTGCCGTGCGCAAGGCACTCCCGCGGCTCGACAAGTACTGCAAGGTCTTCGTGGAGCACTCGCCGTTCTTGAGTCTTGGCACGTCGAACGCCGCCGGCCAGACCGATGTCTCACCGCGCGGCGACCAGCCAGGCTTCGTGCTCGTGCTGGATGACAACACGCTGTTCATCCCCGAGCGGCCGGGTAACGCGCGCTATGACTCATTGCTGAACATCATCGCCAACCCCCAGGTCGGACTGTTGTTCTTCGTGCCCGGGTATGAAGACATGCTGCGCGTCAACGGCCGCGCCGAGTTGATCCACGACCCGGCGCTGATGGCGCGCTGCGCGGTGAATGGCAAGGAACCCAGGGTCGGGATCCGCGTCACCGTCGATGAAGCCTATCTGCACTGTGCGAAAGCCCTGAAGCGCTCGCAACTGTGGGACGCGAGCAGCCAGCGCGACCGCGCCGAACTGCCGTCGCTCGGCAAGATGATTCTCGAGCAGACCGCCGCCGCCGATGCGCCGCCGGCCGACGACCTCGTGCGTACCGTCGACGAATTCATCGAAGAGAACTACCGGACGACCTTGTACTGAACCCGCCCGCTGCCCGGATCCCGAACGCATGAGTCTCGGCGACTTTCCCCTGTTCGAAGCGGCCACGCTCGGCATGCCGATGGGCGCGTTCGGCGAGCTCGAACGCGTGGTCGCCGATGGCACGAGCGTCGCGCTGTTCTTCGCCATTGACGATCTGCATCTGCAGTACGTCAACGAGGCGTTTCGGCGCATCACCGGCTACGCGGCCGGGGCTGGCCTCGGCCGCGCCTGGACCAGCCTGCTGCACGAAGACGACGCGGCCGGTTCTTTCGACACCTATGCCGCTGCGTACGCGAATCGTTCGCGCTATGTCGCCGAGTACCGGCTGCGCCGGCATGACGGCGAATACCGTTGGATGCGCACGCACGGCGTGCCGTATTTCGACTCGACGGGTGAGTTTCGTGGGATGGTCGGCTGCTTTCTCGACATCACCGACCTGCGCTCCGCGCGCGAACGGGAAGCCGCGATGCTTGAGCGCTTCTCGCTCGCGGTGGCGGGCTCCAGCGAAGGTATCTTCGACTTTCCGGATCTGAGCCAGCCGGCGTTCTGGGCTTCGGCCCGCGCCTGCGATCTGCTGGGCTACGCCGACGGCGAGCTGGAAACCACGCGCGAAAACCTGCTCGCGCTGACGCATGAAGCCGATCGGGCGGCGCTGTCGAACGCCCTGAGCGCGGCGGCCCTTGACGGACGCGATGTCGACCTCGAGTTCCGATTGCAGCGCAAGGACGGGTATTACAACTGGTTCCACGCGCGCGCCGCCTGTGTCCGCAATTGGGAGACCAGTTCGCGCCGGCTCGTCGGCTCCCTGCAGGACATCGACGCGCGTGTGATCGCGCTGTCGAAGATTCAGCGCCTGCAGGAACGTTTTCGCATTGCCATCGATGCGTCGACCAGCGGCCTGTGGGACTGGGAGCTGTCGGAGAAACGCGTGTGGTTCTCGCCGAGCGTCAAGGCGCTGCTCGGCTATGGGCCGGAGGCCGACTTCAAACTCGAGTACGAGTCCTACGCCGAACACATTCACGTCGACGACCGCCCACGTGTGCGCCGGGCCATCGTCCAGCACCTGAAGTTGCGTGACCCCTACGACGTCGAATATCGCATGCAGCATCGTGCCGGCGCCTATCGTTGGTATCGCTCCCGCGGCGTTGCGCAGTGGGATGATAAGGGCCGCGCGGTGCGCATGTCCGGCTCCGTGGTGGACGTCACGCAGCGCAAGGAGGCCGAACTCGCGCTGCGCGCCGAACGCGAAAAGGCGCTCGTCACGCTGGCGTCTATCGGCGACGCGGTGGTCACGACCGACGCCGGCGGCCAGATCGAAATGCTCAACACCGCCGCCGAAAAACTGCTGATGCTGCGACAGAAGGAAGCCGCAGGCAAACCGCTGCACGACATCGTGCGCATCGTGCTGCAGCGGACGCGTCAGCCGATCACCGATCCGGTCGAGCAGTGCATGCAGCGCGGTCGGGTCAGTTCGCGCGGGGACTCGCTGCTCATCGCGCCCGACGGCAGTGAGCACGCCATCGAGTACACCGCGACGCCCATCCGCAACACCGAAGGCCAGGTCTACGGCGCGGTACTCGTGTTGCGGAACGTGACCCAGGAGCGCCGCATGGCGCAGGAAATGACCTATCAGGCGACGCATGACGGCCTGACCGGCCTCGTGAACCGGGTCGAATTCGAACGCCGCCTCGCACGCGTGATCCGCAATGCGGGCATCGCCGGCGATCACCACGCGCTGTGCTACCTCGATCTGGATCAGTTCAAGGTCATCAATGACACCTGCGGGCACGGCGCCGGCGACGAACTGCTGCGCCAGATTGCGTTGATCCTGCGCGAGACCGTCCGCAAGCGCGACACGGTCGCGCGCCTCGGCGGCGACGAATTCGGCATTCTGATGGAGCACTGCAGCCTGCAGCAGGCGAAGCGGGTGGCGACCAACGTGCGTGAGCGCATCTCCAGCTATCGCTTTCGCTGGGAGCAACACGTGTTCTCGGTGGGCGCGAGCATCGGACTCGTGGTGATCGACGAAACCAGCGAACAGATGGCCGATGTGATGCGGCACGTGGACGCCGCCTGCTATCTGGCAAAGGAGCATGGACGCAACCGCGTGCATGTCTACGATCCCGGCGACGAAACCATGGAGCGGCGCCGTGGTGAGATGCAGTGGGTGTCGCGCATCAATACTGCCCTGATCGACAACCAGTTCGAGCTCTTCGTGCAGCCTGCGATCCCGCTGCAGAATGCCGCTGCGGCGCGTTATGTTGAAGTGCTTTTGCGCTATCGCGATGGCAACGTGCTGCGCTCTCCCGCCGAATTCCTGCCGGCTGCCGAGCGCTACAGCCTGTCGCCGAAAATAGATCGTTGGGTCGTCACGGCGCTGCTGGAGAGTTATGCACGGCAGCCGGCGCTGTTTCGTCCGGACATGCTGTTCGCGGTGAATCTGTCGGCGCTCTCGCTCAGCGACGAGGAGTTCCTCGCGTTCCTCGACGCTGCCCTGGCACGCTCGGCGATGCCGGCGTACCTGTTGTGCTTTGAAATCACCGAAACCGCCGCCATCGGCAATCTCTCGCGCGCAATACAGTTCTTCAACACGATGCGCGCGCGCGGTTGCCGCTTTGCGCTTGATGACTTCGGCAGCGGTCTGTCATCGTTCGGCTATCTGCGGACGCTGCCGGTCGACTTCCTGAAGATCGATGGCCTGTTCGTGCGTGACTGTGTCGAGGATCCGATTGATCTCGCGATGGTGCGTTCGATTAACGACATCGGCCACGTGATGGGCATCAAGACCGTCGCCGAGTTCGCGGAGTCCAAGGCCATCGAAGAGAAGATGCGCGAAATCGGCATCGATTACGCGCAGGGCTATGGCATCTGCGAGCCGCTGCCACTGCAGGATTTTCTGCTGGCCTGACGGGATTGCCTGCACGGTGGCGATGGTCGCCACGTGCCGCAGGCCCAGTCCGCCAGCCGCCCGTGCCGGCACCGCTGAGCGTGCCCTCGCGCTGCCTGCGACAGGTCTCGTAAGGTTGACCAGGGTCCTAACCGGCCTGCTGCGGACAGCTCACCCCGATGGTCGCGGCGCACTCGCGCTGTTGCGGCGCCTGCCAGGCAAGGCTTTCCGGACTCGCGTTCGCACAGCCGGCAGTGGCGCGCACCAGCAGGCCGCCGACAGCGGCGCGCCGGACATCGAAGGCCTGGCGACCGAATTGACGGGTCATCGTGGCTGACTCCATTGACGGGGCTGGCGATCCTACCCCGGGCGGGTGATATCCGTGCTGAACGCTCGCGTCATTCCACTTGCGTAATTCACCTGCCGTTGTAGGGTGCCGCCATGGTCTCAACCAGTTCTTCTACGGCCGGCCGGCCGACGGCGTTCTGGCCGCTGGTGTTGTCCGCGGCGGCCATTCTGGTGGTGACGATGGGCGCGCGGCAGTCGCTCGGCCTGTTCCTCGTCCCGCTGGACACCGCGACGGGGCTCGGCATCGCGAGCGTCAGCTTCGCCTTTGCGGTGTCCCAGTTCGTATGGGGCGCGGCCCAACCCCTCTACGGCGTGCTCGCCGAACGTTGGGGCACGCGGCAGGTGATTGTCATCGGTGCCGTGCTGGTAGCGCTGGGCACTGCGTGCGCCCCCTTTGCGCAGTCCACCGCGAGCCTCACGTTCTGGATCGGCGGCGGCCGGGGGCGCCGGGGGCAGTTTCGCGCTTCTTATTGGCGGCATTGCACGCCATCTGCCCGAGGAACGCCGCGCGTTCGCCACCGGCTTCATCAACGCCGGGTCATCGTTTGGCCAGTTCGTGTTCGCGCCGCTCGCAGGCTGGCTCATCACCGCGTTCGGCTGGGTCGGCGCGATGCTCGCGCTGGCGGCGTCCGCGCTGTTGACCATCCCGCTCGCCTGGTATCTCGGCGCCTGCATGGCGGCTGCAGCGCGCACGCAGGCCGCCAGCACTGAGGCGCCTGCGCTCGGCGCGCAACTGCGCCAGGCGCTGCGCGAGCGCAGCTACCTGCTGCTGCATCTCGCGTTCTTCACCTGCGGCTTTCATATCGCCTTTCTGGTCACGCACCTGCCCGGCGAGGTCGCGCTGTGTGGGCTGGCGCCGGCGGTGTCAGCCGCGGCGCTCGCGCTGATCGGCCTGTTCAACATCGCCGGCGCCCTGTCGCAGCGTTACCGGATGAAGGATGTGCTGATGGGGATGTATGGCGCGCGCGCGATCATCATTGTCGTGTACCTCAGTGCGCCGAAGACGGCCTGGACTTTCTACCTGTTCGCCGCCGCGCTCGGCTTCACCTATCTCGCCACGGTGCCGCCGACTGCCGGGCTCGTCGGCAAGATTTTCGGCCCCCGCCATCTGGCGACGCTATTCGGCCTGACGCTCGTCACGCATCAGATCGGCGGCTTCTTCGGGGCTTGGCTCGGCGGCGTGACGATCAGCCGCTACGGTGACTACCACTGGATGTGGTATGCGGACATCGCGCTTGCGCTGTTCGCCGTAGCCTGTCATCTGCCGATTCGGGAGGCACCACCGGTCGCCCGTGCCTTGGCCGCCTAAGCCGTTATACACCCCATACAATGTCGGCAGGGCGCGCAGTACGTCACAGGAGAGAACACCGTGGATTTCAACTGGACTTCGGAACAACAGCAGATCCGCGACAGCGTACTCAAGCTATGTGCGCGTTTTGACGATCAATACTGGCTGCAGCGCGATTCAGACGGCGAGTTTCCGGAAGCGTTCTGCCGCGCGTTGGCCGACGCCGGCTGGGTGGGGGTGGCGGTGCCCGAGGAGTACGGTGGCAGTGGGCTGGGTACCACGGAGGCGGCAATCGTGGTGCAGGCAATTTCCGAATCGGGCGCCGCGAACAGCGGGGTGTCGGCTGTGGCCATTGGTCTGTTCGGGCTGAAACCCCTGCTCGCCTACGGCACCGAGGAGCAGAAGCGCAACTGGCTGCCGCGCATCGTGCAGCGTGAGGACATCGCGTGCTTCGGGGTCACCGAACCGGATACCGGCCATGACACCACACGGCTCAAGACGCGCGCCGAGCGCCGCGGGGATTGCTACTACGTGTCGGGCGAAAAGGTGTGGATTTCAACCGCCCAGGTTGCGAACAAGATCATGCTGATTGCGCGCACCACGCCGCTCGAAGAGACGCAGCGTCCGATCGACGGCCTGTCGCTGTTCTACACCGATCTCGATCGCCGCTACGCCGACATTCGCAAGATCGACAAGATGGGGCGCGCCTGTGTCGATTCGAACCAGATTTATTTCGATCAGATGCCAGTGCCGGTCGCGCATCGCATTGGTGAGGAGGGCAAGGGCTTCCGCTATCTGCTGCAGGGCCTCAACGCCGAGCGCATCCTGATCGCGGCCGGGCTGATCGGTCTCGGCCGCGCTGCGCTGAAGCGGGCGACGGCTTATGCAAAAGAGCGCGTGGTGTTCGGGCGGCCGATCGGCCAGAACCAGGCGATCCAGCATCCGCTCGCGTCCGGCTGGGCCAAACTGGAGGCGGCGAATCTGCTGGCGTTCAAAGCGGCGGCGATGTTCGACCAGGATCTCGAATGCGGCGCTGAGGCAAATGCGGCGAAGTATCTCGCGGCAGAAGCCGCCTTCGAGGTGTGCACGAATGCGGTGATGACACACGGCGGCATGGGCTACGCCAAGGAGTATCACGTCGAGCGTTACCTGCGCGAAGTGATGATTCATCGCATCGCGCCGATCAGCCCGCCGCTGATCCTCAGCTATCTCGCCGAGCGCGTGCTGGGACTGCCGAAATCTTACTGAGGACCCGCACCGCCAGCACAGTCTCGCCGGGCGTCGATGGCGGATCCGTCGCCCGCGATGGCGTTCAGTCGTCCGCCGGTGCCGGGGCGGCGCTGCCGATGAAGTCTTCAATCGGGCGTTCGCCGGTCACGTGCATGAACGGCGGCAGCACGAGGGCCGAATAGACGGGCTCGGCCTGGAAGGGAGCGTCCTCATGATGACTGCCGAGATAGACCAGTCCGGCCACGCAGACGCTGAACAGCAGGGCGGTGCGCGCCGTCCGGCGCAGATTCGTGGCCAGAAACAGGTTCAAGCCCAGCAACACCGACAGCCCGAGCACCGCCACGCCGAAGGTGGCGATCTCTCCGAGCTTCTCGCTGCTCGATGCGAACTCGGCGAGCGCGGCGAGCGGCAGCAGCAGCGTCATGCCGAAGCTGACGAGCGCTGACACCAGCAAGTGTGCGAAATAATGCGGCTGATGCCGCAGCGCGCGGCCGAGCAGTGCCCACACGGCGGCCCAGACGGCGATGAACGCGGCCGAAAACAGCACGCCATACGCAGGCTTCTGCCAGTCGAGGTCGGCCGACTGGGTCAAGAATTCAGCGAGGGCGTCGAGCCCGCCAACGACGAACAGCACCATCAGCGCGAGCCACGGGCCCACGCGATGGGCCGACAGCCACGATGAGAACGCAAGCCGGCGCGGCGGGTCGACCGGATGGGCCTCGTCGTACACGCTCAGGTCGGTCCGCCCGACGGTGATCTGGTCGCCCGAGTTCAGCCTGGCGCGCGGGTCGCGCAGGGGGCTGCCGTTGAGCAGCACCGGATTCGTCCGCTCGAGCACCTCCACGTACCAGCTGTGGTCGTCCCGGACAAAGCGCAGCTGTTCGGCGGCCACGAAGGGATCATCGAGTACGATGTCGTTATGAAAGCCGCGGCCCAGGCGCAGGTTGCCGTCTGTGGATCTGATCAGCGAGGCGCCGCGTGCGCCGCGCCCGGGGACGTTGACGATCAGCGTGTCCATTCAATCGCCCGCATCAGTTTCTGGAACAGCGCGAGTGCGCGCTCGCGGTGAATGCCGGCTGCCGCCATGCGGATGATGGCCGCGTCCCGGTTCGAGTGCAGGGACACGAGCACCAGCGAGGCATCGTTGAGACCCGGATACTCGAGATAGCGCCGCAGACAGATTGACGCCTTCCACGCCGTCCCGTCGATGCGCACGAAGTCGGTGGTACAGCGAAAGTTCGTCACCTGTTCCGCATCGTCCACGTTCTCCAGCGATGTGTGGGTGTAGCGGTGCGTGACAGCGGTGTAGAACTGGAAGGGGTTCAGGCGACCGGCGTTCAACCACTCATAGCTGTAGGAAAAATCGCCGGTGTAGAAATCCTCGGTGAGGAACAGATACTCCTGAGATTGACACTGCTGATGGAAGCGCGAGTAATCACTTTCTTTCGTTTCGGTATTCTGGCCCCAGCATTTCAGCGATGGACTGAGATCGCGCGGGAGCGACAGCTCGCCGAAGCGGCCGCGGTGCCAGGTTTCCTGCAGACGCTGGTCAAAGAAGGTGTTCGAATCTTCGAGCAGCGCGCGCGCGATCTCGGCCTTCAGGTCGCCCGGGACGGCAGTCTCGTTCGCGCGCCTGAGCAACGCCTGCAGGTGCGCCGCGGGCACGAGAAAGCCCAGCTGTTCGCCACCCTTTGCGACGGTGACGCCGACCACCGCACCGTGGCGGTCGAAGGCGGGCCCGCCGCTCATGCCAGGATTCAGCGAACCGGAAAACAGCAGACGTTCGAAACGCGAGGCTGCGATCAGGCCGTTGTAGTTGCCCTCGATGATGGTCATTCCGAGGTCTTCCGGATTGCCCATTGAATAGATGCGTTCGCCCTGTCCTGGCGTGCCGGACGTGAGCCCGAATGCCGGCCCGTCCGCCTGCTGGCCGCGGAGGATGGCGAGATCGTGCAGGACATCGATCGCGAGCACCGTGGCGGGTCGCGTCAGCCCGTCCTGCCCGAGCAGTTCGATCCGATACTTGGCCGGCTCATGTATCAGCAGACTTACGACGTGAAAGTTCGTCGCCACGAGGCCGGCGCTGTCGACCCGAAAGCCGGAGCCGATGGTGGTCTTGTCGCCGGAGGCGATATCGACGACGCGAACCTGGAATACGCGATCGCGCAGCGTCTCGAAGAGGGCGCTCGCACCAGAGGCTGCGGCGCTGCACAGGCCGGGGAGCCACAGCAGCAGCAAGGGCAGGCAGCGCAGGCGGCGCAGCGTTTGGTCGGGGCTCATGCAGCTTTCATCGTCGGTGGGGCGAGGCCGGGGCCCGTCACGGGGCGCCCGGGATGTACCGTGTCCCGACGACGCCCGAGGTGTGAGCCCGTTCAGACGCATGCTACGCGATCAGGGCCCACAGGATCCGCTGCGCGGTGGCGGCGTGGCCACCGCAGCGCAGTGGCGTGGACGCTGGCCACGCCGACGCGTGCGCTTGGCGCGCCGTCTCCCGCGCACCAGTGCCCCGGATCGGTCACGACCGATCCGATACCCTTTCACGTGGCCGCGCACGCGCGCGTTGACCGCTGACACGGCCAGCCGCGTGCGTTCACTGGCCAGGCGCCTGATCTCGCCGATCAGATGAAGGCCCTGCGTGACGCCGTCGACACCGATGTGTCCTGCGTGGTATTGCCGCAGTACCCGGAGATGGTCGAGGATTGGCCGCGGGTGATGGCACTGGTCTGAACCGCTAAGCTGCCTGCAATCGCCCGGTAACCCTGTGGCCGGGCCCTGTTGAAACCAGAACGAGGAGCGTAATCGATGCCTTTGGAAATAAAGAAAACGGTTAAGCAGATGTTTGCCGACGCATCCGCGTCTATCGAAACGCTGACGGTCGCGCAGGCGCAGGCGCTGCATGACCAGCCGGACGTCACCTTCATTGATCTGCGCGACCCGCGCGAGATCTGGCGTGACGGCGGTGTGCCCAACGCGATCAACGTCACGCGCGGCATGCTCGAGTTCTGGATCGATCCGGGCAGCCCGTATCACAAGGAGTTCTTTGCAAACGGCAACAGATTCGTGTTCTTCTGTGCCGGCGGGATCCGCTCGGCGCTGGCCACGAAGACGGCGCAGGACATGGGGCTCACGCCGGTCTGCCATATCGAAGGCGGTTACGGTGCGTGGAAGAAGGCCGGTGCGTCCACAGTGACAGTCGAGCCGAAGCTCGCCGGCTAGCGGGCGGACGACAACGTCGCGAGGCCCGTGTCACCAGGCATGAAGGGTCTCGCGCCGCGTTGTCGCCGGCGTCAGGCCCGGATCATCCGCGACGGCGTGTAGACCATTACCAGTTCCCCGCGCTGATTGCGCACTTCGTTGCGCGTGGTCACGACACCGCGATCACCGCGCGAGGTCATGCGCGACGCCGTCACGTCGACCCATACCTCCAGCGTGTCGCCCACCAGCACTGGGGCCTTGATCTCGAGGTTGCAGCCAAGGAACGCCAGGCCGACGCCGGCTAGCGCACCGCTCGAAATGACGAGGCCTTCGGCGAGTGCCATCGTCAGCGCACCCGGAATCAGACGCCCCTTGAAGCCGAGTGCCTGCGCGGCTTCGGCATCGAGAAACAGCGCTTCATTGAAGCCGTAAGTGGTCACGAAACTCATCAGGTCGTGCTCGCTGACGGTACGGCGCTGCGAGCGCCAGCGCAAGCCGATCGGCTGCTGATGGAAGGTGAGGGCGTGGATGAATTCGTCAGGGCGTTCGGTGCTGCTCACGTCGGGGGTTCTCGCTGCGAAGAATGGCAGCGCGAGCGTAACGCAGCGGGCGACGGCTCACTACCGTCAAAGGGGGGATGCTTCGCAGTCCCAGGCTCGCCGCCGACCCCCCTGACGCGCGGCCAGTGCGTCGAGTCCGGACCGCAGATTGATTTCGCCGGGCAGGGTGGGGTCGCCGAGCTCCACATCGTGTTCAGTTGCCAGCGCTACCAGCGCTCGACGAGGATTAGGAAGCCCGGAATCCAGCAGGTCAGTACGCCGATCGAAATCGTAACTGCCGGCAGCACGCGTCCGAAGTTCACGCCGCGCACGAGCGCGAAGAAATACATCAGCCACAGCGTGCCCCAAATCAGCCAGAACGCGCCGAAGCGCGGGTCCGGGCCCTTGAAGGCCAGCATGGCGCAGGGCACCGTCGTGATCGCGATGAACAGGCAGAACCAGCCGAAACCCCGCATGTCGAGTTCGAGCCAGATGCAGATCGACGCGTAAAGGTAATTGAACGTGAAGAGCATCACGCAGGCAACAGGAAAGTAATCTGCTGGCAGATCCGCGCGCACCAGCATCACCACCCCGATCAGCAGGGTCAGACACCCGGTCATGAAGTTGAGCACCGCACTCGCGCGCTGCTCGATGAGGCCCAGACCGCCGACGCCGTTGATCAATAGCACGCCGCCCACGAACAGCAGGATGATACCCAGCATGACCACTCCCGTTTCGGCGTTTGAGTTTTGATCATCCGGGAGCGCCGCCGTCGCGCCCGGATGTGCAGCCGTTTCGAAGCGCGGCCGTAGCGGGATGCTAAAGCGATGAGCGACACAGCGCCATAGACCACGCACTGCAGCATGCAGATAGCTTTGCGCGCACGCAGCGCACGGAAATTGAATGGTGCCCGCAATGCCGTCAGGCATCGTTCAGTGCGTGTCGTCCAGCAGGCGCGCGAAACTCAATTCGTGACCGTCCATGTCGGTCAGGTGAAAGTAACGCTCGCCCCAGGGCGCATCGCGGGGTGTCGCTTCCGGCGGGTAGCCACCGGCCAGCGCGCGCGCATGCATCGCGTCCACATCGTCGACGTGAAAGACCGCGCGACCCCACCAGGCCCACTGGCGTTCCGGGCCGACGAGGATCAGGTTCAGGTGCTGGCCGTTGAAGCGGAACGACGTGAAGCTCGCCTCTGCGCCGCCATAACGGCGTTCGAATCCGAGCGCGAGATAGAAGCGCACGGCACGCGCCATGTCGTGGGTAGCGAGCGTCAGCGCATTGATCGATTCGACGGCCATGGGCGTGCTGTCTGCATTTAGTGGAAGTCCCGCGCATTGTGCACGACACGGATTGCGCAGGCGCGCCTCTTCGGGTGCTGTCTGCTCGTCAGGGGGGCGCCGGGAGCATGGCCCGACGCCCGTGCGCCGTCAGCCCGCTTTGCGGGCCTACCGTTGATGAAGGTCAGCCGGCGTCGCCAAGCCGTTGCCGCAGGAAGCGCCCGATGTCCGCGATCTGTGCCGGGCACACTGCGTGCTCCATCGGATAGGTGCGATAGACCGGATCAAAACCCAGATCGCGTAAGCGGTCGACGGTCACGCGGCCCATCAGTTCGGGCACCATCGGATCGAACAGGCCGTGATGGACTTCTATCGGCAGGGTGTGGCTGGCTGCGTGCGGGTTAATCTCCTGGCCGGTCGCGAAGTAAGTCGACAGGGCGAGGAGGCCGGCAAGCCGCTGTGGGTAGGTGAGCGCGACATGCAGACCCACCGCGCCACCCTGCGAGAAACCGGCGAGCACGATGCGCGCTGTGGGGATGCCGCGTTCGCGTTCGCGGTCGATCAACTGCGCAACGCGCGCGGCCGAGGCTTTGAGGCCTTCCTGATCGGCACGGCGCTCCAAATCCATATCGAGAATGTCGTACCAGGCCGGCATCGAATAGCCGTTGTTGATCGTGACCGGGATCGATGGCGCATGCGGGAACACGAAGCGCACGGCGAGCGCTGCAGGCAGCCCGAGGTCGGGCACGATCGGCTCGAAGTCGTGGCCGTCGGCGCCGAGTCCATGCAGCCAGATCACGGCGGCGCGCGCCGGCACGGCGGGTTCAATTTCAACGGCGGGTAAGAGCTTCATCTGTTCTCCTGTAGGCGGCCAGGTGGTCGGGCTGCCTGTCACTCAGGCACGCGTCATCGAATAGACCAAAGTCTACCGCAACCGGCGGGGCCGCCGGCTGTGTCGTCACCAGACCGGCGGCGCTTGCGTGCACCAGAACGGCTCAAGTTCAGCTCGCGCAGGGCGCTAGTCTGCGGGTACACCGGTATCCGGTTTCGCGCCCGCGCGCGCCGGTCCCCATCCATCATTGCAGGGTGAAGGTTTCTGATGAAAAGTCTGATGCTAAAACACTTGCTCACGGCCCTGATCGCGCTGTTCACCCTGATCGGCGCCGCCACCAGCATGGCGATCTGGTCACGCTTCCAAATCATCGCCGATACCGAATTCACCCGCGAGAAGTCGCTCGAAGCGATGCTCGCGCTGAAGGATGCACGCTTCCACGTCGTGCAGGTTCAACCATTCCTCACCGATGTCGGCGCCACGCGCGACGAAGGGGGATACGCGAAGGCGCAAGCGCATCAGGCTGCGGCGCATGCGGCGCTCGACCGTCTGGCAAGGGCCGCGGGTGACCTCAGCCAGACGGTCGATGCCGTGCGTCAGCGCGTTGACACCGTGCAGGCGGTCGGTGCTGAAATGGCGGGCGCCTATGTCAGCACCGGCACGGCAGCGGGCAACCGAATCATGAAGCGTCCCGGCACGGGCCTTGACGCCGCCGCCGCTGCGCTGGTCGCGGAACTCGACCGGCTGGGCGGCGACGTCCAGCAGCGCTTCGATGGTGCCACGCGCGCGGCGCAGGACTCGGCGCAGGAGGCGCGGATGTTCGTGTTCGCGACCCTGACAGGGTTCCTGCTGCTCCTGATGGCCGCATTGGGCGTGCTCTACCGGCGCGTGGTGCCGCCGCTCGGCACGCTCAGGTCGGCGATGGAAGCGATCCGCGACGGGAGCGCGGAGCGTACGCTGGAGGGTTTGAACGGCGATTTTCGACAACTCGGTGCGGTGTTCAACGAGACGCTCGCGCAGATGGCTGCGCGCCGTGAGGCCGACGCCGTGCGCGCGTCGCACGATGCACGCATTGTCCAGGCGTTGGACACGGCATCGTCCCGCGTCCTGCTGATCGACGCGGCCGGCCGCATCAGTTTCGTCAACCAGTCGCTGCTTGACGTGCTGGTCGAGGGCGCGGCGAGCCTGCGCGCAGAGGCACCGGACTTCGATCCGGCGCGGCTCGTCGGGGCAGCGGTCGACCGTGTCCTGCCTGGCCTGACCGGTGGCGGCGCGCATTGGCGCGAAGAACAGGCCATCGGCGAACGAACCTTCCACCTGATCGCCAAGCCGGTGGTCGACGATCGCGGTGACGTGCTGGGCACGGTCGTCGAATGGCGCGAACTCACGCAGCAGAAGGTCGCACAGCACCAGATCGAAGGCATGATCTACGGCGCCAAGAAGGGCCATCTCGACTGGCGCCTGGAAATCGAAAAATTCGAAACTGGGCTCTGGCAGTCGCTGGCGGGCGGCATCAATGACATGCTGGACGCCCTGGTCAAACCACTCGATCTCGCCGCACAGTATGTCGACGACCTCTCGCACGGCAAGACGCCGCCGAAAATCACGGCCAAGTACGAGGGTCACTTCGCCAAACTCACCGGCAATCTGAACCAGTGCATCGAAGCAATCGAAACGCTGATCGCCGATGCGTCGATGCTGGCTGCGGCCGGTGCGGCTGGCGAACTCGATCGCCGGGCCGACGCGAGTCGCCATGCTGGCGCGTTCCGCCAGATCGTAGAGGGCTTCAACCAGACGCTGGATTCAATCGCGATCCCCGTCGCCGATACGCGGCGCGTCGTTGGCGCGCTCGCCGAAGGTGATCTGACGCAGCGCGTGCAGGTGGAGGCCCGGGGCGACTTCGCGGTGCTGCGCGAGGCGATCAACGGCAGTCTCGACAAGCTGTCGGCGACGGTCGATGAAATTCGGCTCGCAGCTGGCAGCATGCGCAGTGCAACCTCCGAGATCGCGCGCGGCAATTTCGACCTCAGCGTCCGCACGGAAGCGCAGGCGCATGGCATCGAACAGACCAACGCCGGCATGCGCAGCCTCACCGAAACGCTGGAGCGGAACACAGGCCAGTCCGTACATGCCGACGAACTCGCTCAGCGTGCCCGCGCACAGGCGGTCAGCGGCGGTGAGGTCGTCGGGGCCGCGGTGCAAGCGATGAAGGAGATCAACGCCTCGAGCAGCCGCATCGCGGACATCATCGCCGTGATCGACGAGATTGCTTTCCAGACGAATCTGCTGGCGCTCAACGCCGCGGTCGAGGCTGCGCGCGCTGGTGATCATGGTCGCGGGTTTGCGGTGGTGGCCGGCGAAGTGCGCAATCTCGCGCAACGTAGCGCGACTGCGGCCAAGGAAATCAAGTCGTTGATTCAAATCAGCGTGCAAGGCGTCGAGGAAGGGTCAAGGCTCGTCAACGAAAGCGGCGGCACGCTCGAAGGCATCGTCGAGTCAATCAAGCGCGTGTCCGGGATCATCGAGGATGTGGCGTCGGCATCAAGGCAGCAGACCAGCAGTATCGGGCAGTTGAATCAGGCCGTGCATCGGATCGAAGAAGGCACGCAGCAGAATGCCGCGCTTGTCGAAGAGATTGCTGCGGCAAGCAAATCACTTGAAGAACAGGCAGACAAGATGGTGGGATTGGTCGAGTCCTTCAGGACGATCGGGCCCGTCCCGGCGGGCAGAACATTGTCGAGCCGCGCGGCCTGAGACGGAAACAGACGCGGCAGCCCCCGCCACTGCCTGTCATGCCGTGCTAGGGCGCGGCGCGCAGCGCGGGCTGACGCAGGAAGCCCAGCGCGAGCAAGGCTCGCCGTGATCGGGCCTGGACCCGTGCTTCTTTTTCTGCGCTGCGAGGCGGGCCTGAAACTCGCCTCGCAGCGTGATTACAGCTTCGGAATCACCTTCTCGCCGAACGCGCGGATGTCGCGCAGTGCTTCGGCCTGTGCCGGTTCGCCGAGCTGGCGCATGCGGAGCATCAGGTAATCCGGCTGGATTTCCTCCTGCCACATCTTCAGCTGGTCGAGACACTGTTCGGCTGTGCCGGCGATCAGGCGATCCTGCGCAACCTTTTCGAAGGTCAGCTGATCGGGCGACTTGATGTCCTGCAGGTACTTGTCAGGCGCGTAGGCACCGAAGCCGTAGTACCAGCGGTGCGTGACCAGCGTCATCGCGCTCTTGTCGATGCACTGCTGCCAGTTGTCGCCAATCACGCAGTCGCGCATCAGGCAGACAAAGGGCTTGCGGCCATGCTTCTTCGCCGCTTCGCGGTACTGGCGCGTGTATTCCTTGATCACGGGCAGGGACTGGATCGGATCGGCAATCCAGCCGTCGGCGATGCGGCCGGCGCGCTCGATGCCTTCCGGCACCCAGCCGGCGAGCCAGATCGGCGTGCCGCCCTTCTGGTAAGGCGTCGGCGTCACCCGCACGTTTTCGATCTTGTGATATTTGCTCGGGTGGCTGAAGCGCTCACCCGTCCACGCTTTGCGCAGCACCTCGACCACTTCCTCGGTGCGGCCTACGCGCTGCTTGATGTTGATGCCGAAAGCGTCAAAGTCGCTCGGCTGATAGGCGATGCCGGCGGCGGTGATGAAGCGGCCCTTGGTGGCCTGGTCAACCACCGCGATGTCTTCGGCGAGACGCACCGGGTGATAGAGCGGCGCCAGCAGCACACAGGTGCCGACCTTGATGCGCTTGGTGCGCGCACCGACGATGCCGGCCATCAGCACCGGCGCCGGCAGATAGCCGTCTTCCTGCTGATGGTGCTCGGTGAAGAAGAAGCCGTCGAAGCCGGTCTGTTCGCAGACTTCGGCCTGCTCGACGATCTCATCGATCATGCGGGCGACGTTCTCGCCCTTCGGCGGATCCTGGGTACACGGAAAATAGCCTACGGGTAGCATCTGCTCCTCCTCGGTCGTGCTTGATATCGTGATGGTGCGCGCAGTGTACTGCGTGAACGGTGCGCCTTCACCGGTCGGACCTCTCCCTGGCATCCCCCGCGTGCCGCGTCAGGCGGGCAAGGTGGCCGATTGGGGCCCGTTGAAGAGGAATTTAGCCACCGAGAACACAGAGATGAGAATGAATATTGAGATCAGGCACCGCCAACCCTCCAGGCTGCCGCACGAATCCGCAGCGGCTGTGCGCCAGCCACGAATTTCTCGGTGTTCTCGGTGGCTAAATTTCTTCACTGAAGCGACACCACCTTACGGATCGGCAGGCAGTTTGCCGCAGCGTTCGCGGAGGAAGGGCAGCACCGCGTCGGCGACAGCCTGCGGATTGTCCGCGTAGGGGAAGTGCCCGCTATCGGGCAGCTTGACGAGGCGCGCGCGTGGAAAGGTCTCGCGCTGCGCATCGGCGAAACGTCCGGGCAGGTAGAGATCTGCCAGCCCCCACACCACCAGTGCCGGCAGATCGATCGGGCGCAAGGCGGTGTGCAGCATCTGCGAGAAGCCATCGATGTCGGATGTGGCACGGTAGAGTTTGAGAATCGCACGCTGCGTGCCCTTGTCGAAGTCGGCGTACATGCGATCGATGAACGCGAGCGGCAGGCCGCGCGGGTTGCCGAGCTTCAGCAGCGCGCGAAAGACCGTGCGCGTGGTGGTGGCCTGCGACAGTTCGCCGAGCAGTGGTGTGCGCCAGATCCGCGCCATGAAATGCCAGCGATAGCCGCGCAGCACGCCGCTGTTGATCAGCGTGACCGACGCCACCCGCGACGGATGCCTGGCCGCCCAGTTGAGCCCCCACGGTCCGCCGAAGTCGTGCACGACGAGATGCACCTTGTCGATGCCGAGCGTGTCGATCAGCAGACCCAGATGCCGCGCGTAACCGTCGACGGTGTAGTCGAAATCAGCAGGTTTGTCGGCCCGCCCGAACCCCGGCATCGTCGGCGCCACCGCGCGCATGAATGACCCCGCGCCCTCGACCAGCGTCCGCCAGTCCTCGCCGCTGCCGGGATTCCCGTGCACGAACACCGCCGCCTCACGCCCCGCGCCCTCGTCGAGCACCGGCGTGCGGACCGTGCCAATGGTGATGTCGTGCCGGTTCATGCAAGGAATATGGCCGCGGAGAACACGGAGAAGAGAATAGATATCCAGTGCAGGCGCGACCACTCCTCCAGGCTGCTGCCGGACTCCGCAGCGGCAGTGCGCAAGCCCCGACTTCCTCCGTGTTCTCCGTGCCCTTCGTGGCTAAATTCCCTCTTCACGAGGCACCAACCGCCAGCTTGCTGTGGCGTATGGAGTAGGCGAAGTAGAACACGATGCCGGCGATGAGCCACACGATGAAGCGCTCCCAGGTGTGCTGGGGCAGGAACGCCATCAGCGCACCGCATGACAGCACGCCGAGCAGCGGGATGAGGGGATTCCACGGCAGTTTGAACGGGCGCGGCAGGTCCGGTTGCGTGCGGCGCAGCAGCATCACGCCGCCACAGACCATCACGAAGGCGAACAGCGTGCCGATGTTCACGAGCTCGGCGAGCTTGCCGAGCGGCAGCACCCCGGCGAACAGCGCGCAGCTCAGGCCGACCACGACAATGGTGTTGACGGGCGTCTGGGTGCGCTCGTTGATGACGGCGAAGAACGGCGGCAGCAGGCCGTCGCGGGCCATCGCGAAGATGATGCGTGTGAGCCCGTAGTAGAGCACGAGCATGACGGTGAGGAGGCCGGCGATGACACCGACGGCCACGAGGCCGGAGGCCCATCGATGCCCGAGCGAGAGCAGTGCTTCGGCGACCGGCGAGCTGACGCCGAGTTTGGTATAGCTCATGACGCCGGTCAGCACGGCGGATACGGCGATGTAGACGACGGTGCAGATGGCGAGTGCGCTGAGAATGCCGATCGGCAGATCGCGTTGTGGATTGTTTGCTTCCTCGGCCGCGGTGGTGACCGCATCGAAGCCGATATAGGCGAAGAACACCAGCGACGCACCGGCAAGAATGCCGACGGTCTCGCCGCCTGCCAAGCGCGTGAACCAGCCGTAGGGCATGAACGGCGACCAGTTGGCCGGATCGACATGGCCGGTGGCGGCGAACAGGAACACGCCGATCGCCACGAGCTTCACGCCGACCATCACCGCGTTGAGCCGCGCGCTTTCCTTGGCGCCCATGATCAGCAGGCCCATCAGCGCGAGGATCACCAGCGCCGCGGGCAGGTTCACGATGCCGCCATTCTCGGGATGGGTCGAGATCGCCATCGGCAATTCAAACCCTATCGATTTCAGCGCGTTGCCGAGATACCCGGACCAGCCGTTAGCCACTGCCGCGACCGACATGCCGTATTCGAGCAACAGGGTCCAGCCGATGATCCAGGCGATGAATTCACCGAAGGCCGAATAGCTGTAGCCGTAGGCACTGCCGCAGCCGCCGAGGCTGGCCGCCAGTTCGGCGTAGGCCAGTGCGGCAAAGGCACAGGCCACGCCTGCGATCACGAAGGACAGCACCACCGCAGGCCCGGACTGGTTGGCGGCCGCGATGCCGGTCAACACGAAGATGCCGGTGCCGATGATGGCGCCAATGCCTAGCAACGTCAGATCAAACGCCGAGAGGCAGCGTTTCAGCCCGCTGTCCGCATAGTCTTCGTGCTTCAGGGTGCGGGTGCGGAACAACTGCTTCATGCGCGACCTCCAGGGTTCATGCAGATCAGTGTAGAAACAATCACCGACAGGGGGAATGGCTTCAGGGTGATTTCGTCATTGGCGACTCGGGTGGCCACCGAGCGCAGCGTGGATGACGTGCATGAGGCACGCCCGGCCTGCCGGTGAAGGCGGGGTACCCGTCAAAACGCTCTGGAGTGGGACGACGTGTGGCGAGATCCGGGCCAGGCAGACAACACAACGGCGTTCGGGCGCTTCACGGCCACCAGTCGGCTAATTCCCCGGTGTGCCCGATCTTCCAGGTGATTAACCCTGAAACCTATACCGCGCCGTCAAGCCGCGATAGGCATAGCGATCCGGGGCCGGCTCGAAGTAACGGTTGGCCGCGGCGTTGAAGATCACGTTCTGGTTGTACACTTCGTTGAAGACGTTGTTGCTGCCGAAGAACGGCGACACGCCCCACGGCCCGAAGGTGAAGTCGCGGCTAAAGCGCAGATTCGCGACGTGACACGCACCGTACTCCGCCGTGTTCCGGTTGTCGGCATAGACTTCGTCGACGTGCAGCATGTCAGATACCGCGTACAGGCCCGACGGATGCGTGTAGGCCACCTCGGCGTAGAACTGGTGTTCCGGTTGACCCGGCAGCCTGTTGCCTTCGATCGCCGGCGTCGGCACGAAGCGCTCGAAGGTGAAGTCTGCGTAGGTATAGGCGAACGACACGTCCAGCCCCTGGAACACGGCATAGCTCAGGCTGGCTTCCGTGCCGGTGCGCCTGGTGTCCGCGTTCTGGAACACGGCGCTGCGGCCAATGTTCAGCACGTTGATGATCTCGTCCCCGACCGTCGTATGCTAGACCGCAAGGTCGTAGGTCAGGCGTGACAGGACCAGCCCCTTCACGCCGATTTCATAGATCTTCGTCTGCTGGGTCGACACAGCGCCGAAGCCGCCGAGCGTCTCCTGGCCGCGGGAGTTGTTCGACAGCTCCGTGAAGCTCGGCGTTTCGAACGCGGTGCCGTAGTTCGCGTAGAGGTTCAGTTCGCGCAGCGGGCTGTGTACGATGCCGGCCATCGGGTTCAGCTTGTCGAAGTCGAGGCTGTCGGTCTGGTTGCCGTTGGTCAGGAAGCGGCCGTCGACGTCGAGGTCGAGCATGTCGTAACGCAGGCCGAGCATGAAGTCCACCTGCGAGGTGCGCCACCGAGCACGAAGCGATCGAACTCGACCACGCCGTCGTCCGCAGCGAAGCCCTGGCCGATTGCGAGATTGCTGGTGAAGTCGCGCCAGATGTAATAGTTGCGCACCTGCACGTGATGAAACTCGCCGATGTCGCGCGTGTAGACCAGGCCGACCTTCTGCTGCTCGAGGGCTTCGCCGGCATCGAAGCGCAGATTGTTGGCTGCGGCTCCCTTGCGGTTGGTGCGCGTCTGCGCGGCAGTGAGGCCACCCGGATCGTCTGCGGTCGGTGAATCGACGGCGTTGACGATGGCCGTCAGGGCGGAGCCGTCCGCGAAGTCATCGCGAAACTTGCTATTGATCATGCCGTGTTCGACGGCGCTGTGATCGCGATAGCCGTTCAGGTCCATGCAGGACGCGTTCACGAGATAGTTCAGCGCGCCGGTCTGGCCGCCGGTCTTCACAATGTGTGATGGTTGCTGACAACCAGCACGTTGGCTGGCCACAGGCCATCACGCGGTGTGTGATCCGGCTCGCCGCGACTGCCCTGGTGTTCACGTCGGCGTGCGCTGGCACGGCGGCGCTTGAGCGTGATAGGAGGTCGATACCGATGCGCGCAGCCATGCTGGCGGAGATCGGGTTGCTGCCGCCCGCCTTGATCGGGCAGCTGAAACCCCGCGGCCGTCTCGTGATGCCCATTGGCACCGCCCAGGGCGCACAGCAGCGGACGGTGATCACCCGCGACGCCGCGGGCAAGCGCACGCAGACATCAAAGCGGCCGGTCCGTTGCGTGCCGCTGACGGGCGATACCGCAGAGGACACCGGGCACCATTGAGCTCCTCGCGGGGGGCGGCGACAATGGCGCATGCATCTGACTCAAGCCATCACCCGCGGCGCCCTGCTGAAGGCTCACCGCAAGGCGCTGCAGAGCGGCGACAAGTCCCTCACCTGGCGCGAGTTCGCGGACCGCGTCGCGCGTCTCGCGGGCGTGCTGCAGGACCTCGGCGTGACGGCGGGTACCGGCGTGGCGATGCTCGCTGACTCGGGTTTCCCGTTTTTCGACTATCACTTTGCCGTGCCCTGGGTCGGCGGGGTGATGGTGCCGCTGAATACGCGCCTCGCGGATGCCGAACTCGGCTACATCCTCGATGACGCCGAAGCGAAGGTGCTGATCGTCGGGCGCGAGTACGCCGATCGGGTGCCGGGCTTGCTGCAGTTGGCGCCCGGTGTGCGCGAGGTCGTGATGATCGACGCCCCGCCCGGGGGGGACATGCGTGACTACGAGACCCTGATCGCGGCCCGCGCGCCGGTGCCGGACGTGCGGCGTGGCGGCAGCGACCTGCACGCCATCGTCTACACCGGCGGCACGACGGGGCGGCCAAAAGGCGTGATGACCTCGCACGCGAATCTGGTCGCCAACACCCTCGCGGCGATTCCAAACATGGAGTTCAACGAGGACATGGTGTACCTGCATTCGATGCCGGTGTTCCACACGGCTGGCATCGCGCGCATCTACGGCACGATGACGGCGCTCGGCACCGGCATCATTTTGCCGCGCTTCGACATGGACGCGCTGTTCGATGCCGTCAAGCAGCACCGCTGTACCCATTTGTTGCTGGTGCCGACGATGATCAACCGCATGCTGAACAGCGCGCGCTTCGCGACCACCGACTTCTCGAGCGTCACCCATATCGCGTATGGCGCTTCGATCATGCCGGAAGCGCTGTTGAAGCGTGTGCTGGCAATGCTGCCGCAGGTCCGTTTCACGCAGTCCTACGGCATGACCGAGCTGTCGCCGTCGGCGGCGTATCTGCAGCCGAAGTACCACGTGCTCGCCGGGCCCAATGCCGGCCGCATCAAGTCCATCGGACAGGCCATCCACACCGCCGAGATCCGCATCGCGGACGCCAGCGACCACGAAGTCCCGCGCGGTGCAGTCGGCGAGATCCAGGTCCGCGGCCCGATGGTGATGCAGGGTTACTGGAAGCAGCCCGACGCCACGGCGCAGACGCTGCGCGGCGGCTGGATGCATACCGGCGACGCCGCCTATATGGATGACGAAGGCTTCATCTACCTCGTCGATCGCTTCAAGGACATGATCATCTCCGGCGGCGAGAACGTGTACTCGGGCGAAGTCGAGAACGCCCTGCATGAACACACGGGTGTGCGCGAATGCGCCGTCATCGGCCTGCCGGACGATGACTTCGGCGAGCGCGTGCACGCGATCGTCGTGCCGCACGAGGGCGTCACCCTCACCGCGGCCGACATCGTGAGTCACTGCCGGGGCCTCATCGCCGGCTACAAATGCCCGCGCAGCGTCGAGATCCGCCACACTCCTCTGCCGCTGTCCGGCACCAACAAGATTCTGAAGCGCCAGCTGCGGGATGAGGCGCTGGCCGCGCAGGGGCCCTCAGGCGGAGGCGGGCGGACTGGCCCCTGAGGGCGGCGCGGACATCCGGCACGCAAAGCCTGGCCACATCGCCCCTGCGGCAGAGTCGTCGCTCCGGCGGTCACGGCGCTACTGGCGGGCCGCAGCTCCCCTGATTCACGCAATCTCCGGCTGAACGTCGCGTCTCCGCAGCGGGATTCGCGTGCCGCCCGGCCGGTCAGGCACCGAAAATTTGACGCCGTGCGCGGCCTCCGGGCGGCTATAGCGCGAGCGGACCGGTTATCATCGGCAATCACCGTGATAGCTGAGAGACAGACATGAGCATCGGCGTTACCGATACCGCCACGCATACCGGCGTCAACAGCGGCCAGATGGAAATCGCCAACCCCGTTTACCGGCTGGTGGTGAAGGAAATCCTGCCCGATCTCGGCCTGGACCCGGCGCAGTTCTGGGCCAAACTCGAGGCGCTCATCACCGAGCTCGCGCCGAAGAACAACATCCTGCTGCTGAAGCGCTACAAGCTTCAAGCCGCAATCGACACCTGGCACCAGGCGCGCTGCGATGCGCCCCACGATGCCCAGCAGTACAAGAAGTTTCTGCAAAAAATCGGCTACCTCCTGCCCGAGGGGCCTGATTTTGCGATCACGCCGACCGGGGTCGACGACGAAATCGCGACGATTGCCGGCCCGCAGCTCGTGGTGCCCGTCAAGAACGCGCGCTATGCGCTGAATGCGACCAACGCCCGTTGGGGTTCGCTGTATGACGCCCTCTATGGCGTGGACGTCATCGACGAGGCCGATGGCGCGCAGCGCGGCGGCGCCTACAACCCGGCGCGCGGCGCGAAAGTCGTCGCCTACGGCCGGCAGCTGCTCGATCAGGCCGCGCCGCTCGCGAGCGGTTCGCATGCGGACGCCGTCGGCTATCGCGTCGACGGCGCGCAGTTGCGCGTCAGCTTGCGCGACGGCAGCACCCAGGGGCTTGCGGATGCCGCGCGTTTCGTCGGCTACAATGGCGCGCCGATCGCACCGACCGAGGTGCTTCTGCGCAACAACAATCTGCATATCATCATCCAGATCGACGCCGCGCATCCGATCGGCCAAGCCGACGCCGCGCACGTGAAGGATCTCGTGCTCGAGTCGGCCGTGACCGTGATCCAGGACTGCGAGGATTCCGTCGCGGCTGCCGATGGCGCCGACAAGGCCGAGGTCTACCGCAACTGGCTCGGGCTCATGAAGGGCACACTGACCGATACCTTCGTCAAGAATGGCAAGGTGATGACGCGTACACTGGCGCCCGATCGCGAATACCTCGACCCGCAGGGCCAACCAGCCACCCTGCATGGCCGGGCCCTGCTGCTGGTGCGCAATGTCGGCCATCTGATGACCAACGAAGCCGTGCTGCTGAAGGGCGAAGAAGTGCCAGAGGGCATCGTCGACGCCGCCCTCACCGGGCTTATTGCGCTGTACGATCTCCGCGGCATCGGGACGCTGCGCAACTCGCGCACGGGCTCGATGTACATCGTGAAGCCGAAGATGCACGGGCCAGAGGAAGTGGCCTTCGCCTGCGCCCTGTTCGACAAGGTCGAGGACATGCTGGACCTGCCGCGCAACACGCTGAAGATTGGCATCATGGACGAGGAGCGGCGCACAACCGTCAACCTCAAGGAATGCATCCGCGCGGCGAAACAGCGCATCATCTTCATCAACACCGGCTTCCTCGATCGCACCGGCGACGAAATCCACACCTCGATGGAAGCGGGCGTGATGGTGCGCAAGGAGGCGATGAAGCAGGAGACTTGGATCAAGGCCTATGAGAACTGGAATGTCGACGTTGGCCTCGCCTGCGGCCTGCAGGGCAAGGCGCAGATAGGCAAGGGCATGTGGGCCAAACCCGATCTGATGAAAGAGATGGTCGAGACCAAGATGGCCCACCTGCTCGCCGGCGCGAGCACGGCCTGGGTGCCGTCACCGACCGCCGCGACCCTGCACGCGATGCATTACCACCAGATCAACGTGTGGGCCGTGCAGCTTGAACTCAAGAAGCGCACGGCCGCGAGCCTCGACGACATCCTCACCATTCCGCTGCTCGGCGACACGCCGCTGACGCGCGAACAGGTGCAGGCCGAACTCGACAACAACTGCCAGGGCATTCTTGGTTACGTGGTGCGCTGGATCGACCTCGGCATCGGCTGCTCCAAGGTGCCCGACATCCACGACGTCGGCCTGATGGAAGACCGCGCGACGCTGCGCATCTCGAGCCAGCACATCGCGAACTGGCTGCGGCACGACTATGTCCGCCGCATCCACGTGCTCGAAACCTTCAAGCGCATGGCGGTGGTCGTCGATCGCCAGAACGCCAACGAGCCCGGGTACAAGCCGATGTCCTCGAACTTCGATGAGTCGGTCGCATTCCAGGCCGCCTGCGAACTCGTGTTCGGCGGCGTGCATCAGCCGAACGGTTACACCGAGCCGGTCCTGCATCGCCGCCGCCGCGAACTGAAGGACGCGGCGCGGCAGGCGGCGGGGACGCCCTGAGCGGCACTGAATCACCAGGCGTAGTGTGGGCTGACGCAGGAAGCCCAACGAGATCGCATTGTCGGTGTACCGGCCATGGGCGCACATGTTGGCCCTGAGGGCATCGTTGCGCCGCCACGCGCGCCAGCTGCGTTTTCGCGGGCGACCTTCGGTGAACCGTTCGAAGAATCCGAGCCGGCGCGCGAGTTCGGCGAAAACATCGTAATCATTGCGCGACGCGGCGTAGGGTAGGACGGCGCGCGGCATCGGCGACACGTAATGATCGAAGGTGTTGACCGCGAGATCATTGCGCTCGAACGAGGTCGTGACGGGAAACACGATATCGGCATGGCGTGCGGTTGGGGTCCACACCTGTTCGTTCACGATCACACACGCTGGTTTTGCCCAGGCGGCGCGGAATCGATTGAGATCCTGGTGATGATGGAACGGATTGCCGCCTGCCCAGTAGATGAGTTCGATATGCGGATAGTGCAGACGGCGGCCGTCGTAGTCGAAAGACGCTCCGGGTTTCTCCAGCATGTCGGTTACGCGCGCCACCGGGATTACGGAGTCAACTGGATTATTGCCTTGCGGGAAGCTTGCCCATCGGAACGGGATCAGACGTTGGCCGATGAACCCAATGCTATGCAGCGAACCGACCCCATGGCCGACGAAGAGGCAAAGGTGATCGTGCTCCGGGGAGTCAATTCGGCCAGCACCAGCGTGCACGCCATGCCCTTCATCCGCGAAGCCCGCGTGCGGGGTTGCACGGTGCTCGCGGTCGATCCCCGCCCGACGCGCACAACCGCGCAGGCCGACTGGCACCTGCAGCCCCGTCCCGGCACAGACACTGCGCTCGCGCTTGGCATCATGCGCATCCTCGTCGAGCGCGGTCTGCATGATGCTGATTTTCTCGCACGGCATACACGCGGATGGCGTGAGCTGATCGAGACTCGACTGCCGGACTATCCGCTAATGGCATACATCGCCGCCAACTGGCATCCGGCACAACGCTTCGAGTTCGTCCCGATGCTGTCCGAAGAACCTTCCGGCAGCAGTTGGACCGGCGCGCGCGAGCGGGTTACCGCCAGACTGCGGAGTGCTTGTCTCGCCTGCGGCTTGGCGCAAACTTCGTCGATGCGCGCCTGGCTGTGCGGCGCACCTCCCATGGTCGAGGCCGGCCACGCACTGTTGCGTGAATACGGTGTGCCGGCAGCGAATATTGCGCGTGACCTGTTCACCGATCTGCGTTCACCCGCGCCGATACTCGATAATCAACGTTGTATGCTATGTGACGAATGCCGGCTCGTCAGGCCGGTCGCCGCGTGTATCGTCGAAGCCGCAACGGTTGAACTCGCGCCTGACGGAAGGATGCGTGCGTATACGCCCATTGTTCCGCGACACACGGCCGGGCTCTATTACCACCGACTGGCCATCAATGACGATCAGTGCATTCGCTGTTATGCCTGCGTCCAGGCCTGTCCTCACGCTGCGATCAGCCTGCGCGAGTAAACGTGCGCGTCATTCCGGGTTATCGCGATGAATGCCTGGCCGGGTATATCGCCCCGCCGCGACCGACTGAAGGACGCGGCGCGGCAGGCGGCGGGAGCAGGGTAGCGGAAGCGAAGCAGCTCGCTAGACGCCGCTCTTCAGGGCGACGACGATAAACGCGATCACCGTGAGCATCGCCAACCACGTGCGATGTTCGCGTCTGCCACGGCGTATTGATTCCTGGGCCATCTTCCTCTCCGATCTCGAGCACGCTGCTCGGAGGTGCAGCCTAGTGGGCCAAAGAGACGGTTTCATGACGCTGGGGGTGTGACCGGGATCGGATTGTCCCTCACGGACACTCACGAGCTCATTCGCAGGTTGGGCTGACGCCGGCAGCCTGGCAGGCAGGTGAAGAACGACTACGACCACCGGCCTGCTAAGCCACACGCCTGTTCAGGTCCGTAGCCGTTTACCGGCCTTGCCATGCTGGTGGCCGCTTTTCCGCAAACGCCGCCGCGCCTTCGATGCGATCGCTTGATTCCTGCCAGGCCTTGAATGCCGGGTAGCCTGACTGCCGTGTCATCGCCGGTGCGAGGCCTGGTTCATCGAGCCCATGCATCACCGTCTGTTTTGAGGCGCGGGTCGCCAACGGTGCGCAACGCAGAATTCGCCTGCACCAGTCGTCGACGGTGGCATCCAGGGTGGCCGCGTCGACCAGCGCCGTCACAAATCCCATCCGATAGGCTTCGTCGGCACCTACGATGTCACCCGTCAGGATCAATCCCATCGCCTGCTTGAGCCCGATCTGCCGCGCGAGCCGGTGCATCCCGCCGCCGAGCGCCACCGCGCCCACCAGCGGTTCCGGCAAGCCGAAGCGCGAGCGTGGCGTGGCGAGGACGATGTCGCAGGCCAGCGCGATCTCGAAGCCGCCGCCGACCGCTACGCCATCGACCACCGCGATCAGCGGCTTGTCCAGATCAAAGCGCTCGATCAGTCCCGCATAACCGCTCTTCGGATAGTCGTTCGGCTTGCCGGCTTGGGCTATCGCCTTCAGATCGCTGCCGGCGGAGAACGCGCGTTCGCCGGCGCCGGCGAGGACACCGAGATATTGCTCGTCGTCGCTCGCGAAGGCGTCCAACGCGGCCTGCAGTTCGTCGTGCATCTGCTGGTTGATCGCGTTCAGAACCTCGGGACGGTTCAGGGTGATGCGCGTCACGTGATCGGCGTGCGTGACGGTGATGAAATCGTAAGTCATCGGGTTTGCTCCGCAACTTTCCGGCGGGTGGGGGGCGAGTCTCCACAGCGTAGATCACGGGCGCCAGTCCATGCGAGCGGCGCGGTGGCGGCAATGACCTGCCCGCGACTGCGAGCTCCCGGCCCGGGCGCGGCTGCTCGTCGACGGTGGTACACAGGCGGCGTCGATAGCGCGTGGAACCGGCGCGGCCGGGCGTGATGCACGAGAGGACATCACGCGCTGACCGCGGTCAGTGTTTCCTGGCGTAGCGCAGACGGCGCGGTGGCCCTTGACCGCCACGCCCGACAGCCGGGACTTCCACGCCGCCCCCTCGCTTTTGCGCGGGGCTGGCGACGGCCTGTGAATCGAGGCAAGTCGACCGGGATCCGTCCCGATTTTCGGGTGCGCCAACGATATACTGGCGCCTCAGCCCGCAGGCCTCGGCTGCGTGGGCGGCAGACTGACATCTAGGAAGCAAACATGCGTGAACATCTGAATTTCTACATCGGTGGCCGTTGGGTCGCGCCGGCCGAACCGAAGGCGCTGGATGTCATCGATCCGTCGACCGGCAAGGCGAATGGCCGCATCCATGTGGGCAGCGCAGCCGATGTCGACGTGGCGGTGGCCGCCGCCCGCGCCGCATTTGCCGGCTGGTCGACGACGGACCGGGAAGCCCGGGTCGATGCCCTCGAGCGTATCGCCGCCGAATTCGACCGCCGATTGGACGACATGGGCAATGCGATCCGCGAAGAGATGGGCGCGCCGCAGTGGCTCGCGCGGGATACGCAGGCCGCACTCGGCCCGAAGCATTTCCGCTCGGCGGCGAGCATCCTGCGCAACTATGAATTTGAAGAGAGCAAAGGCTCGGCACACATCCTGAAAGAGCCAATTGGCGTCTGCGGGTTCATCACGCCCTGGAACTGGCCCGTGCATCAGATGTGCGCGAAGACCGCGCCGGCGATCGCCGTGGGCTGCACTGTGATCCTGAAGCCGTCCGAAATCGCGCCGTTCTCCGGCCAGATCCTCGCCGAGATCATCAATGCGGCCGGTCTGCCCCCGGGCGTGTTCAACATGCTGTTCGGTGAAGGTCCGGTCGTTGGCAGTGCGATGGCCTTGCATCCGGGCATCGACATGATTTCGATCACGGGCTCGACACGCGCCGGCATCGAAGTCGCGCGTAACGCGGCAGCCACGGTGAAGCGCGTGCATCAGGAACTGGGCGGCAAGAGCCCGAACATCGTGCTCGACGACGCCGACATCCGCGCCGCCGTCACCGGCGGCGTGAACGGTGTGATGATGAACTCCGGGCAGTCCTGCCGCGCGCCGACGCGCATGATGGTGCCGAACCGGCGCCTCGACGAGGTCTGCGAGATCGCGAAGGAAGTAGCCGAAAGCTGGACGCCGGGCGATCCGGCAACCGGCAGCCGCATGGGCCCGGTGATCTCCGAGGCGGCGTGGCAAAAAGTGCAGCGGCTCATCAAGTCCGGCATGGCGTCCGGCGCAACGGTGATCACCGGCGGGATGGGCAAACCAGCGGGCCTCATCGATGGCTACTACTGCAAGCCGACAGTCTTCCGCGATGTCACCAACGACATGGAAATCGCGCGTGAGGAAATCTTCGGGCCCGTGCTGTGTATCCTTGGCTACGACGACGAGGAAGAGGCGATCGCGATTGCGAACGACACCGACTACGGCCTCGGCGGCTACGTGCACAGCACGAACATCGAGCACGCGCGCAAGGTGGCTGCGCGCATACGCGCGGGCTACATCAGCCTGAACAACGCAGGCCTCGACATCAGCGTACCTTTTGGTGGCTACAAGCACTCGGGCAACGGCCGCGAGTTTGGCGACCATGCGTTCGGCGAGTTCCTGGAGCTGAAGTCGGTGCTGGGGTACACGCCGGCGAACTGAGCGCCCGGCGCGAGCACGACGCGGGGCCGGCAACCGGCCCCCTGTTTCATGTCAGTCAATCACGCGTTTCGCGGTGCCGAACAGCAGCCATACGATCGCGCCGAAGATGTTCACGCAGGCGGCCAGCACGAAGGCCGTCGTGTAGGTTCCGCTGACATCCACGAGCCAGCCGGTGACCGCGATGCCGACCACGCCGGGGATCGTGCCGGCGGTGTTCGTGATGCCCATCAGGATGTCCGCATGGCGCGGCGCGATTTCGAGGTGATTCGGCAGGAAACCGGACCACGACAACGACAGCAGTCCGAGCGCGCCGCACATCAGCCCGAGTGCCATGCCGGCGGAGTGCACGTCGCGTGCGACGAACATGCAGGTTGCCGTGCCGGTGAGGGCGGCAATCTGCATGCCCTTGCGCACGAGGGTGAGATCAACGCCGCGCTGCACGAGCCGATCGGCGAACAGGCCGCCGAGAATGCCGCCCACGAGCATCGCGAGCCACGGGCCGGCGGCGTAGATGCCGGCGGTCGAGATGCTGATGTCGAGTTGTGTCTTGAAGTAACTCGGCAACCACGCCAGCAGCATGTAGAACACCCAGTTACTGCAGAAGTGATTGATGATCAGCGCCCACACGGCGCTGGACGTCAGAATCTGCCGCCACGGAACCGGTGGCTTGTCGGCGGTGCTATCCGTGGCCGTGCCCGCGTCGGCGGCGAGCAGCGCGAGTTCGGCGCGTGAAATGCGCGGATGCTCGCCCGGCGAGTTGTAGGCAGTGCGCAACCAGGTCACCGTCCACAGCACGCCCAGGCTGCCGAAAGCGTAGAACACCGTAGGCCAGCCGTGGGTGCCGACGATCCAGCCGGTGCTCAGGACGGCGAACATCGTGCCCAGCGGAATGCCGCCGATCAGCAAGGCCACCGCGCGCGAGCGTTCAGCCAGCGGCACCCAGCGTCCATAGAGGTTGTACACCGCCGGAAACATCGCCGCTTCGCCGAGGCCCATCAGGATGCGCGCGGCGATCAGTGCGGTGAACGAGAGCGAGGCTGCGACCGGCGTCAGCACGGTCCACAGGGACCACCAGAACACCGCGACGCCGAGGATCACCCTGCCGCCGTAGCGGTTCGCGAGCCAGCCGGCCGGTGCCATGAACAGCATGTAGCCGACGAAGAACGACGACAGCACGAGCCCCTTCTGCGTTTCGCTCCAGGCGTACTGTTCCTGCATGGCGATCACGGCCACTGAAATGTTGACGCGATCGATGTAGCAGATGAACGCTGCGATGACGCTCAACGCCACGAGCTTGTAGCGCTCCGGCCAGCGCGCCGTTCTGACCGGATGTCCGGCAACCTCAGTATGCATGGCGCTCCCCTGTCCCGGCGTCGGCCCCGGGAATTGTCTCTTGTCGTTATGCAGGCGATTATGCCTCCACCTCACAGCCGGATGACAGACACCCCTTGCAAGTGGAAACCGTACTGCCGTTCGGCAAAGCCGATTCGGGCCTCAAGGTCGCCGACGGCGCGATCGACATCCGTGGCGTTGCCGCAGATGCAGCACTCGTCGAACGCCTGGGCTTCGATGGCCTCGCGGTGCGCGACAACAAGGACGATCCGTACGTCGTGTCAGCGCTCGCCCTGCAGGCGACTGCCAGCGTGACGATGGCAACGTCCGTCGCGATTGCCTTCCCGCGCAGTCCCACCGTGACCGCGATGACGGCCTGGAGTCTCGCGCGGCTGTCCGGCGGTCGCTTCGTGCTTGGCCTGGGCAGCCAGGTCAAGGGCCACATCGAGCGGCGTTTCGGCATGAAGTGGTCCGCGCCGGGGCCATGGATGCGCGACTACGTGCTCGCGATCCGCGCGCTGTGGGAAGCCTGGCAGACCGGACAGCCTGTGTCGCATCGCAGCGCACACTATGAAATCACGTTGAATGTGCCGGTGTTCACACCGGCGCCGCTCGACTGCGCAATGCCACCGATCCACCTGGCAGGCGTGAATCCGTACATGTGCCAGGTGTCGGGGGAAGTCGCCGATGCACTGCGCACACACCCGGTGTGTACGCCAAGCTATATCGAACAGGTGATGATGCCGGCGGTGAAGCGTGGTGCGGCAAAGGCCGGACGCTCACTCGCGGGTTTCGGGATCGGCGTGGCGCCGCTGGTGGCGACCGCCACGGACGCAGCCGGACTTGACGCTAAAATTCGCGATATTCGCGGCCGCATTGCCTTCTATGGCTCCACGCCGGCCTATGCCGCCTGCTTCGAGCATCACGGTCTGGAGGCGCTGGCGAAAGACCTGAACCGGCTCTCGCGCGAACAGCGCTGGGCCGAGATGGCGGCGCTGGTCGATGACGATGTCCTGCATCTGTTCGCCACCGTCGGTTTGCACAGTGACATCGTGGCGCGGCTCAAAGCCCGCTACGCAGCGGTGGCCTCGTTGATCGAATTCAGCATCCCGGTGCCGAACGCGCATGAAGAGGCGAAACTGGCCGCGATGGTGGCCAGGTTGAAAGCATGAAGGCCGAAATCCTGCTGCCGATCGGCAAGGTTGATCCCAGCCTGCGCGCGTCGGCAACCGCACTCGATATCCATACCGTTGGCCAGGACGCGGTGCTCGTTGAAAGTCTTGGCTATGACGGCCTGATGGTCGAGGAAACGAAACAGGAGCCGTACATCGTGATGGCACTCGCCGCGCAGGCGATGCACCGCCTGCAGGTCGGGACCGCCGTCGCCCGTGCGTTCCCGCGCAGATACAGTATCCCTATGCGCAGTCCGGCGGACGCCGGGTGCCTGCGCGATAGGGCCACAGCTTTACAGGCGCTGTGCGCCTGTCCTGGCCCCAGTCTCAAACCAGTACACGAAGGAGGCGAATACGATGGACGCGAAGGTCATGAAGAAGGCGAGCGTGAAGCCCGCGAAACTCCCCTATGGGTACTCCCTGCCGCAACTCTCGCCGATGTACATGCAGCCGCCGTTCGAGTATCGCGATGCGTGGTCGATGATGGTGCCGTTCAAATCCGATCCGCGCGCGATTGCGCATCTGCTGCCGAAGCCGCTCGTGCCGGATCCGCAGGGGGCGATGTTCGTCACGACCAGCCGCTTCTTCACGGCAGGCTTCGGGCATTACAACGAAACGTTGATCGGCGCGATCGCGAAGTACCGCGGACGCACGGTCAACCACGCGCTGTATCTGATACTGGACAACGACATCGCTATCGCCGCCGGCCGCGAAATCTGGGGCTTCCCGAAGAAACTCGGACGCGTGAGCCTGAGCGACCGGGACGGCGTGATCAGCGCCGCAGTCGAGCGCGGCGGTCAGTCGCTGATTCGCGCTGCGATGGAAGTGGGGCCGCTGGTCTCCGCCAGCGAGCTGGCGGGTAGCGCGGAGTACACGAATCTCAAACTCGTGCCGTCAGTTCGCGAGGGCGGGGCGCCGGAAGTCATGCAGCTGACATCGACGACGCTGACGAATGTCGTCATCAAACAGGTCTACAAAGGGCGGGCCACGCTGTCCTTTGGCGCGTCGCCGGTCGACCGCTTCAGCGACATTCCAGTGCGGGAAGTGCTGGCCGCTTACTACTACAATGCCGACTTCACGCTGGGTCATGGGGAAGTGCTCCACGACTACCTGAAGGCCTGAGCGGTGGGCGGCACCCCCGGCGACGATCCGTTGCCGTCTGTGCGCCGTACCGGATACCACTGGGCGATGAGCCGTGGACACGCCGGAAAAATTGATCTGGTTCAGTTCGCGTTGCGCTTGCAACGCGTAGCTTGCGCCTAGCGCACGTACAACAATCGACAGGAGCAGACGATGGAAAACAGCAGACGGACTTTCTTCAAGCGCGGCCTGGGCGCAGTGGCCGCCGTGTCGGTGACGCAGCTGGTCGCCCACCGCGTCGCCTTCGCGGCTGATATGCCGCATGTCGATCCGGCCAGCCCGCAGGCCTCGGGCCTCGGCTACGTGCATGACGCGACAGCGGTCGACAAGGCCAAGTTCGCCCGTTATCAGGATGGCCAGAAGTGTGTTGGCTGCGCGCTCTACCAGGCTGCGGCGGACGCCGAATGGGGCGGCTGCGGGATCTTCGCCGGCCAAGCCGTCGCTGCCGCCGGCTGGTGCAGCGCTTTCGCGCCGAAAGCCTGAGCCTGCGTTGATTGAGTCCCCCTCGGTCGGCCGTTCCGGCCGGCCGGCGGTGGGCTGCCATCCGCCGTCGCGGTGCCGCTGTGGGCGTCCGGATGGCGATCTCCTTGCACCTGTCGACGCTGGAACCGGATTCCTCCCGCTGACGCCCAAGTCGCCGTGCGCAACTCCGGGCCTGTGGCCTCGACAGGCCGCTCTGGAAATGCGTTGACGCCGGGGACACCCACGGACACCCATTGAGAATTCCATTGCCGGCGGTGGCAAGGACCGGGCATCTCCTTCCGCAAACCGCTCGAGCACGCCCCAGTGGGGGGATGGATCGGGAACATACCACCGCGCTCGTGGCCTTTAGGGCAAGGCTGTGGCCTTCGCCTGGCGCGGACGTGTGCGCACTGGGAGGTGCGCACCTGAGCGCTGCAGGGAAGTACTTGAGCGGTCCGCGGAAGGTGGAGGCCACAGCCTTGTCGCGGCACTGCGCTACAACACCGGAAGTGCAAGCAGGGGCACCCACCGGGCGGTAATTCTCGGAAATTCCGAAACCGGGCGATTGCATCGCAGTGCGCTCGAAGCGGCTGACCGCCGGGTTAAACTGCGGTCCTCGCAAGCTGTAACGCTGCCATGCCACCCCTGCCGCCCATCGCGATGACCATCGTTCTGCTCAACCTGAGCAACGTCTCCATGACTTTTGCCTGGTACGGTCACCTGAAGAATCTCGCGCACAAGCCCTGGATCGTGGCAGCTCTGGTGAGCTGGGGGATCGCGCTGTTCGAGTACCTGCTGCAGGTGCCGGCGAACCGTATCGGGCACACGATGATGAGTGTCGGCCAGTTGAAGATCCTGCAGGAAGTGATCACCCTGAGCGTGTTCGTGCCCTTTGCGGTGTTCTACCTGAAGGAGCGCCTGAGCCTCGATTACCTGTGGGCGGGCCGGTGCCTGCTCGGCGCCGTCTATTTCATGTTTTGCGGAAAGCCGCTCGGCGCCTGACGGGCGGCGCGAGCTGAGGAGGAAACCCCATGCCACGTCTGCTTGCACAACCCGCCGTGATCAAAGCCGCCGGCAACAAGCCCAAACGCATCGAAGAGTACGTCGGTCGCGTCAATAGCGGACACCAGCAGATCAGCGTCGCGCGCATGCAGTCGCCGGCGGGCTGGGTCGAGCCAGGCCAGCGGCCCGAATTCGAAGAATGCACGATCGTTCTGCGCGGCAGTCTGAGAGTCGAATATGAAGGCGGTGTGATGGACGTCGCTGCGGGGCAGGCCATCGTCACGACGTCCGGGGAGTGGGTGCGCTACAGCACGCCAGACGGCGATGCCGAGTATATTGCCGTCTGCCTGCCGGCCTTCTCGCCGGACACGGTTCACCGCGACAACGAAGGAGCATGACATGAATCAAACCAGCAGAGCCGCTGCCGTCCCGACGGTGCAAGTCGACAACGACGTCGTGAAAGTCACCGAGTGGCGCTTCCCGCCGGGCGCTGAAACCGGCTGGCATCGCCACGCGCACGACTATGTCGTGGTGCCCGTGACCGACGGCCGCCTGCTGCTCGAAACGCCAACCGGCAATGTCATCGCTGAACTCGCGCTCGGCCAGTCGTACTCGCGCAACGTGGGCGTTGAGCACAACGTCATCAACGACGGGCCACAGGAACTGGTGTTCATTGAAGTCGAAGTCAAGCGCTGAGGATGTCCTGACTCATGCACACCCATCAGCTGCCTGACTGGCAGCACGCCCACACTTTTGGTCAGCATCTGCGGCGCCCCGGCGAGCGCCGGACGCTGGCCGTGATCGGGCTGAACCTGGTGACGATGGTCGCCGAAGTCGCGGCGGGACTGGCCTTTGGTTCGATGGCGCTGCTCGCTGATGGTCTGCACATGGGATCTCATACGGCGGCGCTCGGCCTGTCGTTCGCGGCCTATGTGTTCGCGCGCAGGCTGGCGGGCAATCCCCGTTTCAGTTTCGGCACCGGCAAGCTCAACGCGTTTGCGGGCTTCATCGGCGCGCTGCTGCTCGGGCTGTTTGCCCTGGTGATGCTGGGCGGCAGCGCAAACCGCCTGATGAACCCGGTCGCGATTGATTTCGACGCCGCCCTGTGGGTCGCTGTGGTTGGGCTGGCTGTGAACGCGGCATCAACCTACATCCTGGGGGGGGGCTTTTCATCACCGGCCGCGGCTGAGGATCATGATCACGACGCGCACCCTCAACATACGCATGGTCACGACCATCATCACGACCACGAAGATCACGCGTTGCGTTCGGCGTATCTGCACGTGCTGGCAGACGCCTTGACCTCCGTGCTCGCGATCGTGGCGTTGCTGGCCGGCAAATACGCGGCGGTGATTTGGCTCGACCCCTTGATGGGCGTGCTCGGCGCCGTGCTGGTCATGCGTTGGGCGACCGGGCTTGCGCGTTCCTCTGCCGCCGTGCTGCTCGACCGGCAGGCTGAGCCGGCTGTCGTCGAGCGCGTCAAGGCTGCCATCGAGGGCATCGACGACAGCCTGGTGTCGGATCTCCATGTGTGGTCGATAGGGCCGGGTATTCATGCCGCAATCATCTCCCTGGTGACGCACCACCCGCAGCCGCTGGACGTCTACAAGGCAGCGATACCGCGCGATCTGAAGGTCGTCCACGCGACAATCGAAGTCGATGTCTGTCCGGGCGAAATCGAAGCGTCCGCGCGACATGGACACGGTTGACGCGCTGGCGCGCTGACATGCCACGGCGCCTGTTCCCGATTGCGCTCATGCTGGCCGGCCTGCCGGTCAGCGCGGCGCCGTCGTCTTCGGAGCAGTACCGGCCCGGCTTCCCAACGTGCGCGGCTTATTTCTTTCTTGCCGCGCGTGGCCATGATGCCTCGCGCTACGATGCGTTGTACCGGGCCGGCGAATTCGCCCTGAACAACGCCATCAAAGCCGAGGGCCACCCCGCGGCTCAAGCCCGCATGGGCAGTGAATCAACGGTCATGATGCGTGAAATCGAGCAGGACTGGCGGCTCATCGAGCGCCTCGATCGCAAATACGCCGGGGGCTGCGAAGCGCTGCTGCGCGACGCCCACTTCGAAACCCCCTGAGCTCAGATTAAAGCACGAACCATACCGCGAGCAGGCCAGCGGTCGACATCGTCAAGGTGTAGGGCAGCGCCATCCACACCATGCGTCCGTAGGACAGCCTGACCAGCGGCGCGATTGTCGAGGTCAGCAGGAACAGGAACGCAGCCTGTCCGTTCGGCGTCGCAACACTGGGGATATTGGTGCCCGTGTTGATCGCGACCGCCAGCAGATCGAACTGCTCGCGCGTGATACGCCCGGCCTCCAGCGCAGCGCCGACTTCCGTGATGTACACCGTGGCCACGAACACGTTGTCGCTGATCATCGACAGCAGGCCATTCGCGAGATAGAACGCCGCCAGTTGCGTGCGGCCCTCCATCGACAGCACCCAGTTGACCACCGGCGAGAACAGGTGCTGATCGTGAATCACGGCGACCACACCAAAGAACACCACGAGCAGCGCCGTAAATGGCAGCGCCTCCTGGAACGCATGTCCGATCCGATGCTCATCGATCACGCCGTTGAAAGCGGTCTGCAGCACGATGATGCTGAGGCCAATCAGCCCGACCTCCGCGAGATGCAGGCCGAGCGCCGCAATGAGGAACAGCGCGGCGACCGCCTGCACCACGAGCCGCGCCTTGTCGCGCGCGTCCCGCTTGGCCGCTTCGGCGTCCGAGAACTCGGCGAGCACGGTGCGAACCTTGTCAGGCATCTGATTGCCGAAACCAAACCAGCGCAGCCGCTCGAGCAGCAGGCAGGTCAGCAACCCGGTCACCAGCACCGGTATCGTTACCGGAGCCATGCGCACGAAGAACTCCGCGAAGTTCCAGCCCGCCACCTTGCCGATCAGCAGATTCTGCGGCTCGCCGACCAGCGTGCAGACACCGCCGAGCGCGGTGCCGACGGCAGCGTGCATCATGATGTCGCGCAGAAACGCGCGGAATGCATCCAGATCCTCCCGATGCAGCTCGATCACTTCGCTATCACCGCTGGCATCGTGATCGGCATGGTGGAAATGCTTGCCCGATGCGATCTTGTGAAACACCAGATGGAAGCCATGGGCGACCGTGATCACCACTGCGATCACCGTCAAGGCGTCTAGAAATGCGGACAGGACCGCCGCGAGCCCGCAGAATATCAGTGAAATGCCGGCCTTCGAACGCACGCCGATCAGCACCTTCGAGAACACGAACAGCAGCAGTTCCTTCATGAAGTAGATGCCGGCGACCATGAACATCAGCAGCAGAATCACTGGAAAATTGTGCAGTGTCTCATCGTAGACCGTCTGTGCATCGGTCATGCCGAGCACGACGGCCTCGATCGCCAACAGGCCGCCGGGTTGCAGCGGATAGCACTTCAGGGCCATCGCCAGGCAGAAGATGAACTCGGCGATCAACGCCCAGCCGGCCACGAACGGACCGGCGACGAACAGCAGCAGTGGATTGAAAAGCAGAAAGCCGATGACGGTCCGCTTGTACCACACGGGCGCTGAGCCCAGAAAATTTCGGGGCAGGGCGCGTAGCAAAGAAGATGTTGACATGAAGCCTCCAGTCAGTTCCCGGTGTGAAATTTTCACGACGATGGTTTCATCGCGCGTTGCAGCGACCGCACCGCAAACTGCTCGTCTTTCGTGACCTGCAACGTGATTTCCTGTGAGTTCAAGCTTGACGACGATGTGGTGCAAATGTAGCAGAAACCTGTGGCGCACAAACGTCTTTGCCTGGCCATCTTCGTCCGGTATGGTCGGGGTCATCGCGGGCTCGTGATGGAGGTGAAGGGCGCACTGAAAATGAGGGTTTACATGAGGTCAGTCGCTGTGACTGGCAATCCTTGGCGTAGAGCAACGGAGGAGAATCCGATGTCAGCGTACAGATTGACTGCCACCAGACGCGCCCCGGTGATGAAAGATTACAAGGCGTTTCAGGGAAGAAATTACCGCGAGATCCCGCAGATCTCGCGACTGGGCGCGGAGCTCATCGAGGCGATAGATGTCGTGTCGCAGGTGTTCCCGTTCAAGGTGAACAACTATGTCATCGACCACCTGATCCGCTGGGACGATGTGCCGGCGGATCCGATGTTCAGACTCACGTTCCCGCAGCGTGACATGCTGAGCGAAGCAGATTATGCCAGTGTGGCTTCTGCGTTGCGGCGCGGCGCCGACCCGCTGGAAATGCGTCAGCTCGTCGACGGCATCCGCGATACGCTGAACCCGCATCCCGCAGCACAGCGCGATCAGCCTATTCCCTCGCTTGAAGGCGATTCGCTGCGCGGCATGCAGCACAAGTACCGGGAGACGGTGCTGTTCTTTCCAAGCCAGGGCCAGACTTGCCATGCGCACTGCACGTTCTGCTTTCGCTGGCCGCAGTCCGTTGGCCCCAGCATGAGCCGTTTCGCGGCGCGCGAGACCGGCCACCTCGTGTCCTACCTCCGCGCCCACCCGGAAGTCACCGACGTCCTTTACACCGGCGGAGATCCGCTGGTGATGTCCGCGCGCAATCTCGCGAGCTACATCCTGCCCGTACTCGAAGCGGGCCTGACGCACGTACAGCGGATCCGCATTGGCACCAAAGCCTTCAGCTTCTGGCCGTATCGCTTCGTGTCCGATCCGGATGCGCCGGAACTGCTGGGCCTGTTCCGGCGCATCGTGCGCAGCGGGCGCCACCTCGCGCTGATGGCGCATTTCAATCATCCGCGTGAACTGGAGGCCGATATCGTGCAGGAGGCGCTGGCCCATGTGCGTGAGACCGGGGCCGAGGTCAGGACACAGTCGCCACTGTTGCGCGGCATCAACGACGATGCGGGCGTATGGGCCGATCTCTGGCGCACGCAAGTCAATCATGGCTGCGTGCCGTACTACATGTTGCTGGCGCAAGATACCGGCGCTCAGCGCTGCTTCTCCGTTCCGCTGGTGCGGGCGGCCGAAATTTACCGCGAGGCCTATCAGCGCGTCAGTGGCCTGTCGCGCACGGTACGGGGGCCGAGCATGTCGGCTACCCCCGGCAAGGTTGAAATCGTCGGGGTGTCAACGCTGAATGCCGAGCGCGTGATGACCTTGCGCTTTCTGCAAGCCCGCACGCCCGAGTGGGTCATGCAACCGTTCTTCGCGCGTTACGATGAATCGGCCACCTGGCTTGATCAACTGCAACCGGCGTTCGGCGAACAGCGCTTCTTTTTCGAGGAGGCGAGTCCTGCATAGCTGGGGTGTCGCGGCGCTACTGGTAGCGGCGACCGCGATACTCGAGCCAGCCGTGAGGATGGCTATTGCGCGGCGCGCGATGGGTCCAGTGGATCATCCCGCCGCGCTCGTTCCATTCGTATTCGCCATTGAACGCAATGCGCGTACCGGCTTCGAGTGCTTCCACGCGCGGCGCGAGATCGATGTTGTGCGCGACTAGGACAGTCTGGCCCGAAGGGCCCGTCAACAGAAAACGCTGATGACGTGAGCCGTCGCGGTCGTCCGGCAGCACGCGTTCGACAACGCCCTCGCTTTCAATCTGCACATGGCTGCGGCGGGCGAGAAACGCCGTGAGCAGGGGGTCCTCGGATTGCTGCCAGGCCAGGGACGCTGCCGGCGGCGGCGCCGGCGCCTGCGTACCGTGTTCGCTGGTGCCCCAATACGCAAGCGCCGCAGTGAGGAGCAGGATCCAGTAACGCTTCGACCGCGAGGCAGGCGACTTGAAGCGCACGGGTGCGTGTTGTCAGAACGGCGTTCGGCAGTGACAGCGACGATTGCCGCAGTCACGCCGCGCCCGGGGTGGCAGGCGCGGCGTGTGCGCTGCCTCAGGCAGACGCCATCTGGCGGAGCATGTACTGCAGCACGCCACCGTGGGCGTAGTAAGCCCACTCCACTGGCGTGTTGATGCGCACGCGCGCTTTGAAGGTCACGACTTTGCCGTCCGCCTTGCGGGCGTTGACGGTGAGTTCGGTCGCGCCTTCCTGGAGGCCGTCGAAGTCGAACACTTCTGTGCCATCGAGGCCGAGGCTGCCAGCGCTCTGCCCATCGACGAAGTTCAGCGGCAGCACGCCCATGCCGACGAGGTTCGCGCGATGGATACGCTCGAAGCTCTCCGAGATCACGGCCTTCACGCCGAGCAGGAAAGTGCCCTTCGCCGCCCAGTCGCGCGAGGAGCCGGTGCCGTATTCCTTGCCCGCCAGCACCACGAGCGGAATGTTCTTCTCCGCGTACTTCATCGCGACGTCGTAAATTGCCTCGACCGGGCCTGCGGCACCGTTCACATAGCGGCTCACGCCGCCTTCGACGCCGGGCGTCATCGCGTTCTTGATGCGCGTATTGGCGAAGGTGCCGCGCATCATGATCTCGTGATTGCCGCGCCGCGAACCGAAGCTGTTGAAGTCCGCACGTTGTACCCCGTGCTCCATCAGGTACTTGCCGGCGGGACCGTCCTTCTTGATGTCGCCAGCGGGGCTGATGTGGTCGGTTGTGATCGAGTCGCCGAGCACGGCCAGGCAGTGCGCGCCCTTGATTGGCAGGATGCCGGGCGGGGTCATCGTCATGCCTTCAAAGTACGGCGGGTTCTGGACGTAGGTCGAGTTCGAATCCCAGGGATAGGTTTCAGACTTCGTGACCTGGATGCCCTGCCAGCGCGCGTCGCCCTGCAGCACATCCGCATAGCTCTTCTTGAAGAGTTCAGCGGTGACGGCCTTGGCCACGGCTGCCTGGATCTCGGCGTTCGACGGCCAGATGTCCTTCAGGAAGACGTCCTTGCCTTGCGTATCCTTGCCGATGGGCTCGCTGGAGATGTCGATATCGGTCGAGCCGGCGATCGCATAGGCCACCACCAGCGGCGGGCTCGCGAGGTAGTTCATGCGCACGTCCTGATGCACGCGACCTTCGAAGTTACGGTTGCCGGAAAGCACGGCCGACACCGACAGCGTGTGGTCGCTGATCGCCTTGCCGATCGGTTCGTTCAGCGGCCCGCTGTTGCCGATGCAGGTCGTGCAGCCATAGGCGACGACGTGAAAGCCGAGATACTCGAGGTCCTCGATGAGGCCGGCTTTCGCGAGATAGTCGGTGACGACCTTCGAGCCCGGGGCCAGCGAGGTCTTCACCCACGGCTGCGACTTGAGTCCCAGCGCACGCGCCTTGCGGGCCAGCAGGCCGGCGCCGATCAGCACGCTCGGGTTCGAGGTGTTCGTACACGAGGTGATCGCCGCGATCACGACCGCGCCGTCTTCCAGCTGATACGTCTGACCCTGGTCGGTGACGCTGGCCGGCCCCTTGCTCGGGCGCGCCTTCTGTTCGGCTTCGAAGGCCTTGCGGAAGTTGGCTTTGACGTCCGACAGCAGCACGCGATCCTGCGGGCGCTTCGGGCCGGCGAGCGACGGCTGAATGGAGGCGAGATCCAGATACAGCACGTCGGTGTACTCGCCTTCCGGCGCGTCCGGCGTCCACCACATGCCCTGCGCCTGCGCATAGGCTTTGACGATCGCGATCTGATCTTCGCTGCGGCCGGTGAGGCGCAGGTAGTTCAGTGTCTCTTCGTCGATCGGGAAGATGCCGCAGGTTGCGCCATACTCCGGAGCCATGTTCGCGATCGTGTTGCGGTCGGAGGCGGCGAGGTTCGCGAGGCCCGGGCCAAAGAACTCGACGAACTTCTCGACCACGCCGCGCTTGCGGAGCGTTTCAGTGACGGTGAGCACGAGGTCGGTTGCGGTCGCGCCTTCGGCCAGCTTGCCGGTGACGCGCACGCCGATCACTTCCGGCATCAGCATCGACGACGGTTGGCCGAGCATCGCGGCTTCCGCTTCAATGCCGCCGACGCCCCAGCCGAGCACGCCGATGCCGTTGACCATGGTCGTATGCGAGTCCGTGCCGAAGCAGGAATCCGGATAGAGCAGGCCGTCCTTTTCGAACACCACGCGCGCGAGGTATTCGATGTTGACCTGATGCACGATGCCCGTGTCCGGCGGCACCGCCTTGAAGTTCTGCAGCGCTTCCTGGCCCCAGCGCAGAAAGGTGTAGCGCTCGGCGTTGCGTTCGAATTCGATCTTCGCATTGAGGTCCAGCGCCTGCTTCGAGCCGTAATGGTCGATCATCACGGAGTGGTCGATGACGAGCTCGACCGGACACAGCGGATTGACCTGGCTGGCCTTGCCGCCGAGTTGCTTGATCGCGTCGCGCATCGCAGCGAGGTCGACGATGCAGGGCACACCGGTGAAGTCCTGCAGAATCACGCGTGCGGGCGTGAAGTTGATGTCCTTGGCTGGCAGCTTCTTCAGATCGGCGCCGGCGAGGGCTTCGATGTCGACCTTCGTGGTGTTCAGGCCGTCTTCATGACGCAGCAGGTTCTCGAGCAGGATCTTATAGGAGTACGGCAGCCGGGCGGGCTTGAAAGCCCCGTCGAGGACCTTGAGGCTGAAGTACTGAAAATCCTTGTTGCCGACTTTGAGGGTCGTGCGCGCATTGAAACTATTCGTCATGTCGTTCTCCGGATCGGGCCTGCTGCCGCTCATCGGCGCGGGCCAGCGATCTGCTGGCGGGGTGTGAAGCCGACATTATCGGCAATAACGGCGATAGGTTGTAGCGCCGCACGACATCGGTCCGGGGTCTCAGGCGCATCCGCAACTGCGCGTCTGCCGATGCCGGCTGGCCGGCGGCGGCCGCGCCCGCCCCGCAGGGGGCGACGACGCGCTACGGCGAGGCGCTGCTGATCTGGTCCTGGGCTTCGGTGGCGGGCGCGGCGGCACCGCTGTCGAGGTAGGCCATGCCGAGCAGGGCCATTATCTCCGGATCGGCGGCCGCGGCCCGGGGAATGCCAGTCAGGGCGTCGAGGGCCCGTGCGGGCGCCCCGAGTGCCATCTGCACGCGGGCATGAGCGTAGGCGCCGCGGACATCTTGCGGGTCCCGCGCGTGATAGCGGCCGAGGAGTTCCCCGGCCTGCTCGTACTGGCCGGCTGCCTCCAGCAGCTCACCGAGCAGCAGCTGGCTGGGTGCGTGTTCGGGATCGACCTTCAGCGCTTGCTGACAGGCGTCGATGGCGGCGGCCGCCTCCCCGCGTTGCAGCGCCAGTGCACCGCGCAGGTGATGAGTCCAGACATGGTGGGGCGCGAGCGCGGCAAGGGTTTCGATCTGGCGCGCGGCGAGATCGGTTTCACCCTGCTGAAGGAGGGCGCGGCTGCGCCCGATCGGTGCCGCCAGGCGGAAGGGATTCAGGCCGATGGCCGTGCGGTAGGAAGTCTCGGCCAGGGCCGGCTCGTTGGCGGCCAGCTCCAGATCGCCTTTCAGGAGCCAGTTGTCGACTTCGCGCGGCGCCTTGCGGAGCGCGAGGGCTAGGCGCTCGAGTGCTTTCTCGTATGCCCCGCGTGCCTGGGCGATCCGGGCGAGCCCGCGCAGCGCCCGGGCGTTGTCGGTCGAAATCTTCAGCGCATCGCGGTAGTGCTTGCGGGCTGTGTCGGTCTCGCCGCGCGCGTGTGTCACGTCACCTTGCAGCGCCAGCCAGTCGGCAGGTGCGCGTGCGCGCAGACTGCCTGTTTCGAGTGCGCTGGCGGCCTGCGCCCATTCACCTTCCTTCAGCAGGGCCGTCACGTAGTCGACGTCGAGCCCGGGTGCCTCGAGACCGAGGGCCCGTGCTTTGCGGAGTTCTGTGCTCGCGCGCGGGTAGTCACCGAGGTGCAGGTGAATCCGGCCGGCGAGATGGCGGGCAGCGGCCGACTCGGGATCTGTCTGGAGCGCCCGCTGGATTGCCAGCAAAGCAGCACGGGCGTTGCCGCGCTCGAACAGTTGGGCGGCGGTTTCGCGCTCTGCGCCGGCATTCGGCGGGGGGTGTGACAGTCGCCAGCCGATCCAGCCGACGGGCAGCAGCAACAGGATTAGCAGGCCCGTACGCCACAGCAGGCGGCGTCGATGATGGCGTTTGCAGATGACGGCCCAGTCGGCGGGTTCCATGTCCAGCGGAACCCGGGCAGCGTCGAAGATCGGTTTTTGATCCATGGCAATACGCGTTCCCGGACGTTTTCACCAACATGACGACGCATTCCTGGCGTCCACCGGCCGCCACGACCGATCGTGCCCCAGCGGTATCGGTACCTTACGCGCTGAGAGCGCAAAGTCGATGGTCGCTGGTGAGTGCAAAATCGGCCGGACGGGGGTGTGGGTTTCAATCGACGGGCGGGTCTACCGCAGCTTTCAGCGCCCATTATGCTGCATCGCATAAAGATTGTAATTCGTTTGCGCTATCCCAGCGTCGATTCTGACGGCCACGTTGATATCAGGCCCGCCCCGATAGCGGGTGAGCCGCAGCGCCATGCGGCTCGCACACCCGACCAATCTGGGGCCTGAGGCCTGGGGCCAATCTTTGGACACCCACCCCGTCATGTCACCTTGCAACGCTGTGGCGGATTGCCGCCGGTCAGAGGCGCCGCGGGCTACGACAGGCTGCGGTCGATGATGCCGCCGCCAAGGCAGACGTTGCCGACGTAGAACACCACCGACTGGCCGGGCGTCACCGCACGCTGGGGTTCGTCGAACACGGCGCTGAGGTGGCCGTTGTTGAGCGATTCGAGGGTGCAGGCCTGGTCAGCCTGTCGGTAGCGGGTCTTGGCCATGCAGCGCAAAGGCAGCGTGGGTGCCGCACCGGCAACCCATGACAGTTTTTCGGCTTCCAGTTGGTGGCTGAGCAGGGCGGGGTGGTGATGGCCCTGGGTCACCCGCAGGATGTTGAGCGTGACATCTTTCCCGACGACGAACCACGGCCCTTCGTCTGCACCCTTGACCCCGCCGATGCCAAGCCCCTCGCGCTGGCCAAGCGTGTAGTAGATGACGCCATGGTGTTCACCGATCGTGCGCCCGTCGAGCGTCTGAATCGCACCCCGCTGCGCGGGCAGGAAACGGGCAAGGAATTCGCGAAAGCGCTGTTCGCCGATGAAGCAGATGCCGGTGCTGTCCTTCTTCGCGTGCGTGACGAGACCTGCGGCGGCTGCGCGCGCGCGGACTTCGGGTTTCGGCAGGTGGCCAACCGGAAACAGGGTCGCAGCGAGCTGGGCCTGCCCGAGCGTGTACAGGAAGTAGCTCTGGTCCTTGTTCGCGTCGGCGCCTTTCAACAGCTCGAAGTGTTCGCCCTGCCGCCGAATCTGCGCGTAATGCCCGGTTGCCACGCAGTCGCCGCCGACTGCACGCGCGTGGTCGAGAAAGGCTTTGAATTTCACTTCGCGATTGCACAGCACGTCCGGGTTCGGCGTACGGCCGCGCGCGTATTCGTCGAGGAAATCCCGGAACACACCGTCCCAGTAGGCCTGTGACAGATCGACGGTGTTCAGCGGTACGCCGAGCTTTTCGCAGACTTCCATCGCGTCGGCGACATCATCCTCCCAGCGACAGCGGCCATCCTCGAGCGGCTCGTTCCAGTTCTTCATGAACAACGCCGACACGCGGTGCCCGGCGCGCGTGAGTTCGAGCGCGGCAACCGACGAGTCGACGCCGCCCGATAGCGCGACGACGATGTGCGGTTCAGCTGCCAAAGCGCAGATCGTGAATCATCGACAGCGGGAAGTCGTGCCCGGCGAGATAGTCGTCCAGGCAACGCAGCACCAGCGAGCTGCGATGACGCGCGTGCTCGGCGACGAGTTCCGCGCGGTTCATCCACACCGCGCGAATGATTTCGCTGTCGAGCTTGCGGTCAGCGTCATGGTGCACGGCGCGGGCGCGGAAACAGAAGCGCAGGTAGGTGATCGGGGCGTTCGGTGGTTCCACGAGATAGATACCGATCAGACCCGTCGGCTCGACCTGCCAGCCGGATTCTTCCAGCGTTTCACGGCGCGCCGCGTCGAGCAGCGTTTCACCCGGATCGAGGTGACCGGCGGGCTGGTTGAAGACGGCGCGCCCGTCCGCTTCTTCTTCGACGAACAGATAACGGCCGTCGCGTTCGACGATCGTCGCGACGACGGTATTCGGCTTCCAGAGTTCGGTAGTGTGCATCAGCGCTTCTCGATTTTGGGGTCATGCCAGGGACCGGTGACGGCATATTCACGGCGCAGAAAGCGATCGACCTGTTCCGGGACCTGCTTGAACAGCTTCTGTCCGAGATAGATCGCAGCACCGACGCCGATGCCGGCCGGGCCAAAGAACGCGCTCGCGAGCGGAATGCTGTCGGACAAGGCTGGCGTGACGGTGGCGATCTGATCATAGTCCTTCGCTGCGAGCCCGGTGCGTCCGGAGATCTCGACCTTCGCCGACGGCCCTTCCATCAGCAGACTGTTGGTGTAGGCATTGCCCTTCTCGAGTTCGAACCAGCCTTCGATGCGATCGAACGCAAAACCCTTCTGGAACAGATCGGAGAAATCGAGCGACAGCCGTCGCGGCAGGGTCTGCAGCGACAACAGGCCGAACAGCCGGCCGCCGCCGGGTTCGATGTCGAGGAAGCGGCCCTTCTGCACCTTCAGGCCCAGGCTGCCGTCGAGCCGGTCGAGCGTGAATTCAGACGGCATGCCGGCCCAGTCTGCCTCGACCGCGAGTACAGTGCGCCCGTCCTCGATATTGGCGGCGTCGTAGCCGAACGTCGTCAGCACGTCACCGAGCGACTTGCCCTTGAGATCGATGCTGAAGCGCGAGCGGTGTTGTTTATCCCGCAGCAGCCATTCGCCGGTCGCGCTGACCTGGAACGCCGGGTTCGTGAACACGAGCGATTCGAGCTTCTGGCCGTCGGCGGTGCGCGCGGTCGACAGCGCAGCCTGGCCGAAATCCACCTTGCCGTATTTGAAGGACTCGCAGGCTAGCGCCACGGCCGGGATGCGCCGCGGATCGATGACCGTGCGCTTGCCGCCGGACTCCACCTTGTCGAGCCACAGGCGCTGCAGGTTCAGCGTCAGCGGCGAGGCCTGCATGTCCAGCGGCACGGTGATCTGACCTTGCGCGCGTGCGCTCTGCATGACGATACGCCACGCGTTGACATCCTTGTGGCCTTTGAACGCGACATCGGTGAAGTGCTGGCCGAGTGTTTCCACCTGCTTCACGCGCACGTCAAAGGCGATCGGCAAGGCGGCGGTCGGGGACTGCGGCGTCACCGCGTCCTTCAGCAACCGTGCCCACTCCGCGAGCGGCAGACTCGCGAGTTCGCCGTGCAGATAAATGCCGGGTTCCGACGCTGCCGCTTCCCCGCGACCGAACGCGATATCGGCGCGCGTGATCGCGGCGCCACGTTCGGTGCGCGGTGCCTGAGCGAGTTCGAAACGGACGGCATCACCGAAGGACAGACGCGTTGTGCGCTCGGATGCGCCGCCCACGACGGTGTCGATGCTGAGCGGCTTCTGTTCGGCCGCCACCTTGCCGAACGGCCACGGCAGGTCGACCGCAAGCCCGGACAGGCTCGATTCGATTAGCAGTGTTTTCGCCGCCGGCGGCTCGCCGGCCGCGACATGCGGCATGCTCAGCACGGCTTTCCATGGCGCTTCGCCCTGCAGCGCGTCGAGTTTGTCGATACGCGCGAGCCAGGTGTGCAGATAGGGCGCGTAGCGTTCGAGGTAGCGACGCAGTTGCGCGGCATTCGAGGTGCCCGTCATCCGGAACTCGGTGTCGTAGTTCGGATCGCCAATGCCGCCGTTGACGACGAGCCCGACGCGTTGGCCATCGTACAGGGCGGTCAGGTCCTCGCCGTACCAGTCCTCGCGCGTGAACGACACCTTGCCGCGCAGGTCATCGAGCACCAGCTTGTCGCGCGTGGCGCGCAGCTGGTTGCCATCGAACGTGACGGTGCCGAGCGCGGTGCGCTCCTCGCCTTGCTTGAGGCCGATATTCAAATCGATTGTCAAATCGAACTCGCCGTTGAGTTCTATATCGGCGAGGCGGCGCGCGGGGCCGGCGCTGAGCGGGCTTTGCGCGATCGTTTTCAGCGTGTCGGCGAGCGTCGCGCGGACGGTTCCCGTGCCCAGCAGCACCGGCTTGCGGCTGAACAGATCGGCGATCGACACCCGAAGGTCGCGGCCGGGCGAGTCGAAGAAACGGGACTGGTCGATCGTTGCGACGAACTTGCGCCCGGCAATCGCACCGTGCGCGCCAAGCGCCTCGATCACCGGCCACTTGCTCGAATACTCGAGCGTGGTGTCGGCGATGTGGAATTCAACATTGAACAGACCCTCGCCGTTGTCGAACGGAAACGCGGCCAGATCGCCGCGCAGTTCGGCCCGAGCACGTTTCAGGCGGCCGCTGTGGAAGGCCTTGCGAAACCACAGTTCGGCGCGCTCGCGCAACACGTGTTGCGGCAGCAGTTGTTGCAGGCGGCTGACGTCGGCGGCACCGATCTCAAGGGCAGCATCGACGCGCGGCCGTCGGTCGGCTGCGATGTCGGCGCTGCCCTCGAGTGCAAACGGAATCGCCGCCGCCGAGCCGCGGAGATCCGCCGTGCCAATACGCCAGCCATCCACCCTGCGCTGCCAGCGCACGATACCGGACAGACCGTCCAGCGTCAGCGGTGCGACGAGCCGTTCGCCCTGCTCGAAGCGCAGGCCGCCGTTGTCGAAGGCGAGCGCACCGTGCTGACGGGTCAGGGCGAGGCCGGCGTCGAGGCCATCAAGTGCAGGCCACGCACCGAACGCGCCAACGCTGCCATGCGTGAGTCCGGCGGCGACATAGAACGCCGGCTGTGCGTCTGCGTGCGTGCGCAGCGCCAGACGCAGCCGACGCAGATCGCCGCGCAGGACAAGCGGCAGCGAGGGTATTGCACGGCCGAGCGCGTCGAGGAGATCTAGGCCCAGCGTCTCTGCCACCAGGTCGATGGCCACACCGTCCGCCTGATGCCGCACCGTCATCTGCCCGCGGTAGTCCGGAGAGGGACCCGCGCTCGGTCCCGGGCGCAGGGAAGCAATGCGCAGGTGCCAGGCGTCACCATCGGTGCTGCCAACACCGGCAAGCCTGAGGATGCGTGGACCTGTCGGGTGGCCCGTGGGCGGCAGCCGGCCCTGCCCGTCGACGGCAATCCGGCGCACCAGCCCTGCCTGCCAGCGCACCCACAGCGCACCCCCCGCGCTGTCGAACGGCGCTGTATCAGCCGGCAGGCCGGCGAATTCGAGCAGCGGCGCCGGCGACATCGCCTGCAGGGCGAGGCGCAGTTCTCCCGGCTGCCGCGCGTCGCGTGGCAGATGGAGTTCGAACTGGGGGCCGGTGCCCAATACGCTGTCGTCGTCGATGCTGCCGCGGATGACGGCCGTGGCGCCACCGTGCAGGTTGAGGTGGACGCCGGAAAAGCGTCGCGGCGGGCTGGCGCGCAGCTCGTCCTCGAACACGATGTCCGCGCGCTCGACGACGATATCCGGCTGACGCAGCAGCCAGTCGAGGAAGTTCGAGCGTCGTGGCGGAATACCGACGATCGCGAAGCGGCCGGTGGTGTCCCGGCGCACGGTCAGGCGGATCCCGGAGAGCACGACGCGTTCCAGCACGACATCGCGCTGTCGCAGCGATTCCAGCAGGGCGAGGTCGACTTCGGCGCGTTCGAAGCGCAGCGCCTCGGTGGCATCAGCGCCGTGCACGCTGACGCCGTCCGCGGTCAGCGACGGAAACGCCCCGCGCCAGTTTGCGCCGATGCGCCCGACGGTGATCGGGGCACCCGTCACCCGGCCGATCCAGCGTTCGATGGCAGGCCGCTGCGCGTCCAGCCGCGGCAACGCAAGGCGCAGCGCGACGCTCGCCATTGCCATCAGGATCAGCGCGGCGGCCAAGCCATACCAGGCAAGAAGCAGACTGCGGTTCAGCACGGAGCGCATCGGGAGCTACAGCAGCACGACGTCGTACTGCTCCTGCGTGTAATTGGCCTCGACCTGGAAGCGGATCGGAATGCCGATGAACGCCTCGAGTTCGGCAATGCTGTTCGATTCCTCGTCGAGCAGCATGTCAACCACCGTCTGCGATGCGACGACGAGCAGTTTCTGCGCGTCGAACTGGCGCTGCTGGCGCAGGATCTCGCGAAAGATTTCGTAGCAGGCGGTTTCCGCCGATTTGATCGAGCCCCGGCCGCCGCAGGTCGGGCAGGCTTCGCACAGCACGTGTTCCAGACTCTCGCGCGTGCGCTTGCGGGTGATCTGCACGAGGCCTAGCGAGGTCACTTCGCTGATTGTGATTTTCGAGTGATCGCGTTCGAGGCTCTTGTCGAGCGCGCGCAGCACCTGGCGCCGGTGGTCTTCTTCGGCCATGTCGATGAAGTCGACGATGATGATGCCGCCGAGGTTGCGCAGACGCAGCTGGCGCGCAATGGCCTGCGCCGCCTCGAGATTAGTCTTGAAGATCGTCTCTTCGAGGTTGCGATGCCCGACGAAACCGCCCGTATTGACGTCGATCGTCGTCATTGCCTCGGTTTGATCGATCACGAGATGACCGCCGGATTTGAGATCTACCTTGCGCTGCAGGGCGCGCTGGATTTCGTCTTCCGTGGAATAGAGATCGAGTATCGGCCGTTCGCCCGGATAGTGTTCGAGATGCGGCACCAGCGAGGGCACGAGCTCCTCGGCGAAGGCTTTGACCTTGCCGAAAGTTTCGCGCGAGTCGATGCGGATTTTCTCCGCCTTGGCCGTCGACAGGTCGCGAATGAGGCGCAGGATCAGCGGCAGATCTTCGTATATCACGCTCGGCGCGCGGGCCTGACGCAGGCGCTCGTCGAGCGAGACCCACAGCCGGCGCAGGAACCGCATGTCCGCGGCGATGTCCTCGCGGCCCACGCCTTCGGCGGCCGTGCGCACAATGAAGCCGCCGCCCGCGTCAGCCGGGGACAGCGCCTTGCCGATTTCCGGCGCGGCGCTCATCGGCGACAGGGCGGGCTCGATCGCCAGCATCAGGTCGCGCAGACGCTTGCGTTCCCCGTCATGCTCGATGCGCTGCGAAATGCCGAGCGCATTGCTTTGGGGCATGAACACGAGATAGCGCGACGGAATGCTCAGGTAGGTCGACAGCCGCGCCCCTTTGCTGCCGAGCGGGTCTTTGGTCACCTGGACGAGGATCTGCTGACCTTCGTGGACGGCCTGCTCGATCGCGACCTCGACACCGGTCGCCTCGGCCCGGGCATCCGCCACGGCGATGTCCGATACGTGCAGAAAAGCCGTCCGCGACAGCCCGATATCAATGAAGGCAGCCCCCATGCCGGGCAGCACCCGGCTGACCTTGCCGAGGTAGATGTTGCCGACGATCCCGCGGCTACGGGCGCGCTCAATCAGGACTTCCTGCAGGACGCCGTTCTCGATGAAGGCGACGCGGGTCTCCTGGGGCGTCACATTGACGAGTATTTCTTCGGACATGCTGGGGTAGGCGCTGGGCTGGGCAGTGGGGCTCACTAAGATAACTAATTCATTCTTAAGCGACTACTGCGGCCTGCCCCTGGTCGCCGGCAGGCGGGCCGGGGACCGGGACGGCATCGGATATTCAGAAAGGCTTCCCGTCCGGCGGTCGCGACGTATAATGCGCGACCCGCCGCCATGCAATTCAATAACCACAACGAAACCCTGTGCATTGTCCTCGCGACCGGCGATGGCAAGGCCCTGATGCCGCTCACCGCCCGGCGCGCCGCGGCGGCGTTGTTCTATGCGGGCAATTATCGCGTCATCGATTTCGCGCTGACGAACTGCATGCATTCGGGGTTGCGGCGGATCACGGTCTTTACACAGTTCAACTCGCTGTCGCTGCAGAACCACTTGCGTGACGGCTGGTCGATTTTCAACACCGACCTCGGTGAGTACGTCACGGCCGTGTCGCCGCCGATCAACGAACATCTGACGGTGTACTCTGGCCAGGCCAACGCGCTGCACGAAAACCTGTATTTCCTCGACGGCGCAACCGAAGACACCGTGATGGTGATCTCGGGCGAGCAAATCTACCGCATGGACTACGCCGCGGTGCTGCAGTTCCACGCTGAGCACGAGGCCGATGTCACCATCGTCACGATCGACAGCGCCACCGCCGGCCAGGTGGGCTTCGGCGCGCATCTGCGCCTCGATGGCGATCGCGTGGCGGCCATTGAACACCACGCGCCTGCCGCACCGCTGCCGCCGGATGATTCGGTCTATGCGCCGATGGAAGTCTATGCGTTCAAGCGCCAGGTGCTGCTCGATGTGCTCGCCGAAGCCGGGCGCGACGGCACGCGCAGCGTCGACATCATCGAGCTGCTGCGTGAGCGCCTGCTTGGCCGCAAGCGCCTGCTGGCCTACCAGTTCGGCGGCAAGTACGGCCGCGTGACGCAGGACCGTTACTGGCGCCCGCTCGACGGCCTCGATCACTATTATGAAACGAACATGGATCTGCTGAAGCTCGAGCCGCCGCTCGATCTCTACCAGGCCGACTGGCCGATCCGGACCTACCAGATGCAGCAGCCACCCGCGCGCACCGTGCCCGGGCGCTCGGACAACGAAGGCATCTGCGTGAATTCGATCGTCGCCGGCGGCACCGTGATCGCAGGCGGCGGCGTCAGCCGCAGCGTGCTCGGCAACCGCGTCCACATCCAGGACGGCGCGACGGTCGAGGACTCCATCCTCTTCCAGCGAGTCACCGTCGGTGAGGGGGCCCGTGTCCGCCGCGCCATCTGCGACCGCGGCGTCAGTATTCCGCCGTACGAAGAAATCGGCATCGATCGCAAGCACGATGCCGAACGTTTCCACGTCACGCCTGCGGGCGTGGTCGTCATCCCTTCCAACTACCGCTTCGAGTAGTGCAACGGCCATGAGCTTCGAAGCGGCGTTGGCGCGACTGCTTCCGCGCGATGCGCTGCTCACGGCCACTGAGGCTAAACGTCCGTACGAATGCGATGGCCTGTCGGCTTATCGTGCGCTGCCGCGCGTGGTCTGTCTGCCGCGCACGCTCGATGAACTGCGTGGCGTGCTCGCACTCTGCCGACAGTTCAATGTGCCGATAGTGCCGCGCGGCGCGGGCACGGGCCTGTCCGGTGGCGCGCTCCCGTTGACTGAAGGCTGTCTGCTGTCGCTGGCGCGCCTGAACCGCATTCTCGACATCGACGCCGACAATCGCGTCGCGGTCGTCGAACCTGGCGTGCGCAACCTTGCGATCTCCGACGCTGTGGCGTCGCTCGGGCTGTATTACGCGCCGGATCCGTCGTCGCAGATTGCCTGTTCGATAGGCGGCAACGTGGCCGAGAACTCCGGCGGTGTGCACTGCCTGAAGTACGGTCTCACGGTGCATAACGTGCTCGGGCTGAAAGTCCTGCTCGCTGACGGCGAGCTGCTCGAACTCGGGGGCCGCACGCTTGACGCGCCGGGGCTCGATCTGCTCGCCGTGCTGAACGGCTCTGAAGGCCTGCTCGGGATCGTGGTCGAAGTCACGGTCAGGCTGCTGCCAAAGCCGCCTGTCGCGCAGGTGCTGCTGGCGGCGTTTGCGAGCGTCGACGCGGCGGCGCGCGCGGTCGCCGGCGTGATTGAAGCAGGCATCATTCCGGCCGGGCTCGAGATGATGGACGAACTCGCGACGCGTTGCGCCGAAGACTATGCGCACTGCGGGTACCCACCGGATGCCGCCGCGATCCTGCTCTGCGAACTCGACGGCAGCGCGACCGAAGTCGCCGCGCAGCGCGAACGCGTCGACGCGCTGCTGCGCGCGTTCGGCGCCACCGAAGTGCGCTGCTCGCGCGACGAAGCCGAGCGCCTCGGCTTCTGGCAAGGTCGCAAGTCAGCATTCCCCGCGATTGGCCGCATCGCACCGGATTACTACTGTATGGACGGCACGATTCCGCGCCGCGAACTGTCGCGCGTGCTGACGACGATCGCCGAGCTGTCCCTTGAGTTCGGCCTGCCGGTCGCGAATGTCTTCCACGCCGGCGACGGCAACCTGCATCCGCTGATCGCCTATGACGCGAACGACGACGACCAGCTCCGCCGCGCCGAAGCCCTCGGCGCCCGCATCCTTGAACTGTGCATCGAAGTCGGCGGCACCGTCACCGGCGAGCACGGCGTCGGCGTTGAGAAACTCGATTCGATGTGTGTGCAGTTCGCCACGCCCGAACTCGAGACCTTCCACCGCCTGAAAGCCGCCTTCGATCCGGCAGGTCTGCTGAACCCCGGCCGCGCCGTGCCCTCCCTGCAACGCTGTGCCGAGTTCGGCGCGATGCACGTGCACGCCAACCGCTTGCCGCATCCGGCGCTAGAACGCTTCTAGCTTTGTCGGCACGGGTAGGAATCCGGCCACGGAGGGCACGGAGAAAGAGAGGGCTGGATTGAGAAATTCCGCGATGCAGGCGCCACTTGCGGCGCGGGCGTGTCGGAAGTGCCCGAGCTATCCATTCTTCCTCCGTGTCCTGCGTGCCCTCCGTGGCTAAATTCAGTTCAAGTGGCAGTGCCGCCCACCGTGAGCCCGTCAATCCGGAGGGTGGGCTGGCCGACCCCGACCGGCACGGACTGGCCGTTCTTGCCGCAGGTGCCGACGCCATTATCAAAGGCGAGGTCATTGCCGATCATCGTCACGCGCGTCAGCACGTCCGGCCCGTTGCCGACCAGGGTGGCGCCCTTGACCGGAGTCGTGAGGCGGCCGTTCTCGATCAGGTAGGCCTCACTCGCGCTGAACACGAACTTGCCGTTCGTGATGTCGACCTGGCCGCCGCCGAAGCTCACCGCATACAGCCCGCGTGCGACGGACGCGATGATTTCGGCCGGGTCGCGCTCACCAGCGCGCATATAGGTGTTCGTCATGCGCGGCATCGGACGGTGCGCGTAGGACTGACGGCGGCCGTTGCCGGTCGGCGCGACGCCCATCAGTTTCGCGTTCTGCTTGTCCTGCAGGTAGCCGCGCAGGATGCCGTCTTCGATCAGCACCGTGCAGCCGCCGGGGGTGCCTTCGTCGTCGATCGCGAGCGAGCCGCGGCAGTTAGGCGGCGTGGCGTCGTCGACCACCGTGCAGCCCGGGGCCGCGACGCGTTCGCCGATGCGCCCGGCAAAGGCCGATGTGCCCTTGCGGTTGAAGTCCCCCTCCAGGCCATGGCCAATGGCCTCGTGCAACAGGATGCCCGGCCAGCCCGAGCCGAGCACCACCACCATTTCGCCGGCCGGCGCCGGGCGGGACTCGAGGCTCACGAGGGCCTGGCGCAGGGCTTCGTCCGCAATCGCTTCGGCGCGGCCGTCCGCGAGGAAGTGGTCATAGCCGTAACGCCCGCCGCCGCCGTAGGAAGCGGTTTCACGGCGCCCGTGCTGTTCGACGATCACCGTCACGTTCAGCCGCACCAGCGGCCGGATGTCGGCGGCGAAGGTGCCGTCGCTGGCGGCCACGATGAGCTGTGTGTGGCGGCCGACGAGGCTCACCATCACCTGTTTGACGCGCGTGTCCGCCGCGCGGACGCGGGCGTCGAGACTGCGCAGCATGCCCAGCTTGCGCTCGGTGCTCAGCGAGGCCAGCGGATCGAGGGTCGAATAGCGCACCGGCGCGTTGGCGGCTGAAATGAGCCGCACGTCGCGGGACTGCCCATGGCGCGAAATGGCCCGCGCAGCGGAGGCCGCATGCTCGAGCGCGCGCGGCGTGAAGTCGTCGGAGTAGGCGAAGCCCGTTTTCTCGCCACTGACCGCCCGCACGCCAACGCCCTGATCGATTCCGTGCGAACCTTCTTTGACGATGCCGTCCTCGAGGCTCCAGGACTCCCCGCGCGAGCTCTCGAAGTAAAGATCTGCAAGGTCGACCTGCGGCCCGGCCAGGGTGTGCAGCACCCGCTCGAGTGCCGTCTCGTCGAGGCCGGCGGGAGCGAGCAGTTGGTCCCGGGTGTGGGCAATCAGAGAATTCAGCATGGTTTTAGCATCAATCTGCGGGCGGTTGGTTTGACAGTCGCACGACGCCCCGGTAGCTTTCGCCCCCGCGTCATCGCGCTCTTTCCACCCGACGAAGTGTAACCACCTTGGCCAAAGAATTCCCGCGTATTCAGCGCCTTCCACCCTACGTCTTCAATCAGGTCGGCGAGCTCAAAATGGCTGCCCGGCGGCGGGGCGAGGACATCATCGACCTCAGCATGGGCAACCCGGATCAGCCGACACCCCAGCACATAGTCGACAAGCTCGTGGAAGCTGCCCAACGTGGCGACACGCACCGCTATTCGGTGTCGAAGGGCATCCCGCGGCTGCGGCGCGCGATCTGTAACTGGTACCAGAAGCGCTATGACGTGTCGCTCGATCCGGATTCGGAAGCGATCGTCACCATCGGTTCGAAGGAAGGCCTTGCCCACCTCGCACTCGCGACGGTCGATCACGGCGACGTCGTGATGGTGCCGAACCCGTCCTACCCGATACACCCTTACGGCTTCGTGATCGCAGGTGCCGACATCCGCCATGTGCCGATAGGCCCGGGCATCGATTTCTTTGCGGAGCTCACGAACGCGATTCGCAACACCTGGCCGAAGCCGAAGATGCTGCTGCTGAACTTCCCGAGCAATCCGACGACGATGTGCGTGGAGCTCGACTTCTTCAAACACGTCGTCGAGATCGCCCGTGAACACAATATCTATGTAATCCACGATCTGGCCTATGCCGATCTCGTGTTCGACGGCTATATCGCGCCGTCGATCATGCAGGTGAAGGGCGCGAAGGACATCGCGGTCGAGTTCTTCACACTCTCGAAGAGCTACAACATGCCGGGTTGGCGCATCGGCTTCATGGTCGGCAACCCGGACCTCGTGTATGCACTCGGCCGCATCAAGTCCTATCTCGACTATGGCATGTTCACGCCGGTGCAGGTCGCAGCGATTGCCGCGCTCGAAGGCCCGCAGGACTGCGTCGCGCAGATCCGCGACATGTATCAGCAGCGGCGTGACGTGCTGTGTGAAGGCCTGAACTCGGTGGGTTGGGAAGTCGAACGGCCGAAAGGCACCATGTTCGTGTGGGCGCGGATCCCCGAAGCCTATCGCCCGCTCGGATCACTCGAGTTCTCGAAGCGCATGCTGCTCGACGCGAAAGTCGCCGTGTCGCCGGGCATTGGCTTCGGCGACTATGGCGATGAGTTCGTGCGCTTCGCGCTGATCGAGAATCCGCATCGCACGCGGCAGGCGGTGCGCGGCATCAAGGAGATGCTGAAGACCGGCGACGCGCAAAGCGCTGCGGCATCCTGAACGACGACGACGACGACGACGACGACGACGACGAAGCGAGGCGCGTGCGACTGATGGCAAATCTCTCCCCGGTCAGAATCGGCCTGCTCGGCCTCGGCACCGTCGGTGGCGGCACGATCACCGTGCTTCGCCGCAACGCGACGCTGATCGCCGCGCGCGCGGGCCGCACGATTGAAGTCGCCTGCGCGAGTGCGCGCGATCTGAACAAGGCGCGCGCGCTGAATCTGGATGGCATCACGCTGCACGCCGACCCGCAGGACGTGGTCGACGACCCGACGGTCCAGATCTTGGTCGAACTGATTGGCGGCATCGAACCGGCACGCAGCCTCGTGCTGCGCGCGCTCGCCAACGGCAAGCACGTTGTCACCGCGAACAAGGCGCTGATCGCGCTGCACGGCAACGAGATTTTCGCCGCCGCGCAGGCCAAGGGCCTGATGGTCGCCTTCGAGGCGGCGGTCGCCGGCGGTATTCCGGTGATCAAGGTGATGCGCGAAGCGCTCGCCGGTAACGACATCCAGTGGCTCGCCGGCATCATCAACGGCACCTGCAACTTCATCCTGTCGGCGATGAGCGATGAGGGGGGGGACTTTGGCGAAGTGCTCGCCGAGGCCCAGCATCTCGGTTACGCCGAAGCCGATCCGTCGTTCGACGTCGACGGCATCGACGCCGCACACAAGCTCACTATTCTCGCGGCCCTCGCTTTCGGCATTCCGCTGCAGTTTTCGACCGTGCATGTCGAGGGCATTCGCGGCATCTCGCGTGAAGACGTCGCCTTCGCCGCGCGTCTCGGCTATCGCATCAAGCACCTCGGCATCGCGCGCCAGCAGAAAGACGGCATCGAACTGCGCGTGCACCCGGCGTTTGTGCCGGCGCGCGCGCCGCTGGCGAACGTCAATGGAGTGATGAACGGCGTGATGGTGCGGGGTGACGCCGCGGGCCCGGTGCTGCTGTCCGGCGCCGGCGCCGGCGCCGAGCCGACGGCTTCGTCCGTGGTGGCCGATCTGGTCGACGTGGTGCGCGCACTGACGACCGACGCCGAGAACCGCGTGCCGCATCTGGCCTTCCAGCCGGACACGCTCGACAACCAGCCGATACTCGACATCGAGGACACGCAGACCGCCTACTACCTGCGGCTGCTCGTTGCCGACGAACCTGGGGCACTTGCCGACGTGACGCGCATCCTCGCGGATCTCGGCATCAGCATCGAAGCGATCATGCAGCTTGATCGCGCAGACGACGCGCCGACGGTGCCGGTCGTGATCCTCACGCATGTCGTCAAGGAGCGCGCGATGAATGCCGCCATTGTCCGCATTGAGGCCCTGCCGGCGGTGAGTACACCGGTCAACCGTATCCGCGTGGAGCCCCTCGCATGAGCATCGGCAAACACTATCTTGGCCTCCTCGATCGCTATCGCGACCGCCTGCCGGTGAGTCCCGGCATGAAGATCATCTCGCTCGTCGAGGGCGACACGCCGCTGATCCCCCTCGAGAACCTGGCGCGAGAGGCGGGCCACGAGGTGAAGATATTCGCGAAGTTCGAAGGCCTGAATCCCACCGGCTCGTTCAAAGATCGCGGCATGACGATGGCCGTCACGCAGGCCGTCCACGACGGCACACAGGCCGTGATCTGCGCCTCGACCGGCAACACCTCCGCTTCTGCGGCGGCCTATGCCGCGCGCGCCGGCATCCGCGCTTTCGTCTTGATCCCGGACGGCAAGATTGCACTCGGCAAACTGGCGCAGGCGATGATCCAGGGCGCGGTGGTCATTCAGATCCAGGGCAACTTCGACGATGGCATGCGCATCGTGAAGGAAATGGCGGACGCCGGCCCGATCTCGATCGTGAACTCGATCAACCCGTATCGGTTGCAGGGCCAGAAGACCGCGGCGTTTGAAATCTGCGACGCGCTCGGCCGCGCGCCGGATTACCACTGCATCCCGGTCGGCAATGCCGGCAACATCAGCGCGCACTGGGTCGGCTATTCCGAATATGCCGCCGTGAGACCGCGCACGAAGTCCTGCGCGTTCTGTGCAGATACCTGCCGCTTCGAGCGCCCGGCCGTGGTCTCGAACCGCCCGGTGATGGTCGGCTATCAGGCCGCGGGTTCCGCGCCGTTCCTGCGCGGCGCGCCGGTGGAGGATCCGGAAACGGTGGCAACCGCCATCCGCATTGGCAACCCGCAGTCATGGGATCTCGCGTGGGCGGCGGTGCATGAATCCGGCGGCTGGTTCGACGAGCTGGCCGATTCCGACATTCTCGCCACGCAAAAACTGCTGGCCGAGCGCGAAGGCGTGTTCTGCGAACCGGCGTCGGCGATTGCCGTCGGCGGTCTGCTGCGCGACATCAAGGCCGGCAGAATCAAACCGGGCACTACGATCGTCTGCACGCTGACCGGCCACGGACTCAAGGATCCGGACACCGCGATCAAGCAGAACCAGGGCCAGGTCCTGCAGATCCCGGCGCAGACCGATCTCGTCAAACGCGCGATCCTCGACCGCCTCTGATCCGTGCCGGCGAGCGCCACCCGACTGACGCTCGTCGTGCCGGGTTTCGCACCCGGCACCGACAGCCCTGACGCCACCGATCTCTGCGCGCCGCTGCGTGCGCTGCTGGCGCGCGCCGACTGGCAGGCCGGCACCTCGTCGACCGCCGGCATGCTCGCCACGCTGGGCTACGCGCCGGACTGCGCGCATGCGCCGCTGATGGCGGCCTTTGATCTCGATCTCACCGAGACGACTCACTGGCTGCGCGCCGATCCCGTGCACCTGCGCGCAGACGCGAAACTGGTGATGCTGGTCGCACCCGCGCGGGGCGATGTGAGCCTGGACGAAGCGACAGCGCTGCTCGCCGCGCTGAACACCGCGATGCCCGAGATCGAATGGCGTTGCGGACGCGCCCCCGATCGCTGGTATGCGCGTGTGACATACGCCGGCGCGACGCCGCCGCTCGGCCCCGCGTGGCTCAACGGGCGGTCGCTGACGCCGTTCTTCCCGCTGGGCGCCGCCCATCGCCGCTGGCGTCAGCTGACGAACGAAGCACAGATGGTGCTGCACGCGGCAGCGGCAAACGCGCGCCGCGAGGCGCAGCGTCTGACGCCGTTGAACGCGGTGTGGCTATGGGGCGGCGGCTCGGCGCCGCAGGCGACGCACAGCGCCGTGACGCGCACCTTCGGCAACGACGTGCTGCTGGCCGGCGCTGCGCGCGTCGCCGGCATCGCCTGGCAGCCCGACATCGACGCCAACGCGATTGCACAGACGCCAGCCGGCGCCTCTGTGCTCGTGCTCTGCGGCGCGCCGTTTGGGGAGGCCGGGCCGGCCGGCAATGCCGGTGTCGTTGCCGACGCCAACCGGGCGGCTGCGCTCGTCTGGCCGCTGTTGAACGCGGGGCAGCTGGGTGCGATCGACATCCTCGGCGAGGGCCTGCGCGGCGTGGCGACGCTGCGCACGCGGTATCGCGTATGGCGCCGACGCTTGCCCGGCGCGTTCGGCGATCCGCACGCGGTGGTGTCGACGTGAGCGGGCCGCGCATCGAGCGCCGCGTCGTTGCCCAGGATGCGCCGCTGCTCGGCGATCTGCATCCCGTGCTGGCCCGCGTATTCGCCGCACGCGGCGTGCGCACGCCGGCCGAACTCGACGTTTCGCTCGGTGGCCTGCTGCGCACGGACAGCCTCGGCGGTATCACGCGCGCCACCGGGCTGCTGGCTGACGCCGTGCGCAACGATCGACGTATCGTCATCGTCGCCGACTTCGACGCCGACGGTGCGACGAGCTGCGCGATAGCGATCCGTGCGCTGCGCGCCTGCGGCGCGAGTCACGTTGATTTCGTCGTGCCGAACCGTTTCGAGTATGGCTACGGTCTGACGCCGCCGATCGTCGATCTCGTGCGCGAGAAGGGCGCCGATCTGCTGATCACCGTCGACAACGGCATTTCGAGCCTCGATGGCGTGGTGGCGGCGAAGCAGGCCGGCATGCTGGTGCTGATCACCGATCACCATCTGCCCGGCGCGCAGTTGCCGGCGGCCGATGCGATCGTGAATCCGAACGTGCCGGGCGACGACTTTCCGAGCAAGTCGCTCGCCGGCTGCGGCGTGATCTTCTACGTGATGCTCGCATTGCGCTCCAAGCTCCGCGACGACGGCTGGTTCGCGCAGCAGCACCTCAGGGAACCGAACTTCGCCGAGCTGCTGGACCTCGTGGCGCTGGGCACCGTCGCCGACGTCGTGCCGCTGGACGTGAACAACCGCCGCCTCGTTGCCCAGGGCATCGCGCGCATCCGCGCCGGCCGCGCCTGTGCTGGCATCGCGGCGCTGCTGCGTGTCGGCGGAAAAGAAGCATCGCGCCTGCTCGCGAGCGATCTGGGCTATGCCGTGGGTCCGCGCCTGAACGCGGCCGGCCGCATGGCCGACATGTCGCTCGGCATCGAATGCCTGGTGAGCGACGATCCGGCGCGCTGTCTGAAGATTGCCGGTGAGCTCGATGCGCTGAACCAGGAACGACGCGCGATCGAACGCGAAATGAAGAGCCAAGCGCTCGACCAGGTCCTGCAGGCGCTGCCCTCGAGGGGCGAACTGCCGCACGGGATCTGTGTGTTCGACCCGGGCTGGCACCAGGGCATCGTCGGTGTCGTCGCCGGACGCGTGAAGGAAATCTACCACCGGCCCGTGATCGCATTTGCCGTCGCCGGCGACGGCGAACTCAAAGGCTCCGGCCGCTCAATCCCGGGTGTGCACATCCGCGATGTGCTCGACACCGTCGCGGCGGGTTCCCCGGAGTTGCTGTCCCGCTTCGGTGGTCATGCGATGGCAGCGGGCCTCGCGCTGCCCGTAGCGCGCTTTGCCGAATTCGCCGCCGCCTTCGATCGCGTCGTCGCCGCGACCGTCGCCCCCGAGCTTCTGGCGCAGGTGCTGCTGACCGATGGCGAACTCCGCCCCAACGAAATGACGCTTGACCTCGCGCGTTTGCTCTCCACGGCTGCACCGTGGGGCCAGGCCTTCCCCGAACCGCTGTTCGATGGCGAGTTCACGATTCGCCAGCGCCGGGTCGTCGGCAGCGATCACCTCAAGCTCGATCTGGAAACCGCTGGCCGCGTCTTCCAGGCCATCGCCTTCAACGCCGCCGATGCGCCCTGGGCCGGCAACGCTCCCCGCATCCACGCCGCCTATCGACTGTCGGTCAATGAATGGCAGGGCGTGGAGCGCCTGCAGCTTGTCATCGAATACGCCGAGGCACGCTGACAAGCCGCGCCGGCAGCCCGCACAGCAAAGCGATAACCGCAATCCGGAGACCTCGGCGCGACTGACCGCCCGACCAGCGAGGCGTGCCCCAATGGGCACACCTGAACCGCAGCCACCCGTAACCTGACAAGCCCTGTCGTCCTTGGGTAAGGTTCGAACTCCACCTCAACGATCAGGGAGCCCCTCATGCCTAAAGCCTATTGGGTCAGCGCTTACCACGCGATTCACGATGAAGCCCGGCTTGCCGCCTACGCCATCCTCGCGGGCCCGGCGATCCTCGACGCCGGCGGCCAATTCCTGGCTCGCGGCATGGCCGCCAAGGCCTACGAAGCAGGCCTTCTGCAACGCACGGTGATCATTGAATTCGACAGTCTTGCGCAGGCCGTGGCGTGTCACGACAGCGCCGGGTATCAGGCGGCGCTGGCCGCGCTGGGGGATGGCGTGACGCGCGATTTGCGGATAATCGAAGGCGCGTGAGCGTCAACTTCAGGGTGTGCCGCCTCGGATTCAGGCCTACCTGCGTTCACGACGCCGTTCATGCATAGCCAGTCGACCCTGTTGCTGGGTGGCTGAAGCAATGTAGGAAGGAGTTTCTGAACTTGGTGCAGATCTTCCTTCGGGACGTTAAGCCAGACATCCAGCCGGGGTACAACTGCGCCCCAATCAAAAGCACCGGCCCCGGAGCCTGGCTGCTGTTCTTATACGGCCCCACCAATTCCGTTTTCTTCGTATCCATTGAGATCACCGGCTCGTTCGACCCCAGTCGTCGACGGATCATTTCGTTGATGTGCTCAAACGGCGCGTTACGGTCTGGATGCTGTATCCCTTCGAGTCGCTTGCGATTGGCCTGAAGACTGTAGCCAAGCTCATTGAGCAGCCTGGAGACCATCTTCATGCTCGTCTGATGGCCCTGTTCCTTGAGCGCCGCCACGATGTTGCGTTGGCTGCGCGCCGCCCACAACAGCGCAGACTCTGGACCGCCCCGCGTCGTGGACTCGACCAAGGCCTTCAGATCTGGCAGCAAGCTCGGGTCCTTTTCAGTCGTCTTCTTACGCCCGCCGCCCGGCCGTCGATTTAGCCTCGCAGGCAACGTCTGCGCACTTTCGTCCTCGATCGCCCGTACCTCCGAGATCCCCCTGCCGATGACACTCGCTGCCATCCCCGTGGCGCGCGAGGCCGCCGCAATACCGTCATATCCGAAAGCGATCGCCTCGTTCGCAACGAACAGACGACGCGCTCTCTCGCTGAGGCTGCTCTTCAGCTTGACGAAGCGATCCCGGACCTTCGATTCTTTGGCTTTACGTTCCTTTATCATCCCAAGATGAGGATTTTCAGAGCGCCTAAAGTCAAGCGATTGTTTTGCGGCGGTCGCTTAGCTTTATTCAGCTTGGCGAGCGCGATGGCCGCTCTCGGGCTCGACCAGGATTCGCCGAAGATCTGAACGAACCCCTGCAAAGATCTCCACCCGCCAGCGGGGCCAGGAGAGTGCGGCAGGGTCTGGTTCTCGGCCATGATTAGTCAGCTCCTGTGCCCTTTGGCATCGTGCTATCCAGAAACCTGAAACTAATGCGCGGACCTGTTTCTACGTTGTAGGACATCGCCGCGCAGCAAGAGCATTACTACGGCCACCGCGTGCCGTGGGCGCGCCGGTGCGATGACGCGTCGCTCGCGACCGTGGGCGGATCTTCGTGACAAAGGTCCAAAGCGAGTGATGAGGCGACTTCGTGAGTGCGATGCCGTACAGACGGCGCGGCATCGCTGGTCATACTTAATTGAGTGGTCCGAATCAGACACGAGATTTCAAGGACAAGACATGAAAGACCTTCTCAAGGGCATGCTTGCTGGGCTTGCCGCCACTGTCGTATTGTCGTTGCTGATGGTTCTGAAGGCAATGATAGGCCTCACGCCGCAACTCGACCTTCCGAAGATGCTCGCGGGGATGATGGGTTCACCCGACATGCCCATCATCGGCTGGATCGTGCATTTCGCGATCGGCATCGTCGTCTACGGTGCTGCCATCGCCGTGTTCGACTCGAAGCTGCCGGGGACGAGCCGCGTCGGACACGGGGTCATTCTCGGCGTCCTCGGCTGGCTCATCATGATGGTGGTGCTGATGCCGATGGCCGGCGCCGGCCTGTTCGTGATGAACATGGGCATCATGGCTCCGATGATGACCCTGATGCTGCATCTGATTTTCGGCGCCGTTCTCGGCTGGGTCTATGGCCGCTCGGCCGCGTCGCAAGACGCGTCGATTTCACGGGCTCGTGCCTGATTTGGCTCGCTCATCAAGACCTTCCCGAGAGGACCGTCCATGCATAAATCCTTGACGCCACCGCGCGTCCTGCTGCTCGACGTCAACGAGACGCTGCTGGACATCGAGCCGCTGCAAAAAGCCGTTGCTGGCGTTTTGCTGGGCGACGACGCGGCGAAGCTGTGGTTCACGACGATGCTGCAATATTCGCTGGTGATGACCGTCAGCGATCACTACGCGTCGTTCGGCGACATTGGTGCAGCGGTCCTGCAGATGCTCGCCCGAAATCGCGACATCGTGCTGAAGGTGGAAGACGCCAAGCAGGTTCTGAGCGTGATTCGCAGGCTGCCGCCACATCCCGACGTCAGACCTGCGCTCGACCGGCTGAAAACGCGCGGCATCCGCCTCGCCACCCTCACGAACTCTGCTCAGGAGGTCGGCGAAGCGCAGATGAGGCATGCCGGCCTCGACGGTTTCTTCGAGCGCATGTTGAGCGTGGAGCAGCCGCGCCAGTTCAAACCCCATCGAGCCGTCTACGAATGGGCGGCTAGCAAAATGGGTGTCACGTCAGGCGAGTGCATGCTGGTGGCGGCCCACGGCTGGGATGTTGCCGGCGCTCAGTGGGCGGGCCTTCGAACGGCTTTCATCGCGCGCCAAGGCCAGCAGATGTTCCCACTGGCCGAAGCACCCGAGATTGACACGGCCGATCTACTCGGCTTCGCCGACAAACTGTTTCCCGCTCCGGCGAACGATGCAGCAACGGCCACCACGACGATGGCCGCCAGTTCAGCGCGCCGCGGACAGGATGGTTCTTTTACTGCATGAACTTCCGGCCATCATGAATAACGGCAAGCCCGTCATCGAGTTCGACGCAGTCGTGATCGGCGCCGGCCAGGCCGGACCAACCCTGGCCATGACACCGGCCGGGCGTAGTGAGAAGGTGGCCCTGATCGAAGGGGAGCTGGTTGGCGGCTCGTGCGTCAATCACGGTCGCGCACCGACCAAGACCCTGCGCAAAAGCGCGCGGGTCGCGCATCTGGCGCGTCGTGAGGGCGACTTCGGCATCCAGGCTGGGAAGGTCGAAATCGACTTCGCGGCCGCGATGGGGCGGATGCAGCAGCGGGTCGACGAGTCGCGCGCGGGGCTGGAAGCATCGATCACCGGGCAGGAGGCTCGATCAATTGGCCCTGCTGGCCGCGATTCGATAGCCCCTCGTTCCTAGGGCACCCAACGTGCTCGAAACTCGCTTTCACACGGCACCTGGAACGCTTCTCCTCGTCGACTTGATGTCGGTTGCGTCGGAGGAAGAGAAGGACGCGCGGTTCCTCCCCGATGACGAGATCCTGCATACCGCGCGATATGAGCGCGGCGAAGCCGACATCGCGATGACACTGAAGCACGCCCCGACTACGGGCGACGGCGCGCGCGCATTCACTCCGCGAGCGCGCTCGGTACACGCATCGAGACGAACGTTGGATTGCTCATGCTGCGGACGCAGATGACCGTCACGATCGCCGGTGAAGCCGTCGGTGGCCGGGCGCGTCTCGTCGAGGGTGACGAGATCTCGGCGCGTTCTACGCGATCCCCCATGCGCGAGGGGCACGCCCGCGGCTACGCGCGCTACCACGTCTCGCTTCACGCCATGTTCTCAAGCGGTTTCCGGCCGCGATCTGCCCGCCGCACAGCCACTTACCCCTGAGGAGAGCCCCCATGAACACGCAAAAGGGCAGCGACATTTACAACGTGATGGTGATCGGCGCAGGCACGGCGGGACTCGTGACGGCGGCGGGAACCGCTGGTCTCGGAGGGCGAGTGGCGCTGATCGAGCGCAACAAAATGGGCGGCGATTGCCTGAACTTCGGCTGCGTGCCGAGCAAGGCGCTCATTTCCTCGGCGCGCCTGCTGCACGCGATGCGCCACGGC
>Ga0163144_10000891_pt1 | contig 70845 bp, 69 predicted proteins | sample OliLak19BULKMAT1_FD_123175 | JGI IMG/M metagenome (GOLD analysis project Ga0163144, IMG submission 123175) | Freshwater microbial mat bacterial communities from Lake Vanda, McMurdo Dry Valleys, Antarctica - Oligotrophic Lake LV.19.BULKMAT1 | ecosystem: Environmental > Aquatic > Freshwater >... | reverse complement strand
TTTGCTGTCACTATACACAAATTTGGCCACGTAGATATTGCCCGTGGTTTTATCGGCAGCGACGGATTTGAGATCGAACTGGTAGGAGCGCTTATTGGTCAGCACCGTCATGTTGGTGATGACATCCTCTTCCATTGGCCGGATGAACATGCGGTTTCCAGTCGGAATGATCTGCCACATGCTGCGATCACCAACGGAGATGAGTTCAATTTCTTCCTGGGGCGCAAATACGATATTGGTCTGATAGCCGTAGCGGGTCGTGATGGTATAAACGTCCGACTCATCGTACATCAAAAGCTTGATGCGATGATCGCCGCTAAACTGGTCATCTTCAGGAAGCAATGGTTCGACGACTTTTTTTTCTTTCTTGCCAGCGGGCTCTTCGTCGTCGCCGACTTCTTTGCCTGCCGCCGCATCCTCATCCGCCGCTTTTTCTTTTTCCTTATCTTCTTTGGCAACCTCCTTACTCTCCTTGGTCGCTTTTTTGCCTGACGATTTAGATGATGATGCCGGATCCTCCGCAAAAGCGTACCCGGACATCATACTTGCACATAACATGGCTATGAAAATCAATGTTCTCATTTTGGCAGTATATCCTCATCTACGCGGTAATCCGTCACCCGGAAACCCAGAGGGTTCAGATAACGTTCCTCAATGGTTAAACTCATTTTGACATATTCGAAAGCAAGCAGCACCAGTTTATGTTGGGATGCGCCACCGCCTCGTTCTTCAAACAACAACCGCACCTGTACCAGCTGCGGATTGAGGTAGGTAATGGATTTAATTTTGGCCGAACGTTCGCCGTACGTGCCAAGACGGGCCGCATTACTTTTCGGATTGTTGGGGTCGGCTTCGGCGACGAACTGCGGATATACTTTCCGGCTTTCCGACATGATGCGCACCATGTTGTAGCTCTTGGCCAGATCCGTCATGCTATAAGCTTCACGGGCACGGATATACATCACGATGAAGTAATTATTCACCGCTTCGTTTGCCGTCAGTTCTTTGACGGTCAGCGGATCGACGGTCTGGGTGATACCGCTTTTCTGATCGACCTGAATAACGTAGGGCTCAATGGATTTGAGGGGAGTCAGCTGTGAAATCACGACCACCATTGCCAGCGTGCAGATCAGGGCAGTAACGGTGATTACGGTAAGTAATTTGCGCTGCACAAGCACATACTGGTACCTGTCCTTGTACCAGTTCTTGTTGTCTGCCGATTCCTTCTGCTTACTCATTTGTTAGTTACTATACAAAAATTTGCGCAAAAAATATAGGTCCGCAACTGCCAATCTAGAAAATATTAATAAATAAACAGTTAACAAGCGGAGGATTTTACCATGAATAAAAACGTGTTATGGCGGAATGGGCGAATCGATGTGAAATAATCTGGAGGCAGAATAACAGACAGCGCGATGGCGGTTATTTACGCTTTCCAGCAAGACCACCCATGCGGCTCGCCACATCGCCGACGGATTTACCCGCGTCGCGGGCACCGGCGCTGAACATTTTCGGCGTCTGCGGTGATTTGAAATTACCAAAACCATTCTGGCCAAAACCCGGCAACAGGGTGGGGATATTCGACGGCCCGGCAAGACTCTTGGCGATTTCATCGGCCTTCTCAAGCAATACGCTGAACGCATAGGTGATCAGCAAGAGAGTAATGAGATGGAAAAAGACATAGTAGAGGAAGTGGGCCTGATTGATAACTTCCGCAGGCGCAATCAATGCTTTTGCATGCTGTTCCCAGTTGGGGTTGGTGGGAGCGCTACAGATGCCCATATCGTCGCATGGTGGCGGGTTCGCATCAAATCCGCTGGGGCAGACCGCCGTAGGTTCTCCGTAGCCATTGGTGCCATAGATGGGCGGACAAATCGCATAACCATTTGCAGGAGCATATACCGGACCGGGGACGTTTGTGGGTACATAGGGGAAAATAAGGTCGGACAGGTCGTTGAAGAACCCGATAAACTGGTACACTACCAATATCCAGCAGACAATAATGCCGAAGACGATAATCACCTGCACCGAGAATGCGATCATGAACCTGAGCCAGTTTTCAAACAAATGGCTGGTCACCTTGAACAGCATGAAGCTCAGGAAAATAGGGCTGAGCGTCACCAGAAAGGCAATCGTGGCAAGACATTTCAGAAACCCGATAACGGTGCGAACCAGCGTTTTGAACGTGGTCGTAAACCACCATACTGCCACGGTATACATGGGGAAAAGCGTCCAGATCATCGCCATGAAAAAGCCGAGTACCTTCGTGTTTGCCGATGCGGCGGGCCCTACCAGAGCGTGACAGACCATATAGTCAAGAAAATCGTACAGCGTCAGCAGGTCGCTGCCGTCCACCGGAATGTTGGCGCAGACGCCGTCATCTTCGACAGGGACGGCAAAGGCCAGCGTATTGATGACAGCCTTACTCGCTGTGGCGATAAAGCTCATGAAAAATTCGAATATGAAGCTGATGCCATACGCGGCATTGGAGGCTATCGACCAGACCACGCCCAGCTTGATAAGCCTGATAATTCCGTCTTTAGCGTTGAGCTGCGCGGTGCCGATAAGCATTTGCGCGCCGTAGACGGCCACGTAAATAATCAGAAGAATCTTGATGGTATCGATCAGGGCAAATTGCAGGCCGCAATACATCTGGCCCATGATCTGATTGACGATGATGGTGAAATTGCAGATGATCTGGGTAAATACATGCTCGATAATCGGCTCGCTGGAGTATTTACAACTGCTGCCGCTAGCGCCCGCGTCTTCATTGAACAGCGTTCCGGTCAGCACCGTGCCGTCCGCCGGGTTGCACTGCAGCAGCGTAAAGGCGTGCGCCGCCGTCGGGGCAAAGATCAGGCTCACCACCGCGGCTACTAAAAACGTATATTGCCTTATCCACTTCATCACAACTACTCGTCTTCAGACGATTCCGATGGCTTATGACTGAATTTTCCTAACACTGCCGCCAGGTTTTTCACATCGTTCGAGAGTACGGCGTATAAATCATCAAGGTCCTTGAGAGCGGCGCGCAGTTCGATTGTCTCTTTATTCTGCTTGAAAATGAAATCGCCTTTCTGACGATCCATTCTCAGAAGGCGCTTGGCTTCATACTCATTGATCTCAAGTTCCGGCACCGACACATAATCACGCGAAATATCATCCGGCAGGATAATAAGGCTGGCGCAGCTCTTGACAACAATGGGGAAAATCTGCGTCGTTGCCGCCTGGAACGGTTTGGAGGTGGCAATGACCATCATAGCATTATTCTGCTGGAGCATCTCGAGCAGACTTTCCAGGCGCGGCGCTATAAACGCATTATCCAGTAAATCCCACGCATCATACAGTACGATCATTGCCGGACGGCCATCAATCGAGGTGACAATGCGGTGCAACAGATAGGCAAAAATCGGCAGAACGCATTCCTTTTGCTTCAGCACCGCCGACATATCGAAGGCGTGCATCCCTTGCGTCGGATCGAATTCATCCTCGGTATAATCGATAATTTTGGAGTACACCCCTTCGCCGTGCCACTTGCCGAAGGCCTTGGCCAGCGCCGGCTCTACCGGTGCAAGGTAGGAGACCAGCCCGCCAAGATTGCGCTTATTCTCATCTCCCGTATAGAGCTGGTCGAGCGCCGTTTTTATTTTTTCTTTTTTGTCATCGCTGATACCGGCCTCGCCCGCGATCAACGCACCGCACCACGCCACGAGAAAAGAGCGGTTACGCGGCGTATCGGCCAGCATAAAGGGATTGAGTTTTTTGCCCTGCTCTTCCAGCGAATTACTGAGCGGCGGGAAATTATAATACGTGCCGCCCATTTTCTGCATATAGAGATCGGCCGATTTTCCGCGATCAAAAATATAGATGCGGTTATCGAACTTCCGTGTCTCGGTGAGCAGGAAATTCATCATGATGTGGCAGGTATGGTCATTAAACGAATTGAAGTCGTAAATGAGCGTGTGGCCATTATCCTGATGATGGAAATTGAAGAAGTAAGGCGACCCCACCAGCGTCGGCAGAATGGTTACCGCGTCGCCCCAGTGCGTACCGCTGGACATCCCCTGCGGAAAGCGGTTCAGGCGCGTAAACCCACCGGCGCGCGTCGTGTTGATGGTATCGCGGCGGCGGATGAATTCAAAGTTCCCCGGTATCTGCGACCAGAAACATTCCTCCAGCTTGACGTCCTCGCGGATGGTAATAAGGCCGAGACGCGCAAACGCGGATTGCACCTTGATGATTTCGCTATCAAGCTGCTTGAATTCGTCAGCCAGCACCATGATGCTGGTCTGGTGTTCGCCAAAGTCGGTGGGCTGGTTGGAATGGCTGGACATCATGTCTTCAATGCCGGACGCACCGATACAATAGCTGTCGCCGCTGATATCAAACAGGTATTTCTGTTCCTTGTACTGCGTCAGCGCACCCGTTGCCGGAATGAAATGAAACGACTGGGTGAGAATAAACTCCATCGGCGCCTGCAACAACAAATCGATGGTTTCCAACGGTACTTCGCGATACTGCTTCAGGGTCAGAATGGCGGCAAAGCGACGCCTGCCGGCCAGGCTCTTGGTTTCGAGCGCATTGAAGCCGAACGTCTGGGTAGTCGTAGAGAGCACCTTGCTCACATCCAGCTCAGGCAAGAGAAAGGGCTCGAGGCGCAGATTGATGAGAGTGCCGATAAATTCCATCGGCTCGGAGTAGAAGACTGACTGATTGACGGGAATCTCCGTTTGTGGCGGCACGCGCTCGACCACGCATAGCCGCTGCACGTTGAAGGTCTTGGAGATGCTGGTCATGATCGCACTCACCGTACGGTCCAGTTCGCCGTACGCCGCATCGAGATAGGCGTTGCGGAAATAGCGGTTGCGTTTGGGTATCATCACGTCTTTCAGATACCGTGTGTCGAGCATCTGGGAATTCTGCCCGTCAAAAAGCACGCTGACATAGATTTCATTGTAGTACTGGAATTTCCAGTGATTCAGTCTCTGCCAGCGCTCATGCACGGAAGAGGCGAACGCCTCCTTGAACTTGCCGCGATACTTGATCGGTTTGCGTTTGCGCATGGTGTGAAACCAGATCGCGATCTTATCGGTATTAACATGCTGCACGATCGCTTGGCGGATGGCCTCGCGTACGATCGAAGATGTGTCGTAGCTATTTTCGTAATCCACTCCCAGCACATTAGTGACAATCTTGAACGTCTGCATCAGCTCGCCGTTCTTGGTCAGCAACGTATGGGCGTTATAGTGGCAGTAATAGGGGATGAACTGGGCGGTCTGGTCGGCGCTGGACGCATGGGTCTCCAGCCGCTTATCGGCCTTTGGGCCCTCTATGGCATTGTCATCATCGTTTTTTTTCTTACCAAGCGGCAACAGCATGTATTTTGGACTCTCCTGAAACGGCTATCTCTCTTCCAGCATAGCAAAACCGGTTTAAGAAAATATAAATACTTTGATAAAACAGGCGGCTCGCCACCTTATTATAGCAGACTTTTATGACATTTATTTGACAAAATGTACGGTCGCGCAAGAAACATGCGCCACACATCACGCGGTCAGAAGAAGGGGAACTAGCAACTTACGACGGGAATACCAAGACTGGCGACAACAGAGGTCGCGTTCAGCATGACGATACAGCCGACCCCTACGGTCAACGCCATACCCCAGGAAATTTTACCCAGACACGCGCCAATACCGATGACGGAGATGCCGATGGTGGCAAGTCCCTGTCCGAGATTGCCGCACATCCAGTCTACGATCAGGCATAACACGTCCCCCATCGGGGTGCCGGAAGCATAGGCTGAACTGATAAGGGAAATATAGGTGAAGCTGAACAGCGCGCTGTACACAAGCGCGCGGGTAAGATCGTAAGACGCGTCATTGATGGCTGGTGTCTTGCCCGTCTTCATGAAACTTCCCAATTATCCCGTTACTCTGCTTTTCTATATTATAGCACAGAATTGTGACAATCTGTTTACAAAATCAACCGGTAGCAGCGCCAAGCATGCTTCTGCTAATTATGGTATCTTTACCATAGCTTATATTACAGCATTTTTTTATTAATTAATATTTAATAATTCAGGCCCCAATCCTGATTTTTGGCTCTAACTTTGCCTCCCTAACATTGCTCATTGCAAAAGAACCGGGGCGTGTTACATGCATTATATCATCATCAGGAGGGTCTATGTCACAGTCCACAGCATCACAGAAGGTTCCTATGCACGGCAACATCGATAAGAAGTTAGAATCCATGAATATTGTTCTTCCGCAATCGGTTATGCCGGCGGCCAACTATGTACCCTATGTTGTCAGCGGCAATCAGGTATTTGTGTCCGGAACCCTGCCCATGAAAGACGGCAAACCCCAGGATCTGGGTAAGCTCGGCAAGGAATTCACCATCGAACAGGGCCAGCAGACCGCCAAATTATGCGGCATCAATATCCTATCCCACCTGCGGGCGGCATGCGGCGGTAATCTCGACCGCGTCAAGCGCGTCATTCGTCTGGGCGTATTCGTCAACTCGGCAGCCGGGTTCACCGACCAGCCGAAAGTGGCTAACGGCATTTCCGACATGATGGTTGAAATCTTCGGCGACAAGGGCAAACACGCCCGTTTTGCCGTCGGTGTCAGCGAATTACCGTTTGGCGTATCGGTCGAAGTAGACGGCACGTTCGAGATCGAATAACCGCGCCATCCTAGATGGGGTAACCGCTGATCCACGATATTGCGATTAAGTGGAACGCATAGATATGCGCCGAATAGCGTGAGCTGAATTTGGCCAGGCTGGCCGTACCTGTCGGCCAACCGGCGGTATTGACCTCATATATATCCAGACGCCACAGCAGCCGGAATACGGCCAGCAATACGCACGACATCAGTATAAATGAGGACGGGCCGAGGCCGAAAAGCAGCGTATAGGTGAGGGCGTAGCTAACAAAGGTGCCGCCTAAAAACAGTTTTTGCGTGCGCAGCGCATACTGCGCCGGGCGGGCCTTCATATAGCCGCCGACCGCCAACATCATACCAAGCGTCCCGTACTGGAAAAGGAATCCCGTAGGCAGGGCAAACAACGCGCAACCGACAAACCATTCCAGCGGCTTTACGATAGTCTTTCCACGTTTTGAAAGCCATGCGAGCACGCCCCGGCATAACAGGATGGTGAACAGGATATTCAGCGGGCTGGTATATTCCCCCATAATGATATTGGAAAGCGACATCAGCAGCGCCAGTACCAGCAATTCGCGGTTGAAACGGTAAGAAGACGCATAGCCGGCCAAAAACAAAAAGATCGGAGCAGAGCCGCGGCCAATAGCGCGCAGCCATTCTTCGTGCAGGTAAAAATAGGCCCCCGTATGGTCGATAACCATCAGAAGCAGGCCGATAACCTTAGCGATGTCCCAGCTATTAAGCGGACGGGCTATGGTCGCCATTCCGGATTTTACGCCGCGTTGGATTGCAGGCTGGTTTCAAACGTCGCGCCGGTACGGTTGCGGATTTCATCCACGCTGATACCCGGTGCCGTCTCAATCAGAACAAGCTTATTTTTATTTGGCTCGATGGTAAACACGCCGAGATCGGTAATCACCATATTGATCACGCCCTTGCCGGTCAGCGGCAGGTCGCACTCTTTCACCAGCTTGGCCGTACCGTCCTTGGCGTTATGTTCCATGATGACCACTACTTTTTTCACTCCGGCCACTAAATCCATCGCGCCGCCCATGCCTTTGACCATCTTACCCGGCACCATCCAGTTGGCGATGTCGCCCTGCGCCGATACCTGTAACGCGCCTAAGATAGCGAGATCGATATGACCGCCACGAATCATACCGAATGAGGTGGCGCTATCGAAATAGCAGCTCTGCGGCAATTGGGTAATGGTTTGCTTACCGGCATTGATAAGGTCGGCGTCCACTTCCGCGTCGGTAGGGAAGGGGCCCATGCCGAGCATGCCGTTTTCGCTCTGCAGCGTGAAATTCACCCCTTTGGGTATGTAATTGGCCACCTGCGTGGGGATGCCGATACCTAAATTGACGTAATAGCCGTCTTTCAGTTCCTTGGCGGCACGTACGCACATCTGTTCATGGTTCCAGCTCATGCTGCCTGCTCCTTCTTTTTACCGGTTGGGTTTTCTTTAGTGGTACGGAATTCGATGCGTTTTTCGAACTTATCGCCCTTGAAAATACGCTGCACAAAAATGCCCGGCGTATGGATATCGTTGGCATCCAGTTGCCCGGGTTCGACCAGTTCTTCCACTTCCGCAACGGTGACCTTGCCCGCCATAGCCATGATGGGATTGAAATTACGCGCCGTTTTGCGATAGATGAGATTGCCCGAGGTATCGCCCTTCCATGCTTTCACAATGGACAGATCCGCCTTGAGCCCGCGTTCCATGACGTAATCGACGCCGTCGAAATTCTTGGTTTCCTTGCCTTCGGCGATCACCGTGCCGTAGCCGGTCTTGGTGTAGAAGGCGGGAATGCCCGCGCCACCGGCACGGATGCGCTCAGCCAGCGTACCCTGCGGATTGAATTCCACTTCAAGTTCACCGGACAGGAACTGCTTTTCGAAGGTTTTGTTTTCACCCACATAGGACGCCACCATTTTCTTGATCTGGCGGGTATGCAGCAATATGCCGCTGCCGAAATCATCGGTACCGCAATTATTGGCGATCCAGGTAATGCCCTTTATTTCGGCTTCCTTCATCGCGCGGATGCAATGCTCAGGAATACCGCAAAGACCGAAGCCTCCGGACATGATGGTCATGTTGTCAAACAACAAGCCCTCTAGTGCGGCAGTAGCGTTTTTATAGACTTTTTGCATGAAAGACCCCTCACAATCAGGTGGAAAGAATAATAGATTAACGTCAATATATTACGAATTAATTAATAAAATCCACACCCTAACCTATAGCACCATGGTTACAATCAAATATGACATTTGGGTGAATTTTAGCTAATTATTACCTGCATTTTGTTAATATTAACCATAAATTAACCGCTTTAATGCTGTAATTATATTAATATATTAATAACTATTCTGGTATAACCTCAATGCCGTTCATACCAACAATATACGCCCGGGGAAAAGGTAATTATTGTGTTCCCGCTGCGGCTTTGCTAAAAAATAGCCATGACAAACCTAACCGCTATGGATGTGAAAAAACTTACTCAGGAACCATCGCCCAAGGTTCGCGGTTTGCTCGCGGGGAAAATAGCCCTCGAATATCGCGATAACCAGTTCAGCGAAGTCGAGTCCGCGGTTGCCGTCGATATTTTCCGCCTCCTTATTAAAGACGCCGAAGTGAAGATTCGCAGGGCATTGGCCGAGCAGCTTGCCCATTGCCCACACGCCCCGCACGACATCATCCTGAAGCTCGCCAATGATGAAGCGGAAGTAGCCGGCTTTATATTAGAACATTCCTCGGTGCTCACCGAAGAAGACCTCATCAGCATCGTGCAGAGCACGTATGAAGTAATCAAATTATGCGCCATAGCGCGCCGCCAGAGCATATCGGAAGATTTATCGACCAGCCTGATCGAAACCTCCAATACGCTGGTCATGCAGAACCTGTTCCGCAACAAAAGCGCCGCCATCGGCGAACGCCCGATGATGAAGGCCTGGGAAAAAATCACCGGCAGCGATACCTTGCTGGAAACGCTGGTAGAGCATGGCAGGCTCCCCTTGATTATTGCCGAGAAACTGTTCCTCGCCGTATCGGAGGAATATAAATACCGGCTGTCCAAGCAATACCGTTTCAGCACCCCGCTGATCAATAAAGCCACCAACGACGTGCGCGAGTGGGAATTGCTCGGCATTACGCCCGCCGATGAAAAGGCCGACCCGAGCGATGAAGACCTGGTCGAGGATCTCGTGGACGAGTTGCACGTTAAAGGCCGCCTGACCCATTCATTGCTGATGCGCGCGCTGTGCGTCGGCAACCTCAAGGTATTTGAAAGCGGCATCGCCCGCATGGCCAATGTGCCGCGCGTCAATGCCCGCATCCTGCTGATGGAAAGCAGCGGCCTCGGCCTGCAGGCCATTTACAAAGCGTCAGGAATGCCGGAAGGCTTTTACGACGCCATCAGGGTATTATTGCGTATCAGCCTGGAAGAAACCGAGTTCGGCCGCATCCGCCGTTCCGATTTCCGCAAACGGATAATTGATCGTATCTATATGGAGAAGCTCAACCGCACGGTTGAGAATATGGAATATCTGCTGTCCATCATTGGGGGGAAGACCATTGCGCGTGCTGACGTCCACTGATTCCGGCGCTGATTCTGCCGCTGCCCCGACCACACTCACGCTGAATGAAGATGAGGTGCGGAGGCTCCTGGAGGATAAGAGCCCGGCGACGCTGATCGACCTGACCAGCAAAATCGCGGGCGTCTACAATCAACAGAAATTGGGCACTAATGAGAATATGGCGGCGGAACAGATTTTCCGCCTGCTCCTGCGCGATACCGAATTGCGGGTACGCGTGGCGCTGGCCGAGCAGGTCAAAAGCAACCCGGCCATCCCCAGGGACATCGTGCTGTCGCTGGCGCAGGATGTCGAGGAAGTGGCGCTGCCCATCCTACAGCATTCGGAAGTGCTCGATGACAACGACCTTATTGAACTGGTCAACAGCACCGAAGACATTAACCGCTATCTCGCCATTTCCAAGCGCGATCAGATATCCGGCACGGTGAGCCATGCGCTGCTGGCCATTAATAATGAAACCGTCGCCGCAACTCTCGTGGATAACGGTGGCGCCGAGATTTCGGAAAATAATTTACAGCAGATTGTGACGCGCTATCCGGGCAACCAGAACTTGATACAGGCCATCGGTACCCGTCCGCACCTGCCGATTGCCGTTGCGGAAAAGATGATCAATGTCGTATCGGCAAGCCTTGCCGAAAGCCTGCGTGAAAAATACCAGTTGCCGACCAAGGAAATTGAGCTGGAAGTCGAAAAAACGCGTGAAAGCGAAACGCTGAAGCTTATCCGTCAGGCGCGTTCCCCGGAAGAAATCGACAGGCTGGTGAACCATCTCCATTCCTTCAGCCGCCTGACGCCGTCCATTATATTAAGCGCGTTATGCCAGGGCAGCTTTGAGTTCTTCGAGGTGAGCCTTGCGCGCCTGTCCAATATTCCGGTAGCCAACGCACGCACGCTGATTAATGATCGCGGCGAGCTGGGCTTCCGCGCCATCTATAATAAATCCGGCCTGACCGAATCCATGTTCCCTGCCGTACGCCTGCTGCTGAAAACCATGCATGATCTGGACATCGAGGGTGAAAAACCGGGGACCTCGCGTTACGTTAATCGCATTATCGAACTGATCCTCCAATATTCAACGATGGTGCCAGTCGAAAATCTGTCCTATATTATCGCACTGGTCCGCAGGTCGGCGCAATGACGCCGACGGCATTGTTGGTTTCATCCTCATAGTCAATGGAGAGTGATATGGTTAGAAAAATCGTCGATATTATCGATACGCTTATTTTTCTCTGGCTGGCCGTAACCGGCTTTGTGTATATCTGGACCGGCACACCGCCCGCCCTCATCTATGCAGGCTGCGCGCTCGTTTGTACGGGCATTTACTGGAAAAACATGAACAAGGATCGCATCATCAATACGATTGAAAACACCATAAAACTTTTTCTCAAGCCGTGATAATCCCACATTGAATTCACCTCAATCCCACATGATTGCCGTATAATCTATGCCCATCACTAAAATCGCCTGCGTCGCCGACGACTCGCCTAAAGCCCAAGCCGCGCTGAAAGAAATCAGCAAGCATTATGATATTGTGGAGTTGACCAAACGGCGGATGGGCGCGCAAGTGATTGTGGTCTTGGGCGGCGACGGCTTTATGCTGCAAAGCCTGCATGCCTACATGAAAATGAAGCTGCCCTTTTACGGCATCAATTGCGGCACGGTCGGCTTTCTCATGAACCAGCATGCGCTCGACGATCTGCCGGGCCGCATCAACCGTTCGCGTCCGGCAACGCTGTACCCCCTGCACATGTATGCCCACCGCACTAACGGCAAAGTCATGCAGGCGCTGGCCTTCAATGAAGTATCCATGTTCCGTCAGGGCAGGCAGGCGGCAAAGGTCCGCGTCTCCATCGACCATGTGGTGCGTCTGCGCGAGCTGATCTGCGACGGCGTGCTGGTTGCCACTCCCGCCGGTAGTACAGCCTATAATTTTTCCGCTGGCGGGCCAATTATACCCTTAGGTTCCAATGTATTAGCACTAACTCCGCTGGTGCCGTTCCGCCCCCGCCGCTGGCGCGGCGCGCTGCTGGATCATCATTCCTGCATCAATTTTACCATTCTGGAAGCCAAGAAACGCCCGGTCAATGCCGTCGCAGATTTCACGGAATTTCAGGATGTTGAGGAAGTTGTCATTAGCGAACAACGCAAATCCGGCGTCAACCTTTTGTTCGATCCCGAGCACAATCTCGAGGAACGCATCATGAAAGAGCAATTTACCTATTAAACTTGTTGCGAAAACGAGCGGTTTCGGCTAGAACCCTGCACCTGACGTTGTAAAAAGCGTCGGATAAGTTACGTACATAGTCTAAAGTCTAGGTTAAGGAGCTCAAGATATGGCGACTGGGGTGGTAAAGTGGTACAATCCGGCAAAGCGTTTCGGGTTTATCAAGCCGGATGATGGTTCAAGCGATGTGTTTGTACATGTATCCGCACTGGAAGCCGCAGGGCTTCACTCACTGGATGAGAATCAGAAAATCCAGTTCGAGTTGGCCGAAAACAAGGGAAAAACCTCTGCGGTTGACCTGAAGTTACTCTCCTAGAGCCCACCTAGACAACTGCAAGAATGGCCGGAAAGAATTTTGACACTTCTTTTACGTCTTATCCTGCTTTAGCGCGTACAGGTATAACGCTGTCTCAAGCCGAGAAATTAGGCCGTAAATTTAGTTAAACAGAAGGTTCTTCCATGAAAGATATTCGTAATATTGCCATTATTGCCCACGTCGACCATGGCAAAACCACCCTCATCGACCAGATGCTGAAGCAGTCGGGCACGTTCCGCACCAACCAGCACGTAGACACCTGCGTCATGGATTCGGGCGACCTTGAAAAAGAACGCGGCATTACGATTCTTGCCAAATGCACCTCGGTCACCCGCAGCAACCTTCGCATCAACATCATGGACACACCCGGCCACGCAGATTTCGGCGGTGAAGTAGAGCGCGTACTCACGATGGTCGATGGCGTGGTGTTGCTGGTAGACGCGGCTGAAGGCCCGCTGCCGCAGACCAAATTCGTACTGACCAAAGCATTGAAGCTCGGCCTGAAGCCCATCGTGCTCATCAACAAAGTTGACCGCGGTGACGCCCGTCCGATGGAAGTACATAACGAAGTATTCGATTTGTTCGCAGCGCTCGATGCGAGTGAAGAACAGCTCGACTTCCCGACCCTTTACGCTTCCGGCCGCGACGGCTGGGCCGCTACGAGCTTAGAGGCCCCGCGTGAATCGCTGAACCCGCTGTTTGAGCTGATCGAACGCCATGTACCGGCTCCGGACGTCGATACCGACGCCGCTTTCTCGCTTTTGGTGTCGATTCTGGAAAACGATTCGTTCCTTGGCCGCATTCTCACCGGCCGAATCTATAGCGGCACCGCCAAAGTCGGCATGCCGATTAAAGGCATGAACCTCAATGGCGAAACCGTAGAGCAGGGCCGCCTGACCAAACTTCTCACATTCGACGGCATCAAGCGCGTGCCGGTAGAGCAGGCGGAAGCGGGCGAAATCGTCGCTATCGCTGGCCTTGCCAACACCACCGTTGCCGACACCATCGGCGATTTGACGCTTACGTCCGCCGTTCCCTCGACCCCGATCGACCCGCCAACCATGTCTATCACCATCGCGGTGAACGATTCGCCGTATGCCGGCCAAGAAGGCACCAAGGTGACCTCGCGCATGATCCGCGACCGCCTGCTCAAGGAAGCCGAAGGCAACGTGTCGATCCGCGTGACCGAATCCGAATCCAAAGACGCATTCGAAGTAGCAGGCCGCGGCGAATTGCAGCTTGGCGTACTGATTGAAACCATGCGCCGCGAAGGCTTTGAGCTTTCCGTATCGCGCCCGCGCGTACTGTTCAAAGACGTCGGTGGCGTGAAAATGGAACCGATTGAAGAAGTCGTGATCGACGTGGATGAAGAACATACCGGCATTGTCGTTGAAAAAATATCGCTTCGCAAAGGTGAAATGGTCGACATGCGCCCCTCCGGCGGCGGCAAGACCCGCATCATTTTCTACGTGCCGTCACGCGGCTTGATCGGCTATCAGGGCGAGTTCTTAACCGACACGCGCGGTACTGGCATGATGAACCGCCTGTATCACGATTACGCTGCTTACAAGGGCGATATCCCGGGCCGCCGCAACGGCGCGCTCATCTCAACCGATAAGGGCGAAGCGGTAGCGTATGCTATCTTTAACCTGCAGGACCGTGGCATCATGTTCATCGGTGACCGCGCCAAGGTGTATGAAGGCATGATCGTTGGCGAACATACCCGCGATAACGACCTGGAAATCAACGTACTCAAGGAAAAACAGCTCTCCAACGTGCGAAGCAAAGCCGCTGAAGAAAAACTCGTCCTTGTCCCGCCGCTGAAGATGACGCTCGAACAGATGATTTCCTACATCGAAAATGATGAGCTGGTGGAAGTGACGCCGAAATCCCTGCGTCTGCGCAAAACCAAGCTGGATGCCAATGAGCGTAAAAGGCTCGGCCGCGCTCAGAAAAAAGCCAGCTAATCCTCTCCTGATTCCCTCCTGATTCCCTCCTGCTACAGCTTTATGTTTTCCGTGCCCTAAAGGCGCGGAAACCCTAATTTATTTACACTTATTTAACGCTTAACGTATAAGTTGGCATTACAACCAATAATATTTGTTTACCAAAAACATATAAAAATTTGAAGTTATGCGCCTTTTACTGTTGTTAGTTGCTGCCGTAGTCGCGGTATTTGCCGGCGTAGCTGCTCTCCAATTGTCCACGCCGCCCACCAACCCCACTGCCACCGCCGCAGCGACGTCGTCGCAGAACGTCACCACGGTGGACGTGCTTGTGGCACGCGAACCCATTCCCGTCGGCGCCGTCATCACGCCTGCCATGTTTGATAAACAACCCTGGCCGGAAAATCTGGTACTGGAAGGATTTATCGTCAGCAGCGGCCCCAACGCCAATATCGTGGGCAAAGTAACCCGCTCCGCTTTTCAGGCCCGCGAACCGCTCATCATCAGCAAACTCTCCGGCGGTGAAGAAAGTGGCTTCCTGGCGGCCAGCCTGCCAGCCGGTTCACGCGCCATCACCATCGCCACCGATGCCGTATCGGGCGTTGCCGGTTTCGTATTTGCAGGCGACAGGGTCGATATTTTATTCACGCACAACATCCCGCAGGACTTGAAAAGCCCGCAAGGCGATTCAGCCACTGCGCAAGCGACCAGCGATAAGCCAAGTTTTGCAGAAGTGCTGGCTTCCAATATTCCTGTCCTCGCCATCAATATCCGCGAAGCGGCAGGCACACCCGATAGCGGTGCAGCAGGCGGCGGATTTGCCGGCGCGGCCACCGGTGCCTTGTCATCTCCGGTTCCGTCCAGCATGACGCTGCAGGTAAGCGATGTGCAGGCAGAAAAAATCAGGCTTGCGGAAAAAGTCGGCACGCTTTCGATTGCCCTGCGCTCCATCGAGGACCGCGACAATAACGCCATTACCCAGCCAGCCGATTTATTGTCACTGACCCAGCTCGACATGGATGATGCCGGTCCGCAGGCGGAAGGCGTCAAAGTCATCCGCGGCGGCAACAGCGGCGCCGCGCCAGCACCCATGCCGCAATACCGTCCGGGGGAGCAGAGATAGCGTATGCTGGCTCTCTCCATTCGCACCTTATTCCCTAAAAGCGCGGTTATGATCGCAGCTGCATGGCTGCTGGTTGCGCCGGCCTATGCGGTGGATAACGCCGCTGCGATTTACGTTCCCATTAATCGTTCCAGCCTGATAAGCCTTGCTGCACCCACGTCCGAAGTGCTGGTTGCAAACCCAGATATCGCCGACATCCATGTCCATAATTCCAATAACCTGACCATCATCGCCAAACGCTTCGGCCATACCAACGTCCGCATCATGAACAAGGACGGCACCTTGCAGCGTGAGCTGGATGTAACGGTCGGCTACGACCTGCCCGCCATCCGCAAAACCCTCAAGAGTTTTCTGCCGGATGAAAAAATCAGCGTGGAAATGGTCAATACCAGTGTTGCTTTGACCGGACATGTCAGCAACGCCGCAGCGGCCGACAAGGCGCTCAAAATTACCCGCGAATATATTTACGGAAATTCTAGAGACGGCAGCGGCGGCGGTCAGGAACAGGGCAGCGCAGGAACTCCGGGTTCTACCGCAAGCGCTTCCTCATCCTCAAGCCAGCCCGATATCCTCAATTTCCTTCAGGTTACGTCCGGCCAGCAGGTTATTCTGCGCGTGCGTATCGGTGAAATCAACCGTACCGCCCTGAAATCGCTGGGACTGGATTTAAGCGTCGGCGTGGCCGATGGATTCAGATTTGCAACCGGTGCCGGTCTTGCCGGGCTGATTCAGCCGGCAACATCGCCGACCAATACCGCCGTCACGTTCGGTCCGGGAAATTTCTTCTTCCCCACCGACAGCAACAACGTTCCCAACAATACGCGCGGCGCCATTATCGGATCGGTCAGCAAGCGTCATAACACCCTGGCCGGAGCGCTGCAGGCGCTTGAGCAGGACGGTCTGTTTAAGTTACTGGCAGAACCTAACCTCGTCGCCATGTCAGGTGAACAGGCGGAGTTTTTGGCCGGCGGTGAAATCCCCATCCCCGTGCCGCAGAGCAGCGGAGGCGGTTCCGGCACTTCGGTCACGATTGAATATAAACCCTACGGTGTTGCCGTGCGCTTCAAGCCATCGGTACTTGATGCCACCCGCATCCATATGGAGGTGCAGCCGGAAGTATCCGAACTCGACAGCGCCAACGCGCTTCAGATCAGCGGATTCAGTGTACCCGCCATCACGACGCGCCGCGCCAAAACCACCGTGGAACTGGCCCCCGGCGAAGGATTCATGATTGCCGGATTGCTCAAAGACCAGACCAGCGCCAGCGTTGACCAGCTTCCCGGCATGAAAGAGCTGCCGATACTGGGCGCACTATTCCGCAGCACGTCTTTCCAGCGTAACGAAACCGAACTGGTCATTGCAGTCACACCCTATATCGTCGATCCGCTCAAGAGCTCGGACGTGAAAATGCCGACGGATGATTTCCGCCCGGCAAGCCAGATGGAAATGTTCTTTTACGGCGCGTTGGGAAGCCTTGCCGGCACGACTACGGCACCGACCCAGCAGCAGGCCCTCGAAGGCCCAACCGGATTCATGATGGATTGATATGACAAGAAGCATCCTTACACTAATCGCCATTACGAGCTGTATGCTTACCGTCAGCGCCTGCAAAGCGCCCGGCCCTGAGGAATATGGTAATCGCGGTGATCCGGAACGATTCATCGGCACCGAGTCAGAAATCGTCCAGATTGAGCTGGGTTCGGTCAGCGCGCTTGATCAACTGGCGGAAGTCGTGGCACAGAACCCGCCGTCACGCGCTATACTCAACTGCCCCTCCGATAAACTCTCCTGCAAAAAGGCCCGGCGTATTCTCGATAAGCGCCAGATTGCCTCCGAAAGCACCGGTAACGGCGACAGTGTCGCGCTGATTTACGAACAGGTCACCGCGCGCGACTGCGAGCAGCGCTATGTCGATAATTCAAGCAACCCCTATAACCTGCATACCAAAAGCTTTGGCTGTGCCATCACCGGCAACATCGTGCAGATGACCACCGATAAGCGCCAGTTCACCAAACCCGAACTGCTTGGCTACGGGGACGGTGGAAAAGCAGCGCAGGTATATGAGAATTACAGCAAACCGGCAGCGGATACCTCTTCAAGCGAAGGGGGCGGCAGTGGCGGTTCAGGCAGCTCACTGATTGGTACAGGCAGTTCGCAATAGTTACGACTATCCTATAAACATAGACGCGTTTGGAATACATATATGAATAAATCTGGCCCATTGCTCATTATCTCCTATAGCCAGGAAGAAGCAGGCAATCTTGCCGAGCTGGCGAAGTCGCTTGGTTTCCCCGATGCGCAGATGGCCGTCGGCCCGGCATCGGAAACGGTCAAGGTGCTGGATGCCCGCCCATCCGCTCCCGATTACCTCATCATTGATATTGGCACGCGGGGCAAGGACGTACTTCCGGAACTCGATGAAATCGCCTTGCATTGCGAAGCTAACGTCAACGTCATCGTCATCGGCTCGGTCAACGACATCACTTTTTACCGCGAACTGAAAAGCCGCGGCATTGTCGAATATTTCCCGCGCCCCATCGACGCCAAAGACATCAAAACCGCCATGACGCAGGCTGCCAGCCAGCAGCGCCCGCAAGCATCCGGCTCGTCCGCGCACGGCACCGTCATTACCTGCATGAGCGCCGCATCGGGCGATGGCGCCAGCACATTGGCCGTCAATTTAAGCTATTGCATGGCGACCGAGCATAACCAGTCTACCGTGCTGGTAGATATGGATTACCAGTTCGGCCTGATCGCCAAGAGCCTCGACCTGACCGCACCGTTCGGCATCAAGGAACTGTTCGACCATCCTGACCGCGGACTCGATGACACGCTGGTAGAAAAAATGCTGGTGAAATACGGCGATAAATTCAAAGTTATTTCCGCGCCGAACGAACTGCGCATGTTGCCGCAGGTCAGCCCGGAATTGATTCACAGCCTGATCAATATCCTGCGCGCGCGCTTCAAGTTTGTCTTCATCGATGTTCCTAATTTATGGACGCCGTGGACCGCCGCCGCCCTCAAATACAGCGACCATAACATACTGGTGGCACAGCTCTGGCTCCGCTCGCTGACCCATACCACACGCCAGCTTTCCGCATGGCACGCTGCCGGTGTTGACCGCAATAAGACCTCGCTGGTCATCAACCGCTCCGGCGCCAAATTCAAGGAAGCTGTCAGCGCCGAGGATTTTGAACGCATCAGCCATCATACAATTGAAGCGCATCTGAATAACGATATTAAAGCCGTCGTAAATGCGGAAACGCAGGGCAAGACCATCTTTGAAATCGGGCAGGGCGCCTTGCTGCAGCAGCAGGTAAAGCAGATCAGCCAGCATATAATGGCCCGGTTCCAGGGCGAAACCAAAACCGCCACAGCGGCGGTGGATACCGGTGCCGGCAAAAAAGGCCTCAAGGGATTATTCGATAAAAAGGCGGGAGCGTAAGCGTGTTTGGGAAAAAACAATCATCCGGCGGCACTGCTACCGAGGCGTTCCGCCAGGGTACGGCGCATGTCGGCGCGCATATTCCCGCGCCTGATGATTCATCCGCCAAATCGCAGGAAAAATCATTATTCATGCGCAACGAGAAGGGTGACGATGACCCGCGCCTGCGCCATAAGCCGGAAATGTTTTTCAGCGATACCAAGTTACAGACATCGGATTTTCTCGCTGCTAAAAAAGCACTGACCGAAGCACTGCTGGAGCGCGCTGATTTCCAGAGCATCCAGCTCATGGCCGACAGCAGCAAGCGTGAGCGCATACGCGAAGCCTGCGATCAGGTAATTGCCAGCGAAATCCATATACCACTGACGTCAGCACAGATTACGCTGCTCAAGGATCAGGCCATCAACGACCTGCTTGGCTTCGGCCCGATCGAAGTGCTGATGGCCGATCAGGACGTATCCGACATCATGATAAACGGCCACCAGCAGGTGTTCATCGAAAAACAGGGCAAGATCATCCTCACCGACATCCGCTTCACCAGTGAAAAACACCTGCTCAACGTCATCCAGAAAATCGTGTCGATCGTAGGCCGCCGCGTCGACGAATCCAGCCCGATGGTCGATGCGCGCATGCCAGACGGCTCGCGTTTCAACGCCATCATCCCGCCACTCGCGCTCGATGGCTGTCTCGTCTCCATTCGTAAGTTCAAAAAACAGAAAATGCCGCTGAAGGATTATATTCGCTACGGCTCGATGAGCGAGGCGATGAGCAAATTCCTGTCCATCTGCGGCGCTATCCGTCTCAATATCATCGTATCGGGCGGTACCGGTTCGGGTAAGACGACATTGCTCAATGCATTGTCGGGCAATATCGATTTAAAAGAACGCGTGGTCACGATTGAAGACGCCGCCGAATTACAATTACAGCAGCCGCACGTCCTGCGCATGGAAACGCGCCCGCCCAACATGGAAGGCGTCGGTGAAATCACGCAAAGACAACTGGTGCGTAACGCGTTGCGTATGCGTCCTGACCGCATCATCATCGGTGAAATCCGCGGCGACGAAGTAATCGACGTGCTTTCCGCCATGAACACCGGCCATGACGGATCGATGGCCACCATCCACGCCAATACCCCGCGCGATGCGCTGAGCCGTATTGAAAATCTGGTCGGCATGTCGGCGGTCAAACTGTCGATGGGTTCGCTGCGCCAGCAGATTGCCAGCGCTGTGCATCTGGTCGTGCAGATCGCGCGCCAGCATGACGGCAAGCGCCGCATCACCCAGATTGATGAAATCGTAAAACTCGATGGTGAAACCATCGTGACCCAGACATTATTCGGGTTCAAGCCCGGCCCGATGGGCGAAGACGGCATATTGACAGGCACCTATTACTGCACCGGGGCAAAACCCAATTTCCTGGCGCAGGCAGCCTATTTTGGCAAGGAAGCCGAAATGCTGGAATGCCTTACGCCGACATAAGGTAAGGATACATCACATATGGATCCGCTTGTTATAGCAGTACTGGTAGGCGTCACTGTGTATATCGCGGTCATCGCTCTTTTTCGCAAGCAGCTTGCGGGCGAAGGCAAATACAAACGTAACGTGCTGCAACAACTGACCGATGACAACCTCGACGAATACAGCGAGGATAGCGCCTCCGCGCTACGCGGCGGCAATGCGCCTTCCGACGGTTTGACACGTGTATTTTTCATGCTTCCCGGCACCAAGAATCTTGCGCCAAAGCTGATGAAGGCGGGGCTTGCCGGTCATGTCGGCGGATTCTTCATCAAATGCATTATCTTCTTCGTGATTGCGCTTTACGCGCTCAAGAGCTTTGGCGTACTCAGCCTCCCCGGAGCCATTGGACTGACCTATCTGTTTGGCCGCTGGCGGATCAACAGCAACGTCAACAAACGCAATAATGCCTTTATCAACAACTTCCCCGATGCGCTCGATATGATTGTGCGCAGCGTCCGTTCGGGTTATCCGCTGAATGCCGCCGTGCGCATGGTCGCCGACAACATGCAGCATCCCGTATCCACTGAGTTTAAACAAGTTGCCGACGAAGTCGCTTATGGCAGTACGCTGATCGAAGCGCTGCAACGCCTGGCAAGCCGTATCGATGAGCCGGATTTGCATTTCTTCGTTGTCGTACTGACCGTGCAGCAGGATATCGGCGGCAATCTTTCGGAAGTGCTCAACAATCTTGCCGGTATTATCCGCAAACGCAAACATCTGCGCATGAAAATCAGGGCGCTATCGTCAGAAGGCCGCACCACCGCATGGGTGCTGGGATCGATGCCGGTGGTGGAATCCCTGCTGATTCTTGCCGTAAACCCGGACCACCTGACGCCCTTATTCGTAACGCCGCTCGGTAATTTCGTGCTCGGTGTCACACTGAGCGTTGCAGCGCTCGGCGCCTTTATTGTAACGCGTATGGTCAGCATCAAGGTATAGCCAATGCTCAGTAACGACTATCTCGCTTTTGCTATTATCGCCGTAGTGATCTTCACGGTCTATATGGCGATCATGCATCTGCTGTCTTCGGCCAACCGTTTCAAAAACCGTATCAGCAATTCGGTGGATGCGTCTTTCATGGATGCTGGCGCGGAAGAGATCCCGCCCGCCATGGCCCAATTCAGCGAATGGTGGCTCACCTTACTAAAGGTCGACCCGAATACGCGCAAAGACGTGGCGCTGAAGCTGTCGCGGGCAGGTATCGAAAACCCTTACGCCGTATCGTATTTCCTGTTTTTCAGCCGCGTGTTTCAACCGGTGCTGGTGGTGGTAGGGCTGGGCTGGCTCTTCACCTCGTTCAAAGGCGGCGGCACGCTCGATATTCTAATGAACCTGATCGTCGCGCTGGTGATTGTGGTCATCGGCCTGCGCGGCGCCAAACTCTATGTCGATAATGCCCGCCAGAAGCGCCTGAAGGTGTTGATTGATTCCTTCCCGGAAACGCTCGACCTGCTGCTGGTCTGCATCGAATCCGGCTTAGGCCTTGATGCGGCACTGAACCGGGTGTGCAAAGAGCTGCGCGAAATCCATCCCGTTGTCGTATCCGAGCTCGACCGCACGCGCCTTGAGCTCACCATGCTCAATGACCGCACGCAGGCCTTGCAGAACCTGGGTGAACGGGTGGAGCTGGTATCGTTCAAAACCCTGGTCGCCTCCCTGATACAGACCGAAAAATTCGGAACCTCGCTGGTCGACACCCTGCGCGTGCTCTCGGAAGAGCAGCGCTTAGCCCGCCTCTATGAAGCCGAGCAAAAAGCCGCCCGCATCCCGGTGCTTATCACCATTCCGCTGATTATCTGCATTATGCCGGCTTTTATCATGATTATTGTCGGCCCGCCCATCGTTAAGGTTATGAATCAGGGCGGTATTTTCGGCGGGGCGATTATCGGAACCAAGAAATAATTCGCAACCGGCCTGATTCGCACTATATAGAGTGCTATGTCCAAAGCTTTTGAACTGGTATCGGATTTCACGCCGGCAGGCGATCAGCCTGCGGCGATTGCCGCTTTAACCGCAGGGTTGAAGAATCAGGAGCGCGAGCAGGTTTTGCTCGGCGTCACCGGATCGGGCAAGACCTTCACCATGGCGCATATCATCCAGCAGCTGCAACGCCCGGCGCTGATCATGGCGCATAACAAAACGCTGGCGGCGCAGCTCTACAGCGAAATGAAAAGTTTTTTCCCCAACAACGCAGTGGAATATTTCGTTTCCTATTACGATTACTACCAGCCCGAAGCGTACGTCGCCAAGAGCGATACCTTCATTGAAAAAGATTCCTCCATCAACGAGCAGATCGACCGCATGCGCCACTCGGCCACGCGCAACATGCTGACGCGGCATGACTGCATCGTGGTGGCCTCGGTATCATGCATTTACGGTATCGGATCGGCGGAATCCTATTCGAAGATGATCATCGAATTGCAATCCGGCATGACCTATCCGCAACGCGACCTGATCAAAAAACTGGTCGAGCTGCAATACCGCCGCAACGATATGGATTTTGCCCGCGGCACCTTCCGCGTACGCGGCGACAGCATCGATATTTTCCCGGCGCATTTTGAGGACACGGCGTGGCGCATCGTCTTCTTCGGCGACGATATTGAATCCATAGCCGAGTTCGATCCGCTGACCGGTGAGCGCAAAGTAAAGCTGCGCGATGTCAGCATCTTCGCCAACAGCCATTACGTCACCCCGCGCCCGACCATCGATCGCGCCATCATCCAGATCAAGGAAGAATTGAAATACCGCCTGGACCTATTGCACAAAGCCAACAAGCTGGTGGAAGCGCAGCGCCTTGAGCAGCGCACCACGTTTGATCTGGAGATGCTGGTGGAAACCGGCACCTGCAAGGGCATTGAAAACTATTCGCGCTTTCTGACCGGCGTCGCACCCGGTGAGCCGCCACCGACCCTGTTCCAGTATTTGCCCAAAGACGCTCTGTTATTTGTCGATGAAAGCCACGTCACCGTGCCGCAGGTCGGCGGCATGTTCAACGGCGACTTTTCGCGCAAGAGCGTGCTGGTGGAATACGGGTTCCGCCTGCCATCCTGCCTCGATAACCGCCCACTCAAATTCGCGGAGTGGGATGCCATGCGCCCCAACAGTGTGTTTGTCTCCGCCACGCCCGGCAAATGGGAACTGGAGCGCACGCACGGGGCTTTCGTTGAACAGGTCATCCGCCCGACCGGACTGATCGACCCGCCCTGCGAAATCAAGCCGGTGGACAAGCAGGTCGATGACCTGCTCGCCGAATGCCACGAGAAAATAAAAGTGAAGCAGCGTGTGCTGGTGACGACACTGACCAAACGCATGGCCGAAGAGCTGACCGAATATATGGACGAGGCGGGTATCCGCGTGCGCTACCTGCATTCGGATGTGGAAACGCTGGAGCGCATCGAAATCATCCGCGATTTGCGTCTTGGCAAGTTCGATGTGCTGATCGGCGTCAACCTGCTGCGCGAAGGCCTCGACATTCCCGAATGCGGACTGGTGGCCATTTTAGATGCCGACAAGGAAGGCTTCCTGCGCTCGGCGACATCGCTGATTCAAACCATCGGACGCGCCGCCCGCAACATTGACAGCAAAGTCATTCTCTATGCCGACCGCATTACCAACTCGATGAAAATCGCATTGGATGAAACGGCGCGGCGCCGTGCCATACAAAATGACTACAACACCAAGCACGGCATTACCCCGACTTCCATCAAGAAACATGTCGGCGAGATTATCGAATCGGTCTATGAGCACGACCATTACACTGTCGATACCAAATCAAAGAAATACGATGTCAGAGAACATGGTGATCTCGATAAATACATCCTCGCCCTGCGCCAGAAAATGCTCGAAGCTGCCGGTGACTTAGAATTCGAACAAGCCGCAAAGCTGCGCGACCAGATCACCAAACTCGAAGAAAAAAACAAACCGCCGGGGACAAAGAAGCGGGCGTAATGCCACCGAAAACCAAAAGATTATAACAATGGAAATTAAAATTAAGACAGGTGAAGAACTTAAACGTCTACTTGATGTATTGGGGAAAGAGATTGTTAATGCCAATATCTATTGGAGTCTTTTTTCTGGCTTAGTTGATTCGCTTGCTTCACATGAGAAAGAATTTGCACAATCTCAAACTTTTTGGGGATTAACGTTGGACTCATTACGAGATGCAAGCTTCTTACATCTGTGTCGGGTTTATGATCAACATGAAAAAGTTTTAAGTCTGACCAACTTGCTTGATACTATAAAAGCAAATCTTCCCTTATTCTCTGATGTTAACTTCCGAAAAAGGTTATCTGGGAATGCTTTTGTTGATTCTCTAGCCGGAAGAGACCGAATCCCTACAATTGATGAAGTTGAAAGTGATATTAAATTAGTAACCCGCGAAAACCACACAGTTAGAAAGCTTATGTATTGGCGAGATAATGCTATCGCACATACTGCGGCAAAAATATCGCTTGGTAAAAATAAAATTCTAGCAAACAATCCTATTTCAAAAACAGAATTTAAACAGCTTCTTGAGCAAAGTTTTGCAATTTGCAATAAATATTCAAGTCTTTACATGGCATCTACACGGTCTCGTCAAATTACTGGGCATGACGACTACAAATCTTTGCTGAGGTTTATCGGTATGGGTTTAAAAAAATGAGCGTAGCTACTCAGTTCCCTCGAACACGACCTGCTTGTTTTTGGGATTGAGGGACAGTTTGAGTTTACCCTGCATCAAGGCCTGCGCCTGCTGGCCGAAAATTTCAAAGCGCCAACCCTGCATGGCAGGGGTGTCGGTTTTGCCCAGCGCGATGGCTTCCATGTCTTCCTTATCGGCGATCAGGCTGCTGGCGATGCCGCTGATATCGGCTTTCACTTTCAGCAACAGTTGCAGCATGGCGACCGCGCTGGTGATATTTTCCGACGGCTTGCGATGATGCTTCACCTGCGGATATTCGGCGGGCAGTAACGCAAACGCCGTCTGCACGCAGGAGAGAATGGCATCGATCTTGGGCTTGGACATATGCTTGTCGATACCGCGCATACGGGCGAGGTCGGCTTCCTTGCGCGGCATCAGCGAGGCAAGCTCCACCAGCGTTTCATCTTTGATAATACGGCCGCGCGGCACGTCGAGCTTACGCGCTTCAATCTCGCGCCACTTGGCAAGTTCACGCAGCGCCGCTAAGGGCTTGGGGCGCATATGGCCGAATTTGAGACGCTTCCATGCTTCGTTCGGATCAATCTGGTAAATGGCCGGGTTGATCAGATGCGCATGTTCTTCGGCAATCCACGACGTACGTCCCGCCGCTTCGATCTTGGTTTTGAGGTCCTGATAGATAACGCGCAAATGCGTCACGTCCGAAATGGCATAGGTGAGCTGCTTTTCGGATAAGGGGCGCGCCGACCAGTCGGTGAAGCGCGAACTTTTATCGAGCTCCTGCTCCACGATATTATTGACCAGCGTTTCATACCCCACCGATTCGCCGTAGCCGCACACGGCGGCGGCCACCTGCGTATCGAAGATAGGCGAGGGCATCTTGCCCGACAGCATGTAAAAAATTTCAATGTCCTGCCGCGCGGCATGGAACACTTTAATCAGCGAGGATTTTTGCATCAGCTTGAAGACCGGCGACAGGTCGATGCCTTCGGCCAGCGGATCAATGACCGCCGCATGGCCGGGCCCGGCAATCTGCACTAAACATAATTTCGGAAAATAGGTTTTATCGCGGATGAATTCGGTATCAACCGCGACAAATTCTCCATCGGCCACCTGCGTACAAAAGGCAGCCAGCTCTGATTGCTGGGTTATAAGCTGCATGGGCGGGGTATAGCAAGGAACAGGGGTCTTGTCATTATAACCTTGCCGCAGCGCAAAACGGGCGGCAAAGATATATACATATCAATGAATTAACCTTAAGACTTTAGGCGCCGAGCGTAAGGTTGGGGGCGCTGGCATCGCGGATTTCTTCCTTTTTGGACCAGGAAGTGCCCGCGGGAATTACGTTTTTGGTCATACCGGTCAGCGCATTTCCGGCGGCAATCAGCGCCTCAGCCAGCTTGATCAGTTCGGCCTGATCGGCTTTCTGTTCCTCCGACGGGGTGGCGGCGATGTCTTCGCGGATCTTCTGGAATTTTTCCGGCGGCAAGTCGATGCTCACTTCCATCACGCCTTTTTCGTATGGCTGGCCATTGTCGCCGCTGGTGGATTTTACAAAGCGGACGGATTCAGGCAGGCTTTGCTGCTTCTCCACCGGCTTACCCCACTGGCTCTGGTCTTTAAATACGGGGTCGGACAAAAATTCATCCACACGCTTCCCAAGCGTAGGGTCGACGAGGGTTGGATTTTCAGCAGCGCGTTTCTTAAGGCTCACCAGTGATTTCAACACGGCGCGGCGCATATCTTCCTTGCCGGCGATATAGGGGAATATCTCGATATGATTTTCCCCGGCAAACAGGAAGGAGCGCGCCAGAGCTTTCTTCAAATGCGGCTGTGGCTTCTTTTTATCCGGATCCTGATCGTCCTCGCCGTTCTGCAATGCCAGCAGCGGGTTGGTCGGCGACAGTTCCTTGATCTTATCGGCGCTGATGCCGCCCGGAAGCTTGGTCGCTGCCAGCTGTTCCGGCGACATGATATAAATATACACGGATTTATCATCGCCACTGCTCTGTGACGCGAAGGTGACTTCAAGCCGTTTGACCTGCGCTTTCACTGCATCTTTCTTTTCCTGCGTATCAAGGCCGGGCGTATATTTGACGACGCGATCAGCCAGCATATCCATGATGGCTGCTTTACGGCTTTCAAAGTTTTTAACAATCATTTCCGGGGCCACATCCTTGGGCGTATCAATACGGATATTGATAACCCCGGTATCGGCAACGGTGGTGTTCAAAGCATGTTTGATATTCCAGTTCTGGCGCTTGGGCAGCTCCTTGAACCATTCGGGATATTTGTTGGGAATGGTGGTGATGCGCGCGCCGGTGGTTTTTTCGTTTAACGCCGCTTCTTGGGCGAGCATCCATGCCAGGCTGTTGGACAGGCGCTCCATATGGTTGGCTTCGGTTTCAAACTTGATATGGGGTTTGAGCGCTTCCAGCCCGGTCAGCACATTGCTGATGCGGGCTTTGGCTTTTTCCGGCTCTTCTTCAATCAGCGGATTTTTAACTATCAGTACCAGCCTGGAGGTGCTTTTCTGGTCAATATCGTACTGGGTAAAACCCGTACGTGCTTCCACCTGAAACGCGCCCGTAGGCGAATCCTTGGAAAGCCGGTCGCTGATGAGTTTCGAGATTTTATCATTGAGATCCATGGCAGGCGTCCTTTGAGCGCTGGTTTTGCTTGAGATTGTCTACTCTAACCCATAGCGCCCGGGCAGCCAAATGACAATTTTATGACGTTATGGTGTTTTTGTAAAAAACCCTGTAAAATGACTACCATATATAGTATTATCACTCCTTAAGTTCTTGAGAAGGCATACCCCAACAATGAATCTAAGCCACCATACGCTACGGTCCTACGACAAGCAGTTACAGCATTTAATGCAGCTTATTCTGGATATGGGCGGCGAAGTCAAAAAAATGGTCATCGCCGCGAAACAGTCCTTCCGCTCGCGCGACGAATCGCGTGTCGCCGATGCTAAGGCTGCCGATAAGCATATCAATGAGTTAGACCATCAGATCGAGGAAGAGGCCACCATCGTGCTGGCCCTGCAGAACCCGTTGGCGATTGACCTGCGTTTTGTCACCTCCGTGCTTAAAATCACCGGCATGCTGGAACGCGCCGGCGACCTCGCCAAAAACACCGTCAAGCGCAGCGTCAAGATGGGGACCTTCGCGCCCGAACCGGTTATCCAGAAACTCGAAAAGATGGCCGATGTGATCGTGGAAATGCTCGACGACGCGCTGGATGCCTTTGACAAAAAGGATACGCAGAAAGCCATCGATGTGTGGAAACGCGACGAAGAAATCGACGATCTGTACCATGAGATTTTCACCGGCATGCAGACGGAAATGAGCGCGTCGCCCGACAATGTCATAGCGTGCACCCATGTGGTATTTGCCGCCAAAAATCTCGAACGCGTTGCAGATTATACTACCAATCTTGCCAAAACCGTGTATTACGTGACGTCAGGCAAGCGTGCGGATAAGACTTTGCTTAAGCAGGGTGATTTGTCCGGGGCCGCGCCTAAAAACTAATACATAAACCCTTAAAGCTAGAAGTCTGCGTTCGTGACTGTTCTGTCAGGAAAACGTCCCAAGCCCTTAGTGCTGGTTATTCTCGATGGCTGGGGCCACCGCGAGAATCCCGCCGATAACGCCATAGCGGCCGCGCGCATCCCGACATGGGAGCGCATCAACCGCGATTACCCGAACGGACTTATCAACGCCTCCGAACTGCATGTGGGTCTTCCCAGCGGGCAGATGGGCAATTCCGAAGTCGGCCATATGAATATCGGGGCAGGGCGCGTGCTCATGCAGGACCTGCCGCGCATCGACACGGCGATTACCGATGGGTCGCTGGCCAAAAATCCGCGGCTGGGCGACTATATCAGCAAGCTCAAAACCAGTGGCGGCACCTGCCACCTGATGGGATTGCTGTCGCCGGGCGGGGTGCATTCGCATCAGGATCACATGGCCGCACTGGCCACGATCATCGCAAAAGCAGGTATACCGGTGGCCGTACATGCGTTTCTCGATGGCCGCGATACGCCACCCAAAAGCGCGCTGGAATATATTACGAAATTCGAGAAAGACACCAAACCGCATTCCAATATTGCCATCAATACCGTATCCGGCCGCTATTACGCCATGGATCGCGACAAGCGCTGGGAGCGGGTATCGGAGGCATATCGCGCCCTCGTTTCGGGAACGGGCGGCAATACTCCATCCACTGCGATTGAAGCGGTGAAAAGAAGCTATCTCACCGAAATTCACGATGAGTTCATATTGCCCACCGCCATAGGAAGCTATAGCGGCATGCGCGATGGTGACGGATTGCTTATGGCCAATTTCCGCTCCGACCGCGCACGCGAAATCCTGACCGCGCTGTTAGACTCCGCCTTTACCGGATTTGACAATCTCCCCGTTAAAAAATTCGCGGCCACGCTTGGCATGGTGGAGTATAGCGAGATACTGGGTCCATTCATGCCCGCCTTGTTCCCGCCACAGCAGCTTACCGGTATTTTCGGCGAAATTATTTCCAATGCCGGGCTGAAGCAGCTGCGCATTGCCGAAACGGAAAAATACGCGCATGTCACCTTCTTCTTCAATGGTGGGCGCGAGGAAGAATTCCCCGGCGAAGAACGCATACTGATACCCTCGCCGAAAGTAGCGACCTATGATCTGAAGCCGGAAATGTCGGCTTTTGAGATTACCGATACGTTACTGGCAGAGATTGAAGCTGAGCGTTTCGATGTCATCGTCGTCAACTACGCCAACACCGATATGGTGGGGCATACCGGCAATATCGCCGCCGCCATCAAGGCTGTGGAGACCGTCGACACTTGCCTCGGCAAACTGGTAGAGGCGGTGCTTGCCAAAGATGGCGCGCTGCTGATTACCGCCGATCACGGCAACGCCGAAATGATGCACGACCACGACACCCATCAGGCGCATACGGCGCATACGCTGAACCTCGTTCCCGCCATCGTGATCGCCAACCGCCTCAAAGGCAAAACCATCCCGATTCCTGAAGGCAGGCTCGGCGATGTTGCGCCCACGCTACTGCACCTGCTCGGCCTGCCCAAACCAGCCGAAATGACCGGGGAATCCCTGCTTGCGCGTTGGGATGAAAGATAAATCGATGACCGATCAACCGATACGGGAGCGTTACCAGAAAATATTGCTGCTTATCGTTTTATCCTTCATCAGCTCATCATTTATCGTCTCTTCAGCACAGGCGGCCACCATCAAAGACGACCTCGTCCAGACACGTAAGGAAATGGAGCAGGTAAAGCAGCGCCACGGCGAAATCGCGGAGGAAAATAAACGCCTTACCGAAGAGCTTCGCCCCCTGCAGGAAAAGCTGGTGCGAGCCGCAAGCGCCACCCAGAAAGCCGAGAGCGACCTGACCGAGGCGGAAGAAAAGCTGCGCATTCTCGCTGAGCAGATCAAGGAAAAAGAAGACACCCTCAAAAAACGCCGCAAACACCTGGCATCGCTGGTAAACGCCGCCCTGGCGCTCAGCCATACCCCGCCGGAAGCGCTGATCATGATGCCCGGCGACCCCAAGCAGGCCATGAAGGCGGCACGGGCCCTCAAGATGGCGTCCGCCAGTATCCGCGAGGAAACGCAGAGCATCGGGCTACAGATGATCGAGCTGGAGAAACTGAAGGAAAAGGTCACCATTAACCGCGATATGTTAGCAGCCAGGCAGGTGGCGCTCGATAAGGAACGCCGCGAGCTGGCGGCAGCGCTGCAGGAACGCAGCGCGTTGCAGGCCAAGTTAGGAAAGCAGCAGAAGGAAGAAGCCGCCAAGCTGGCAAAACTCGCCAAAAAAGCCGATGATTTGCAGGAACTGATAGCGGGCATCGAAAAAGAAGAAGAAAAACAGCAGGCCGCCGAGCCGAAACTCAAGGAAGAAGCTACCGCCAAGCCAAAGGAAAAGGGGCGCTCTTTTACCGCCGCGCGGGGGCATATGCACACGCCGGTCACCGGGCCGCTAGTGCAGAAATTCGGCGTGGCACAGGGGAAAAACTCCACCAGCAAAGGTATCATTATCAGCGCCCGCCGCGGAGCACGCGTCGTATCGCCCTATGACGGGGAAGTCGTGTTCACCGGGCCATTCCTCGCCTACGGCCAGATGGTCATCCTCCGGCACAGCGACGATTTCCACACCCTGCTTGCGGGATTGGCAAAAATTGATGTCGGCGTAGGTCAGTTTCTGTTGGAAGGAGAGCCGATTGGTGCTATGGGAGATAGTGAGACAGGTAACAAGCTCTACATTGAGCTCAGAAAAGACAATCAACCGGTTGATCCCGCCGCGTGGATCGGCAGGCTAAACAAAAAGAACTAGGAGATCACACCCATTATGCGTCGTTTTGCCAAAGTATGCCTCGTCGGAGGTTTGATTCTCTCAGTTCCTGTGATTGCCTTTGCTGATAAAAACGACACGCTCCAGATGCTCGATCTGTTTGGCGAGGTCTTTGACCGCGTGCGCACCGATTACGTCGAAGAAACCAAGGACGGCGACCTGATCGAAGCGGCCATCAACGGCATGCTGACCTCGCTTGACCCGCATTCCGGTTATTTGAGCGCCAAGGCGTTCAAGGAAATGCAGGTGCAGACCAAAGGCGAATTCGGCGGTCTCGGCATTGAAGTCACCATGGAAAACGGGCTGGTCAAAGTAGTCTCCCCGATTGACGACACACCGGCCGCCAAAGCAGGCGTGAAACCCGGCGATTATATCAGCTACATCAACGACGAAGCCGTCATGGGCCTGACCCTGTCGGAAGCCGTCGAAAAAATGCGCGGCACCGTCGATTCCAAAGTGAAGCTCTCGATCCTGCGCGAAGATGAAACGGAGCCCTTGGAGCTGACGCTGACGCGCGCCGTCATCAAAATCAAATCAGTACGCGCCCACCCTGAAGGCGATGACATTGCCTATCTGCGCGTGACGTCGTTTACCGAGCAGTCCACCGACTTGCTGAACGATGAATTCAAGCGGATCAAGAAAGACCTGCCCAAACTGCGCGGCATCGTGCTCGATCTGCGCAACAACCCGGGCGGGTTGCTCGAACAGGCGGTGTCCATCTCGGATGCGTTCCTGAAGCAGGGCGAAGTGGTATCGACACGTGAGCGCGATCCCAACCGCACCAAGCGCTACAACGCCCATAGCGGCGATGAGCTGGTCGCCGACGCCATCCCGGTCGTGGTGCTGGTCAATAACGGTTCGGCATCGGCATCGGAAATTGTCGCCGGGGCATTGCAGGATCACAAGCGCGCCGTCATCATGGGCACCAAGACCTTCGGGAAGGGCTCGGTACAGACGGTCATCCCGCTCAATGAGCATGGCGCCATCCGCCTGACGACTGCGCGTTACTACACCCCCTCGGGCCGTACGATTCAGGCCAAAGGGATTACCCCGGACATCATTGTCAAACAGGCGAAAATAGAGCCGCTGAAGGGTAACGACAAAATGCGCAGCGAAGCCGATCTGCGCAAGCGCCTGGAAACGCTCGAAGAGAAAAAAGCCAAAGAAAAGAAGCGCGAGGAAAAGGAAAAAGATCCGGCCGATATGCCTGTAGATACGAAACAGGGCAAGGACAAAGAGAAGGATAAAGACAAAGACGCCAAGAAAAAGCCGATCTCCAATGAAGAAATCGCCTCGGCGGAAGATTTCCAGCTGCAGCGTGCCCTCGATTTGCTGCGTGCCGTCAATGTCTATAATCAGGTTGCTCCCGACAAGTAAATTTCGTAACGCGCGCGGAGAATCATGGCAATCAAGGACAGGGTAAAATCCGCTTCAAAGAGTCCTCTATTTTGGCGAGTAGGCCTGTGGAGCGCTGTGCTGTTCTGCACCGGCATGACCACCATGGTGTGGATGTCCGGCAAGAGCGAAACCGAGGACGCGATGGGGAATGGCCGTCGCCTGCTCATCCGGCTTGATACCGGCGCGATTGAAGGCAAGCAGGTCTCGCTGGATGACACTGGCAAGCCAGCGCTTCCTAAGCCGGAATCATCCCCCGAATCCCCTGCGAACCCACCGGAATCCAGCCCGGCGGCGGCAGCTTCGCCCGAAAGCCCTCCCAACGCATCCCCGGAGGCAGCGGCGCCTGCGCCCGAATCCTCGCCTGTAGCGGAAGCAACACCGACTGAAAGCCCCAATACTGCCACCGCTGCACCCGCCCCGATCGTGGCGGATCTTGCCGCGGTCAAACCGGCTACCGTGCCGCTGGCAGACATCAACGAAGCGTTGCTGGAACGCACCAGCATCGGTGTACTGCCGATCATAGGGGCGAAAGGGATCAAGCCATGGCGGCATTACTCCAAGCCCTACCGGCATAAAGGGCATCTTCCGACCATTGCCATTCTGGTCACCGGCCTGGGTCAGAATAAGCTGGTCAGTGACGGCGCCATCAAGCTGCCGGAGAACATATCGCTCAGCTTTTCACCCTATGCCAAGGACCTGGCCAGCTGGGCCAATGCCGCCCGCATTGCCGGGCATGAAGTCCTGATCGATCTGCCGCTGGAGCCGAGCAATTTCCCGGCCTCCGATCCCGGCCCGTATGGCCTTTTAGTCGGCAAGGGCACGCAGGAGAACGCCACACGCATGCAGTGGCTGATGTCGCGCATTCCCGGCTATGTCGGTTTCGTCACCTCACCCAACGAAGTGTTTTCCGCCAACGATGCCGCCTTCAAGGCATTGCTGGAACTGATCTCCAGCCGCGGGCTGATGATCGCCGTCGAGCCTGAACCGGCCAGAAACGAAACCAAAACCATCCTCGATACCAGCACCACACCCTATACCATCGCCGATGTTCGCCTCGATGAAGAACTCTCCGCCAATGCCATTCAGGCCCGCCTATCCGCGCTGGAAAAGCTGGCCAGCAAGCGCGGCTACGCGGTGGGCGTAGCGCAGGCCTTCCCGCTGACCATCCAGCAGCTCAATCTCTGGGCCGTCGAGCTTGAAAAGAGCGGCTACACATTGGTGCCCATTACCTTCATCACCAACCTGAAATTCTCCTCGTAACGCAGACCATGACGCCCGCCAGCGCATCCCTCCCTTACCGTGACGGCGTCGGCATTATGCTGATTAACAATGAAGGGAAGGTCTTTGTCGCCAAGCGCATCGATATGACGTCCGAAGCCTGGCAGATGCCGCAGGGCGGTATCGATGCCGGGGAAACGCCGATGCAGGCCGCGCTGCGTGAGCTGAAAGAAGAAACCGGCACGGACAAGGCCAGCGTGATACGCGAAAGCCATGACTGGTATTACTATGATCTCCCCGACGACTTAATCAGCAAGGTATGGGGCGGACGGTTTCGCGGCCAGCGGCAGAAATGGTTTTCCATGCGCTTTTCCGGCACCGACAGCGACATCAATATCGAAACCGAGCATCCGGAATTCTGTGAGTGGCGATGGGTGCCGATGCAGCAGCTACCCGACATCATCGTACCGTTCAAGCGCACGCTTTATCAGGCACTGGTCGATGAATTTGGCCGGGACCAGTAAACTGACCGCATTGTCGCATTAACTAATAAAAACTTGAAAAAGCGCCTCCTTTTGCTCTAGTCTCCACTGGCGTTGGATCCATTACCCAGTAGGAGCACCCCATGAAGAAGCACGCTTCCCCCGTCAAAACATTGATATCCGCCACCATTTTCCTCTCCACCAGCGTCTCGCACGCCGCCTTCGCCGGAGACCCCAACTATTATTCGCCGCAAAATCTGCTGATCGGCGTAACACCTACTGTACAGAGCCAGCTCAACTACGGGATCGGCGTCACGGTCGGCATCATCGATACTGGCGGCACCGCCTCGTGGATCGGATTCCAGGGCTTTCAGGGCAATACGTCGCAAGGCCGCATCATCAAAAGCACCTGCATCTCGCCATGTTCCGCCAACGCGCTGCGTAGCGGCAATATCGACGATAACGGCCACGGCACCTTCGTCACCAGCGAAATCATCGGCGGAGTCACCGATGCCAGCGGCAACGGACTGATCGGCATTGCGCCGGGCGCCAACGCCATTGAAGTGAAGGTATTGAATTCTGCCGGTTCCGGCACCAGCACCAATGTCGCCAAAGGCATTACCTATGCTGTGGATAACGGTGCGAAAATACTGAATTTAAGCCTTGGGCCCAGCGGTACGCCGCAGCAGCAGGCAGCCTTTTACCAGAGCCTGGCCAGCGCCATCAACTATGCCGCGTCCAAAAACGTGATCGTGGTGTTTGCCGGCGGCAACAGCGCGCAGGCCCTCGCGGGCGGTGCGAACATTACCGGCTTTACCGATGCCGCCATCCAGCGCATGTTCTTTGTCGGCTCGACCAATGCCAGCAAGCAGATAAGCAGCTTCAGCAATACACCGGGGGCCGCCGGGTTTGTATCCACCACCGGCACATTCTATGGCTATGACGATATGTGGCTGATGGCCGACGGTGAAAATATCATCGGCGCCAGCAACTACCGCACCGGCAAGTCCGGCTATAGTTACATTACCCAGATGTCCGGCACCTCGATGGCCGCACCGCAAGGCGTGGGCGCAGCAGCGTTGCTGGCTTCGCGCTGGCCGGTACTGCTGACCAACGGCACCATCCCACAAATCCTTGAAACCACCGCGCAGGACCTCGGCGCACTGGGTATAGACGGTGTTTACGGCAACGGCTTTTTGCGCGTAGATCTTGCTATGCAGCCGATCGGCGACATGACGGTGACGACGGCAGGCGGCACATCGGTTCCGGTAAGCGGCGTCACCAGCTCCATGCTGACCGGCGGCGCGTTCGGCAATATGAACAAAATCACCACTGCGCTTAGCAACTATATGACTTTCGACTCCTTCCAGCGCGACTATTTCAGCGACCTGTCGTACCTCGTATCCAAGAAAACCTCTCCGTCGGCGACCACGCAGGGCGTCGGCGCACCTAAGGTTACCGCCAGCGCCACCCGCTTTGCCGACGGCAGTAGCCTCGCCTTTGGCAGCATGGATACCAGCAGCCCGCAAATCGACAGCAATACTACCACCAGTCACGACCAGAACTGGTTCATGTCCTTTACTGACGTCACCGGTGCCAGCTTTGCCGCCGGCGCCGGCTTCCCGGCCTCGGCTTCCTTTGCCGGTGCAATGTGGGGTAATGACAGCCCGGTATCGGGTGCCGTCTATGCGCTAGGCGTATCGAACGCACTGATGAATCTGGCGCAGGGAGGGAACTTCCTCGCCTATGGCAGCCAGATCAGCAATGACACGCGCATGGCCGTCTCCTGGTCGACCACGCAGGAAGACACCACCAGCAGCAACGACTGGACCAAACCCAACGCCAAATCCTTCGGCTCCGGCATCACCACCAGCATCACCGAATACTGGAAGGCGGGGTTCACCTTCGGCCTGCTCGATGAAAAATCTGGCCTGCTCGGTACCACCTATGCCAATAGCGGCCTGCTCAGCCTCGGTGAAGACCATCAGAGCATGTCCTACGGCATTTCCTCGGCCTTTACGCTGGGCGACAACCGTGAACTGCTGATCGACGCCGCACTCGTGCGCGCAGACGGTGGGCAGGCGAACGGCCTCATCACCAGTATCGCACCGCTCTATGCCCGCAGCTTCGGCGCAGCACTGGTGCAGCATGATTCACTGAAGAAGGGCGATAACCTGTCCTTCTCGGTACGCTCCCCTTTACGTGTTTTCTCCGGCTCGGCGTCACTGGCCACCACCTCGGTGGATGAAAACGGCGTTGCCACTACGGGAGCACAACGCATCGGTCTTGCACCGAGCGGTACCGAAGTGGATTTTAGCATCGGCTATGCGGCTCCGATCAACGACAATACGACATGGAACATATCGGCAGGAGCACGCAAGGACGCGGATAACATTCGTGGCAATAACGACGTGGATATCCTGATCGGTACAAAGATAACGTTCTAGATCAGGCCGAAATACGCTACATATAACGACACCACGACGATGGGCGTGATGATGCAGCGCAGGTTGAAAAACCATTGCGGTATCAGGTTATTGTTATAGAGCAGGCTGTCGATAGCCCACATCAGGGAATAGAGCAGGGTGAGCGCCAGAAGCTGGATATGCACCGGTGCTAAGAACAGCATGCCCCACGCAATCAGCGACGGCCATATGCTCTCGATAATAAGCAGGTTGGTCAGGACGCGGTGTTCCGATTCCTGCGTCAGCGCGACGCCCAGATGGATACCGCCTAAGAAGGATACAATCACCGTCGCATAGGTGAGCAGCAGCTCCATCACCAGCTTGGTATTGGGAAACAGATGCAGCGATGCGGCGATGCTGAGCAACACGAACGGCACGGTACCGGCAAGCGTAAAAGTGAGGGTAAGCGGTAGGCGGTTCATAAGGTTCTGCGCGTTTCACTCTTATATAATAACAAAATGAAGGGGTTAGCACGAACGGCTAACTCGCGTATACTATACGTTCTGATATAAAAAGTAACGCCTATTTTTACACGAAGATTATGTTATTTTTTCAATAAATCGCGGATTTCCGTAAGCAGATTTTCTGACGTCGTTGGTTCTACTGGCTTTGCATCTTCCTGTTTTTTGAATCGGTTAGCCTGTTTCACCAGCATGAATACGGCAAAGGCGACGATGGTAAAATTGAGCACCTGATTTAAGAACAGCCCGACATTGATGGTGGCTGCACCGGCATCCTGCGCCGCTTTCAGCGTGGTGTAAGTGCCCTCGGACAGGTTGATGAAGATATTGGAAAAATCGAGGCCGCCGGTAATTTTACCGATGGGCGGCATGATGACGTCCTTGACCAGCGAATTGACGATGCTGGTAAAAGCCGCACCCATGATGATCCCCACCGCGAGGTCGAGCACGTTGCCGCGGGCAATAAACTGTTTGAATTCGTTAAGCATCTGCGTTCTCCCTGATAATAATGGGGCGGTTGTAGCGCGGATGCGCCAACTTTTCAATTACACTCTTTCAATCACACTTTAGTAAGAGCCCCTTAAGATACTCATTCTGCGGCAACAGGTTATGACGCGGATGGTCGAAGCTGGCGCCGGTTTGTTTCAGTATGTCGGCGCTTCTTCCCGCCCCCACCACGCCGTCCATCACCACCTTGTTAAAGGCCGAGCGCCCGGCATAATGCGAGCATGACGCCACGAACAGCAACCCGCCGGGCTTCACCAGCGCGCTGGCCAGACGCGCCACCTTCTCATAACCGCGAAGCCCCGCCGCAATATCCTTTTTGGTTTTGACAAAGGCAGGCGGGTCGGCCAGCACAATATCGAACGTCTTTTGATCCCTATGCAATTGCGCCATCACCTCGAACGCATCGCCCTGCATAGTCGCGCAGTGTCCTGCCACACCATTACGCTCAGCCGCCTTTTGCGCTAATTCCAGTGCCAGTTTCGAGCTGTCCACCAGCAGCACCGATGCTGCGTCCTTGCGGGCGGCCAGCACCCCGAACCCGCCGGAGTGGGAATAGATATCGACTATTGTTTTATCCCTGGCCAGCGCCGCGATCATCGCCCGGTTATCGCGCTGGTCGTAGAACCAGCCGGTTTTCTGCCCCTGCATGAGATCGGCAAAATAGGTGCAGCCGTTTTCCTGCACTTCCACCAGCGGCGCAATCGTGCCTTTGATGATTTTCACTTCTTTGGGCAGCCCTTCCAGCGTACGCGCCGCCACATCATTACGCAGCATGATGGCCCCCGGCGCAATTACCTCTTCCAGCGCGGCCAGCCATAGCGGTTGCAGCGCCTCCATACCGGCAGTGCCCACCTGTATGACCAGCGTATCGCCAAAACGGTCCATCAGCAGGCCGGGCAGGCCGTCCCCTTCCGAATGCACCAGCCGGTAATAGGGCACGTCTAAGACCGCTTCCCGCACCGCCAGTGCGGCGGCCAAACGAGCTTTAAAAAACGCGACATCAATCGACTCGCGGCCAAGGGTCAGCACACGGCAGGCAATCACGGAACGGGCATTGTAATACCCCACTCCGATAGCCTGTCCTTTATGATTTTCAATCGATACAAGGCTGCCCGAGGGCACCATCAGCAATTGCGAGGAATCGATAATATCGCTGGCATACACCCACGGCGCGCCTTTGCGCACCGCATCGTCACAGCCTTTTTTCAGGCGTAAGGGGCAGACTGGTACCGGCGCCGTCACACTCAGGCCGCTGCTTTGGCGTGGGTCAGGTGGATGAAAATATCTTCGAGATCGGCTTCGCGCGTGGTCATGTCCATGATGGTAATCCCGGCCGCGCGCACGGCATCGAAAATATCCTGCATGCCCTGCTTGCTCGGCTGGTAGCTGATGATGAGGCGTTTTTCGCTGTCGATTTCGCAGGATAGCTGACGTAAGGAAGGCGGTACGTCGCTGAGCGCCTGCGCCGGTGTAATCACCAGCTGCTTGCTGTCAAAGCTGCGCAGCAGCGTCTGCTTCTTTTCGCATGCCACCACCTCGCCGTGATTGATGACAGCGATGGTATCGCACAGCTCTTCCGCTTCTTCGAGGTAATGGGTGGTCAGTAAAACGGTGGTGCCGCCCTGATTTAGCTTTTTGACATAATCCCATAGCTGGGTGCGCAGCTCGACATCCACCCCGGCGGTTGGCTCATCAAGAATCAGCACCGGCGGAGTATGCACCAGCGCCTTGGCCACGAGCAGGCGGCGGCGCATCCCGCCCGATAAACGGCGGGTATGGATATCGGCCTTATCGGACAAGCCCATCGTGTCGATGATTTCCTGCGTCTTGCGTTTGGCGGCGGGCACGCCGTAATAACCGGCGTGGAAATCCAACGCTTCGCGCACGGTAAAAAAGGTATCGAGCACCAGCTCCTGCGGCACCACGCCCAGCGACTGGCGCGCCTTGCGCATGTCTTTTTCAATGTCATGCCCGCAGATACGCACTTCGCCGCTGGTCTTGATGACAAGCCCCGCCATGATATTGATCATGGTCGATTTCCCGGCGCCGTTAGGTCCGAGCAGCCCGAAAAACGCACCGCGCGGAATATCGAGGTCGATGCCTTTGAGCGCCACCTTGTCGGGGCTTTTCTTGCCGCCGCTATAGGTTTTCTTGAGCTGGCGTATTTCAATAGCGGGCGACATTACTCAGCCTCGGAATAGGGATTCTTATTCTTGCGGACTCGGACGCGAATAGGCACGCCCGGCAACCGGAATACTTCGCGCATCGAATTGACGAGATAGCGCAGGTAGGATTCGGGAATATCGCTGGTATTGGAGAACAGGATAAAGCTGGGCGGGCGGGCGCATTTCTGCGTCATGTAGCGTATCTTGATGCGGCGGCCCTTGATCATCGGCGGGGCATGATCCAGCAATGCCTGCTCCAGCCAGCGGTTGAGCTGGGCGGTGGAGAAATCGCTGTTCCATACCTTATAGGCGCGGAAGCATTCCTTGAGGAGTTTTGGGATATTATATCCGGTCTGCCCCGAAATAGGCACCATCGCCATGCCCTTGACCTGCGGCAGTATCATGGCGAGGCGCTGTTCGATGGCCTTCAGATAAGCGGGCTTGTCATCCACCGTATCCCATTTATTGATCGCCAGCACCATGGCTCGGCCTTCCTGCTCGACCAGCGAGGCGATGGTGGCTTCCTGTTTTTCCAGCGGCTGCTCGGCATCGATCACCAGAATCACCACATGCGCATACTGGATGGCGTGTAGGGAATCAGCCACCGCCAGCTTTTCAATCTTGCCGATGACATTGGCCTTGCGGCGCATCCCGGCGGTATCGACGAGGCGTAATTTCTGCCCCTCAAAATCATGTTCGATGGTAATGGAGTCGCGGGTAATGCCCGCTTCCGGCCCGGTGAGCACGCGCTCCTCTCCCAGTATCTTGTTCATCAGCGTCGATTTGCCGACATTGGGGCGACCGACGATGGCAATCTGCATGACGGTGTTGATGTCTTCCACCACCCTCTCTTCCGAATCCTCATCCCGATCGTACGGCGCCAGCGCATCGTATAAATCGGCCAGCCCTTCCCCGTGCTCGGCGGAAATCGCCACCGGTTCGCCAAGGCCTAAGCGGTTGGCTTCGGCAATGGCAGTACGCGCCTTGCCGCCTTCGGCTTTGTTGACGACCAGTATCATCGGCTTGTCTTTCTTGCGCACCAGCTTGGCGAAATGCTGGTCCATAGGCGTAATGCCAACGCGCCCGTCCACTACCATCATGGTGACGTCAGCCTGTGCAATGGCCTCTTCGGTTTGCGCCGTCATACGCGCCTGCAGGCTGCCGGTTTCGGCCTCCTCCAGTCCGGCGGTATCGACGACGCGGAATTCCAGCCCGCCCAGCGATGCATCACCCTCGCGGCGGTCACGGGTCACGCCCGGCGTGTCATCGACCAGCGCATGACGCTTACCGGTCAGGCGGTTAAAGAGTGTCGATTTGCCGACATTGGGACGGCCGACGATGGCAACAGTAAAACTCATATTATTGCAGTGAATGGAGGGTAGCGTCCTGCGTAACGACATACATACGTCCACCGGCCACTACCGGCGCGGTATAGACATCTTCAGGAATGGATTTGGTGCCCGCAATCTTGCCATCGGTCGCATTGAGCAGGAACATCTGCCCGTTGGACGAAATGACGGCGAGCTTACCGCTGACCAGTACCGGGCCCTTCCAGCTGATCGGACGGCGCTTCAACTCTTCATCCTCGAAGCTCGGCAGTTTGGTCGACCAGCGGATACGGCCATCGAACTTCACGAAGCATATCAGCGTATTGTCGGTGGTCAGCAGGAACAAATAATCCCCGGAAATCCAGGGCGTATTGACCGCGCCGACGGGACGCTCCCAGGCGCGCTGGCCGGTGGAAAGCGCATGCGCCGACAAGGTGCCGCCGCTGCTGACGGCGAACACGACGCCGCCATCGACAACCGGATCGCCGCCGATACCGGCAAAGAGCGCGCTGGCCTGCGTGCGCTTGCCTGAGGACAGCGAATCGCTCCAGATTTCGCGGCCATCATTGGCGCCAAGGGCATAGATTTCACCGGACGAGTAGGGGGCGACGAGAATTTCACCCGCCACCAGCGGGGAAACCGTGCCCATCAGGCCAGTGGTTTCGCGGATGCCGCGCTGATTCCATACCACTTCGCCATCGGCGGTATTGAGCGCAAACATCTGATTATCGATAGTGGTCGCATACAGCTTGCCAGCGAAAATACTCGGGGCCGAACGCAGCGGCACGCGCAGATCCTTGCGCCATACCTGCTTGCCGGTGGTCGCGTCCAAGGACACGATGTGGCCGCGCCCCGATGTCGCATAGAGCTTGCCGCTATGATAGGCCAGACCGCCCCCGGCGATTTCCGGTTCGTCTTCGGTGGCTACGCCTGTGGACTGCCAGCGGACATTTGTAATATCCGTCGCATTATGCGCCGATATGTTACCGACAGCATCCATGACAAATACCAGCCCGCCGCCAACGACGGGACGGATGGCCAGCGAGCTTTCAAACTCCTCGCCTTCACCGGCGGTCGCATGGGTATCCTTGTCGAACGACCCGGCCGCGGCAAGGTTGGAATTGGTTTCGTTGAACATGCCGGTATGCTGCGGCCATTCTTCATTGCTACTGACGGCAGGCAGCGTTATCGCCATATCCTTGGTCGATTCGTCCGGCTGCAGGCCGAGATCGACCGGAAGCACGTCCACGCGCTGTCCCTCCAGCTTCGGCTTGTTTTCTTTGGCGCCGCCCATCCATCCGGGCATGTAGCTGCAGCCCGATATGGCGACCGGCATCGTAAGCATGAATGCTAAAAGATATTTCTTATTCATCTTGCTTCACCTTAATGTTTACTTTGTCCGATAATGTCTCAGGGAGTTTTTCCGGGGCGATATGCTGCAGAACCTCATTCAGGCGCTGGCGCATCGAACCGGGAATCGCATCATCCTTATACAGGGCAACGAATGTCGAGACCGCTTCGTTCTTCTTGCCCTTGCGCAGCAATTGCCAGCCTTTGGCTTCGCTATGCGCATAGTAGAAAGGCGAGCCTTTCGACGGCTCTATCGGTTTGCTGTCATCGACAGGAGCCAGCAATTTGGCCAGATCGCCGAATACCGGGTCATTCTGTGCCAGTTCGCGCAGAGTGGTGTTCATGCCGTCGCGGTCACTAAGCGCTTCCTGCGCCTGTGCCTTGCGCAGCATGGCCAGTCCGTAATAAGCGCCGCCATTCTGTTTGGCCAGCGCATCGAATACCGGAATCGCGCCCTTATAATCTTCAATATTGATACGGTCGATGCCCTTGATCAGCTGGGTGGTGCCTTCCATCGCCTGCGTACGGCTGCGATCCTGCATGACGACCACGCCGATAGTGCCGAGCACCACCGCTACGCTTACGCCCACCATCAGCTTGCCAAAACTGTTCCATACCCGGTTCAGGCGCTCGCTGCGAATATCTTCTTCAATTTCCCTGACCAGTTCATTCATGTCTTATTCCCACTCAATCGTTCCGGGCGGTTTGCTGGTAATATCATACACGATGCGGTTGATGCCCCGGACCTCATTGATAATACGATTGGACACCCGGCTCAAGAATTCATGCGTAAAATGATAATAATCGGCGGTCATACCGTCGGTTGAAGTCACGGCGCGGAGCGCACAGACATAATCATAGCTACGGCTGTCGCCCATAACGCCGACGGTGCGCACCGGCAGCAATACAGCAAAAGCCTGCCATATCTGGTCATACAGGCCAGCATTCCGGATTTCTTCAATATAAACGGTATCGGCGCGGCGCAACAGACCGATTTTCTCAGCGGTAATCTCGCCGGGGATGCGGATGGCAAGGCCGGGGCCGGGGAAGGGGTGGCGTCCGACCATATCCACAGGCATGCCGAGCTCGCGGCCCAGAAGCCGGACTTCATCCTTGAATAATTCGCGTAAGGGTTCAACCAGCGCCATATTCATGCGCTCCGGCAACCCGCCGACATTATGGTGTGATTTGATGGTGACGCTCGGCCCGCCGGTAAAGGAAATAGATTCAATGACGTCCGGGTAGAGCGTGCCCTGCGCGAGAAAATCGGCGCCGCCCGCATGCTTGGCTTCCTGCTCGAACACTTCAATGAAGGTTTCGCCGATGATCTTGCGCTTCTGCTCAGGGTCTTTGACGCCCTGCAGGCGATTAAGGAACAACATCCCGGCATTGACATGGATGAGCGGGATATGAAAATGATTCTTGAACAATTTTTCCACCTGCTCCGGTTCGCCTTCGCGCAGCAGCCCGGTATCGACAAAGATGCACACCAGCTGGTCGCCAATGGCCTCATGCAACAGCGCGGCCACCACCGATGAATCCACCCCGCCACTGACGCCGCAAATGACTTTCTTGCTGCCGACCTGCTTGCGCACGCGGGCAATCGCCGCCTGCTTGAACGCGCCCATCGTCCAGTCGCCTTTGCACCCGGCGATCTTGAGCGTGAAATTATGCAGTAATTTTGACCCTTCGGGCGTATGCATCACTTCCGGGTGGAACTGCACGCCATAGAAGCGTTTGGCCTCATCGGCAATGGCGGCAAACGGAGCTGACGGCGTCTGCGCCACCACTTTAAACCCTTGCGGAATGGCAACGACGCGGTCGCCGTGGCTCATCCATACCTGCCGTTCCTCACCGCGTTTCCACACCCCGTCGAACAAAGCGCAATCGGCGCTGACATTGACCATGGCGCGGCCAAATTCGCGGTGCGAGGACGGCTCCACCTTGCCGCCGAGCTGGTCGCACATCAGCTGCTGGCCGTAGCAGATACCAAGTACGGGAATGCCCATGGCGAATACTGCCGGACTGACTTTAGGTGAGAATTCCTCATGCACGGAAGCCGGGCCACCGGAGAGAATAATCCCTTTGGCGCCGAAGGCCTTGATTTCACTGTCGGGAATATTGAACGGGCGGATTTCCGAATAGACGCCGCACTCACGCACACGGCGCGCGATAAGCTGCGTCACCTGGGAACCAAAATCGAGAATAAGTATACGGTCGGTCATTGCTCTACAGGCATCTTCTATAAAATTATAAATCAGCGGCCACTATTCATTCAGGAATATTTCGACGCGGCGGCTGACGGACTTGCCCGTTTCAATTTCGCTTTTGCCACTGCTGATTTTTATGGCTTTTTCTTTGATGCCACCAGCGGCCAACAGTTTCCTGATCACGTGGATACGTTCGGCGGCCATGCCGGGACGGTCCTTGCTGGAATGCAGCAAAACCACATAATCCGAAGTGCCGGCAAGCGACTTGATGATTTCAGTGATGACGTTCATGCCGGGCTCGGACACTTCCGCCTTGTTGGTTTCAAAGAACACGGCGTAGGAGGTGGATTCGGGAACCGGTATTTCTTTTGGCTCCGCGCTTTCCTTGACGACTTTCGCCGGTTTGGGTTCCTTCGGCGCTTTTACTTCTTTGGCTTCTTCCGCAAGCGGAGCATCGATGGATTCATGCGCCAGCTCTACCTTGGTTTCTTTGGTGATTTCTGTTTTAACTTCTGTCACTGACTCTTCGGTTTTGACGACTTGCGCTTTCACTGCTTTCTTAGCCGGTTTCGGCGCGGGTTCCGCCACGGCGCGCTGCGCGCCCGGAGCGTTCAGATCGGCAAGCGACTTCAGCAGATTGTCGCGGCAATAGGCAATTTCTTCTTCCTGCCAGTTTTCTTCCTGCTGTTCTACCCAGCAATCGAAATAGAACTGCGCCGCCGCAGCGCGGCTGGGCGAGGCGCGCATCAGGTCGGGAGTCAGCACTGCCATGAGAGAGGCACGGGCTTTTTCCATCTCCGGCAATACAGAAGCGGGGATGGTCCAGTTGCCCAACTCTTCCGGACCGGCATCTTTACCATAGGCAAGGCTTAAGCCCTTATCGGCGAAATACCACGAATCGTTCCAATCATACTGTCTTTCTTCCTCGGACGCATACTCCATATAGAGCTTGGCCAGTTCGTTCTGGAAGGGCGTGCCAGTCATGGTGGTGTGGCGCAATTCTTCGAGCTTATACATGTTGCAACCAGAGACGAGCAATGCCAGAGAGGACACCAGTGTTACTTTTTTCATCCACGCCATAACTCGACTACCCCTTACGACTTCTTCTGATGGGTTTTCACCATGATGGTCACCTTCTTGGTATCCATGGCTATGCCATCACGGCTTAAGATCACCACTTTGCTGCCACCTTCTTTTTTAATGCGGATATGGCGATCTTTCACGCCCGCCTTGACCAGCGCCTTACGCACGGCGCTTACGCGCGCATCGGTAAGCTGCTTCTGGTGCGCTGCCCTGCCGCTATAAATAATCAACTTGATACGGTAGCTGGGAATACCGGCAACGCTGTCGGCCACTTCCTTGACGGTAGCCTTTCCTGCATCATCCAGCGTCGTGCTCTTGGCGGCGAAGATCACTACTTTATTGCTCTCCGCGCCATATACCTTGGCATCGGCAGCCTCCTGAAGCGTGGTTATATCGTTGCGGAATTCCGAACCGCAGGGCGCTTTTTCCTGATCAATGCCTTTTTCGATTTCATGCAGCCAGCAATCATACAGCAGCTGTACGCGGGCCAGCTTGTGCGGCGAACTATTCTTGATGTCGTCGGTCATCACCTTGGTAAGCTGCATACGCGCCTCCACCAGTTCCTGCTTTTTTGCACCGGACAGCCGTTCGCTCGGCGCATCGGGCTCGACCACTTCGCCTTTCAGCGCTCTCAGGCCTTTATCGGCGTAATGCTCGGCGGAGAAAAGGCGGCCCAGCTCCATTTCCGAATCGGCGTAGGCCTGGTATTCGGATGCCAGTGCGCTCGGAAAATCCTCCGCTTCCGGATTCAGATCGCGCAGACGGTGAACGCTACCGACGCAGCCGGTAAGCAAAAAGAGACTGAACAAAAGTGCAGAACGCCGCATAAACCGAGATGATATGGAGGGTTGGACTGGGTGGTAGTGGTATAACATAGTCATTTTCTTCCCGTTGTACAGTCTGTTGTTTACCCAGGCCGCGGCAATCCGCAAAAGAGTTGCTTTCTGTATGGTTTACTTCTATATAAGCCGCCATAATAACCAAGGTGAGTATTAAGGTTTATGACACAGCAACGTACTTTTTCGATTATCAAACCGGACGCGACCGCGCGCAACCTCACTGGCAAGATTAATGCCAAGTTTGAAGAGCAGGGAATTCGCATTATCGCCCAGAAGCGTCTGCGCATGAGCCGCCTGCAGGCCCGCGAATTTTACGGCGTCCACAAGGATCGTCCGTTCTATGATGAGCTGGTGGAATATATGGTATCGGCCCCGGTAATCGTACAGGTACTCGAAGGCGACAACGCCGTGCTGCGCAACCGCGAAATCATGGGCGCAACCGACCCGGCTAAAGCTGCCGCGGGCACCATCCGCAAGGAATTCGGCGAAAACATCGAACGCAATTCCGTGCACGGTTCCGACAGCCCGGAAAATGCCGCCAACGAAATCCGTTTTTTCTTCAGCGATATTGAAATCGTCGGTTAATTGGGCGTCGGTTAATTGGGCGTCGCTAAACTGGATTGGTAAGCGCGCCTGACGAGGATGCGGTATCTTTTACGGTTACTTTTTCATCCACCACCATAAGGCGGTCTTCCGCCAGCCAGCGCACCGCCTGCTGATAGCAGTGATGTTCCTGTTCGAGCACGCGCGCGGCAAGGTCTTCCGCCGTGTCCTTCGGCCATACCGGCACCACGGACTGAATAATGACCGGGCCGGAATCCATTTCCGGGCGCACGAAATGCACCGTGCAGCCCGAGAATTTCACGCCGGACGCCACCACCTGCTCATGCACATGCACGCCCTTGAAGGCAGGCAGCAGCGAGGGATGGATATTGAGTAATTTATTATACCAGCGCCCGACAAATTCCGGCGACAGCAGGCGCATGAACCCGGCAAGGCAGACCGCATCGACCAGATGATGTTCCAGCAACTGATGCACAGCATCGTCGAATTCCTTGCGCGATACATATTCGCGGTGATCGAGAACATGGGCGGGAATGCCGCTATTGCGCGCGCGGTTCAGCCCATAGGCATTTTCTTTATTGGAAATAACGACGGCAATCTCTGCCGGGTAATCGGGATGGGTGCAGGCATCGATCAGCGCCTGAAGATTACTGCCATTACCGGAAATGAGGACGCCGACGCGAAGTTTACTCACGCACCACCACCGCTTCCTTGCCCCGGCGCACGATCATCCCAATCGCATGGACGGTCTCGCCTTCTTTTTCCAGCAGCTTGGTGATGGCCGCCGCCGAGGATTTCGACACGACCATAATCATACCGATACCGCAATTGAACGTGCGGCGCATATCGTTGGTCGGAATATTGCCGGTGCTTTGCAGCCAGCTAAATACCGGCAGCTTCGGCCATGCTTTCATGGTGAGTTCAACCGCCAGCGTTTTGGGCAGCACGCGCGGAATATTGTCCAGTCCGCCGCCGGTGATATGGGCCAGCGCCTTGACGCCCTTCGGATGGGTGCGGATGGCCTTTAGGCAGCTCTTTACATAAATGCGTGTCGGCGTCAGCAGCACGTCGCCCAAGCTCTTGCCTTTGGCAAAAGGGGCGGGCGAGCGGTAATCGAGATTATGCAGGGCCATAACATGGCGCACCAGCGAGAAGCCGTTGGAGTGGACGCCGCTGGATTCCAGCCCGAGCACGACATCGCCTGCCGCCAGATTCTTTGTAGGCAGCAAGTCCTTGCGCTCAACCGCGCCTACGGAAAATCCGGCCAGGTCATACTCACCAGCCTGATACATGCCGGGCATTTCCGCCGTTTCACCGCCTACCAGCGCGCACCCTGCCTGTTTGCAGCCATCGGCAATACCCTTGACCACCTGCGCGGCGGTGCCCACCGCCAGCTTGCCGGTGGCGAAATAATCGAGGAAAAAGAGCGGCTCGGCGCCCTGCACCACGAGATCGTTAACGCACATGGCGACCAGATCGATACCGATGCTGTCATGCTTATTTACGGCCTGTGCAATCTTGAGCTTGGTGCCCACCCCGTCGGTGGAGGAGACCAGCAGCGGGTCTTTATAGCCGGTTTTTTTCAGGTCGAACAAGGCGCCGAAGCCGCCAAGCCCGTCCATGGAGCCCTTACGGCGCGTCGCTTTGGCCAAAGGTTTAATGCGTTCGACCAGCGCATCGCCCGCGTCAATATCGACGCCAGCCTGCTTATACGAAACGCTTTTGCCTTTTTTCATCTTATAATCCCAGGAAATTATAATTTGCGATTTTCATGCTGAATAGGTATGAGTAATGCCAGAGTTTTAGAAGGGTTCAAGCCCAAATACACATGTTTACCGTGCACAACACAACTTTATCCTCCCTGCGTCAGCTTTGCATGAGCCTCGGCTTAGGCCTGTGCCTTGCATTCAGCACGCCGGTTGCCTATGCCGGAGAATCACTGGTCAACAGCGAAGTCGAGGTGGACGTAACCGGCAAGGATGCCGCCGACGCCCGCGCGCAGGCCATGTCCAAGGCGCATATGGATGCGCTGGCCGACCTGTTATCCAAACTAACCACGCCCGAACAGGTGCAGCGCCTCCTGTCCGAACTGACCCCAAGCAAAGCGGCGGTGCTGGTGCGCGGCACCGAAGTGCTGGACGAGAAAATCTCCAGCAACCGCTACCGCGCCCACCTGATCGTCACCTTTGACGCCGATGAAATAAGCAACCTGATCGGCACCAACGGCGCCGGCACCGGCGCGCAAACAGCACCGGTTACAGTCGGCGCGTTTCTGGTGATTCCGGCCTATGAGGAAGGCGGCGTTGAAATGCTGTGGGAAGAAAGCAACCCGTGGCGAAATGCATGGAAATCTGCCGGGCTGGAGGTGACCTCCGGCGATATCGTCGTGCCTTTTGGCGACGGCAATGACATGGCCATCGTCGATACCAAAACGCTCCCTTCGGCCAATTTCGCCACCCTGCTGCCGATGACCGTGCGTTACGGGGTCAGCGACGTCGTGGTGCTGTCGGCAAAATTCAGCACCTCGCCCGACATGACGCTGGAAGTAGTCAAGCGCCGCATTACCCGCACGCAGAACGAAGTCAATCTCCTGACCTACAAGGCCGACCCGCAGGAAACCAAGGATATGCTGCTGGCCCGCGCCGCGCGCGACATTGCTGAAATTCTCGAACATAAAAAAACCGAAGAAATGGCGACCAGCAAAACGATTGCCGGTGGCGAGCGCAGCCATATCATGATGCTGGCCAGCATTTCTACCCTGTCGTCATGGACGCAACTGCGCAACAAGCTGTCCACCCTGCCGATGATCGACCGCCTCGAAATGCTGGCGATTTCGCCGCAGCAGGTGGATATGGTGGTGCATTTCCGCGGCGCGCCCGATTCACTGGCCAACGCTATTACGGCGCAGAATATCCGTCTGGTTAAAAATCCTGATTACTGGGTGATCTCGCGTGACTAACAAGCGTTTATATTTCTGGCTCGTCACTGCTGTTTTATTTTTCGTATTCCTGTTCCTGATACGCTCTATCCTGCTGCCGTTCGTACTCGGCATCTTCACCGCCTATTTCCTTGATCCCGCCGCTGACCGGCTGCAAAAATGCGGGCTGTCGCGCGGGCTGTCCACCGTCATCATCACGGCGATATTTTTCGTGACCATCGCTGTGCTGTCCATCCTGATTATCCCAGCGATCGCCAGCCAGCTTTCCTCTCTCATCGTTGCCCTGCCGGGCTATGTCACGGAATTCGAGGCGGCGGTAGCGCCGGTGCTGACGCAGTGGCTCGGCGATTTCCCGATGATGGACATGGGTAGCATCAAAGCAGCGATTGCAAATTTCTCCGGCGCCATGTTCAAGATGGCGGGCGATTTCGTTACCGGCCTGTTCCAGTCAGGCATGGCCTTCGTCAACCTGATGTCGCTGATACTGATTACGCCGGTGGTGGCCTTTTATCTGCTGGATGACTGGGATCGCATCACCGCACGTGTCGATGAGCTCCTGCCGCGCACCCATGCCGATACCATCCGCACGCAGCTGGGCATCATCAACCAGACGCTGGCCGGGTTCCTGCGCGGCCAGATGAATGTCTGCCTGATCCTGAGCGCTTATTACGCCGTATTGCTGACCATATTCGGCCTGCATTTCAGCATCGTCATTGGCATTGGCACCGGCATGCTGGTCATTGTGCCGTATGTCGGCTGGGCACTGGGCGCGATTGTCGGCACCGGCGTGGCCGCCTTCCAATTCGATACCCAGGCGCATATCGGCGCAATTGTCGGCGTATTCCTCGCCGGGCAGGTGCTGGAGAGCTACTTCCTGACGCCGAAGCTGGTTGGTGAGAAAGTCGGCCTCCACCCGGTATGGATTATTTTCGGCATGCTGTGCGGTGCGGCCTTGTTCGGTTTTGTCGGCGTGCTGCTGGCGGTGCCGGTCTCGGCAGTCATCGGCGTGCTGATACGCTTTGCCATCCAGCATTACCTGCAAAGCGGCTATTATCGCGGCGAAACCAAGCTACTGCCGAAATAACATACCATACGAGATCGGTGAGCCATGTCCCAGTACGCCCTGAGCCTTACCCTACCGCCGGTATTTTCCGTCGATAATTTTATTGTCTCAAGCTGCAATCATGAGGCATGGGAGTGGATTCACACCTGGCCGACATGGCCCGCCCACGCGCTGATTCTCTACGGGCCGCAAGGCAGTGGCAAAACCCATCTCGGCCATATCTGGGCACAGCATGCCGCCGCGCAGGTCATTGCCGCATCCGCGCTGACCGGCGATGAGCCGGGCGGGGGACATATACTGGTAGAAGATATTGAGCAGGTCACAAACCAGACGCACCTGCTGCATCTGTTCAACTACACGCGTGAAAACGGCAGCTATATGCTGATGACCGCAAACACCGCGCCGCACAGTCTCCCCTTCACCCTGCCCGATCTTACTTCCCGTCTGCTGTCGCTTCCCACCGCCCAGATCGCGCAGGCTGACGACGCCGTACTGGCCGGGGCCATGCGCAAACAATTCAATGACCGCCAGATGAAAATCGACGACGGGGTGATTGATTACATCCTCCCGCGCATGGAACGCTCACTGTCCAGAATCAAGGAACTGGTCGAAAACCTCGACAGCAATGCGCTGGCCGAACGCAAGAATATCACCGTACCCTTTGTGAAGCGGATGCTGGAAAAACTGTATTTACAGTACTTGCTCTAACTTGATAATCACCCGTTCATTGAGCTTGCGGTTCTCGATGATGGCGTTGCCCTGCAGATCGAGATTGGGGACTTTCGGCTTGGTTTCGGCAAAGCCCATGGCGCGCAGGCGCGACGGCTTGATGCCGTGATCGATGAAGAAGCGCACCATACGCGCGGCGCGCGCAGTGGAGAGTTCCCAGTTGGATGGATAGAAGGGGGTGCTGATCGGCACGTCGTTGGTATGGCCTTCCACCGTGATGCGGTAATCCATGAAGTCGATGCTCTTCAGCGTGTCACACAGCTCTTCGAGCACGGGCAGCATCTTCTCGTCGAACTCGGCGCTTTTCTGCTTATAGAATGACAGGCTGGACAGTTCCATGATGAGGTGGTTCTCGCCCTTTTCAATGGCGACATCCTTCAGTATCTGGTGGGTTTCGATGACCGCCTGCAACGAGCGAAACACGCCCTGGAACGGGGTGGCCAGATCGATGGTGCCAAACTTGCCGGCCATGCCGTCAGTGATGGCGGAGAGTTTTTCTTTCTTGGGTTCGGACACCGACACGAAAATGATAAAAAAGCACAGCAACAGCGTAATCATGTCGGCATAGCTCATCAGCCATGAATCGACATTATCTTCCTGTACGTGCTTGCGCGGAGGGATGGTCATACGGCCACGGATACGCTGGCGGAGGGATTCTTCAGCTGCGCATCGAGGTTAAAATGAATGGACGGCTCCAGGAAGCTGTTGAGCTTGTCCTGCATGTAGCGCGGGCTCTGCTTTTCCGCCAGCAGCACGAGGCCTTCGCTCATCATGTAGTTACGGAAGCGCATGATTTCTTCTTTCTGCGTCAGCTTGTCGGCAGCAGGTAGGCAGAACAGGCGGGCCATGATAATGCCGTACAGGGTTGCCAGCAGCGCGACCGCAAGGCCGTTACCGATCTGGCCCATATCGGCCTGGATGTTCTGGAGCATGATCACCATGCCCACCAATGTGCCGACCATCCCGAAGGCAGGCGCGGTGGAGGCCATGTTGCGTAAGACCGTTACCGGCGTCATGCTGCGTTCATAATCGGCTTCAACGGCGGTATTGAGCATAGAGCGAATCACTTCCGGCGGATAGCCGGTCACCACCAGCTCGACGCCATAGCGCAGCAGCGGTTCCTTGATTTTGGTGCCGATTTCGCCTTCTAAGCCGGCAAGGCCTTTGGAATGGACGAGATAGGCCCATTTGATCAGGCGCATGATTTCGGCGTTTAAGCCTTCGCGGGTGGCCTTGGGCTTCTTGATCATGTGCCACATGGCGTTGAAGGCGAGGAATACGTAATTGGCCTGATAGCTCATGAAAGCGTTGGCGATGGTGCCGCCGATCACGATCAGGAAGCCTTCGGCGCTGATAAAGGACAGGTAATTGTCGGTGCCATGCGCAATCGCCCCCAGAATCAGGGTAAAGCCGAAGATCGTACCGGCGATGGTGGCCAGTGAGACAGATTGAACGACGCGCTCCATAAGGCCTTTAGAAAAAACAGGATTTTTTTAGGGTGTTATATGCTCACCTTCTATGAAACCATTTATGGGTTAAAAAACCGCGAAGAAATGGTTGTATTTTAGTAAGTTTCACACGAAACTAGAAAAAAAGGACATCCTTATGGGTCAACCGGTTATCGGCTTTACACTCGATTACGAAGAAGGCGGCGGCTATTCTAAGATGCCGTGGTACGCGCTGCGCGAGAATTATTGCGGGGCAGTGAGCCAGTTTGGGGCAATTCCCCTGCCGCTGCCGCATGAGGTCGACAAGGTCGAGGCGTATCTCGACATGCTGGACGGGCTGGTGGTAACCGGCGGGGCGTTCGACGTATCCCCCGAACTGTACGGAGAAAACAGCAAGCATTCGACCGTGACGACCAAAGACCGCCGCACCAAGTTCGAATTCGCCATAACCACGGGAGCCTTAAACAGAAAAATCCCTATTCTTGGCATTTGCGGCGGGCAGCAACTGCTAAACGTCGTCCTCGGCGGCACCCTGATCCAGCATATCCCCGATACCATCCCGAACGCGCTGGAACATGAGCAGAAAAACCCGCGCACCGAGCCGGGGCACGAAGTCAGCATCAAGCCGGGCACGCTGTTGCATAAGATCGTGGGAAGCGATACCATTGCGGTTAACAGTGCCCACCATCAGGCGGTTGCCAAACCGGCGCCGGGCACCACGGTGGATGCCGTAGCGCCCGATGGAGTGATTGAAGGCATTGAGTATGCAGACCATCCATTTTGTTTAGGTGTGCAGTGGCACCCGGAATATTTTGTAAGCGGCGCAGACCGCAAGATCATGCAGGCATTTGTGGAGGCCTGCGCAGGGAGGGGAAAATGAAACATGTCATCACCGACGCCACCAAACGCCAGTTGGGCACTCTGACCGAACATTTGGCGCGCATCACAGCAGAAAGCACCGCACACCGCAACGCCATCAACCAGACGCTGGCTAACCGTTTTGGCAACGACTATCTCCACGATCCCGCTGCCATCGAATATTGTGACAAGCATTCCAATACGGTTAACAGTATCTGGAATGCAACCCAACTACTGCAAATGGCCCTGCCGCAACTGGATACAGCGGACTCGAACATGGTGACCCAGGCGCTGGATATGATCGGCAGATGGGATACGTCTATCGCCGATAAACCTCAGGGCACGGCAGAAACTACGCCGCAGGCGATGAGTCGCACTCTCCGGCAGTTAAATGTATTTGTCGGTGAGCACCGCGGCGATTTTCCCGCCGAGCAGCAATGGAGAGACCTGCACACCCATCTGGATGGCCTGCAGGCAAACGTCCGCGAACTCTATGACCATGCGGCCACGGCACGGCGCTTAAGCGCTACCATCAACCCGCACGGGGTGGTGCTGGCCACCGGCGCATAAACATCTGATTATACGATTATCTGAAAATCAGATTTTTAGTATTGCCTGATTTTAGTCCTACGCTGGCAACTTTATTTGTGCACGCCCCGTCACCTTCTTCAGTAAATTGAAATCACTGGAAAAATCGGCATTTCCGGACAGAATAGCCGATACCTCGCCCTTGGCCGATTCAAACAGGTTCATGGGCAGTTTCTCGGCAGGTTTCTTTTCAGGCGGAGGCGGCAATACGTCCGGCAGTTTTTCCGGTTTTTTACCGCCTTCTTCCGGCATTTTTTCCGGTATCACCGGCGTCCCCTTGCCGCTGAGCGCTTTTTCCTCGGCGTCTTTCTTCAGTTCGGCCACCAGCAATTTCTCATCGCGCGCCAGCCAGTCCTTCACCAGCGCCATACGCATCTTGTCGTCCCCCATCATGCGCTCTTCATAGGCGGTCGGCTTTTCCTTGGCTTTAAGGCGTGAATCATAAGCGCGCAGCTCAAAGCGGTGCATATCGACCGCCAGCTTGGTCTTAGACACCCCCACCTGTTCACCGGCAGAGACAATGTCCGTATTGAGCGTATGCAGCCGTGCCATGTCGAGATCATGGAAATGGCCGAGCTTGCCCGATTTGATACCATCTTCACGTTTCTGCAAGATGGAGCGCATTTCAAGGTGCTTGTCGTAATAATGCTTTTCGCGCTTGACGTCCTGCGAATATTCCAGTTCGATCAGGGCACCCAGCGCCTTGTTGAGATTCTCCTCTGAAGTCAGATCGATATCCCGCACACCCACTTCGAGGGTAAGCGTCTTACCCTCCTTAGCGGCCTTATTGATTTCTTCGTTCATGTCGGTGATGGCTTCACGCATATCCTTGGTGAGCTTTTCTGCTGCTTCTTTCTTGCATTGCCGGACTTTCGTCTCCAGTACCTTCGCATCCATCTCCGGATGTTCCACACAGCATTTGGCGCGGTAGGTTTCCGCCACGAGCGCGGCATGCGCCTCAATCGCTTTTTCCGTGTCCTTTGTCATCTTATAGTCTATCTTCGGGGCCTTGGGTGCGTCTGCCATGATCATTCTCCCGTTGTTTTTTGTATTAAATGCCGTTAACGGTTACACCCAACCACACTCAATGAATGTGAATTTTTTATGACAACACCCGCCACCAGTCCCGAAAAGGGCGAAAAATACGAAGGTGAGCGCCTTGCCAAGCGCATCGCTCGCGCTGGCTTGTGCTCGCGCCGCGAGGCTGAAACATGGATCGAAGACGGGCGGGTCAAGGTCAATGGCAAGAAAATCACGAGCCCGGCCCTGAATGTCACCGAAAAAGACGCGATCATGGTCGATGGCAAATTGCTGCAGGAAAGCGAAACCACGCGCCTGTGGCTGTACCATAAGCCCTCCGGTCTGCTGACCACCCACAAAGACCCACAAGGGCGCCGCACGGTGTTTGAGGCCCTGCCCAAAGGCATGCCCCGCGTCATTTCCATCGGACGGCTCGACCTTAATTCGGAAGGGCTGTTGCTGCTGACCAATGACGGTACGCTCGCCCGTAAAATGGAGTTACCCTCCACCGGGTGGATACGGCGCTACCGCGTGCGCGTCTATGGCGGCATCACCCAGTCCATGATCGACGGCATGAAAAAAGGCGTAGCGATAGACGGGGTGCAGTATGGCAGCGTCGAAACCGAACTCGACAGCCAGAAAGGCGATAATAGCTGGCTAACGGTGGCGCTGAAGGAAGGCAAAAACCGCGAGATCCGCAAAATATTCGAGCATTTCGGCTGCAAGGTCAGCCGTTTACTGCGCGTTTCCTACGGGCCGTTCCAGCTCGGCGCCCTGCCCAAAGGCCAGATCAAGGAAGTCACCGGGAAAGTTCTGAAATCCTTTATAAAAATATAGTGACAAGCGCCTTACTTTTACTTTATTCCTGAACATTATGCGCATTATCGCAGGCAAACATAAAGGACGACGCATCGAGCTTTCCAAGGAAGCCGCTGATAATGTCCGCCCCACTTCGGATTTCGCCCGCGAGGCCATCTTCAACATCCTTACCCACGGCAAATATGGCTTAAACGGCCACTCCTTTATCGACAAGGATGTGCTCGACATGTTCTGCGGCACCGGCGCATTCGGCTTAGAGGCCCTGTCGCGCGGCGCGGCGAAAGTGCTGTTCATCGATTCCTCGCGCGACGCCATCACCAATACGCGCTACAACACCGCCAAAATGAAAGAGGACGACCACGCCGAGTTTCTAGTCGCCGACGGCACGAAACTGCCCAAGGCGCGCAAGCAATATTCGCTGATTTTCCTCGACCCGCCCTATTTCGGCAAGCTGATCGAACCGGCCTTAAAAAGCCTCTATGCCGGTGGCTGGATTGCCGAAGACGCGCTGATCGTCGTCGAGCATGACGCCAAAGAAGCAATCAATTTCCCCACGGAATTTACCAAGGTCGATGAACGCAAATACGGCCGCGCTATCGTCAACCTTCTAAAGCTCGCTTAGTTCCGTTTAAGGCTTAGGAACATTCCCAGGTGCAGAGCGAGCTCCATGTGCCATCTGCATTCGGGCTGCAGGAAGCCGCGCTGATGTTGGTCGGCGTGCTGCCCGCAGGCTCGAGGCAAATAGCCGCCCGGCTGCAATCCTTGTTTTTGCGGGCGATACAGTCTGCCTCATTGGGGAAAGTAAGTTCCGTGCTGTGTTCTACGGGCGGCGCCGGCACGGCCGCGACGGGATCGGCGGGAAATGTAATGGCATACGCGGCATTCATCGGAAGCGCGATGGACATAATAAGAATAAATACGCTGCTGCGGGACATTATCATGGACTCTCCTGTTTTTAGGATGGGCCTGCAGAATACTACCAATATATTTATAGATCAATACTCAGGTTGATCTCTGTCTGCCCACCTGCCTTGGATTGCAATGGCACATCAAAACTTTTGAGCAGGCACTGCGCGCCCGCCTTGTCCTCGCAATAATAGAGCGTGCCTTGTAAGCGGTAAGTGCCGGGGCCAAGCGCAGGCAATGCAAGCGCGCCCTTCCTCAGCGTATCGCGGTCAAACGACGTCACGGCTTTGGGCTTTCCTTTCATATCAAACAGCGCCAGATAGCTCGGCGCATCCTTGTTGAGATGCCAGCCTTCCTGCAATCTGATGGTAACAGAAACCGGCGCGCCCGCCTCCACCGTGACCGAGCTGGATATTTCCAGATTGGGCAGGTCTTCGCTGAATTCCACCGTATCGCCCGACTGTTTTTCAGTGACCGCAAGCGTACTTAGCTTCCGGCTGTTCACATCGATAACGCGGATGGCGTGGTGATTGGTATCGGCGATATAGAGCTTCTCACCTACCTGTACTATGCCGCCCGGTTCGCTGAACGCTTTGCGCTTGCCGTTGCCGACGAAGTTGCTGAGTTTTTCGGTAGCCGTATCAAAACGGCGGATGGAATGGTTATAGGAATCGGCGATATAGACAGCCTTATCACCCGCATAAAGCCCAAGCGGGTGCTGCATCAGGGCGGTGCCCTTAAGCCCTTCCTTATAGCCGAAATCGAATAGCCCGCTGCCGATCAGGGTGCGTATCTCGCCGTTTTCCAGTACGCGCAACGAACTGGTCTCCGCATCGACAAAATAGAGTTTATCGTCCGCCGCCGACAGCCCGCTCGGCTGCGACAGCGAGTTCTGCGGCAGGCGCCCATCATCAATCGATTCAGCGCCGTTACCGGCAATGACAGTTACGGTTTTAGCAGCAACATCATAGCTCCATAGCTGGTGCAGACCGGCCATCGCAATGACGATATGCTTATCATCAGGATAGAAGGCAAGGTCCCATGGTGACGCCAGCGACGCTTCCAGAGCAGGCTTGCGGATGACATTGCGTTCAAAGCCCTGATGGCCATTCCCAGCCAGCGTGCGCGTGACGCCATTGTCAAAATCGATAACGCGCAGTGCGTGGTTCATGGTATCGGCCACAAACAGATCGTGATTGATGGCATCGTACAGCACGCCCTGCGGCGCATTAAACTGCGCGCTGGTAAAATCGCCGTCCTTCGTACCCTTTGCACCGGAGCCGATGCTCTCGATAATCGTGCCGTCCAAAGCCATCACTACAATACGGTGATGGCCGCTATCGGATACGAACAGCACCGGCTTACCATTAAAATCCGGCGCATAGGTGATTTTACCGGGGAAGGACAGCACGCCTGCAGGCTGCTTATCTTTTTCCAGTGCGATGGGCAGTTTATCTTTATTCACCGCGCCCGCATATTTTTCCTGAATGCGCTTTATGTCGCGCTCGATGGCCTTGCGATTGCCTTCGCCCGAATAGCTGGCCTCCACCATCCCCTTCGGGTTGATGAGTACAAAAGTCGGCCAGGCGTGAATGCCAAACGCATTCCATGTCGAGAAATCGAAATCATTGACCACCGGATGATGGATGCCGTAGCGCAGAATCGCCTGACGGATATTATCGCTGTCGCGTTCGTTTTTGAACTTGGCCGAATGCACGCCGATCACGGTCAGCTCATCGCCGAACGTTTCTTCCAGATAGTGCAGATCGGGTATCACCTGCATGCAGTTGATACAACAATACGTCCAGAAATCGAGCAGGATAATACGCCCCTTAAGGTCATCGGCCTTCAGCGCGCGCGCGGTGTTAAGCCAGCCTTTTTGCTGCGTAATCGAATGGTGCAGGCCAGTCACCGCCATAGCGTCTTCGGCACGGCTCTGGCTAGGCGCCCCCCATGTCGCCATGAGCATGATCAGTGCCACTATCAGCTGCTTACCCATGAGCATCCTTATGTTTGTTCCGACCCAGTATTCGCACGGGCGAAAGAAAAAGTTACACCGCGTCAGGCTGTTGCGCCGGGTGCGCGGCCTGAAAGGCGGGCAGTTCGTTGCAGGCGGCGTCGATACGCACGAGCGTCGGGTAATTGGTCAGGTCGCAGCCAAAACGCTGCGCATGAAACAGCTGCGGCACCAGCACGCAATCGGCCATGCCCGGCTGCGCGCCGTGGCAGAACTTGCCGGTATGGGGGCTGGTGACCAGTATTTTTTCCAGCGCCTGCAACCCGTCATGCGTCCAGTGCTGGATCCATACGCGCTCATCCATTTTCAGTTCGTTCTTCACGTATTTGCGAATCTTGAGGTTATTGATCGGGCCGATATCCGACGCCATCGCATGCGCAATCGCACGCACGCGCGCACGTTCTACCGACGGCTGCGGCATAAGGGCAGGGGCAGGAAATTTCTCTTCCAGATATTCGATGATAGCGAGCGACTGCGTCAGCACATTGCCTGCGTCGTCAATCAGGCACGGCACCAAGCGCTGCGGATTGAGCCGGGCGTATTCCTCGTTCAGCTGCTCACCCTTGGTCAGGTTGACGAAGGCCATATCCACGGTGATGCCTTTGAGCGCAAGGGCAATACGCACGCGGTACGCGCCGGAGGACTGGCAATAGGTATAAAGTTTCATCACGCTACCTTGCTGCTGGCCTTGTAACTATAGGGTATGACTTTCTGGTCGATGGCGCCGAAGATGGAGACGCCGTTGCTGTCGAGCATTTCGATGCGCACCTTGTCGCCGAACTTCATGAACGGCGTAGTGGAATCACCCGTTTCCAGTTTCTCGATGGTGCGTTTTTCCACGATGCAGGACGAGCCGACGCTCTTATCTTTGTTCGACACCGTGCCCGAACCGATGATGGTGCCGGCGGTCAGGAAACGCGACCTCGCCGCATGCGCAATCAGCTTGGGGAAATTGAACACCATATCGACGCCGCAATTGGGCTTGCCGAACAGCGCGCCGTTATAATACGTCATCAGTGGCAGATGGATTTTGCCGTCCTTCCACGCATTACCCAGCGCGTCAGGCGTTACCGCCACCGGGGAAAATGCACTGGCCGGTTTAGCCTGCATGAAGCCGAAGCCCTTGGCGATTTCGTTCATGGCGAGATAGCGCAAGCTGACGTCATTGACCAGCATGATAAGGCGGATATGTTTCGCCGCATCTTCCGGCGTGACGCCCATCGGCACATCATCAGTGATGACGGCGACTTCCGCTTCAAAATCAATGCCCCATTTTTCATCTTCCAGCGGGATATCGTCACACGGCCCCAGCAACCCGTCCGAGCCGCCCTGATACATCAGGGGATCGGTCCAGAAACTTTCGGGCATATCGACGCCGCGACTTTTGCGGACGAGTTCGACATGGTTGACATAGGCCGAACCGTCGAGCCACTGATAGGCGCGCGGCAGAGGTGCGGCGCATTTGGCGGGGTTGAAATCGAACACGCCCTTGAGCTGTTCGCCGCTGTTCAGCTCCTCAAAAATCACGCGCAGATGCGCCCCGACCGAATCCCATTTTTCCAGCGCCTGCTGCAGGGTCGGTGCAATGCCGGGCACAGAAACGGCGCGTTTCATATCCTGACTGACAACTACCAGCGTGCCGTCGCGGCCGCTATGTTTGAGGGATGCGAGTTTCATTTTGTTTTCCCACTATTTAACCCATTGAATTTGTATAATTTTCCCGTTCTCATTATATGTTGCATGAGCTTGCTTACAATAAAAAATTACTGGCATGTCATTTAAAGTCTTTTCCATTAATCTGCCAGCCGCCTCACACTTTTTTTCAGTTTCATGATATAAAATTTTTGGATTAAAATTAGGCACGCGTTCATTTACCCCTATTAAGGACACTAAAACCCATATTATGGGGGTAGTGGGCATGTTATTTTACTTTCCAGCTATTCACATATTCTTTCCATTCGACGCTCTGCGCTTCCGTCGAAATTTCCACCGCATCGCGCGTATCGATCATCACCGCCACTTCGTCGGTTTCTTTTTTGACCGGGGTGAACGCACCCTTAAGCGCGCCGGGATGCGGGCCATGCGCAAAGCCGGACGGATGCAGCGTCACCATGCCGGGATGGATATTGTCGCGGCTGAAGAACTCGCCCTTGTGATAGAAAATGATTTCATCGAAATCATTATTGGAATGATAAAACGGCACCTTGAGCGCGCCGGGATCGCTTTCAAACGGGCGTGGCACGAATGTACAGACGACAAAGCGCCCGGCAAGAAACGTGGTGTGCACCGATGGCGGCAGATGGTAGCGATGGCTCATGATGGGGCGAATATCGCGCCAGTTGATGCGTACCGGTAGATTGGTGCCGTGCCAACCGATGGCATCGAGCGGGCTGTGCGGGAAGGTAACGGTGGAAAAACGGTTATGGCGTTTGACCAGCACCTTCCACGGCGTATCGTTCTGCTGCGCCTTGAACTTGTCGTTGATGGCGGGCACATCAAGCATGGCCGGATCGAAAATCGCCTGCTCACCCAGCATGCCTTTATCGGGCAGGCGGTAGCCTTCATTAGTCGCTTCGATCAGCAGGAATGCCGCCGCACCGTCACACTCAACGCGCCAGCAGCTACCGCGCGGCAGAATGATATAATCGCCTTCACGAAACGCCAGATGGCCGAAATCGCAATAGAGATCGCCGCTTCCGGCATGCACGAACAGCAATTCGTCGCCGTCGCCGTTGGTGACCAGATGATCCATCGCGCCTTGCGTACGCCAGAAACGAAAGCGCATGGTGGCGTTATGCATGATCGGCTGCGCCTGCCAGGGCGAGTTGATGGGCTTATCCATCTTCACCAGATCGAAAGCGCGCGGGCGGTGCTCGCCTTCCCATGACGTCCAGCTTGTCGGGGGGTGGGCGTGGTAAAGATGGCTGACGGGTCCGAAAAATCCATCGCGGCCAAACTCCCGTTCATACGTCCCTTCAGGCAGGTCGCAATGGGCCTGACGGGAGGCTTTGCCTTCAACGCGCGGGAACTGAATCCAATTTTTCATAACAAATACAGATGACTATGTAATAATTGTACAAATAAAAACATTATTTCAAATGACGAAAAAGCATGCTATAGCAAGGGGCGTAAAAATCAATGCTGATCGTTTTTGACTAGCATCAATACATGGTTTTTGTATGTATTGTTAGGACAGTTGCCAGGCAGGCATAGTAATCACAAAAGGAGTTAACCATGCGTTCTTTAGGTTTATTGGCTGTAGTTCTGGTTATGGGTACTGCCACTGGTGCTTATGCACAGGTCATCAATCCACTGACTCAGCCCGCACCGGCCGTCGGTGCGCCGAAAGAATGGCCCGCCAATCAGGCGGTAGTGGCCAAGCCTGCAGCAGAACAAGCTCCTCAACCGGTCGCACCGACATTGCAGACGGCACCGGCATTGCAGCCTGCCACCGCGCAGTCGCCCTATCCCACCTCCGCCATTGATTCCGTCGGCGGCGGCGCCATCCCGGCATTACCATTGGAAATCATGACCAGCGGCGGCGTGGTGTATGTCAGCGGCGGTATCGGTGATGAAGAAGTAGACATGCTGAAAGCCAGAGAATCCGAGTTCAACGTCCGCGTGCTGATTTCTGCGGGCAAAGGCGAATATGTCAGCGGTATCGGCCTGCGCTTCCTCGACAGCAAGGAAACCCCGCTGGTGCAGATCAACGACGCTGGCCCCTATGTCTATGCCAAGATGCAGCCCGGCAGCTATATCCTCGAAACCGCAGCCTCTAACGGTGAACATAAAAAGAGCAACTTTACCGTCACCGGTAAGGGCACGACCAGGCTGAACGTCCTTATCAGCGAATAATCTGCACGGGTTCGGCCACGGTGATGAGCTGATGCTTCCTGCCAAACGCCACCAGCGATTTCGTCTGTAACGGAAAGTCCAGATTCACATGCCCCGAAGCGGACATGTAGACAGCTTCCTTGGGGTTTGGCGCAGCATCGAAAAGCGCTTTGCCGAAACGTAACGGCACGATCTCATCCTTCTCGCCATGAAATAACAAGAGCGGAACGCGGTTGCGTGCAATCTTGCTTATGGAATCGAAGCGGTCGGTCAGCAATATTGTCACCGGCAACCACGGATAATAATACCGGGCCAGATCCACCATCGAAGAATAAGGCGATTGCAGCACCAGCGCGCCGCTTGCATATTCGGTCGCCATCTGCACGGCCACGCCGGTACCGATGGATTCACCGTAAAAAATCATCTCTTCCGGTTTCACGGAAAGCGTATCTTTTGCGTAGGCAATCGCCGCGCGCGCATCGTTGTAAAAACCCTCTTCCGACGGGCTGCCTTCGCTCATGCCATAGCCGCGATAGCTGAGCGCCAGCAGGCCGAATCCGGCCTCTTTGAGGTCGTGGTAATAATGCACGCGGTTGCTGAGATTACCGCCATTACCATGAAAATAGAGCAGCGTCGGGAAACCTTCACTCGCTTTATGATACCATGCCTGCACATTCAGCCCGTCGCTGGTAGGAATGCGCACATCAGCGAATTCCGTCAGGCCGTATTTTTCCGGTACGTGAATATTTTTCGACGGCAGATAGAGCATCTGGCGCTGCGCGCCCCACATGGAGAGGCAGATCAGCACATAGGCGACGGCAATGCGTTTGAAAATGGAGCGCGCGCTCAGATCAAAGGCAAATTTCATTACGCTACGGGACGCTCAAGCACCAGCATCAGTTCGCGCCACTCGCCCTTGCTCATGCCGCTTTGCTCCTGCGTGATATTTTCACCGGCGAGCATGCGTTTGACGATGGCCACGCCCTTGGATGAAAACGACGCGCCGCCGACGCGGTAATCCATGAATGCGCCGTAGGTAATCGGCACCCATGCTTTCAGCATGTCGAGCATGGCTTCGGCATAGACGCGGATTTCATATTGTGCGTGGGAATCGGCACGCAGGGAAAGGAAATGCATCAGATTATGCAGATCGACCTTCCAGTACCACTGCGTATAAAAATTGAGCGTCAGGTTCATGCGCGCCAGCTCGCGCGCGAGGCCTGGCTTGCCTTCCTGCAGCACGTTGCCAACCACGTCTTCATTGAGCATTTCTTCGTAATGCGCATAGGCCTGCGTCGCGTCTTCCTTGAGCAGATTCAGCACGCGCGCCGCTGCCTTACCTTCCAGCACGTCGCCGCGCCCCTGCCGGTTGGACTGAGACTGCGACGCCAGTTGTTCCGGAGCCGGAATATAGAATTCCTTATCCATGATCGAGTAACGACCGGAATATTCATTGACGTTGGCGGTGCGGTGACGGATCCACTGGCGCGCGATAAAAATCGGCAGCTTGATATGGAATTTGATTTCGCACATTTCAAACGGCGTCGTATGGCGGTGGCGCATCAGGTAATTGATGAGGCCGGCATCTTCATTGACCTTGCGGGTGCCCTTGCCGTAGGAAACGCGAGCCGCCTGCACGATAGCCGAATCGGTGCCCATATAATCGATGACACGGATGAAGCCGTGATCAAGTATCGGGAAGGCCTTGTATAATATATCTTCCAGCCCGGGAGCGACTTCGCGCCGGGTGGGCAGGGTTTCTTCGCGCTGGGCGGAGATTTCCGCCGCCTGGGTCGTCGATAATGCCATAGTGTTCCTCGCAATGGTTACCCCTACACTAGGAGACGCAGAAGCGCATTTCAAGCATTTAGGTGCCCCCGAATACCCCCGATTCTGCTCAAATTCGCGCAAAAAACACCAAATTTCACGCTCCCCCTTCACATTTGGCGGCAGATACCCTATATTGGAGGTGTCACGCAAGTGACTACGGCAATAAACGTGGTTTGGAATAGACGGATTGGACCCGGGGGCAGTACCCGGCGCCTCCACCTAAGTTCGCTAGTTAACGAGCGAAGCGAGTATTACGAGAACTTAGCCCGGCGTAGCTTTTTAGCGTAGACGGGCAGGTTGCTACAGTCCGCCGACGCCCTTCGGGCTATGGCGTGACGCTCAAAATTCTCAATTTCGCGTTGCTCAATAGCGAATTTTGGCGGGGGCGAATAGCTTCGACAAACGTAATAAAGACTCTGCTTTTGCCCGCGATGATACTGGCGTACCCAGGTCAAAACTTTAAATGCTAACGACAACGTTGCATTTGTTGCTGCTAACGACAACACCGTCGTAGCTGCTCGCGTTGCTGCCTAACGGCGCTCGCGTGCACTAGCACGTAACACGGTCATTGGAACGGGTACCGGGTAACAGAAACCCGTTCCGCTTATAACAGACGGCCCGCCCGACGAAACAGTCTAACCGCTGTAAACTCTTGCAAATCGCACGTTATTCAAGCAAAATACGAGGATAAGGATGTATTCATGAACGATGATTTGCTGCATTACCCCACACTGATCGATCAGGCCATGCGTGGCGTGGTGCGTGACGTGCTCAAGCGCGTGCAGAGTACGGGCCTGCCGGGTGAGCATCATTTCTATATTTCCTATTCGACCATGCATCCGGGCGTCAAAATGTCCGACCAGCTGAAAAGCCGGTACCCGAAGGAAATCACCATCGTGATGCAGCACCAGTTCTGGGATTTCAAAGTGGAAGAGCAGCAGTTCAATGTAACGCTCAGCTTCGGCGGCGTTCCCGAAAAACTGACCGTACCCTATGCGGCGCTGACCGCGTTTGCCGATCCCAGCATCAAATTCGGTCTGCAATTCCAGCAGGCGGAATTGTCGGAAGTCGGCTCCATCAACAATGATGTGCCGCAGGATCCGGTATCGCTTGCCCCGATTGTGGATGAAGGCTCTGCCGAAATCATCTCACTGGATTCCTTCCGCAAAAAATGACACATTTTCTTAGTGAGCTTGCGAGCTTAGAAAATTGTCATCCCGGCGAAGGCCGGGATCCACAGCAATAACCCATGATGCCCAATCCCTACATGCAACAGGCCCTCGAATGCGCCCGCCGGGCCCTTCCGCATGAAGTGCCGATTGGCGCCGTTATCGTCAGCAGCAGCGGGGAAGTACTGGCCGCTACGCACAATCTGGTGGAAAGCGCATCCGATCCCACCGCCCATGCCGAGTTGCTCGCCATCCGTGAGGCGTGCGCGAAAAGCGGCAGCCCGCGCCTTAGTGATTGCGATTTGTATGTCACGCTGGAACCGTGCGCCATGTGTGCGCAGGCCATCAGCTTTGCCCGCATCCGCCGCGTCTATTTCGGCGCGTATGACCCCAAGGGCGGCGGCGTGGAAAACGGCGCGCGCATCTTCCACCAACCGACATGCCATCACGCGCCGGAAATCATCGGCGGCATCGCTGAAAGTGAATGTGCAGAATTACTGATCGATTTCTTTAAAGCGAGGCGCTAGACGCCGACAGTTTTCTCACCGGTGGCAATGGCGATGCGCTCGGCCTCAATGGTCTGACGATACGTGCTTTCACTCTGACTTTGCTGCGGTGACTGCGTAATGGTGACATTCACCTGCTTGCCTTCGGATTTTTCGGATACGGCAGCAGTTTGATCTGCGGCCTTTTTATCGCCAAAAATCCCGCTGACTATCGGCTCTATCAGATTCGACAATATACTCGTACCGCCAAGCAGGCTGCCAATCCATAACGGGTTTATCGTCTGGGCAAGCGTGGCGATTTCCCCTCCGCCGAGCAGTGGCGCAATCGCATTGGCTCCCAGCGCGAATAACGCACCGGCAGCAAACCATATCAGCGCCCCTTTGACGATTTTCTTAAATAGATCCTTCATATGCCTCAATATACAGGGTTAGGGACTGGCTGTCCATTTATTACCTGATCTTAACGGAGCGGGCGGTGCTGGCATAGCAATTGCTTGTATTTACTATCAATTTAACAAGGAGGTTCCATGCAGCTTACCGGCCTCGGCTATCAGACAATTGCCAATCTTCCCAAAAATTCCCCGCAGAACGAGCGCATCGATACCGACAAGGCGCTCAGTCTCTACTGACGATTCTTTTATTGAATATTTCCGCCAATACACTACATATCCGGTTAATCTTAATGTTTCTCAACTAACCGGGGCAGTATGGCCACTTATCAGTATATCTATGTAATGAAGGGCGTGTCGAAGGCCTTTGCCGGCGGTAAAAAAGTACTCGAAAACGTATTCCTGTCCTTTTATCCCGGCGCCAAGATCGGTGTTCTGGGCCCCAACGGCTCGGGTAAATCGACGCTGCTTCGCATCATGGCTGGCATTGATAAAGACTTCAACGGCGAAGCCTGGGCGATGGATGGCACCAAGATCGGCTATCTCGAACAGGAACCGAAGCTGGATGAAAAAAAGACCGTGATGGAAAACATCATGGAAGCGCTCGGCGAAAAGAAAGCGCTGCTTGATCGCTTCAACGACGTATCCAACAAGCTCGGTGAAGTCACCGACGATAACGAAATGAACAAGCTGCTCGAAGAGCAGGGCAACCTGCAGGAACAGATCGAAGCCTGCAATGGCTGGGAAATCGAGCGCGAAATCGAAATCGCGATGGACGCGCTGCGCTGCCCGCCCAAAGACGCCAATGTCAAAACCCTCTCCGGCGGTGAAAAGCGCCGCGTCGCATTGTGCAAGCTGCTGCTCGAAAAACCCGACATGCTGCTGCTCGATGAACCGACCAACCATTTAGACGCCGAATCGGTGGCATGGCTTGAACATTTCCTCAAAGAATATGCCGGTACCGTGGTGATGGTCACGCATGATCGCTACTTCCTTGATAACGTCACGGGCTGGATTTTAGAACTCGACCGCGGCAAGGGCATTCCGTACGAAGGCAATTACTCGGCCTATCTCGACTCCAAGCGCAAGCGCTTAGAGCAGGAAAAGAGCGAAGAAAATTCCCGCCAGAAACAGCTCGCAAGCGAATTGGAATGGATACGTCAGGGCGCGAAAGCGCGTCAGGCCAAGAGCAAGGCGCGTATCGCCGCGTACGAAACCATGGTGGCGCAGGAAAGCAAGGCGCAGGTGGGCATCGCGCAGATCGTTATCCCGCCGGGACCGCGTCTGGGCACGCTCGTCATTGAATCCGAAAATCTGAGCAAGGGTTTCGGCGACCGCCTGCTCATCGACAATTTTTCCTTCTCGCTTCCCCCGGGCGGCATTGTCGGTATCATCGGCCCGAACGGCGCAGGGAAGACGACACTGTTTCGCATGATCACCGGCCAGGAAAAACCCGACTCCGGCAGCTTCAAAGTCGGCGATTCGGTAAAGCTCGGCTATATCGACCAGAGCCGCGACACACTGAACGACAAGCATACCGTGTGGGAAGAAATCTCCGGTGGTAATGAAGAAATTTCGCTCGGCAAGAAGCTGGTGAAATCGCGCGCCTATTGCTCGTCCTTCAATTTCAAAGGCTCCGACCAGCAGAAAAAAGTGGGCATGCTCTCAGGCGGTGAACGCAATCGCGTGCATCTCGCCAAGATGTTGAAGACCGAAGCCAACGTGCTGCTGCTCGATGAACCGACCAACGATCTCGACATCGAAACACTGCGCGCGCTTGAAGAAGCGCTCACCGAATTCGCCGGTTGCGCCGTCATCATCTCGCATGATCGCTGGTTCTTAGATCGCATTGCCACCCACATCCTCGCTTTTGAAGGCGACAGCCATGTCGAATGGTTCGAAGGCAATTACGAAGCCTACGAAGCCGACCTCAAGAAACGCTTAGGCGTCGATGTGCTGACCCCGACCAAGGTGAAATACCGGCCGCTGCGCAGGGCGTCGTAGCGCTACGAGTGATGCCTTGAGGCCATAGTGACAGCCTGACGTTTTTCAAGCTGATTTCTCTGGTACACTTCGCCGAGGCTGGCGAGGTCCTTGATGCCTTCTTGGTTGGCATATTCGTTTGCAAAACGCACATCGGCTTTGGCGTCTGATTTTACATACCCGGCGTAAAATCCCGGAATTTCCTGATAGCGTTTTGCATATTCCATCGCTTCCCGCCCGGCAAGATAAAGCTCTTCCACGTAGGCGTCAGTAAGCGTAGGCGTTACGCCTTTGCTGCGTCTTTTAGCAGACTCGTCATGTATGCCTTTGGTAAAGGTCGCAGAGCTGCTCTTGGCAAACAATCCCTGCATCGTTTCATCACCAATCGCAGCATCTGAAACGAGACGAAGCACTCTATCAGCTGCATCCTCACCAGCGGAGTGCGGCGCAACCGCCTGCGGATCACGACGCAAGTCATTAGGCCGGTCGGTCAGTCTAATATCGTAATTCCGGTCATCAAGATGCTTGGTTAAAATAACGCGCGCGGCACGTTCAGCGCGGTTTGCAAAAATCATGACCTTCTGGACGTCATCAAGCGAGTATTTCGTTGCCATAATCCCTCACGTAAATGCTAAGTACTGCTCCAGCATAGCATAAAATGATTAATTTTTTAACCAATTGTCATGGCTGGTTTATTAATAATAACTTTTAATGGCTAGATAGCGTAGTCACGAGTTATTAACCATTGTGGTTTATAGGTATCCTGCCAACAATATTGGGAGGATTTTATGAAGCTAGTTGCACATCGTCGCCACGATATATCAGATAAAACATGGT
>Ga0163144_10000889_pt1 | contig 70878 bp, 50 predicted proteins | sample OliLak19BULKMAT1_FD_123175 | JGI IMG/M metagenome (GOLD analysis project Ga0163144, IMG submission 123175) | Freshwater microbial mat bacterial communities from Lake Vanda, McMurdo Dry Valleys, Antarctica - Oligotrophic Lake LV.19.BULKMAT1 | ecosystem: Environmental > Aquatic > Freshwater >... | reverse complement strand
GGTGCAGGGCGCGCGCTCCGCGCGCGCCGCGCGCGCGGAGCGCGCGCGCCTGCACCCCGCGCGAATCGGCGCCGCGTACCTGGTACCGTACGCCGATTCGACAACCCCAGTTTCTGCACAACTGCGTACTCCACAACCCCTCGGGCTACAATCCACGGTCCTTCCCGACCATGGCAATCTCCACAATTCCCGAGGTCCTCGAGGACCTGCGCGCAGGGCGCATGATCCTGCTCGTCGACGACCCCGACCGAGAGAACGAGGGCGACCTCGCGATGCTCGCCGAGCACGTCACGCCGCAGGCCATCAACTTCATGGCCAAGGAAGGGCGCGGGCTCATCTGTTTGCCGATGGCCGCCGAGGAGTGTGATCGACTCGCGCTCACGATGCAGGCGCGGGACAACACGAGCACATTCGGGACGGCCTTCACCGTCTCGATCGAGGCCGCGACGGGGGTGACGACCGGCATCAGCGCCGCCGACCGCGCGCGCACGATCCGCGTGGCGGTCGATCCGAACAGCGGGCCTCGGGACCTCGCGCGGCCCGGCCACGTCTTCCCGCTGCGCGCGGCCGAGGGCGGCGTGCTGCGGCGCAATGGCCAGACCGAGGGCATCGTCGACCTCGCGCGCCTCTCCGGCGCGCGGCCCGCAGGTGTGATCTGCGAGGTCATGAACGACGACGGGACGATGGCGCGTATGCCGGACCTCGAGGTCTTCGCCGAGCGACACGGGCTCAAGATCGCGACGATCGCCGACCTCGTCGCCTACCGGCGGCGCACCGAGCGCTTGATCGAGCCGCTGACGACCGACCTGCCGCTCGCGACGGACAACGGTCCGTTCCTCATGCATATGTTCCGTTCGAAGGTCGACGGCAAGGAACATGTGGCCCTCACGCTGAACATGCCGGCCCCCGGCGCCGACGGCGAACGGCCGGCCTTCGACGGCCCCGTCAGCGTGCGGGTGCACTCCGAGTGCCTCACGGGCGACGTCTTCCGGAGCCAGCGCTGCGACTGCGGCGGTCAACTGCAGAAGGCGCTGCAGATGATCCAGGCCGAGGGGCGCGGCGTGCTCGTCTACCTGCGCCAGGAAGGGCGCGGGATCGGCCTCGAGAAGAAGCTCCTGGCGTACCACTTGCAGGACAAGGGCCTCGACACGGTCGAGGCGAACGAAGCCCTCGGCCTGCCCGTCGATCTGCGGGAATACGGCATCGGCGCTCAGATCCTGCACTTCCTCGGCGTGCGGCAGATGCGGCTCTTGACGAACAACCCGAAGAAGATCGGCGGGCTCGCGGGGTATGGCCTGGAGCTCGTCGACCAGGTGCCGCTCGAGGTGCCGGTCAATGCGAACAACGCCCGTTACCTCGCGACCAAGCGCGAGAAGCTCGGTCACAACCTGTCGGGCGACGGTGGCCCGAAGTACTGACCCAGGGTCGTTTCTTCGTATTTGCCGCTCGCTCGCGCGGAGCGCGAGCGAGCGGCAAATACGAAGAAACGACCCTGGGTCAGTACTTCGGGGTCAGTACTTCGGGCCACCGTCGCCCGTAGCGCCTCCCGGATCGGGACCCTGGGGCACCTGGGCCTCGATCGACGGCTGCTCTGGCCCATTCCGAGCCGATAGGCACTCTTGGGGCCAACGGCCCTAGGATCAGGCCCGCGGACGGGAAGAACGGCGCCGGCCGGACGTCTCACCCTTTGTGTCAGCCCTGGCCAAGATGCAGCAAGCCCCTATGGAGGACCAAGGACTCGTCGCCGCGACCCTCGCCGGTGACTCCAAGGCCTTCGCGGCGCTCGTCGGGCGCTACGAAGGGCGTCTGTTCGGCCTCGTCCGGCACTACACGAGCAATCCGTCGGATGTCGAGGACATCGTCCAGGAGACGTTCCTCAAGGCCTTCGCGCGGCTCGACTCGTTCCAGCAGAACTCGGCCTTCTACACCTGGCTCTACCGGATCGCCGTCAACACGATCCTGGACCAGAAGAAGCGCAAGAGCCGCAGCCCGATCCAGCCGATGGCCGAGCCGGAAGAGATCCTCTCGCCCTCGTCCGAGGCGGTCGAGCGCATGACCGTGCGGCCGGATGCGCGGCTGCAGCGCGACGAGATCGCGGAGATCACGCACCGCGTGCTCGGCGAGCTGCCCGACATCTTCCGCACCGCGCTCGTCCTGCGCGAGTTCGAAGGCCTCGCGTACCAAGAGATCGCCGACGTGCTCGAGATCTCGATCGGCACCGTCGAATCGCGCCTCTTCCGGGCACGCGCGCGCTTCAAGCAGAAGCTCCTTCAATTGCACCCGGAATTTGCCCTCGAAGGGGGGTCTTGACCATGGATTGTGATCGTTCGCGAGCGCTCGTTTCCGTCTACGTGGACGGGGAATTGGGTGAGGAGCTGGCCGCGTCGCTGCGCCAGCACCTGATGGGGTGCGCTGCGTGCCGCGCGCAGGTCGCGGAGGCGAAGGCCGTGTCGGCCTGGTTCGTCCCCGGCGCAGAGCTCGCGGTTCCGCGCGGGTTCGCCCAGCGTGTGACCCAGCGGGCATTCGCGGGGGCGCTCGCCGGGAGCAACCCCGTCCGGAGCAGCGTCGCGGCCCGGGACGGGGCCCGCAACGAGGTCCAGGAGGCGGCCCTTGGGGCGACTCGAAGCGCCGAGCTCCCCTGGGCCCAGGCCGCCCGCGACGCACGCCGGCCACCGGCAGCCGGGCACGCAGAGCGGGGCGAACACGCAGCACGGGACGGGCGACCCGAGCACTCCGACGGCATCGCGCGTTTTGCGATGTCCTTCGTCGCGCTCGCGGCTGCGGTCCTGGTGGGGTTGACCTTGTTGCTCGCCCGCGATGGCGGCGCCGAGGTCGGGCCTTTGCGCGCGGTCCCGTCGCTCGAAGGTGTCCTCCAGCGCCTCGAAGAGCTCAACCGCAGTGAGGGAGTCGCCCCTGTCTCCGACTCCTCGGCGCAGCCCGAAGCGGGCGCGGCCGATCCGTCCATCGAGAATCCGGAGCCGCGCTCCCCGCGATGAACGACGCGCGGCTCTGGATCGTCCTGGTCGCGATCGTCTCGTTCCTCGCCGGCAGCGCTGCGGGCATCCTGACGGCGAGGGTCCGAGCGACCCCGCCTGCCGCGGGGTGGCCAGCCTACGCCGAGTGGATCGGGAGTGAGTTCGAGCTCGACCCCGAGCGTCGACAAGCGCTGCGTGTCCTCCTCGACCAGTACGCGACCGAGCTCGAGAGTCGACGGCGAGCCCACGCGGCGCGCATCCACGCAGAGCTGGAACCCGAGCTCCATGAGCTCGCGGTGCGGTACGAGGCTTATATTCGCGACCACGTTCTGCCGCCGAGTCAGCGCGCGCGTTTCGACGCGCTCTCGCTGCCGCACGAGACCCTCGCTACCGCACACTAGACCGAATTCGTCACCGTTCGCTCCGCGCGGCCGAGTCCGACCACCTGATCCGTACCCCTCTCCGGGGTCGACCCACGCACCCAACTCCATGGCCCGTTCCTGCGCCTTCCGCATCGGACCTCGTCGCTTCGAGCTCATCGTGCTCGACGGATCGGTCAAGAAGCACAAGATCGCCGCGTACTACGCTGGCGAGTTCGACCTCGACCCCGAGGCGGATCCCATCCAGGCGAAAGCGGCCGCGCTGCGCGACGCCGCCCGCAAACACCGGATCCCCAAAGAGAATGTCTCCGTGGTCATGAGCGCGGAGGCGGCGGCCTTCCGCCGCCTGGTCGTGCCCTTCACGGACCGCGCGAAGATCGAGCAGGTGCTCAAATTCGAGGTCGAGAGCGACCTGCCGCAGTTCAATATCGACGACGTCGTCGTCGACCATCACGTGCTTTTCGAGCGCGACAACGGCGCCGAGCTGCTCGTCACGGCGGTGCCGAAGGCCGATATCGCGCACGTGATCGCGGTGTGTGAGAAAGCGGGCATCGACGCCCTCGAGATCGAACTCGAGACGACGGCGATCGTCAACGCGGCGATGTCGGCGGACCTGTGCCACCTTGACGATGCCCAGGTGCTGGTCCACATCGGCGAGCACGCGACGGCCGTCGTTGTCGTGGACGGCGGCGAGGTGCGCGAGATGCGTGTCATCCACATGGGCGCGCTCAGCCACGGGACGATCGGCGAGTCCGAGACCGAGGGCGGCGAAGAGCCCTCGGCCGAGACCATGGACGCCGCGCGCCGCGTGGACCAGGCGATCAAGCGCATCCGGCGTGAGCTCGGCCGCACGATCGGCGGCGCGCGCACGATCAACCGCATCGACGCGGTGTACGTCTCCGGCCTCGAGATGCCCGGGCTCGTCGGTGGGACCGTGCTCGACGTGCCGGTGTACATCCTCGACTGCTTCGAGGCGGACTCGGGCCAGCCGGCGGACGGCTACGGCCAGCTCGTCGCGGCTTACGGCGGCGCGTTCCGCCAGCTCGGCGGCGGGACCATGAGACCCTCGTTGCGTCGCGAAGAGCTGCGCTTCACGGGTGCCTGGGAGCGCCTCGAGTTCCCGGTCGCGTTGGTAGCGCTGCTCGCGGCGACGTTCCTCGGGTTGATCTGCATCTTGCAGGCCCGCGAGGTCGAGCAAATGACCACCCACGGCAGCCTCTTGTGGCTGCAGAGCTCGAACAACTACGCCGTCGGCAACCCCAAGGTGAACTCGACGGCGCGGCTGCGGCCGCCGATCAAGGAGCTGCGCGATCGCGCCGAGCCCTACGCCTCGTTGCCTCCCGGCGATTCGCCGAAGGGGCTCCGGGACCCCGTGGACGAGCTCCTGTGGGTCAAACAGAAGCTCGCGGACGAGCTGAAGAAGATCAAGTTCGACGTGGGCGAGATCCAGGACGTCCCGCCGCCGCAGTCCGCCTTCGCGGCGATGTCGGCTGTGCTCGATGTCCTCGAGGACAACGACGCCGCGTGGCGAGTCGCGTTGCGCCAGCTCAAAGCGGTGAACGTCCCGCCGCGCGGGGGCACAGAAGAACACGTGCTCGTCACGCTCGACCTGACCTTCTTCGCGTCGACCGGCGTCGAGGCGACCCGGCACTTCGAAGACTTCCGCAAGGCCTTGACCGCCAAGCCCTGGTGCCTCGGCTACGACGAGAAATCGGTCGAAGCCGTCTTGGAGAAGAACGCCGAAGAGCCCCAAGAGGGCGTCATGATCGACGGCTTCCCCGTCCGCGTCGACGTCAGCAAGTATTTCGACCAGCGCAGCTGAACCGCGCACTACTCTCTCTCAGAACGTTTCAATCGCCATGGTTCGATTCATGATCGTGCTGCTCGTCCTCGGGTCCGCCTACCTCGGGTGGATGGCCTACGGCCAGCGCCAGACGCTCAACACCCTGCGTGCCAACTTGGCCCAGGGCGGGCTCGTTCCGAAGACGGTCGCCGAGATCCAGCAGAGCGCGGAGCTCTACACGCTCTACAAGGATCGCGGCGCGAGCGACGCGTTGCTCAAGGGTGGTGAGGACATGCTGTCCTACATCAATCAGATCGCGTCGCACCAACTGGTCAACGTCGGCCGGGTCGACATCGATCCGGCGCGTGAGTCGGACATCGGCAAGGACGTGTCCGAACGTACGTACCGCGTGACACCGAACGACCAGAAAGCCACGTTCGGCCGGCTCAACATCGCCAACTTCCTCTTCAAACTCGAGGAGGACAGCCCGCGGGTCAAGGTGACGCAAATCGAGATCAAGCCCAAGGACAATCCGAAGGTAGGCGAACGACCCCAGGACGAGTGGCAGCTCAAACTCTCCGTGTCGAAGCGCAGCAGGAAGGCGACCGCGCCCCCGCCGCCAGCCCGCTGAACGCGACATACGTCGGCTGCTCTGGGAACGAGACGCGTTCCACCGCGCGCAGCGAGGTCCGCAACGAGGTCCGCACAAACGAGCGAGAGAGCCGGCGCCCGCTGGGGGCGTCGGCTCTCTCGTTCGTCAGCTAGGGGTGACCACGTCGAGCGCGGATCGCCGGCTGAATTCTCAGCGCCAGTCGTTCGTGCGGCAGAAGATGCGGCCTTCTTCGTTGTCCTCGCTCGGCGGCTCGTAGGCGTACGGCTCGCCCCACGGGTCGATCGGGACGGTCGTGCGGCCCAAGTAGGTCGCGCCGTTTTCGTCCGGGGTGATCAGGACATCGATGCTAGCGGGCCAAGCGCCGTCATTGTTCTCGAGGTACGCGTAGAGGGCCGTGTCGAGCGCCTCGAGGTCCGTCGACATCTGCTCGTACTTGGCGATCTCCTTGGCTTCGGCCGCCTGTTCAACGGCAGCGCCACCGGCCGCGCCGAGGCCCATCAAGGCCAGCACGGGGCCGTTCGTGAGCTGGCCCAGCACGCCTGCCATGTTGACGAGGTTGGAACGGTCCGCGTGGTACACGCTGACGAAGTCATCGCCGACGACGTAGCTCGCGCCGACCATGCCGCGGGCGTCGCGCATGAGCTCGCGGAAGCTCGGCAGGATGAGGCCAGCCTCGCGGTCCGGCGTCGCGGGCGAACGGAGACCGTTCGACATCGCCGCGCAAGCGAGCCCGAGCATCCCGTAGCCATCACGCGCCAAGCGGGCACTGTCGACCCACTGCACCGCGACACACGCCTCGAGGTTCTTGGGCGCCTGACGCTGGAACTCGGGGTTATCGAGGAGCGAGGGCCCCTTGGCGTCGAGGTTCGCGAGCGCGCCGAGCACAGCCTGCGGCATCATGCCGAAGACCAAGTGCCGATCGTTCGAGCCCATGCAGATCTCGACCGGCACCGGCAGGCCGACGAAGGTGAGGGTGTCGATCACGCGCCCGCCGAGCTGACGGCGGATCACCTGGACGCGACCCTCCGTTTGGGCGCCGAGGGCCTCGTTCGCTTGCCCGATCAACTGCAAACGCGTCGCCGCGAACGTCGCCGCGTCGCGCAGCTCGAGCTGCACGACGGTCGCCATCGCGCCGCCGGAGCCCGTCGTGTCGGAGGAGTACATCACGCCGCGCTTGCCGAGCGTCGCGAGGAGTTGGGCGTCGAGGTCGATGCCGAGGAACTCCGAGGCCAGGCCGCGGATGTTGATCTCACCCGGCGCCATCCGGTCGAACATCCCCTGGTAGAAATCGAGCAGTTTGCCGATGTCCATCATCGAGGCCGAGGCCCAGGTGGCGTCCACCGGGATGGTCTTCAGCGCCGCGAGGCCGAACGACTCGTCGGTGAGGATGCCCATGTCGCGCGCGCTCGCGGCCCAGCCGCGCAGCACACTCGTCATGTATTGACGGCTGTCGTCGCTGCCGATCGCGAATTCGATCACGGCGTCCAAGAGGCCGATGCTCTCGTACAAGCCGAAGACCTGCTCCAACTCTGCTGAGCCAGCGCCGGCTGACTCGGAGGCCGTGCGCATCAACGGTCCGATGGACATCGAGCCCGACATCGAGAGGCGCGCGTCAGCTGGCAGGAGCCCAACCGGCGCTCCGGACGGGAGCGGCGTGGCGCTGCCGACGCGGACCTGGAGGCTCGAGCCCTCGACACCGAACTGCATCGGGAAAGGCGCGGGCAGGTCGTGGAAGGTCCCGGCAGCCGGCGCCGGAAGCTCGAGGCCCGTCATCGCCATCAGGTCTGTCACGCGCCCCGCGAGCGCGAGCGCGCCCGCGAGGTCAGCGCGGCGCGCGGCGAAGTTCGCGAGCAACGGGAAGGGCATGCCCTCGATCGGCGACTTGCTGATCGCCATGTCGAGCGCCATCGGGCCGCTCAAGATGTCGACGACGAGCTCGATCGCGCCGGGCGGCGGCGGTTGCCCACCGCCGACCTCGTCGGGCAGCTCGGCGAGGCGCGCGCCCAAGAGCCCGAGGGCGCGGAGCATGCCCTGGTCCTTGCGGTCGACGAACAGGGCCTCGTGGCCCTCGTACCGAAGCGCGAAAACGGGGGTCGCGTCCTGTGCGACAACCGGTGTCGCTGCCGACGCCTGAACGACAGGGAAGACAGGGGGGACAGGGGCGATGAGGAGGGCGAGGATCGGAGTCAGCATGGATTCAGGAGTCGGAGTGGGGACCGCCGAGGCGCGCCCGGCGACTGGGTATCGGAAAGAAGCGCGCAAAGCTTCAGCTGAGCGTCGCGTGCAGCTCTTGGATCGTGCGCACCGTGTAGGGGCCGCGGTGCATCGCCTCGAGGGCCGCGACCACCGCGCGAATGCCGGCCAGAGTCGTCACGCAGGGGACCCCCTGCGAGATCGCAGTCGAGCGGATGTAGGAGTCGTCGTGCCGCTGCTGTTGGCCGAAGGGGGTGTTGAGCACCACGTGAATCTCCTTGTTCTTGAGGGCATCCACGATGTGCGGGCGGCCCTCGTGCACCTTGTTGATCCGTTCACACGGTACTCCCGCGGCGCGCAGGGCGCGCCAGGTGCCCTCGGTGGCCACTAGCTCGTAACCGAGGCGATGCAGCGATTTGGCCTCGGACGTGATGGCGCGCTTGTCGGTGTGCTTCACCGTCAGCAGTACGCGGCCACGCAAGGGGAATTTCATCCCGGCGCCCAGGAAGCCCTTGGCGAACGCAAAACCGAGGTCGAAATCGGTCCCCATGACCTCCCCTGTCGATCTCATCTCGGGCGAGAGCAGCATGTCGATGCCCGGGAACTTATTGAACGGGAACACGGGCACCTTGACCGAGTAGTACTCGGGCACGACCTCCTCGGTGAATCCGAGCTCCGCCAGGGTCTTGCCCATCATCACCTTGGCCGCGAGCTTGGCGAGCGGAACCCCGATCGCCTTCGAGACGAAGGGCGTCGTGCGCGATGCGCGCGGGTTGACCTCGATGACGTAGACCGTGTTGCCCTTGACCGCAAATTGCGCGTTCATCAAGCCGATGACACCGAGCTCCAACGCCATCGCCTTGGTGGCGCGTTTGATCTCGTCCACCACGTCGACGGCGAGTGAGTGGGGCGGCAGCACACACGTCGAGTCACCCGAGTGGATCCCGGCCTCCTCGATGTGTTCCATGACCCCGCCGATCACGACGATCTGGCCGTCGGAGATCGCGTCGACGTCGACCTCGATCGCGTCCTCGAGGAACTTGTCGACGAGCACGGGCCGATCCGGAGAGGCCTCGACGGCCTCGGTCATGTAGCGATCGAGCGCGGCGTCGTCGTACACGATCTCCATCGCGCGCCCGCCCAACACGTAACTCGGCCGCACGAGCACGGGGTATCCGATCGCGCGCGCCGCCTCGAACGCCTGGGCCGCGCTCTTCGCGATCCCGTTCGGCGGTTGGCGCAAGCCGAGCTTCTCCAGCATGCGCTGGAAGCGCTCGCGGTCCTCGGCCATGTCGATCGAGTCGACCGAGGTCCCGATCAACGGCGCGCCAGCCTTCTGCAAGCCTTGAGCCAGGTTCAGCGGCGTCTGTCCGCCGAACTGGACGATGATGCCGGTCGGTTTCACCGCGTCGACGACCGCCATCACGTCCTCGTGGGTCAGCGGCTCGAAAAAGAGGTGATCCGACGTGTCGTAGTCCGTGGAGACGGTCTCGGGGTTGGAGTTGACCATCACCGATTCGAGCCCGATCTCGCGCGCCGCGAAGGCCGCGTGGACGCAGCAGTAGTCGAACTCGATGCCTTGTCCGATGCGGTTCGGACCGCCGCCGAGGATCATGATCTTCGGCGTCGACGACGTGCGGACCTCCGTTTCGTCCTCCCAGGTCGAGTAGTAGTACGGCGTCTCCGCCTCGAATTCGGCGGCGCACGTGTCGACCAGCTTGAAGACCGGCTGCAGGCTGAATTCTTGGCGCAGCGCGGCGATCGCGTCGGGGGTCGTGGCCGTCGCAACCGCGATCTGACGGTCGCTATACCCGAGCTCCTTCGCGCGCTTCAACAGCGGGCGATCGAGCAGGCTGCCCGCGAGCTCGGCCTCGAATTCGACGAGCTCGCGCATGTTCTCGAGGAACCAGGGGTCGATGTTGGTCGCCTCATTGATCTCCGCCGCGCTCCAGCCGTCGCGGAAGGCGGCGCGGATGTAGTGGAGGCGCTCGTGGTTCGGCACCCGCAGTTTGCGCGAGATCAGGTCGCGGTCGCTGCGACCGAGCGCGTCCACTCGCTCGCGCGGGTCGAGGCCGAATCCCGGACGCCCGGTCTCGAGGCCGCGGAGCGCCTTTTGGAGCGCTTCTTTGAACGTGCGGCCGATGGCCATCGTCTCGCCGACGCTCTTCATCTGCGTCGTGAGCGTCTCGTCGACGCCCTTGAACTTCTCGAAGGCGAAACGCGGGATCTTGACCACGCAGTAGTCGATCGCCGGCTCGAAACACGCCGGCGTTTTGCGCGTGATGTCGTTCTGCAGCTCGTCGAGGGTGTAACCGACGGCGAGTTTGGCCGCGAATTTCGCGATCGGATACCCGGTCGCCTTCGACGCGAGCGCCGAAGAACGCGACACGCGCGGGTTCATCTCGATCACGATGATGCGGCCCGTCTTGGGGTCGATCGCGAACTGGCAGTTCGAGCCACCGCACTCGACACCGATCTCGCGCATGATCCGGATGGAGGCGTTGCGCAGCGCCTGGAGTTCCCGATCGGTCAGGGTCTGGGACGGCGCGACCGTGATCGAGTCGCCGGTGTGCACACCCATCGGGTCGAGGTTCTCGATCGTGCAAATGATGACGACGTTGTCCTTGCCGTCACGCATCACTTCGGTCTCGAACTCCTTCCAGCCGACGAGCGACTCCTCGACGAGGATCTCGGAGTTCATCGAGAGCGAGAGACCACGCTGCACGATCTCCTCGAACTCCTCCACGTTGTAGGCGATGCCGCCGCCTGCGCCGCCCAGCGTGAACGCCGGTCGAATCACACACGGCAGGCCGATCTGCGTCAGAACACGCCGGGCGTCGTCGAGCGAGTGGGCGATGCCCGAGCGCGCGCATTCGAGCCCGGCGTTGCCCATCGCTGCGCGAAATAGGTCGCGGTCCTCGGCTTTGCGGATGGCCTCGGCGCGCGCTCCGAGCAGCTCGATCCCGAGCCGCTCGAACACCCCGCGATCGTGCAGCGTGAGCGCCGTATTGAGGCCCGTCTGCCCTCCGAGTGTGGGCAGGACCGCGCACGGTCGCTCCTTCTCTAGGATCTTCTCGACGATCTCGGGCGTGATCGGCTCGATGTAGATCGCATCGGCCGTCTCCGGATCGGTCATGATCGTCGCGGGATTCGAGTTGACGAGGATCACTCGATAACCCTCTTCGCGGAGCGCTTTGCACGCTTGTGTGCCCGAATAATCGAACTCACACGCTTGGCCGATCACGATCGGGCCACTGCCGATGATCAAGATCGACTTGAGGTCGTCACGTCGGGGCATTTGTCGCAGGGGGGAGCAGAGAGCCGGCGGAAGGGGAATGTCCGGCCGCGGTGAGCTCGCCTGTCCCGCGCCGTGTGCTTCGGGACATTCGGCCAACTGCGCCCAAACTGCCCAAGGATGACAATGTGGCGCCCGCGAGTCCAGTGGGCCGGCGGACAAGCACGCAGCCGCGCCCACGGACCGGTCGCGACGCTCAGCGCAACACGAGCAACAACAACTGCGTCAAGACGAGCGCGCCACCGAGTCGCAGCTCGAAGCGACGATCGCCGAGGCGGTTCGTTCCGTCGGCGATGCCGAGGGCCATCGCGGGGATGAGGAACGAGCCGATCGGGCCCGCGGCAGGCTGTCCGGCGACCATCGGCACGAGCGCGACGAGGCACCACGGGACGATCCACCGCGGCGCGCGTTGCCCGCTGCGCTCGCGGCGGGCGATCAAGAGCGCGTAGAGGCCGAAGAGCGCGACTTGGAACGAGCCGAGCACCCAGAGCGGCCAGGCGAGCGCCGCTGCGAGCGAAGGCTCTGCGCCTGCGAGCGTACGTTCGGCGAAGTGCTGTACGCGGGCGGCCTCGTCCGGGCCCGCGAGCCCGATCGCGACCGAGATCGTGACGACGCAGAAGACCGAGAAGTACGCGACGGGCGCCTCGTGCGGTCGCGCGGGGTGGCGCGACACGGCCCACGCGACGGCGGGCAGCAAGAGCACGAGCTCCGGTCGCAAGAGCGTGCCGAGACCGAGGAGCAGGATCGCGCGCCAGGTGTAATCGCGCGGCACGCTCTCGGGCAGCCGGAACAGCGTCCACAAGAGCGCGCTCGACGCAAAGATGCCAGGCGCGAAGTCGCTCGGCGACGAGCCCGCGCGCCACGCGACGGGCGCGAGGAAGGCCACGAGCGCGGCCGGTATGCTCGCGGTGCGACGGAACCCGAGCCTGCGCAGGAACGCCAGCGTCGCCACGAACCCGAGGCCGTAACACGTCGCCGCGATGACACGCAGGGCTTGTTCCGGGGTCGCGCCGGTCGTGTGCGTCAGCCCCTTGGCGAGCGGCAGGAGCAAGCCGTGGGTCGTCACGGCCTCGCCCGACAATCGGCGCAGCACCTCGTTCGGGCCGAGGGGCTCGGCGCTCGGCAGCGCGAGCGCGAACGCCGCGAGCAGCGCGCCGTACAGCATCTCTTGCGAGCGCTCGCGATGTTCGAGGACACGCCCAGCCCGCCGCAGGCGGAACAGGACCTGTCGCCGGCGGCGCGACAGGTCCTGATCCGAAGCCAGAGTCTCCGGTTCGTCGGGGGCTGGGTTGGCCTCGGCGACGTCGCTCACGCCGTCACAGTACCAGCAACCCCGCGAGGGTGTCCGCGGTCAGGGGCACCCCGAGGGCGAGCGACCCGAGAGCGCGCACGAGGACGAATTCGGGCGCGCCGACGGCCCCTTTTTTGTCGTGCGCGAGCCCGGCCCACAGGGCCTCGGCCGAGAAGGCGCCCGGCGGCAGCGCCTCGCGGTGCCGCGTCGCGAGGTCCGCGAGACCCGTCGGCAACCCGAGGGCGCGCGCGAGCGCCTCGAAGCGCGCGGGCAAGGCGGTGTCCTCGAGCAACCCGACCCGCGCGCTGGCGGCGAGCGCCAGGCCGATGCCGGCGGCCACCGCCTCGCCGTGGGGCAGGAGCCCGTAGCCCGCCGCGTGCTCGAGGGCGTGGCCGAACGTGTGACCGAGGTTGAGCACACGCCGTCGACCGTGTTCTTCGGGATCTTCGGCGACGATCGCGGCCTTGACCGACACCGCGTCCGTCACGACCTCGCCCAGCGCGTGACCGTCGCGCGCTACGAGGTCTGCGGCGCGGACCTCGAGCCGCGCTAGCTCGCGCTCGCCGCCGATCAGCGCGCACTTCAGGACTTCGCCGAGGCCCGAGCGGAATTCGCGCTCGGGCAGCGTCGCGAGGACGTCGCTGTCCGCGAGCACGGCGCACGGGTGATGGAACGTCCCCGCGAGGTTCTTGCCTGCGGAGAGGTTGATCGCGGTCTTGCCACCGATGGCGGCGTCGACCTGCGCGAGGAGCGTCGTGGGCGCTTGCACGACGTCCATGCCACGTTTGAAGAGCGAGGCCGCGAGTCCGCCGAGATCCCCGATTGTGCCGCCGCCGAAAGCGACCAGGCACGAGCGCCGCGAGCAGCCCGAGGTCGCGAGGAAGTCGAGGACCTGGCCGAGGGTCGCGAGCGACTTGCAGGCTTCGCCACCGGCGAGCTCGAGTCGCGGCCAGGCGGCGAGGTCACCGGCGCGGTGTCCGTGCAGGCGCCAGGCCTCGGCGTCTGCGAGCACGACACACACGTCGCGCTCAGGCCTGTTGGGCCGCGTGCGCGCGGCGGCTTCGGCGCAACGCGCGAGCGCGCCTGGGCCGAGCGACACTTGGTAGCCGCCGGATGAGGGGGCGGAATCCGTCGCGACACGCACGACGTTGAGCCGCGAGGCGCGGGCGTCCGGTCTTGCAGGCATCCAGGCTAAGCGGTTCGGAATTGGGTGTAGCGAATCGGCGTACGGTACCAGGTACGCGGCGCCGATTCGCTACACCAGAGCCCAAGTCAGGGGTTCGGCGTCGCAACCAAATGCGCTTGTTCACGCCGCGCGCGGCGGCGGCGGACGAGGTCCTCTTGCAGCTGCTCGGCCTTGCGGCGGTCGGAGCGCAGCATCACGAAGATGGCGGTCACGAGGAAACACGCGATGCTGAAAGTGACCCACACGATCGTGCTCGCGATGCCGTCGTCCTCGGGCACGAACGGCGTCACGTCCGCGAGCACAAACACTGGCACGCGGCCCGGCTCGCCGCCGTACTTCTCGTACATCTCGTTGCGCAGGAACCAACCGCGCGCTTCGACGTAGCGCGCCTTGGACGAGTCGTCCCACTCCGCGAGCTCAGGGCGCTTGAACGGCCCGAGCCACTTGATCATGCTGACGGGCGCGCGCCACATGACGTTGGCGATCCAGCCCTCGCTGGTGCGCTGGAGGCCGAGCGGGTTCTCGTCCGCGCTCTTGATATAGGTGCCCATGTTGCGGCTGAGCGGGATGCGGAAGGGCGCGCCGCGGAACGTCGCGCCGTCCTCGAAGATGAGGCGCAGGCGCGCCTCGTCGAGCTCGGGCGCGGCCGCCCAGTCGGTCTCGTCCGCGAGCGTCTGGGCGCGGGCCATCAATTGCCAGAGCGCCGTGGGATCCAGCTCGTGTATCGTGCCGAGCTCGTCGTCCTGTACGTCCGCGAGCGCCGGCGCCGCGCGCGCCGTTTGGGCGTCGATCGGAGGCACCGCGGCGTCTGCGCGGTACCCGAGGACGAGCGGGCCCTCGAGCCACGCGTTGCCCACTTCCTGGCGGTAGAGCTTGTAGAAGAGGCCGTCGACGCGCAGGTGGTCACCGATGGCGACGGTGCCATCGACGCCGCCAGGCGGATTGGCGAACAGCGCGTGCGCGATCACGCCCTCGCCGCTCTGCAGTGTCACGAGCCAGTCCTCGCGCAAGCCACCCTCGCGCCGCCGCCGCTCGGTGTCGAGCACCTCGCCGCGCACGAGGAGCGGCGCGAGGCGGTGGTTCGATGGCGCGGCCGCCAACGTGTCCCGGAGCGCCGCATCGAGGGGCGCGAGGCCGAGCTGGGCGAAGTGGCGAGGTGTCTGCCGGCGCGCGTGTTCGTAGACGGGGACGAGGGCGTCCGTGTCGAGCAGCAGCCGTTCGGATTCGCTCGCGTCGTGGATCTGTCCCAGAGCCTCGGGGTGCTCGAACGGCAGCGCCTCGAGCACGAACTCGCCGCCCGCTGGGTCGTCGGGACTCTGCGGCTGCCGACCGACCTGGCGATCCAGCGCGTCTTGTCCGCCGCCGATCTCGGGCGCCAAGAAGTACGCGGCGCCGAGCAGCAACGCTCCGAGCGTGAACGTGATGAGGCGCCGCTTGTCGCGGCGAGCCATCTCTTGGGCCTCCTCGAGGGTGTAACGTTGCAGCTTCATGGGCGTCGGAGTGGGGTCGCTTGGGGTCAGCTCTGGTTCAGCGGGCGCTCGCCGCCGCGCGCGCGGGTCGCGCGGCCCTGGCCGCGGCGATGAAGGCCGCGAACAAGCGCCCGTGCGGGCCGTCGAAGGTGGAGAGTTCGGGATGCCATTGCACCCCGATCGCGAAGGGGTGCGAGGTGTGTTCGATCGCCTCCACCAGGCCCTCGCTGTCCCGCCCGACGACGCGCCAGGGTTCCGGGACCTCGCTGAGCGCTTGGTGGTGGCGCGAGATCACTTCGAGAGACGTTACACCCGTCGCTGCCCGAAGTTGCGAATCGTCCGCCACCGAGACGCTGTGCAGGGCGGAAGCGCGGTGTTCTTGGCACCCCGGGCGGTCCTCGGGCAAGTGTTGTAGGAGGCCCGCACCCGCGGTGACCCCGAGGCACTGCATGCCGTAACAGATGCCGAGCACCGGCAGGCCGAGGTCGAGCGCGGCGCGGGCGAGGCGCAGATCGAACTCTTGTTTCGCGAGCGGCGTGCGCACCGCGCTCGGGTGGGTCGGACCGAGGCCGAGGGGCTCGGTGTGAAAGTCGTCGCCGCCGGTCAACAACACTCCGTCGGCGTGCGCCAGCGCGGCCTCGAGGTGCTCGGGCCCACCGACGGGCGGCAGCACGAGCGCGAGGCCGCCTGCGGCGGCGATGCGCTCCGCGTAGTTCGCGTAGAGCTTCACCCAGTCTCGTTGACCGAGCTCGAGGGTGCCGTTGACGAGGATCAGCGGGCGCTCCGCTGGGCCATTGACTGGGCCATTGACGGGGACCTTCACAGGGGCATTATGGCCCATGTTCGAGCGCCTTGCAGCCGTTCGCGCAGGACGCCCAGCAGGACCGCGTCGATGGGGACCTCGTCGATAGGGACCGCGTCGATGGGGGCGTGCGGCGAAGTTGCTCGCGCCCGTCCGCCGTCGCGGGCAGAATCATGCGTACATGGATCTTCTGCTCGCGGGACTCGCCCTCCTCATCGGTTTTGTGCTCCTGACGCGCGGCGCCGACGCCCTCGTCGATGGTGGCGCGACGCTCGCGCGGCATCTGGGTGTCAGCGCGTGGGTCATCGGGCTCACGGTCGTCGCGTGGGGCACCTCGGTCCCGGAGATCGTCGTCTCCGCGCTCGCGGCGCACGATGACCGGCCTGGTTACGCCCTCGGCAACGTCATCGGCTCGAACATCGCGAACATCGGCCTGGTGCTCGGCGCGACAGGCTTGATCTTGCCACGCGTGCTCTCTGGTCGTGTCGGCGCGATCGACGCGTTCATGGTGGTTGCGGGTCTCGGGGCGGTGTGGTTCACCCTCCACGACCGGGTCATCACGCGCATCGAGGGTGGGTGCCTTCTCGCGATCTTCGCCTTCTACACGCTCTCGATCTTCCGCCGCACGCACACCGTGAGCGGAGAGATGGCTGACGAGGTCGCGCGCCCGTGGCTCTCGGTGTTGCTCGGCTGCCTCGCGATCGTGCTCGGCGCGCGCGCGGTGCTGCACGGCTCCTACACGGTCGCCGAGCACTTCGGCCTTACCGGCGGCCTCGTCGGGCTCGTTTTGCTCGCCGTCGGGACTTCATTGCCCGAGCTCGCAGCGGGGATCTCGAGCGCCCGTCGCGGCCACGCCGAAATCGGCCTCGGGAACGTCGTCGGCAGCAACCTCTTCAATACGTTCGGGGTCACAGGGATCGCCGCGCTCGTTCGCCCGCTCGGCGCGACCGGCGACGGTGATGCCTGGCGGCGCGATGTCGATCTGGCTTTCGGGGTCGATCTGCCGGTCAACCTCGGCGCGACGCTGTTGCTGCTCGCGTTGCCGTGGCTCGGCAGCGGACGCGCGAAGGCGTTCGTCCTGCTCGCCGGCTACTTCGTCTACGCCGGCTCGCTCACGAGCCGCGTCGGTTGAGACCACTGAGATCACCACTGCGACCAGGGTGGCACGCGCGCGAGGTCTCTCGGGGCGCGGGGTGTCGGCTGCGCGAGCCTCTATTTGGCGTCCAATGGGCGCTTCCAGAGCGTCAACGACACGGCGGCGCCCAGGTCACTCTGTCCGTAGAGCCCGGCGAAGTCCCAGCGGTCCGCGCCGAGCTCGTTCGCGCGCTCGAGCGACGGCTCGGGCTCGATGAGGTACTCCCAGCGCTGCTCGACGACCCTGTGCCCGCTGGACTGTGCCGCGCCCTTGCCCTGCTGGCCGCCCTCTTGGGGTGCAAAAGCATGGAAGGCACCACCGGTGACGATGGCGAGCGAGAGGAGGACGTGGTTCGAGTTCTTCATGGTGGATGATCCCCTGTGGATTCGACGACCTCCCAGGATCGGCCTTCACCCTGACCAGGCGCTCAACATCAGATAAAGTCTGGCTTAGGTGATAGTCGTTCGAACGAGGATTATCAGCGTCCCGCGGGCTCTGGGGCCGCGGGGTGGGTCTGGGGCCCTTGGGCCAACGCTCGCTCAGCGTCCAGCTTCCAAACGCCGCGTCGCCAGCGCGAAGCCGATCAGGCGATAGAGGAGCCGCGCGCCGATCATCGCGTCCCACGAGGCTCCGTCCGGGTCGCCCGCGGGGCCGGCGCTCACCTCGTTCAGGTCGAGGCCGACGATGAGGCGGCCGCTCTTCACGAGCTGGCGCAGCACCATCATCGCCTCTTCCCAAGTAAGCCCACCGGGCACCGGCGTACCCGTGCTCGGGCACAGAGTCGGATCGAGGCCGTCGATGTCGAACGTCAGGTAGACCTCCCGCGGCAGCCGCTCGACCGCGCCGCGAATGAGCCGTTTCAGGCGCCCCTTGCGCCGCGCGCGGGCCCACTGCACGTCCAGGACGCCGTGGATACGCGGGTCGTTCCGCATCCGCTCGTACTCGGCATGCCCGACGTCGCGGATCCCGAGCTGTACGAGGCGCGCGACTTCGGCGCACTCCTCGAGGACGTTGTGCGCGATCGAGGCGTGCGACCAGCGGAAACCCTCGTATCCGACCCGCAGGTCCGCGTGCGCGTCGATCTGCAGAACACCGACGCCGGGGTGGCGTTCGGCGCAGGCCTGGATCGCGCCGAACGGCGTCGAGTGGTCGCCGCCGAGCAGCACCGGCAGGTGTCCGCCCTCGAGCGCCGCCGAGGTCGCGCCGTGCACAAACGCGTTCATGCGGCCGCTGAGCTCGTCGACGCGCGCGACCGCGGCGGAGTCGTCCTCGGTCGCGCCGCCCTGCGCGATGAGCGGCGCGGCGAGGGCCTTGGCCTCCTCATTCCAAGCGCGGAGGCGCGCATCGATCGGCGCCATCCAGATGCCCGCGCGCCACGGTTCGCCGAGTCCGAGGCCGGCGAGCTCCAGGTCGAAGAGGTCGACCTGGTGGCTCGCCGCCAGGACCGCGTCGGGGCCCAGCGACGTCCCACCACGGTAGGAGGTCGTCGCCTCGTAGGGGACGGGCAGGACGTGGACGTGGGCGTCCAGTGGGCCATGCGGCAGGCCGAAGAGTCCGCTCCCCGGCGTCGCGGCGGCATCGGGATCAAAATCCATCGGAACAGTTTGCCGTCCGAGCGGACGATGGAAAGGGGGTGAAAATCCGGTTGGGACCCCGCAACATCGGATCGAAGGCGAACCGGTGCCGTGCGTACCGGACCCTACCCCTGACACCTCGGCTCTCTCCAGCGCGACTCCATGACACCTGACTTCCCCGGCAGCAACTTCCCCAAGAAGGGTCCCGCTCCGAGCCATTGGCCGCCGAAGCTCGGTGATGGCCCGTTTCAGGTGAAGCTGCCGGCGCCGGCGCAGCTCGCGGCGATCATCATCGGCGTCGCCATCTTGTTGCTGGTGGTGCTCGGCGCGCGCGGCGGCTTCGGCATGATGCAGGTCGAGGCGAGCGAGATCGCGGTGAGGGTGAACTACCTCACCGGCGCCGAAGAGGTCATCACGCAGCCCGGGTACCAGTTCTACATGCCGTTCGTGCAAGGGGTGTACACCCTCGACCGCACGACGCAGGAGTACGTGATGTCGGGCACGGACCGCGAGCAGCGCAATGCGCCGAACACAGCGCGCCGCCTCACCGTCCGCGCCAACGACGGCTCGAACTTTTGGTTCCAGGAGATGCGCATCCAGTTCGAGCTCATCCCCGGGGCGGCGAACCGTGTCCTGTCGGACTCGGGACCGGGCGACGCCTTCAAGGAGGAGTGGATCAAGTCCCACGCGCGCTCGATCTTGCGCGACGAGTTCGGGCGCTACAGCGCCGTCGAGGTCGCGAACCCGACCGTTTACAAACAGGCGCCGGAGGCGGCGCGCGCGCGACTCAACAAGCAGCTGGAGCCCCATGGCATCCGGCTCGTGCGCATCGTGACGCCGAACCCCAAATTCGACACGCGTTACGAGCGCGCGATCGAGGACCGCAAAGAGGCGGACCAGGAAGTCGAAGAGCTGAAGGCGCGCGCTGAGCAGCTGGCGCAAGTGCGCGAACAGCGTCTAGCGGCCGTGCGCAAGGAGAAGGAGGTCGAGATGCAGACCCTCGAGGGTGACCTCTCGAAGGCCTTTCTCTCGGCTGAGCGCGACTCCATCCGCGTGAAGCGCAGCGCGGACGCCTTCGCGGCGACGCGCGTCGCAGAGGGACAGGCCGAGCTCGCCCAGCTGACGGCGCAGAGCCAGGGTCTGACGGCCAAGTACACGAACGAGGCCGAGGGCATCGCGAGCCGCGCGCGCGCGCTCGAAAAGCGCGGCGAGGTGATCGTGCGCGAGGCGCTCGTCGAGAAGCTCCTGGGCGTGAAGTTCACCTTCGTGCCCTACAGCCGCGATCCAGCGCCACAGCGGCTGGAGCACTCCGGCACGCGCGAGACCGTCGATCCGAACACGCTGGGGGGACGCTGAGCCATGAAAACACTCATTCGAATCGTCGTGGCCGTCGCAGCGCTCTCCGTGGTCCTCGCGCTCGGCCTCGCGTTCTTCACGGTGCGCATCGAGCCGTGGCAAATCGGTGTGCGGCAGAACCTGCTCGCAGGTGGTTACGTCGAGCAGGACTTCGGCACGGGCTTCCGGCTGCGTGTCCCCGGCATGCACGTGTGGCACATTCTCGAGCGCCGCACACACTTCATCACCTTCTCCGACGAGGGCAGCAGGTTCGATGTCGTCGATGAGAGGCCGCCCCTCGAGATCCGTACCAAAGACAACAACCTCGCGAGTTACGACGTGACGGTGACCTATCGGATCAAGGAGGGCAGCGCGCACAAGATCGTCGCCGAAGGCAACAAGGGGCGCTATCGCGACCTCGTGCTCTCGAGCATCGAGTCCGACCTGCGCGACGGCCTCGCCGAGCTCGCGTCCGAGCAGACGTACAGCACCGACGAACGTCTGCGTGTCGTCGAGACGATAATGCCGAAGCTCACCGAGGCGCTCCAGCGCAACCACGTCGAGACCGAGCAGGTGTTGATCCGCGCGATCAGCTTCCCCGAGGGTTATGAGCAGCGCTTGCAGGAGAAGCAGCTCACCTACCAGACTCGCGAGCTGGCCGAGGCCCAGAAGAACGTCGAGGACCAACGCGCGATCACCGAGACGCGCTCGGCCGAGATCGAGGCGGCCGAGAAGTCCTTGCGCGGCGACTGGGACAAGCAGCTGCAGGAAAAGCGCTCGACCAACGAGGTGCGTGTCGCCGAGGTGCTCGCAGCGGCCGATGTCTACGACCGCGGCACGCGGGCGACCGCGGACGCCGCGTACACGACCTCCGTCGCGGGCGGGCGGCTCGCCGTCGAGAAGGCCGAGGCTCTGCGCGACGAGCTGCGCAACGCGGCGCTCGACACGGTCGGCGGTCGGATCTACTTGGCGCAGAAGGCAGCCACCAACTTGCAGTTCGAGAGCGTCACGTTGAACTCGAACGACCCGCGCGTGCCGAGTGTCATCGACCTCGACGCGCTCGTGCGGATGCTCGTCGGCGCCGGGCAATAGGCGCCCGGTCGGGCCGCAGAAGGCTCCGAAGCGCGAATCGAACACGACCCCCTCGCCCCTGCTGAAGAGCCCAGCTCTGGTCAGCAGGAGCGCGGGGGTCGCGCCGTTCCGTGTCACCGCGAGGGCCTCGCGCGACGGGAATCGCCGCGGATTTCCCAGACTGTCCCAAGAGGCTCGCCGCCGGCGCCGTCGTGCCGGTCGGAAGCCCTCATCCGGCATGACAGAACCAGCCACCGACCGCGTCCTCCTGGACCGCTGGCGAGCGCGCGATACGGCGGCTTTCACGGCCCTCGTCGAGCGTTACCAAGCGGCGCTCCTGCGCCATGCGCGTTGCATCCTCGGCGTCGCGACGCCCGGGGGAGCGCGCAGCCACGAGGACATCGTGCAAGAGGTCTTCCTCAAACTCGCCCAGGCGCCACCCGAGCTGCCGCCGCCGAACATCGGCGACGGGAGTGGTCGGGGCGGCGACCGAACCACCGAGCATGCGCCGCTCAGCGCTTGGCTCCACACCGTCACGAGGAACCTCTGTATGGACACTCTGCGCTCCGATCGCCGCCGACAACACCGCGAGGGCGAAGTGGCCCCGCACGAGGGCTCAGCGATCACCGACGGCGGCCTCGCGCACGTCGAGGCGGATGACACCCACGCGGCGGTGCAGCGCTCGCTGGATCGCTTGCCGCAGGACCAGCGCGAAGTGCTCGTCCTGCGCCTGCTCGGCGAGAAGAGCTACGCCGAGATCGCCGCCATCACCGGCCGCAAGCTCGGCACGGTCGGTTGGCTGATCAGCGTGGGCCTCAAGGCCTTGTCGAGGGAGCTGGCGCCGCTCTTGCACGGCGCTGCGCCCCATGCCGGCGAAGGTCCGGCGCACATACAGGCCTGAGCTCCACCTCGCACACACACGAACACTCACGAAGAGAGACAGTCATGGAATCAATCGACGATGGACGCCCTCTGGGCGCTGATGGGGAACTGCCCGACGAGCAACACGCGGCGTTGTGCGCGTTGGCGCTGGGTGAATTGATAGGCGAACCTGCCGTGGAGCTGCGCGCGCGCATCGAACGTGAGCCCGCGCTCGCAGCCCAGTTCGAAGAGGTCCAGGGGACCATCCAGCTGGTGCGCTCGAGCCTCGGCGGCGCTGAGGCCCGGTCTACAGGATCCCTGCCCGGCGAGGCCTTGTCCGCCGCGCACATCGAGCGGCTGCTCCAGGGTGCGCGCGCGGTGGCCGACGACGGCGAACGCGCCAGCGGTCAGGTCTCGAGCGGCCACGTCTCCGGCGAGATGGGGCGAGTGATCGAGCTCGCGTGGTACCGCCGGCCCGCCGTGCGTTTGGCCGCGAGCGTGACCTTGGTCGCGGGCGCGGGGCTGTTCGCCTTGCAGGCGTTGAAGTCCGACACATCAGGAGTCCGTGTCGCCCGCGAAGACTCGTCGATCGTGGAGAACGACCTAGAGCCGACGGGTTCAGCGCGGCGCCTCGAGGCCGCGCAGGAGTACGTAGCGGTCGCCGGTGGTGTCGTGGACGTATCGCGCGCGTCGTTCACGCGTGATGCGGCCAGGCTGCCCATGGAGCTCGGGGACGTGACGACCGGCCTCGAGATGCCGTCACTCGAATTGGCAGAGGCGCGGGTCAAGCAGTCCGTCATCGGCATCGGTGGCGGCGGTGGAGCCCCGCAGACGAAGGCGCCTGAGCCAGTCACGACGGGCACCGTCGATGGCGGCAGCGCTGGTGTGTTCCACCTCGGACAACCGCCGGCCATCGAGGCTGCGCGTGCCGCGGCGCCTAATGCACCCATGCCACCTGTTGGCGGTAGCGGTGGCGGTAGCGCTGCAGGTTTCTTGCCGACGAGGCCTCCGTCGTCAGGGCCGTCCTCCCCGGGGTCCGCGACTCGCGGTCATGCGACTTCCGATTCCCTTGGGCTTGCGCCTGCGCAGAAGTCGGACATCGACGGCGCTGCGGAGGCGCCCAGTGCGACCGGTGGGCTCGTAGTCGAGGACGAGATGGTGAAGCGTTTGCGCGGTTACACCTCCGACTTCGACGTGGAAGCCGGCGGGCGGATCACCGACGCGGAGCTCGCGCGACGTGTCGACGAGCGCTGGGAGCAACTGCAGCGCGAGTGCCGCCGCATGCCGCAAGAGCGCCTCGGCGACATGTACTTCCGCTTCTGGGGGGACAACGCCTTCGTGCGCACGGGCCAAGACGCGCTGAGTACCTTCGGCGCGGACGTGGACACCGCGAGCTACGCACTCGCGCGGCGCTACCTGCGCGACGGCCTCGCGCCTGAGCGCGCGCAGATCCGCACCGAGGAGTTCGTCAACGCGTTCACCCCGGACCTCCCGGCGCCGACCGAGGAGACCTTCGGCCTGCACCTCGAGCTCGCGCCGACGCCGTTCGGCACCGACTCGAACCACTGGCTCCTGCGGGTCGGTGTGCGCGGCAAGGAGATCTCGAAGAACGAACGCGAGCCTCTGTGCCTGACGTTCGTCATCGACACCTCCGGTTCGATGCGCGAGGGCGGACGGCTCGAGCTCGTCAAACACGCGTTGCGCCTGCTCGTGACGCAGCTCGAGGCCCGCGACACCCTCGCGATCGTGGCCTATTCGTCCGATGCGCGGCAGATCCTCGCGCCGACGTCCGCGGCGCACCGCGATCTGATCGAGAGCGCGCTCTATCCGCTGGCGCCGAACGGCAGCACGAACGCCGAGGCCGGTCTGCGCATGGGGTACGCCCTCGCCGCGACGATGCTTGTCCCGGGCACACACAATCGGGTCGTGTTCCTCTCCGACGGCGTCGCGAACATGGGTCAGACGGACCAGGACCGCATCAACAGCGACATCCGCCGTTTCCGTGAACAGGGCATCTTCCTGAACACGATCGGCGTCGGGATGGGCAACCACAACGACGTCTTCCTCGAGCAGCTCGCGAACAAGGGCGACGGAATCTGCGATTACATCGACGACGCCAAAGCGGCCGAGAAGGCCATCGTCGAGCGTTTCAGCGGGGCCTTCGTGCCGATCGCGAGCGACGTGAAGTTGCAGGTCGAGTTCGAACCGAGCCAAGTGCTGCAATGGCGCCAGCTCGGTTACGAGAACCGCGCGATCGCCGACCAGGACTTCCGCAACGACAAGGTCGACGCGGGTGAGCTCGGCGCTGGACACCAGGTGACGTGCCTCTACGAGGTCGAGCTCGTCGGCGAGCTCACGAAGATGGACCCGGCGCGCGCTCTCGCGACGCTGCGTGTGCGCTGGAAGGCGCCCAAGGTGGCGCGGCAGGATCCCGCGGAGATCGACATCTTCGAGCGTGAAGCGACCCTCGGCTGCGGCGCCGCGGCAGGTTCGTTCCGGGCCGCGACCGCAGGGTTCCGCCGGTCAGCGCTCGCGGCGCAGTTCGCCGAGTTCCTGCGGCGCTCGACCCACGCGCGCGAGGACTCGTACACGGCCCTGGTCGCGGAGCTCGGGGCTCTCATTGACGCCTCACCGCGTGTGTCGGAACGCGACCGAGTCGCGTTGGACGAGTTGACCGAGCTCGGCGACCTCGTACGGCGCGCAGATGGTCTCGGATTTGGCCGCCGGGCGCCGGTGGCGGAGCTGGACCGCGTGATCGACGAGTACCGCCGGTACCGCTACCTACGCGAGACCATGCGCGAGGTGCACCAGGACGAGGCCCCGCCGCTGCGTCAGGTCGAGAACATGAACCGCAGATTGGAAAAACAGATCCGCGACGCCCTCCGGCGTAACCTCTCCGAACGCCACGGTTAGTCGAGTGTGCAGGAGGGGCGGTCAGCGATGGCCGACCCTGAGTAGGAGCAGGATTTGGAAGCAAGGCCGGTCCACCGCAGAGCAGGCGGTGGGCCGGCCGCCTCATTCGTGGACCCCACAGTCGCAATCGAGCTTCGCCGCGGCGAGGTCTCGTCCGGCTAGGAGCCTGCGCCACAGAAGTCGGCTCGCAGCGTGGTATCCACGTGCGTCCCAGCACGACGCAGCAAGTTCCCTATAGCTTCACGCTATTTGGAACCTTGCTGCTTCTTGTTGTGTTGCTGCATCCTGCTGGGGCGTGCGTGGGCGCCGCGATGTGAGTTGGATTCTGTGGCGCAGGCTCCTAGGGTCCTGAGCGAGCGCGCCTCCACGGGTACCAAACGGAGGCACTGCGGCGAGATGGCCGATGGGTGGCTGGGCCCTCCATTCGCCCTCGACCCTGCAAGCGGGCTACGCTGAGGGGTCACTGAGGGGGCAAGCCGCTCCCCGTCTATGAGCCTGAATTCGCCCCCCGATGACGCCTCGACCCTGGGTTCGAGCGACCCAGAGCGCCGCTCCTGGCGCGAGTTCTGGGCGTTCGCGGTCCTAGGCATGGTCCTCGCGTCATTGTCGCTCGTCAGCAGCGGCGCGCTCGACTGCGGATTCGGGGCGTTCGACGACGAGCCCTCGCACCTGGCGTCTGGCCTCATGATCCACGACTGGATCGGCGCAGGCCTGCCCAGCGATGCGCGCGCTTTTGCCGAGCGGTTCTATGTTCACTATCCGAAGGTCGCGCTCGGCCAATGGCCGCCAGGAATGCCCGTCCTCCTCGCGGGTTGGATGCTCGCCTTCGGACTCTCGACCCTCGCGATCCAGGCGCTCTTCGTGGTCCTCTCCGGTCTCCTCGTGGCCGTGGTCGCGCGTTGCCTGCGCCCGGTCGTGGGGCCAGGCCTCGCGACGGTCGCCGGCGCCGCTGTGCTGTTCGTGCCGAAGCTCCAAGAGGTCGCCCACGCGACGATGACGGAGGTGCCGTTGGCGCTGCTCTGCACAGCCTCGGCCTTGGCGTTCGGTCGTTTCATCGACCGCGGACGGACGAGGGACAACTTCGTCTTCGCAGGGCTCGCCTTCGTTGCGATCCTCGTCAAGGGCAGCGCCCTGGCGTTGGCCCTCGTCCCGCCTTTGGCGGTGCTGTTCACCGGTCGTTTCGATGTGCTCCGACGTCGCGCCCCTTGGCTGGGCGCCGCCCTCGTCGGTCTCGGCGCGTTCCCTTGGTATTGGTTCATGCGGGACTTGACCAAGGGCTCGTGGAGCGGCGGCTCGGGGCCAACGTGGGCGTACACCTCGGAGGCGCTCGGTTATTACGGCCACGGATTGCTGCAGCTCGCTGGAGGTCCGATCGCGATCCTCGCCCTCGTCGGCGCTGTCGCGGGGCTCGCACGACCGAACGAGCGTGGACAGGTGGCGGCGCTCGTGGCCTGGATACTCGCCACCTTCGTGTTCTTCGTGTTGATCCCGACGGGGACGGAGGTCCGTCACCTGACGCCGCTGGCTCCCGCCGAGCTCGTGCTCGCGGCCCTCGGCGCGTGGTCCGTCCTCGCCTGGATCGGGCCGCTCTCCCGTCGTTCACGAGCGCTGCTCGCGGCGGTGCTCTTGATGGGCGCGTTCGCGCCGTCGATTCAGCTCGTGCGCAAGGATCACCATGGCGCACACGACGCTGCGCAGGCTTGCCTCGCCGAGCCGCGCCTCGAGCACGCCGCGGTGCTCGTCGCGTCGGATTCGAAGGGTGAGGGCACCCTCGTCGTGTCGATCGCCATGGGCGAGGCCGAACGACCCGGCATCACAGTGCTGCGCGCGAGCAAGGTGTTGGGATCGAGTGATTGGATGGGGCGGAACTACGTGCCGCGTTTCGAGGACGAGGCCGGCCTCGGGCGTTACCTCGACGACCTGCCGGTCGGAGCGATCGTGTTCGACCAGTCGATGCGCGAATCGCGCTGGTACCAGCATCACGACCTCCTGCAGTCGTACCTCGCGGCGAACGAGGCGACTTGGGAGCTCGTCGGTCAGTACGACAGTGTGCGCAGAGGGCAGAGATTCGAGCGCTGCGTCGACCTCTATGTGCGCCGCGAGGGGGATCTGACCCTGCAACGCGAGCTGACGTTCGCCGAGGTCTCAGGGCGTAGCGACGACGGCTCGCACTTGCCGCGCTGAGACTGCGGCGGGCACGTATCCGTTTGCTGGGTCGAGGCCAGAGGTACCGAACCCGACCCAAAAAGAAGGCGAGAGTCGCGCGCGCGGAGCGCGCGCGACTCTCGCCTTCTTTTTGGGTCGGGTTCGGTACCTCTGGTCTCGAACCAGCAAACGGATACGTACCCGGGCACCTCAGCGCAAGCTGCGCTCGACGTGCGCGTCGTAGCGGTCGCTGAGCTCCCGCGTGACGGGGCCCGGCACACCTGCGCCGATCGTCACGTCGTCGATCTGCACGATCGGCACGACGCCGCGCACCGAGCTCGTCAGGAAGGCCTCGTCGTAGCGCGGGAGATCGCGCAGCGTGACGAATTCACGCGCGGGCTCTTCCGGTGAGAGCTCGAGCACCGTGTCGCGCGTGACTCCGCGCAGGACACGCTGCGGCGCGGTCCACGGACGGCCGTCGCGCACGAACACGAGGTTGCTCTGCACTCCCTCGAGGATGCGGCCGGCGTCGTCGACCAGGATCGGTTCGTAACACTGCGCGAGGCGCGGCTCGGCGCGGGTGTGTCGCTCGCGCACGACCGTCCACGGGCTGTCCTTCACTTCAGGGGCGTCGCGCCGGATCGCGCTCGTCGAAGCGACGGCGACGCCGCGTTGGCGCACTTCGCGAGGCACCCCGGGGAACGGCGACAACGTCAGGATGACCGACGAGCGCGCGTCGAGCTGCCGGAGCGGCGCGCGGCAGACATCGATCCGGATGCGGGCCTCCACACCCTCTTCGATGCGGAAGCGCGCGCCGGCCTGCACGAGGGCGCGGTGCAGATCGTCCGGCTCGTACGAGCGCTCGAGGCCGAGCGCAGCGCACGACGCGCCGAGCCGCGCGAGGTGCTCGAGGAGCCCGAAGAAACACGTGCCGTCGTAGGTGCGCAGCCCCTCGTAGACCGCGGCGCCCAACGAGTCGAGCTGCTCGGCGGGGCTCCCCGCGAGGTGCTCGAGGTTCCGCTCGAGGGCCTCGGTGCCCTCGGCGACGAAGAAACGCGGCGGTCGGACGCTGGTCGTGGACATCGTCCCCCCATGGTGTCCGACGACCCCGCCCGAGGGAACCCGTTCCGTACACTGATCCGGTGCAACGACCGACGAACTATTGGGATTACATCCGGGTCGAGGAGCTCCTTGCCCTGCAGGGTGGCCTCGAACCGAACGACGCGGGCGTCAACAACGAAGAGGTGTTGTTCATCGTCGTGCACCAGGTGTACGAGCTGTGGTTCAAGCTCGTGCTGCGCGAGCTCACGGCGGCACGCGACCTGTTCATGGCGCCGGTCGTCGCCGAACAAGAGCTGTCCGGTGTGACGGCGCGCATGCGCCGCGTCGTCACGATCTTCGAGACCGCGGTGCACCACTTCGAGGTCGTCGAGACCCTCGGCACGCGCGAGTACCTCGCGTTTCGCGACAAGCTCTTCCCCGCGAGCGGTTTCCAGAGCGCGCAGCTCCGTCAGATCGAGATCCTGTTCGGACTCGACGAGGCCGAGCGGATCCCGCTCGGTCCCCCGGGCAGCCACCTGCAAGCGCTCGAGGACCCGAGCGGCGGACCGAGCCCGGCTCGCGCGCGAGTCGAGCGCCAGCTCGCTGATCGACCCAGTCTGCGCGAGGCGCTGGAAGCTTGGCTCGCCCGCACTCCGATCGATGGCGGCGAACACGACGCGCACGATGCAGACTCTCGGCTGCAAGGGTTCGTCACTCGTTTCCTCGCCTCCCACGCCCGTCACGTCGACGCTGCCCGTGATCACGCCACGAGCGTGACGACCAAGACGGACAGCGCCGAGCGCTTGGGCGCCATGTACCAACGCGAGAAGGACTCCGTCCGTGAATTCCTCGCGCCCGGCGCCGACGCGCCGGGCCGCCAGCGGCAACGAGTCCGCGCCGCGATGCTGTTCATCGAGACCTACCGCGACCTGCCGCTGCTCTCTTGGCCGCGCGAAGTGCTCGCGGCGGTCGTCGAGCTCGAGCAAGCGTTCGTGCTGTTCCGCCAACGGCACGCGCGCATGGTCGAGCGGGTCATCGGCCGCCGTACGGGCACGGGCGGCAGCGCGGGGGTCGACTACCTGGACCAGACGGCGCTCCGCTACCGCATCTTCCGCGACCTCTGGGCCGTGCGGACGATGCTGTTGCCGCGCGCCCTCGTCGATGAGCCGCACGACGCCGGCTTCTATGGCTTCAAGCAGGAATGAGACTCCGCGTTGCCCCCCAGCCAATTCTGGCCCGGCCTTGATCGGATCTTGACGGGGCAGCCCTAGCGTCTTGCCAGCAGGTGGCACACGCCACCTTTCTACCACGAGAACGACGCGCACGATGGCCAAAGAGACGGTCCTGATCGTTGAGGACGACCCCGACATCGTCGAGCTGCTGCAGTACATGCTCGAGCGAGAGGGTTATCCGGTGCTCGTCGCCAAGGACGGCGAGCGTGGGCTCGCGGAGGCCCAGCGGCGCAAACCCGGCCTCGTGCTGCTCGACCTGATGCTCCCCGGACTCGACGGGCTCGAGGTGTGTCGGGCGCTGAAGTCCGACGCCACGACACGCGGCATCCCGGTCGTGATGTTGACCGCCAAGGGCGAGGAGAGCGATGTCGTGCTCGGGCTGGAGCTCGGCGCCGACGACTACATCCGCAAGCCCTTCAGCCCGCGTGAGCTCGTCGCGCGGGTGCGCAGCGTGCTGCGCCGTGGGACGGTCGAGAAGGACCCCCGGACGCGCATCGAGAAGGGCGACATCGCGCTCGATCGCGAGCGCCACGAGATCAGCCTCGCAGGCGAAGTGGTCGAGTTCACTCGCTCCGAATTCCGGCTCTTGTGGACCCTCGCCAAACACGCCGGGCGTGTCTACACCCGGGACGAGCTCGTCGAGCGTCTGACGGATGGCGAGACGGTGATCCTGGAGCGCAACATCGACGTGCACGTGAGCGCCATCCGCAAGAAACTGGGTCCCGAGCGAGATGTCATCGGGACGGTGCGCGGTGTCGGGTACAAATGGGTGGATTGAACGTGTGCGGGACGCGGTCCAGTGGGTCCGAGCCCACGCCGTTCGGCCTCCATGCGATCACCCCAATCAAGCCAACTTCGGGCCAGCCGACCATCCCGATCGAGGCGGGGCCGAGTCCAGGTGCTCCGGTCACGATTTTTTTGGCGGCTCTATCTCTCTTATGCAGGCCTGGTGCTCGTGACCCTCGGCGTCACGGGGGTCCTCGTCCAGCGTCAGTACCGCGCCGATCTGACCGAGCGACTCGAGGAGTCGTTGCGGGTGCAAACGATGGCGCTCGGGCACTTCGCCGAGAACGACTATCGCGACGCGCCCACCAATCTGGTCGAGTCGATCCAACGGTATGCGGCGGCGACTGGTCGGCGGCTGACGCTCGTACGTCGAGATGGGTCGGTCGTGTTCGATACGGGGCGCCCCACGGGCGGCCTCGAGAACCACAGCGATCGACCGGAGATTCGCACCGCGTTCCACACAGGCTTCGGAGTCGAGCGGCGACGCAGCGCGACGACTGGCGCGCTGACCCTCTATGCGGCTTTCGTGCCGGACCACGAACAGGGGCGCTCGGGGGCGATGCGTGTCGCCATAGATGAGCGCGAGATCGAGGAACAAGTCCGCTACGTGCGGCGCATGTTCGTGACGTGTGCCGTGCTCGGGATCCTCGCTGCGCTGCTGCTGGGTGTCGTCGCGGTGCGATGCGTCGCGGGGCCGCTGGAAGAGATGGACGAGGTCGTGACCGCGCTCGGAAGCGGCGAATACGGCGCGCGTGTCGAGGCTCTGGGGCCCGACGAGCTGGGCGCGCTGGGGCGGGCGCTGAACCGTCTGGGAGTCGAGATGAGCGCACGCGTCGCGACCTTGACGGCCGACCAGGACCGCTTGCGGGCGATGGTCGCGGGCATGGTAGAGGGGGTCGTCGCGGTCGACGACGAGGACCGCATCACGTTCATCAACCATGCCGCGCGAGGCATGTTGCGCCTCTCCGGCGCCGCGGAGCACGGCGATGACCGACTCTGGGAAGCGGCGCGCATTGCGGGCATCCATGACCTCCTCGTGGCAGCGCGTGGAAGCGATGCAGCCGCGCAGCGCGAGCTCAGCCTGCCGCTCGCTGGCCGCGAGGCGACGGTCCGCGCCCAGGCCCATCGCTTCGCCGACGGCGACCGTGTCGGCGTCGTCGTGGTCCTGCACGACGTCACGGAGCTGCGCCAGTTGGAGCGCATCCGACGGGACTTCGTCGCTAATGTCAGCCACGAATTGAAGACGCCCTTGACCTCGATTCGCGGATATGTCGAGACGCTGCTCGATGGCGCGCTGCACGACGCACAGAACAACACGCGCTTCCTCGAGAAGATCGAGCAGAACGTCGAGCGGCTCTCACACCTCGTGACCGACCTCTTGAGCCTCGCGCGCATCGAGTCCCAGGAAGGGTCGTTGCCCATCGAGCGGGTCGATCTGCACGCGCTCGTCGAACAAGCGCTGCGGCGGCACGAGCCGGCGGCGCTCGGGCGGGATCAGGTGTTGCGTCTCGACAAGTGCTCGGGTCCGCTCTTGGTGCTCGGTGATCGCGAGGCCCTGACCCAGGTCATCGACAACCTCGTCGACAACGCGCTCAAGTACACGTCGGCCAAGGGGCACATCACCGTGCGCCTGCGACGCGAGGCGCGGTTCGGAGTGCTCGAGGTCAGCGACAACGGCATCGGTATCCCGAAAGTCGACATCGAACGCGTATTCGAGCGCTTCTACCGCGTCGACAAAGCGCGCTCGCGTTCGGTCGGCGGGACGGGTCTCGGCCTCTCGATCGTGAAGCACCTCGTGGTCGCCATGAAGGGCGAGGTCGACGTCGAGAGCAAGGTCGACGTCGGCTCGACGTTCCGCGTGCGTTTGCCGCTCGCGTGATCGTTCAGGCGTTTGCGGCGTCGCTGTCGCCGTTGCCGTTATTTGGTGCAGGGGCCTCGAATCCTTTACCTACGAGTCGGTCGAAGATCGGGCTCGCCATCAAGGTGGTCACGACGGCCATGATCACGAGCGCCGCGAAGAGACCCTCGGAGATGATGCCGCGTTGCAAGCCGATGTTGATGATGATCAACTCCATCAGGCCGCGCGCGTTCATGAGGATGCCGATGCCGAGCGCTTCGCGTTGCGGCACGCCCGTGGCGCGTGCAGCGAACCAGCACGCGGCGCCTTTGCCGGCGACGGCCACGAAGAGCACCGCGCCGCACATCATCCACAAAAACGGCGTGTTCAAGAGGCCGATCTTGGTGTTGAGCCCGGAATAGGTGAAGAACAGCGGCAACAGCAGCGTCACCGCGAGCGGCTGCACACGCTGGATGGTCTCGCGCGCAACATCGCGGGGGATGCACGCGCCCGCGATGAATGCGCCGAACACCGCGTGTAGACCGATCGAATCGGTGAACCACGCGCTGAGCGCCATCGTCACGAGCGCGACGACGAGCCCGGTCTCGGTGAGCGCCCCGCGCTCGAACAGCCAGCGCGAGGACCAGCGCAGGGTCGGGCGGACGATCCCGAGCATCACGAGGACGAATCCGAGCCCGCCGCCGATGTTCCAGATCGCGTGGGCGGCGTTGTCATCGAAGCTCGCCAGGACGAGCGCCAGGAGACACCAAGCCGCGGCGTCGTCGATGGCGCCCGCGCCGATGGCGATCGTGCCCATGCGCGTGCCGGTGAGGCCCTTGAAGTGGATGATGCGGGCCAGCATCGGGAACGCCGTGATCGACATCGACGCGCCGAGGAACAACACCGCCTCGAACAAGCTCGTCTCGGCGGGGAAGAGGTCCGTCCAACGCAACATCGCCCAACCGAGCAGACCGCCGAGCGCGAAGGGGGTCAGAATGCCCGCGGCCGACACTGCCAAGGAGCTCCTGAAGTGCTTCCGCACGATGTCGACACGGAACTCCATGCCGACGATGAACATGTAGAGCGCGAGCCCGAGCTGGGAGGCCGGGAACAAGTAACTTTGCGTGTCGCGCGCGCGCTGGGTCGGATCCCAGGGGAAGAGCGCTCGCTGCCATTCGGGCGCGAGCCAGCCGAACAGCGACGGCCCGAGCATCACGCCGGCGAGCATCTCGGCGATCACCTGCGGCTGTCCGAAGCGCTTCGCCACCACGCCGACGACGCGGCACACCGTCAGAATCACGGCGATCTGAAGGAAGAACTGGAGGGCGAGATGCACGTTGTCCATGGGGGCGCTCGCTCGCGTACCGCGTATTTGGAGACGTCGTTCGCGCCGCCGGCTCAGCCGTCGACGGAGGGTGGGAGTAGCGTGACGATCGCCACTTCCGGCGGGCACAGGAACCGCACACGCGGCGCCGCGCCGCGCTCCATGCCCACGCCGCGCGTGACGTAGATGGGCACGCCGTTGACCTCGTTCAGGCCGCCCGCGCCGACCCTGCGCGGCACCTGGCTCGAGATGAATGGCGGGCCGAAGAACGGGAGCACGATCTGCCCACCGTGCGTGTGCCCAGCGACGAATAAGTCGAGGTCGGTGTCGGGGCCGAGCCACAGGACCGGATCGGGGCGGTGCGCGAACACGACGCGCGCCGCGTCGGGCTCACGCGGGGTACGCAAGAAGGCCTCGAGGGCCCGCCGGTTGTTGCCCCAGCGGTCGTAACCGTAGAGCTCGAGGACCTGCTCGCCGACGGTGATCCGTACGGGTTCGTCGATCAAGACGTTCACACCCGCGGCCGCGGTGATCTCGTCGAAGCGCGTGACGACACCAGGATCGCTGTCGACGTCGCCGCGCACGTACCAGACACCCGCGGGCGCGGTGAGGGCGCGCAGCAGCGCGATGAAGTCGCCCTTGGTGCGTTCGAAGTGCCCTTCGGAGCCCTGGAACAGGTCGCCTGCCACGACGATCAAGTCGGGCTTCGCCGCCATCAACCGCGCGCAGGCTTCGCGCTCGTGGTCGCCGATCGTCGAGCATTGGAGGTCGGACATCACGCCGATGCGCAAGGGCGCGCGGATTGGCATACGCGCTGCGAGCCGCGCTTCCTCGAACACCAGTCGATCGGGCTCGATCACCATCGCGTAGAACGCGACGGGGAGCACGAGGAAGGAGAGCCGAGCGATCCAGAGCGGCGCGCGCTCGACGGCGCGCCCCCTCCGCCGTTGCAGCAGCACCGAGAGCCCGCCGATCGGCGCGTGGAACGCGAGCGCGATCCACAGGAGCTGCATGACCCCGAACACACTGAAGCGCACGGGGCCCGTACGGCCGAGCTGCGTGAAGACGAGGACCAGCCCGGAGACGCCGACCGCGGACGCTGCGACTCGCCAGAGCGTGAGCGGCTGGTCGCGACGGGCGCCGAGCACGAGCCAGACGACCATCGCCCCCAGGACCGCAAACACGGCGAACTCGGCGAAGAGGGCGGGCTCCATGGCGGGCAGTCTAGGTCGAGGCCGGCGAGCAGGCGCGCCGCAGCGGTCAATTCAGCGAGGCCGAACGGTCCACGCCGTTCTTCGACCAAGCGGGCCCCGAATCGTCGCCCCAAAAGGTCGAACCGCTCGTCATGGACGAGGCCCCGGGGTCCCGGAGCTCTGGGGACCGCAGCTCCGCGACCGAACGCGTTCGTGCCGCACACCTTCCGTGCGAAGTGTATCGCTCGCTTCCGGCACGACGTCTCGTTGCGATGGAGTCTCCGCCGTAGGGTTCCCCGCGCGAAGGCGCGTCGCGGTCGCCATTCTCGAGGACCCGCACGATTTTGTGATCGCGCTGCGACGCGCTCGCCGTCGAGAGCGTCAGGGCGCAGAGCGGAGTTCCCCGCGCCCCCTTGGGGTCGTGGAAGCCCCTTGGGTCGTGGGAGCCCCTTGGGGTCGTGGAAGAAGGTTGCGTAAACGCGAACGCCGCGCTGCGCCAGAAACAAGCGCGCTGTCTATCGTCGTGTGGGAGCCCGCTCCGCGGGCTCTCCTCCCTCGAACACGAGACCATCCCCATGCGTTGCCATCACCATCAATCCCTTTCGGTCAATACATCCATGCGTACCTTCCTCCCCGGCGCCCTGGCCCTGCTCGCGATCTTCGCGACCACGGACTCGCTCGTCGCCCAGGTGACCCAGGCGAACTACCCGCTGCTGACGGACTTGGACGACACGACCGGGAGCTACGGTCCCATGACACTCACGGGCAACACGCCGCCTGCGCCGCCCAACAACGGCGTGTGTGTCAACGGCGTCTACCTCTTTGCCGGTGGGCAAGACGCTCGGACACCGCTCATCACGAGCCTCGACACGAACGACTTCCAGCTCGAGCTCGAGTTCCAGGTCGCCGCGCTGCCCGCGGGCCCGCGCCCGATCTTCGTCGGTGGCAATGGCTGGCGCTGGATCGGCTTCTACATCGACGCGAGCGGCACGCTCGGCGTCCTCTACAACAACGCGAGCTTCACCTACTCGTCGAACATGATCACGGTTGGGACCTGGCATGCGGGTGTCATCAAGTACGAGGGCGGAGTCGTGCAGTAGTTCCTCGACGGTGTCATGGTGCACCAGGACACGATCGGCGTGCTGAACACGGGCAACAACCTGAACTTCACGACGAACAACTTCAGCAACGGCACGAACCACAACGGCTGCATTCGGAATATCGTCATCGCGAATGACACGACCCTCGGGCCTCTCGGCGGGACGATCGGCACGAGCTATTGTGGGCCCGTCGTGCCCAACACCAGCGGCGGCCCGGCGGTCCTGACGGGGTCGGGCTCCGCTTTGGTGGCCAACAACAACTTGACGCTGATCGCCGAAGACATGCCGGCGAACCAGTTCGGATTCTTCCTCACGAGCCAGACCCAGGGCTTCGTCACGAATCCGGGCGGCAGCAACGGCAACCTCTGCCTCGGCGGCACGATCGGGCGCTACGTCGGGATGGGGCAGATCAAGAACGCAGGCGCGGGCGGCACGTTCGACCTGCTGTTGAACCTCGCCCAAACCCCGGCTGGCCCGGTGTTCGTGTCGATCGCTGCAGGCCAGACCTGGAACTTCCAGGCCTGGTTCCGCGACATCGGCCCGATGGGGCAGCCCCAGTCGAACTTCACCAACGGCCTCGCCGTCACGTTCATGTGAGTTCGAGTCAGCAGTGGCCTCTTGGCTACTGCGGCTCGCTGCGTTTCGCGCGGAGGTCGGCGAAGGCCTTGGCGAAGGCGTTCGGGGTTTTCGGCGGCGGCGGTTGTTCGTAGGAGCTCCGCCCCTCTGCGCCCTCGCGCGGGAGCGAGCCGCGCCCCGTGTTCCCGCGCGAGGTGCTCCCGCGCGGGTGGCCCCCGCGGGGCTGGCCGCCGCGCCCTGCATCAGCGCGGTCCTGTTGTCCGCCCGCGCCGCGTTCTTCGCGCGGTCGCGGGCGGACTTCTTCGTCGAGGCGCATCGTCAAGGCGATGCGTTTGCGCGGCAGGTCGACTTCCTGCACTTTGACGCGCACGACTTGGCCCGCTTGTACGACCTCGTTTGGGTCCTTCACGAAGTTGTGCGCGAGCTGTGAGATGTGCACGAGGCCGTCCTGGTGCACGCCGACATCGACGAACGCCCCGAAGTTCGTCACGTTGGTGACGACACCCTCGAGCACCATCCCGGGCACGAGGTCCTTCAGCTCCTCGACACCCTCGGCGAACGTCGCCGTCTTGAACTCGGGTCGCGGGTCGCGGCCCGGCTTCTCGAGCTCGGCGAGGATGTCCTTGACCGTCGGCAGACCGAAGCGTTCGTCAGTGAAGCGCGTCGGATCGAGGCTGCGCAGAAAGAGCGAGTCGCCGATGAGGCTCGCCACGCTGCGCTGCGTCGCCGCCGCGATGCGCTCGACGACCGGATAGGCCTCCGGGTGCACGGCCGAACGATCGAGCGGGTCCTCCCCGTCCATGATGCGCAGGAACCCCGCGGCCTGCTCGAAGGCCTTCGGACCGAGGCGCGGGACGTCCAGGATCGCGCGCCGCTTCTGGAACGGGCCTTTGGCGTTGCGATGCGCGACGACGTTCTCGGCGAGCGTCGCGCTGAGGCCCGCGACGCGCGACAACAGCGCCGGCGAGGCCGTGTTCACATCGACGCCGACCGCGTTCACGCAGTCCTCGATGACTCCGTCGAGGCTCTTGCCGAGGAAGTGCTGGTTGACGTCGTGTTGGTACTGACCGACGCCGATCGCTTTGGGCTCGATCTTGACGAGCTCCGCCAGCGGGTCTTGCAAACGGCGCGCGATCGAGGCGGCGCCGCGCAGGGACACGTCGAGGTCGGGCAGCTCTTTCGAGGCGAGCTCGGACGCCGAATACACCGACGCGCCCGCCTCGTTCACGACGACTTTCTGCACGCTCCGGCCCGCGCCCGCGAAGCGCTTCAACAGATCGAGCGCCAGCCGATCCGTCTCGCGCGAGCCCGTGCCGTTGCCGATGCTGATCAGCTCGACGCCGTGGCGCTCGACGAGCACACCGAGCCGCTCCAGCGAGCGCTCCCACTCGTTGCGCGGCGGCGTCGGGTAGATCGTGTCGGTCGCGACGACCTTGCCCGTGCGATCGACGACCGCGACCTTGACGCCGGTGCGCAGGCCAGGGTCGAGCCCGAGGATCGACTTCGGGCCCGCAGGCGCCGCGAGCAACAACGCGCGTAAGTTGCGCGCGAAGACCGCGATCGCTCCACGCTCGGCCTCTTCGCGCAGCCGCGTCATCACCTCGGTCTCGATGCGCAACGCGAGCTTGAAGCGCCACGTGCCGCGGGTCACGTCCGCGAGCCACGTGTCGGCCGGGCGCCCTTGGTCCTGGATCCCAAAGCGCCGCGCGATCCGTCCGCGCGCGATGCCCGACGTGTCCGTGCCGAGGCGCTCGTCCTCGGGATCGAGCAGCAGCTCGAGGCCGAGCACCTCTTCCTTGCGCCCGCGCAGCATCGCGAGCGCGCGGTGCGAGGGCGCGCTCGCGAGCGGCTCGGTGTGATCGAAGTAGTCCTGGAAACGGGCCCCGTCGGCTTCCTTGCCGGCGACGACGCGCGCGCGCACGTGCGCCTCGGTCCACACGTGTTCGCGGAGGCCCGTCGCGAGCTCTGGGTCGTCCGCGAAACGCTCCATCAGGATCTGGCGCGCGCCCTCGAGGGCCGCGGCGGCGTCTTCGACCCCCCGCTCGCTCGACACGAAGGCCGCGGCGGCGACGTCGGGGGTCTGGCTCGGGTCCGCCAGGAGAGAGTCAGCGAGCGGCTCGAGCCCCGCCTCGCGGGCGATCTGTGCCTTCGTGCGACGTTTGACCACATAGGGCCGGTAGAGGTCCTCGAGGCGGGTCTTCGAGTCGGCGAGCTGGATCGCGCGCTCGAGCTCCGGCGTCAACTTGCCTTGCTCCCGGATCGCGTCGAGCACCTTGATCCGGCGCTCTTCGAGCTCGCGCAGGTACACGAGCCGCTCCTCCAGGTTGCGCAGCTGCGTGTCGTCGAGCCCGCCTGTGACCTCCTTGCGGTAACGCGCGATGAACGGCACGGTCGCGCCGCCGTCGAGCAGCTCGACGGCCGCTGCGACCTGCTCGACGCGGGCGCCGATCTCGACGGCGATGGTGGCGAGGATGCGTTCGGAGGCGGACGAGGAAAGGGTGGCGCTCGGCATGGTGTCAGGCTGGAATCTGGCCCCAGAGGGGCGCGGTGGCAGGAAGATACCGACTGTCAGGGGCCTGGCGCGCCCCCCCGTGAGCGCTCTTGATCTGTTCTTGATGTTCTCAACACAGCGGGTTGACGGGGCGGGGCGACCCTCGTGACGGCCCGGAGGCCCGTCGGGCTGCGTCCCCGACCTCCAGCGCCCGATCGACCATGCAACGCACCACCTTCCTCGCCTCGGCGGCTCTTTTCTTTGCCGCGACGCTGCCCACCCTCGCCCAGTCCGACGACTCGAAGACCGACGCCCGCGAGTCGCAGAAAGTCGAGGTCGACAAGGAGCTCCCCATCTACAAGCCGGAGCGCGGCGTCTCGGGCACGATCGCGAGTGTCGGCTCCGACACGATGAACAACCTCATGGCCCAGTGGGTCGAGGGTTTCCGCAAGCACTACCCCGCCGTCCAGCCGGAGATCCAGGGCAAAGGCTCCTCGACCGCGCCCCCGGCCCTCAGCCAGGGCACCGCGAACTTCGGCCCGATGAGCCGGGCGATGAAGGAGAAGGAGATCGACGACTTCAAGAAGAAGTTCGGCTACGAGCCGATTGGGGTCGAGTCCGCGATCGACATGCTCGCGGTCTACGTCCACAAGGACAACCCGATCGCCTCGCTCTCGCTCGAACAACTCGACGCGATCTTCTCGAGCACGCGCAAGGGCGGGGCCGCCAAGGACGTGCGCACCTGGGGTGACCTCGGCCTCACCGGCGAGTGGTCCGACAAGCCGATCAGCCTGTACGGGCGCAACGCCTCCTCGGGGACATACGGTTTCTTCAAGGACACCGCCCTCTTCAAGGGCGATTTCAAGGACAACGTCAAGGAGCAGCCCGGCAGCTCGTCGGTCGTCCAAGGGATCGCGAGCGACCGTTACGGCATGGGCTACAGCGGCATCGGCGCGATCACCGCGGACGTGCGCGCCATTCCGCTCGCGATCGCGATGGGCGAAGAGGCTATCCCGGCCACGCCGGAGAACGCCTATTCGGGCGAGTATCCGCTATCGCGCTTCCTCTACGTCTACATCAACAAGAAGCCCGGCGAGGCGCTCGACCCGCTGCGACGCGAGTTCCTGCGCTACATCTTCTCGCGTCAAGGGCAGCTGGACGTCGTCAAGGACGGCTATTACCCCGTGACGGCGCACATCGCGCGCCGTGCGCTCGGCAGCGTTGGACTCGAGCTCACCGCGGTCGAGGCCAGCGCGATTCGCTGAGCGGATCGGCGGGGTGGCGCTTCGCCTCCCTGCCGAGAGCTGACGCGAAGACCGCTTCCGGCGCACTTGACTGCACCGCCTGCCGAACACCATGCCTGCGTCGCCGAAGCTTCCCGAGTCACGCCGGCGGAGGCCGCGTGGCACGAATCGTCGGGCCGTGCTCGCCGAGCGCATCGCGCGCGTGGCGATCACCATGGGCGGCATCGGCACCATCGCCGCCGTCCTCGGCATCTTCGTCTTCCTCCTGTGGGTCGTGCGACCTCTCTTCGGCGGCGCGCGCGCGCTCAGCCGCGAGACCCACCCCCTCGCTGCGAACGAGGCCGCCCCGGGCGCAACCGGTTCCCTTCGGCTTCTGGTCGATGACGCCCTGCGGCTCGGCCTCGAGCTCGACCGCGCTGGGCATCTCGCGACCTACGACCTGGGCTCGGGCGAGCGCATCGCGCACCGCGATCTGTTCGTGGGTGAGCCACCCACAGCCATCGCCGCGCAGACCCTCTCGGACGACGTGCTGCTCGGCTTCGCCGACGGCACGGTGGCGGTCGGTCGAATCGGATTCGAGTCTTCGTTCCTGACGGGCGAGGACGTGCCCACCGCCCTCGTGGACCTGCCGCGGGGCGAGGTCGCGCTGCACGAAGGGCGTCTCGTCGAGCGCACGGTGGCTGGCCAACTGCGAATCACGGCCCCGATCGCGACCTTCGATGCGCCCGTGCGCGTCGCGGACGGCGACCCGCTCGAGCTGGTCGACATCTCGTACACATCACGAGGCGAGGCGATCGCCACGCTACAGCGGGATCGCGAAACGGGCACCCTGCGCCTCGCCGTATCGCGCGTGCGTGTCACGCCGAACCTGCTGACCGGCGAGACACGTCGGAAGCTGACGACGATCGACCTCACGGCCGTGCTGCCCGCCATGGAAGGGGCGCCGAGTGTCCTGTCCCTGACGGGCTCGGGGCAAACGCTGCTCCTCGGTTGGCCCGACGGGCGGATGGCGAACTTCGACCTGCGCGACGCCACGGCGCCGCGGCTGATCGAGGAGCTCGACCTCGTGCCGTCGCCGACCGCGACCCTGACGACCTTCGAGGCCTTGACCGGCAAGGCGGCCTTCATCGCAGGTGACTCGGAGGGCGGCCTCGCGAAGTGGTCGCCGGTGCGCGACGAGTCGACCGAGCAGGGCGACCTTTACCTGCGCCGCTACCTCGACTTTCCCTCCGGTTCGTCCGCGGTCGCGCGCATCGCGGTGGCGAGCCGCTCGCGCGTCTTCCTCGCGGCCTTCGACGATGGCACCCTCGCCGCGTATCACGGCACGAGTGGCGAGCGTGTGCTCACGTTGTCGGGCGAGAACGCGCTCGAGGGCGCGCCCATCGCGCTCGCGCTCGCGCCGAAGCAGAACGCGCTCCTCGCGCGTACGGCGCGCGGCCTGAGTTTCTGGCGCTTGCGACTGGAGCACCTCGACGCGACCTCGGCGGCGATGTTGAGCCCCGTCTGGTACGAGGGTTACCCGAGCGCCCAACACACGTGGCAGTCGAGCGGCGGCTCGAGCGATTTCGAGCCGAAGTACGGTCTCTGGCCGCTGATCTTCGGAACCCTCAAGGCGACCTTCTATTCGGTGATGTTCGGCGCGCCGCTCGCGCTCCTCGCGGCGCTCTACACCAGCGAATTCCTCGCGCCTCGTCTGCGTGGGCCGATCAAGTCGACGGTCGAGTTGATGGCGAGCCTCCCGAGCGTCGTGCTCGGTTTCCTCGCGGCCCTTGTTATCGCGCCGTTCGTGCAACAGGTCCTGCCCGCGACCCTCGCGGCGTGCCTCGTCGTGCCCGTCGCGGTGCTGCTCGGCGCCTACCTCTGGCAACTCCTGCCGCAAGCGCGCGCGATCCGCTGGCAGGGCTGGCAGCGCTTCGCCGTGATCGCCCTGACGCTGCCCCTGGGAGTCCTCGGCGGTGTGCTCCTCGGGCGGCCTCTCGAGAAAGTCCTCTTCGCCGGCGACATCGCCTCCTGGCTCGACGGACAGCGCGGCGGCGCGTTCGGTGGGTGGGTCTTCTTGCTGTTGCCCTTGTCGGGCCTCGGCGCGGCGCTCCTCAACGCAGCGCTGTTCGGTGGGGCGGTGCGCCGCAACGCGCCGTCGAAGACCCGCGAGCGGCTCGCGCGTCTCGAGCTCGGACGTTTCGCGGCCTGGTTTGGCGCGACGATCCTGCTCGCCGTCGTTGGCGCAGCGCTGCTGGCAGGGCTCGGGCTCGATCCGCGCGGCAACCTCGTGGGGACCTACATCCAGCGCAACGCGCTGATCGTCGGCTTCGCGATGGGTTTCGCGATCATCCCGATCATTTACACGCTCGCCGAGGACGCGCTCAGCGAGGTCCCCGGGCATCTGCGCGAAGGCAGCCTCGGCGCCGGCGCGACGCTCTGGCAGACCGCGACCCGCATCGTGATCCCGTTCGCCATGAGCGGCATGTTCTCGGCGCTCATGATCGGCCTCGGCCGCGCGGTCGGAGAGACGATGATCGTGCTGATGGCGGCGGGCAACACGCCGATCATGGAGTGGAACATCTTCAATGGCTTCCGCACCTTGACCGCGAACATCGCGGTCGAGCTGCCCGAGGCCCCGGAGGGCAGCACCCATTACTTGACGCTCTTCCTCGCCGCGCTCGTGCTGTTTGCGTTCACCTTTGTGTTGAACACGATCGCCGAGCTCGTCCGGCGTCACTTCCGTCGCAGGATGCAGGCGCTGTGACGCTCGCTCGCCCGAGGTCCAGCGCTACGGCAGCCGCGCCGCAGCAGGCGTCGAACCCGCGTCGCGCGTCGCGCCCGCGGGCGTCGTCGCTGCTCGCCATGGGCGAGCCCATGGTCTGGTTGATGGGCGGGGCCCTCGCCCTCGCGCTGTTGATGGTGCTCACGCTCCTCGGCCACGTGTTGTTCGAGGGCGCTCGGACCTTTTGGCCTGGCGCCGTCGAACAGCTCAGGACCGCGGACGGCACTCTCCTGGGTGAGGTCACCAAAACAGAGAGCGTGGTGGACGAGGCGAGCGGCGAAGAGGTGGCGCGCTGGCTCGTGCGCACCGGCAACTTCGACCTCACTGGCACCCACTTCGAGTGGGTCGACGCCGCCGACGTCGAGTCGCGCACGAGTCCTGAATGGGCTCTGCTCGTCGAACGTCGCTCGTGGGGCCGCTTCTACGGCGAGGCAGTCGGATTCCAAGTCGTCGGCGCTGACCAACGCTTCGATGGCGCGGCCGAGGCTTGGGGCAAACTCACCGAGCATCTGCCGCTCGTGCACGACCGCGTCGCAGCGATCCAGCAGCTCGAACGCGAGGACCTCGGGCGCATCAATCGGCGCCTGAACGCCGCGCGCCTCGCGATTCGCAGCGCCGAGCTCGAGCACGGCGTCGCGGCAGCTGGCGAGCCGGACGCCGAGCCCGTGCGGAAGGCGCGCGTTGCCTACGAGGAGCTCGCGGCGCACCTGGCTGTCGAGTCCCAACAGATCGAACGGCGGATCCGCGACCTCCGTTCGATCAACGCCGACTACGAGCTCCTCGTCCGGACGGCGGAGGGCGCGGAGGTGAGTCTCCCTCTCGCCGAGATCGTCCGCGCGATCCCAGCCAATCGAATCGGGCTGCGCGAGCGGCTCGCCGTCTACGGCTCCCGCTGGAGAGAATTCCTGACGGCCGAACCGCGGGAAGCCAACAGCGAGGGCGGTATCTGGCCGGCGCTGTTCGGCACCGTCGTCATGACGCTCGTGATGTCGCTGCTCGTCGTGCCTTTCGGCGTATTGGCGGCCCTCTACCTGCGCGAATACTCGAAACAGGGCACGCTCGTCAGCGTTGTGCGCGTGGCGGTCAACAACCTCGCCGGCGTGCCCAGCATCGTCTTTGGAGTCTTCGGACTCGGCTTCTTCTGCTACATCGTCGGCGGCGGCATCGACCAGGTCTTCTATGCGGCGTCGCTGCCGAACCCGACGTTCGGCAAGGGGGGCGTGCTCTGGGCGTCGTTGACGTTGGCGCTCTTGACGCTCCCCGTCGTCATCGTCGCGACCGAGGAGGCGTTGTCCGCGGTGCCGAACTCGATGCGCGAGGGCTCGCTCGCCTGCGGCGCGACGAAGTGGCAGACCATCCGGCGCATCGTGTTGCCGCGCGCGATGCCGGGCATCATGACCGGCATGATTCTGGCCGTGGCGCGCGGCGCTGGCGAGGTCGCGCCGCTGATGCTGGTCGGCGCCGTCAAGCTTGCGCCGGACCTGCCGATCGACGGCACCTTCCCATTCATCCACCCCGAGCGCAGCTTCATGCACCTCGGCTTCCACATCTACGACGTGGGCTTCCAGAGTCAGAACTCGGAGGCGGCCAAGCCGATGGTGTACGCGACCACTCTGCTCCTGATCGCGATCGTCGTCTTGTTGAATCTCTTCGCTATCAGTGTCCGCTCGCACCTGCGGAAGAAGTTCCGCGCCGCGCGCTGAGTCTTTCCCGAGTGTTGTCACCGTTGTTGTCACCAGAGGACCGACCATGAACCAGGCCGACGATCACGACATGGCGCTCGCCGCGCGCGGCGAGGACGAGCCCGCGAGTCGTACAGGGTTGCACCGGGACACGCCTGAGCGCGCGTCGTTCGCAGACGATTCGGATGCTGGCTACACGCCGGAGAGCTCGACTTCCTCGGGCAGACCACCGGAGGGTGAGGAGCGCCGCGTGCGTGCGACCCGCGGCTCGGTGCGCGGTGGCCTCTTCGAGTCGATCGACGAGGGGCGACCCTGGCAGTCGGTGATCCACCCGGCGGTGGCCGAGTGCGATCCCGTCGTGCAGATCGACGACTTCCAGCTCTGGTATGGCGCAGCGAAAGCGCTGCACGACGTGAGCCTGCGTGTGCCCAAGGGGCAGGTCACGGCCTTGATCGGTCCCTCGGGTTGCGGCAAGTCCACGCTGCTGCGGTCCGTCAACCGCATGAACGACCTGATCGACTCCGTGCGCGTGCAAGGCAGCATGTTGCTGAACGGCGATCCGATCTACGGCCGGAGCGTCGATGTGATCGACCTGCGCAAGCGCATCGGGATGGTGTTCCAGAAACCGAACCCGTTCCCGATGTCGATCTTCGAGAACGTCGTCTATTCGCTGCGTATCGACGGAGTGCGCGACAGAGCGACCCTGGCCGAAGTGTGCGAATTGAGCCTCACCTCTGCCGGACTCTGGAACGAGGTCAAGGATCGCCTGAAGGACAGCGCCCTCGCGTTGTCGGGAGGCCAGCAGCAGCGCCTCTGCATCGCGCGCGCCATCGCCGCCGAGCCGGAGGTGCTGCTTCTCGACGAGCCCTGCTCTGCGCTCGACCCGATCGCTACCGGGCGCATCGAGGACCTGATCCAGGACCTGAAGGGGCAATACTCGGTCCTGATCGTCACGCACAACATGCAGCAGGCCTCGCGCGTCTCCGACGCGACGGCCTTCATGTACCTCGGGCGCCTTGTGGAATACGGGCCCACCGAGTCGATTTTCCTTGCGCCGCGGCTCAAGGAAACCGAGGACTACGTGACCGGCCGCTTCGGCTGATCCGCGGGGATCCGTTCCGCGGCTCCCCTTGCCCCATGACCAAACATCTCCGACTCGATCTCGACAACCTCGAGAAGCGGCTCCTGCTCCTCGGCTCGCGTGTCGAGGACGCGGTCCGCAAGTCCGTCCAGGCCCTCCGCAAGGGGCGACGTGACCTCGCCGAGGAGGTCATCCGCGGCGACATCGAGATCGACAAGGAAGAGGTCGAGCTCGAAGACCAGTGCCTGAAGGTGCTCGCGTTGCACCACCCGGTCGCGAACGACCTGCGCTTCGTGACTGCGGTCCTCAAGATCAACAGCGACCTCGAGCGCATCGGCGACCTCGCCGCCAACGTCTCGAAGCGCGCGCTCGACATGCCTCAGACGCTCGGGGTGGTTGCGCCGAGCGAGCTCGAGGGGTTGCTCGAGGACACGGTCCTGATGCTGCGCGAGGCGCTGGACGCCTTCGTCCGCAGCGACGTCCGCCTGGCCCACAAGGTGCTGGAGCACGACCGGAAAGTGAACATCGCTTACCGCGCGATCGTCGACGGCGCGATCCGCTCCCTCAAGGCCCAGTCGATCGAGGTCGAAGTGGCGATCCTCTACATGAACGCCGCCAAGAACCTCGAGCGCATCGCCGACCACGCGACGAACATCGCCGAGGACGTCGTCTACATCGTCGAGGGCGAGATCATCCGCCACAAGGCCGCCCAGGCCCGGTTCGAGGGCAAACCGCGCGGTTGAATCCGTGGGGAGCGCCACGAGCCCGAGGTCCGAGACCAGAGGTACCGAACCCGACCCAAAAATAAGGTGAGCGTCGCGCGCGTGCAGGGCGCGCGCGACGTTCACCTTATTTTTGGGTCGGGTTCGGTACCTCTGGTCTCGGACGCAGGATTTGCATTCCGGGCATCGGGTTCGAGGCGTTCTAGCCGATGATGTTCGCGTGAAAACCACTGGGACTCTCCGTCGCGCAGACTCCGCCCCCTCGCCCATCCGTTCGCTCGCTTGGGCCCCCCGCTGGACCGGCGACGGTCCGCGGTTCGTCGACGAGCTGGTCGGCTGGCTCCTGACCGCCGGGCGTCGGCCCTACGACGGGCAGGTGACGCTGCTGGAGCACGCGCTCCAAACGGCCGCCCTGGCAACGGTGCACGGCGCGCGCGAGTCGCTGGTCGTCGCCGCCCTGTTGCACGATGTCGGACACCCTTTGGCCGAGGTCGCGAGCAGCGAGCCGGTGGAAGTGCTGTCGCACGAACGCCTCGCCGCGAGCTGGCTCGGGCGGTACTTCCCGGCGTCCGTCACCGAGCCGATCCGGCTGCACGTGCAGGCCAAGCGTTGGCTCGTCGCGAACGAGCCGGGTTACGTCGCCACGCTGTCCGCGGGCTCGGTAGCGAGCCTCGTCGAGCAGGGCGGACCGATGGGCGCGGAGGAGGTCCTGCGCTTCCAGTCCGAGCCCTTCGCCGCCGCCGCGCTGTCCCTGCGCCGCTGGGACGAAGAGGCCTGCCGCCCGGGCGCCCGCTGCGCGAGCCTCGAGGCTTACCGCGCCCCGCTGCTGCGCCAGCTCGCGCCGGGTCGCTGACGGTCCACGCCGCGCATTTACGATGTGAGCGTCCGTCTTGGCGGCGGTTCGAGCCTGCCGGAAGATCGCTCGGCGACTGCGCACTGGGCTGAGCGAGTGTTGGATCGGCAGATTTGGGTAGCGCTGGCCACGCCGGCATGCGCTCTCGGGTCGGAGTTCCCGATAGCCACTGGCGACGGTGGAATACCGCGCTCCCGGAGGCGTTAGAGCAGCGCGGTCGACGAAACACCGCGCTGATGCCCGTGCTCGAGCCTTCTGCAATTCGACACCCAAGGTGGCGGCGCGTTCGTCGGCCCGCCCGCGCCTACGCGCGGCGGCTTGGCATGGCGCGCCGCAACGCTGGCCGTGACCCTCGTGTTGTGCGGCCTCGTCGCGCTCGTCCTGCCCGTCGTCGTCGTGGCGGCCGTGTTCGAGGTCGCTGTGCCGGCGCTCTGCCCTCAGAGCCTCGCGGGTTACGCCGACCCGTACGACCTCGCCGCCTACGCTGCTGGCGCAATGATCGCCCTCGTCGCTTGGCGCGGCCGCGACTTCCAGGCGACCTGCAATTGAGATGCAGCTGGCAAGCCCCGCCGCTTGATCGCGCGTGACTAGGGGCGCTCGCCAGCCGCCATCTCGAGCAACACATCACGAAAGCGTTCGAGATTGAGGGCGCGCGACTCCAGTCCAGCCGCCCGGGCAGCGTCAGCGATGCTCCAGCTGCTCAAGGTCCACCCCAGCGCCAGGCCGGAGAAGCCGCCATCTTTGAGCGGAGCGTCAGCGAGGGCGCGACTCAAGTCGGCGCCCTCCGCCACCAGTGCTTCGATGTCGATGAGGTCCCGTAGCTCCGATCGATGCAGCAGCGCGCACAGCTTATTGACGAGGATCTCGTATGCGGTGTCGACCAGAATCGTGACCCCGGAGAGCTCGATCGACTGTGGCGGTTCGATCCATGCAACTGGTTCTGCAACGAGGTCGATCAGGACGGACTCTCCGTCTTCCGTCGCCTGCATTGCGCTGAAGGTGTCGGCGGTCCGAAGCTGCGTGATCTGGAATCCTGCGGCGCGGAGTCGTGCCATGACCTCAAGCCGCACTTCTGCGATCGAGTCGCGGCGGTGCCAGAACAGATCGAGATCGCGAGTCGCGCGATGGCCCAGGTGAAATCCTGCCAGCGCGGCGCCACCGGTCAACGTCCAGGGCGGATCGATGCCAGCGAGTGTGACCAACACGCGGGCCTGAAGCTCGCTAAGCTGCTTGAAGATCATATCCCCAATAGCCGAGCAGCCAACTCCAGAACGGCCGCTGACGGCCGAGATAACGCTCGAGTAGCGGCCATAACTCGACGATCTCGTCGGCCTTGACGAACGTGAACACGTCATCCGGCTTCGCCTGGCGCATGAGCTTGCCGATGAGGTAGGCCCGTCCTTCGGGATTCTCCTCACGGAGCCTCCGCTGGAACTCATCGAGGGTCATCTCGGAATCCCATAGGAAGTACGGACGTCCCGCCGCATCGACGAGCCTGTCCGGCGGTGTCGGGTACAACCTGGCCATGTGCTTGGAGTGTACCCGCCGCTTGGGTTGAGTTTGTCGACCGGGGAGCGGAGCACGGGCAGCCGCCACGCCATTGGGCGTCGGTCATTTCCCAGTTCACGAGGTCGAGGGCCTTGGAACACGCCCCGCCGCGCTGCGCTCCTGTCGCCCCTACGTAGGTGCCGAACGTCGAGCGGATTCTCTGTCCCCATGAGACGCTGGGTGCCGTGCTGGGGGCACGATGGGACACCAACACTTCGACAGTCTCGACCTCTTGCAGACACGCAGCGCGCAAGTGCGCGCTCTCGCGCTCTGTCTGGTTCGCGACGCGGCGACGGCCGACGACCTCGTTCAGGACGCGTTGACGAAGGCCCTCCGGCGACCTGCGTCCGTCACGGGTGATTGGCGCGCTTGGATCAGCGTTACGTTGCGCAATCTGGTTCGCGACTCGGCGCGCGAGGCGTCGCGGCGCGAAGGCCGCGAGCTGCGCGCGGCGGAGGCGGCGCGCGATGCCACGGCGCTCAACTCGGACGCGGAGAGCACAGTCGAGCGTGCGGAGCCCCAGCGGCTCGTCGTCGATGAGGTGCTCGCCCTCGACGAGGTTCACCGCACAGTGATCTTGCTGCACGACCTGGACGGGCTGGGCCTTGCGGAGGTCGCGCGCCGCCTCGGGATCACGTCGGACGCCGCGAAGAAGCGGCGCCAGCGGGCGCTCGTGTTGTTGCGCGCGCGGCTCGAGTCGCGCCTCGGCCCGGACGGTCGCTGGGCGGTGGCGCTGCTGCCCGTATGTGGGTCGCGCGAGTTGTGTGGTCTACCGAACAGAGCGTTGCGTACCACGTTGATGATGGCGGCGCCGCTCGCGCTCGTCGGAGGAATCTTCGTCCTACATGAACTCACGTCGAGCGCGACGCCGAAGGAGCAGAAGCAGGTCGTTCACGCACCCAAGGCATTGTCGCGCGTCGAGGACTCGGTCGCGGCGCTCGACGCGCCGCCATCGCCCGCGATCCGTCTCGAGCCGGAGCCAGAGCACGCAGCGCAAGGCCCTGCCGTCTCTGCTGCAGACGTGGACGTTGCGCAAGAGACGACACCCGAGGCTATCCTGGCGTCACCGCCGCCCGAGGTCCTGCTCGAGCTCGTGTGGATCCCGAGCGGCATCGCGTGCGTCGGCTCGACGGACCACGAGATTTTGCAACTGCTCGCCAAGTGGCCGAACTACGTGCGCGTCCTCGATGCTCAGCGGCCGCAGCACCGTGTTGAACTGCCGGGTTTCTTCCTGAGCCGCACTGAGGTGACAAACGGTCAGTATCTGACGTTTGTCGTGGCGACGGATCGGTGTCCACCATTGCGCTGGGCAGACCCCGAGGCCGTGGCGCGCGCCGCTGCCGAAGCTGGCGCGCGCACCGAGTCCGTCGCGCGCGCCGCCGCCGAATTTGCGCGGGACGAGGAGCGCATCCAATCCGAGATGCAAGCCGTGGGGCTCGCCTACGAGAAGCGCGCTTGGACCGCGCCGCTCGACTCGTCCGGCTTCTTCCGTGATTCATGGTGGATTTCCCATTGGCGTGAGACGCCATGGTCGATCCCGACGGGCGAGGAGACGCTGCCCGTGATCTTCGTCGACTGCGACGACGCCGCTGCGTATTGCGCTTGGGCGCAGGGTCGACTGCCTACAGAGTTCGAGTTCCAGCGGGCCGCAAGGGGTGCCGAGGCCTTGGAGTTCCCGTTCGGTGAGTTCTTCGATCCCGATCGCGCGGTGACCGCCGAGCAGAAGCGGACCAAGTCAGCGCCCGTCGGGAGCCACCCAGGAGCGGCGAGCGCCTTCGGCATTCTCGACCTCGCGGGCAACGTGTGGGAGTGGACATCGAGCCCGTATGTGGCCTACCCGGGGTACACATCGCGCGACTTCGACGTCACGATCCAAGGCCGCACCGAGACTCGGCGACCCAACGCGTCTTGGGACCCAGCGATGCGCGTGGTCGTCAGCGGCGATTTCATGAACGAGGCGCTTGCTGCCCGCGTCGCGACACGGCGCGGTACTGGGCGAGACCAGCGCACGGGCGCGCTCGGATTCCGCCTCGCGCGGTCGGGGCCGCCCGAATGAGAGGGTTCGATCGCGCGAGTTGCGACTTGGACGCGCGACGTCGAGTGATAGCGCCGGTGACCGTCCCAGGATGGCGCGGACGTGAATAGGGGCGACAGGGTGCAGGTACCGTCGTCGTACCCATAGTCCAGCCAGGCCCACCGCCATGCAAATCAACTCGCCCGAGACTCCCGTTTTCGCGCGCGGACGTTCAAGCTGGAATCGCACACTCCGAATCGTAAAATCGGTCGACGTCGCCTCGCCGCTGCACGCGCTCGCGTTGACGCTCTTGATCATGGGGCTGACAGCGAGCTGCACCAGCGAGCGCCCGGACAGGGCGAGTCTCGCTGCCGTCGGACCGGACTTCGTGCGGGTGTCCTTGCCCTCGCTCGTGTCCGACCGGCCGTATGAGGACTACGACTCGCCCGCCATACACGTGCTCGAGGTCGCGCTCGATGGGTGCGTCACCGACTTAGGGCTCTATCCCGGTGACGGGCCCCGACAGCCGTGGCCGGCGGCCGAGCTCGAGGCGCGGCTCGGCGAGCTCGGGGCCCGGATGCGCCAGGCGGTCATCTTTCCTGGCGCCACGGAGACGGCACCCGACTGCGCTTCGCTGACCCATTCTGGTGCAGCCCACGCCCGCAATGCCTCAGCGCGGGCCGGGTCGAGGCTCGACGCGACAAATCCGTGCGTCGTTGAAGCGCGGTCGGCGCTCTCCAGGGTTCTCCGGAGATCCACCCCATGCGCCTCGCACATCTTGTTTCGTACACCCTCCTCGCGCTCGTCCTTCCTCGCGCTCTGGCCCAGTCCTTCAGCCTGAGCGAGAACCAGAAGATCACACCCGAATACAACGGCTTCCCTGGCGCCCGTTTCGGGCAGGACCTCGCGGTCTCCGGTGATACCGCTCTCGTGGGCTCGCCCGCACGAGTCTCCAGCACGGGCGCACCGAACGGTCGCGTCCACGCGTTCACTCGCGATGGAGCGGGCGAGTACCAGTTCTCGGGCACGTTGTTTCCCCTAGGGTTGTTGCCGACCGAGACCTTCGGTCGCGCGGTCGCGATCGACGGTGACGTCGCGGTTGTCGGCTCTGCATCCGCAGCCATCGCTGGCCCCGGAGCAGCGTACGTCTTCCGCCGAACGGCGGGGGCCTGGATGTTCGAGTCGCGCCTGTCGGCCACATCGAATCAGCCCACTGGCGGCGGCTACGGCTACGCCGTCGACATCGACGGTTCGACCATCGTCGTCTCCGATCCCTCGCAGAGCGGCAATGGACGCGTATACGTGTACCGGTGGAACGGGGCTGCGTGGCTGCTCGAGTCGATTCTGAGCCCAGCAGTCGGATCGAGCGGCATGTTTGGCGAAGCGGTGGCGCTCGACGGCGACCTGGCCGCTGTCGGGCAACTGCGGAGCAATCAAGGAGTAGGGGGCGAGGTGCGACTCTTCCGTCGCTTCGGAACCACTTGGACCTTCGAGCAATCGGTCCAGCCCTTCACACCGTCCTATGGTCAGTTCGCGAACGACTGGTTCGGATCCGCGGTGGATGTCGTCGGCTCGACTCTGCTCGTCGGCGCGCCGCACGATCAGGTGCCTGGGGATCCGACGTCCCAGCGTCGCGGCGCAGCCTTCGTGTTCACACGCGTGTCCGGGGTCTGGTCACAAGCCGCGCGCCTCGCGCCACCCATCCCCCAACGCGATTCCCGATTGGGTGCGAGCGTCGCGCTCGGTGACGAGTCCCACAGTTTTATCGGCGCCAACGGGGAGGGCGCGCAGAATCCGATCGATCCGTCCCGCGGTGCCGCCTACAGCTTCGTGCGAACGGGCTCCATCTGGGGGTTCGAACAGCAGTTCCTCGCCTCTGGCGGGATCCCAGGGCACCTCCTTGGGGTCTCCGTCGCAGTGGCGGCTCAGGGCGTGACTTGGTCGTTGCTCGCGGGTGCGCCGCGAGAGCTCGCCATCAATGCCGGAGCTGTGCGAGTCTTCGACGTACTCGGCGCTGGTTACATCGAACGGACGCGCTTGTTGGAGCCGGTCCATGGATTCGACCGATTCGGCAATTCGGTAGCTGTCGACGGCGACATGGCGGTTGTAGGCGCCCCGCTGGAGGACACGGCATTCGGCGCCAACGTCAACTTCGGAAGCGCCCATTTGTACCAGCGACAGGGTGCACTCTGGTCCTACCTTGGGGTTCTCAGCCCCCCCGGCCTGAGCGCCCACGATCGCTTCGGAAGTGCAGTGGGGATCCAGGGCAGCGTGATCGCCATCGGGGCGCCGAATGATGACCATTCGGCCGGAGTCGATGCGGGTTCCGTGTACGTGTTCGAGCGCATCAACGGCTCTTGGGTCTTGACCGCCGTCCTCATCGCCAACGACGCCGCCGCGAATGACTTCTTCGGATCGACCGTAGACGTCGCGTCCAACCGCATCGTCGTCGGCTCCCCGCTCGACGACAATGCCGCCGGAATCAACGGAGGTGCCGCGTACATCTTCGAAAAAATTGGAGGCTCGTGGAACCAGGCCTCGAAGTTGGCCTCGAGCGACTTGGCAGCAGGGGACTTCCTCGGCACTTCCGTAGCGTTTGCGACGTCGAGCCGGGTTCTTGTCGGCGCACCAGGTGCGGGCACGGGCGGCGCTGCGTACGTCTTCGACCGGACGCCTCTCGTCGGAGGCGCGGTGTGGGGACAGCGCACGCGCCTGTTGGGCACGGGCGTGGGTTCGGATGACCTTTTCGGCCAATCCGTGGCTGCGTTCGGGCAACGCCTCGTCGTCGGCGCGCCTCTTCACAACCCGGCGGGGATCGTCGATGGGGGCGCCGCGTTCTATTTCGAGTCGTCTGGCCCTCTGGGGACCCCAGGGAACACGTTCATGGAGGTCCGCAAGTTCACCGCGCTGAGTAGCTCCCCCGACGATCGCGTCGGGACATCGGTGGCAATCGATGCCTCGACCATCGCGGCAGGTGCGCCCGAAACGGACACGGTCGCAGGGGTTGACGCGGGGCGGATCCACGTATTTCGCCAGCAGTCGCCGACGACTTGGCTCGTTTGGACCGCGCAGGCCGTGCGCGGGAGCGGGAACGCAAGGTACGGGTCGTCCTTGACCATCGAGAGCGGCGCTCTGTTCGTGGGCGCCTTCAACGACAGCAACAACAGCGGTGGTGGCGCTGGCGCAGTCCACGTCGTCGATCTCTGGACTGGTGGTCCCGTCGGAATCTCGTACTGCGGATCGGAACCCAACACTTCCGGCCTTGCAGCGCTGCTCACTGCCACGGGGAGCCCGGTGCGGGCGAACAACAATCTCGTGCTGCACGCCGCCCGCCTTCCACTCAACGTCACCGGGATCGTCGTCGCGGGGCGCACTCCCGGTTTCGCAGTGCACCCCGGTGGTAGCCAGGGCAACTTGTGCCTCACTGGCGCGATCGGTCGTTTTCTCGGTCCCGGCCAGATCCAGAACTCCGGCGCGACGGGGACCGTCGACCTCGCCGTGAACTGGAACGCGCTGCCGCAGCCTTCCGCGTTCGTATCGGGCCTCGTGGGTGAAACGTGGCATTTCCAGGCCTGGTTCAGGGACACGATTCCGGCTGGTCCGACTTCCAATTTCACGGACGGTCTCGCGGTCGTCCTGCACTGATCCATCGACGCGCTACAGGAATTCAAGTGCCGTCAACGCAGGCGCGGCCTACGTGTTCGATCGGATCCCGATCATCGGTGGTGTGGCCTGGACCCAACGCACACGGCTCAGCGCGCCGGCGCTCGCGGCTGGCGATTCGTTCGGGCAGACAGTCAGCATTTCCGGGAACTGGGTGGCGGTCGGGGCGCCCAACGCCGACGTTTCACCCAACCCCAATGCTGGCAGGATCTACGTCTACGAATCCGCGGGCAACCTCCCGGGATTGCCTGGCAATACCTTCACGTTCCGTCAGACTTTGCTGGATCCGTTGCCTCGTCCCAACCATCAATTCGGACTCGCCGTCGCACTCGATGGGACTCAACTCGTCGCAGGTACTCCGAGTGCAGTCGTGACCGGCCTTGGACGGGTAAGCAGAACCACCCTGTTCCGCCGTCAAGCAAGCAATACGTGGACGGAGATCCAGTCGAGTGTCTCGCGGGACCCCGGCGCGGACGAACACTTTGGTGCCGCCGTGGCTATCTCAGGTGAATGGCTGTTCGTCGGCGCGCCGCAAGACATGAACAACTCGGGCGATTTTGGGGGTGCAGCGTACGCGTTGAACCTTTGGGCCTCGGGACCGATCGGCGAGGTGTACTGCGTAGCGGCAATCAACTCGACGGGGCAGGCCGCGACCATCGAAGGACTCGGCTCGCCGTTCCTTGCATCGAATTCCCTCTCGCTCCGTTCGTCCCTCTTGCCGCCTAACCAGACGGGTTTCTTCCTCGTGAGCCGCACGACGGGCTTCGTGCCGACTCCCGGCGGATCACGCGGGAACCTCTGCCTTGGTGGTGCGATCGGACGCTTCATAGGCCCTGGTCAAGTGCTGAATTCCGGCCCCACGGGCGCGATCGAGCTCGCCATCAACCTGCTCGCTCTTCCATTACCGAGCGGGAACACCGCCGCGCAACCCGGTGATACGTTGCGTTTTCAAGCGTGGTACCGCTACATCGTCCCGAACGGGCCCACCTCGAACTTCAGCCCTGGACTCGCGGTCGTCATTCATTGCGCTTGCTCAGCAGCGAGTCGGTAAGAGCCCGGATCGCGGAGCGTTGCTCCCGCGGTCCAGCTCTCCTCGGTGAGTCGATCAGTCGCGAGAATCGATCGCATTCATCGACTCGAGCTCGCGCGCGAGCCAGGCGCGAGCGAACAACCAGCGATTGTCCACTGTCCTCGAGGAGACCCCGAGCAACTGAGCGACCTCGTCGATGGAGTAGCCCGCGAAGAAACGCAAACGCACGACCTCGGCAAACTCGGGGCGTTCCCCTTCGAGTTTGCCGAGGGCGGCATCGAAGGCCAGGACCGCGTCGTCCTGGTCGCTTCGACGCAGATCGGCGACATCGCCGATCGAATCGAGCGACACCCGCTGGCGGTTCCTTCCAGGGCCACCACGCTTGAGCCGCAATCGTGCCCGAGCGTGGTCGACCAGGACCCGTCGCATAGCGATGGCCGCGGCGCGCATCAATATCCCGCGTCGTACGGCAGCGGGATTCTCCGTCACGTGGGTCTCCATCTCGGGAGCGAACTCCGTCCCGTCGATGCGCAAGAGCGCCTCGTGCACGAGGGCTGTCGCGGACAGGGTGTGGTCACGCCGCTCGCTTCGCATCTGGCCGTCAGCGAGCCTGCGGAGCTCGACGTAGAACGTCTCGGAGAGATCTTCGAGCATGGTGCGAGGCGTGTCGGGGGCGTCACGCGAACGTGTCTGTGGCGGTGAGGATGATTCTACTCGTCACACCGCTCCCGCTGACACCCGTACACCCGAGGGCGAGATGCTGCATGATGCTCTCCTTCCGACGCAGGCTCTCGTTCGTCGCCCCACCTCTCCACTTCCATGGCTGAAGAGCTCCCCGATCTCCGAGCCGAGTCGACCCAGGACCGCCTCGCGGAGCTCCTCGCGAGGGTGCTCGCCGCGCTTCCGGATGAGCGCCGGGCACTCCTTGGAGTTCACTCAGATGGCGACCTAGCACTCGAGCGCGAGATCGAGAGCCTCGTGGAGGCGACCGAACGCGCGGGCCGCTTCCTCGCGCACGTCGAGGTCTCCGCTGCACCGGCCCTCATGCCCGACACCGTCGCTGCCGGAACCCTCGTCGGGCGTTATGCGCTCGTGCGACCGCTGGGTGAAGGAGGCTTCGGGAGTGTCTGGCTCGCCGAGCAACGTCAGCCCGTGAAACGCATCGTCGCGCTGAAGCTCATCAAGCCCGGCATGGACACGCGCCAGGTGATCGCGCGCTTCGAGGTCGAGCGTCAGGCGCTCGCGATGCTCGATCATCCGAACATCGCGAAGATCCTCGACGCGGGGACGACCGGCGGGGGGCGCCCCTACTTCGTGATGGAGTGGATCGACGGCGTCCCCATCTCTGACTACTGCCAGAAGGTGGCGCTCGGTACACGCGAACGACTCGGGCTCTTCGTGCAGGCGTGCCAGGCGATCCAGCACGCGCACCAGAAGGGGATCATTCACCGCGACATCAAGCCCAATAACGTGCTCGTGGCGGTGCAGCATGGCGTACCGACGCCAAAGGTGATCGACTTCGGCATCGCGAAGGCGACGAGTGACGAGCTCAGGAGTGGCACCCAGCAGAGCGATCTGCGCCAGCTCGTTGGGACCCCGTCCTACATGAGCCCCGAACAAGCGGAACTGTCGACGTCGGACGTCGACACGCGCAGCGACATCTATTCGCTCGGAGTCCTGCTCTATGAGCTGTTGACCAATGCAACCCCTTTCGATACGCAGGCCCTCGCGTCCCTGGGTCTCGCAGAGCTGCAGCGGGTGATCCGCGAAGAGACGCCGCTGCGACCCAGTGTGCGGGTCTCGACCGCGTTCGGTTCGGGCCATGCGCGACGACGCGGCGACACATCTTCGGTCGAGCGCGATGGAGCTGCGCTGCGCGGCGACCTCGATTGGATCGTGATGCGCTGCCTCGAGAAGGACCGGGACCGGCGGTACGGCACTGCCACGGCGCTTGCCGACGACATCCTGCGGTACCTTGCCGACCAACCCGTTTCGGCCGGGCCGCCGAGCAAGGCCTACAGACTGCGCAAGTTCCTGCGACGCAATCGTGGTCCAGTCGCTGCTAGCGCGCTCACTCTCGCCGTTCTGCTGATCGGCGTGGCAGGGACGGTCTTTGGACTCTTCCGGGCGCTCGAATCATCGCGGCGAGCGGACTCCGAGGCCGAACGCGCACGGACGGCAGCCGCTGCCGAGGAGAGCGCGAAGCTCGTGGCGCTCGCCGCGCAGCGCGTGGCGACTCAGCGCGCTGACGAGCTCGAGCTAGTCTCCACGTTTCAGAGCGAGCAACTTGCCCGCGTCGACGTGCAAGCGACCGGCCTCGAGCTGCGCCAGGTGCTGCTCGAGGCAGTGGACGAGGCCGAACGCGAAGGCGCCGCGGCCGCCATTGCGAGCGTCGACTTTGCGGAGGTGGCGCGGCTCGTCTGGGAGCGCCGTCTGCTCAATCCGACGATCGAGGCCATCGATGAACGTTTCGAGGCGCAGCCGAGCGTGCGGGCGCGCCTCTTGCAGGCGTCGGCGGCAGCCTTACGCTCAATCGGCTCGTTAGGCTCCAGCGCGAGCGCGCAGACCCGCGCCGTCGCGCTCTTCGAGGAAGCGCTCGGTGACCAGCACGAGGAGACACTCCTCTCGCGCCTAGAGTGCGCGCGCATTCTGGAGAACGAGGGAGACTATCTCGCTGCTTCCATCATGGTCGAAGCTTTGCTCCATGACATCGAAGAATTGCTCGGGTCGGACCAGATCGCCTACTACGCGGCGCTCGACTTCCTCGGGCATTTGCGCACGTCACAGGGACAATTCTCCGATGCAAAGTCGTACCTGCTGGAAGCGCTGAACGGAATGCGTCAGCTGTGTGGCCCTGAATCACCCGAGGCGTTGGGTGTGGAAATTCGTCTCGGTCTTGTCCTCGTCAGCCTCGAGCACTTCGCGGAGGCCGAAGTGTTTCTTGCGCATCTGCTCCCGAGGGTCTCCGACGCGCTCGGTGAAAATCACCGCGAGACGTTGAGGACACGTTCTGTCCTCGCGATTGCGCAATCGGGGATCGCCTGTACCACTGACGCCGAACGTAGTTATGTCGCGGTGGCGCAGGGCTATCGACACTTGCTTGGTGAGGGCCATCCTTTGACGTTGACGGCGCGCAGTAACTTGGGCGCTTTTCTCGAGGAGCAGAACCGACTCGACGAGGCAGAGGTAGAGCTCCGAGCAGCGCTGGCAGGTCGCCGCGCAGTCCTGGGTGAGGCCCACCCACAGACGATCATGTCCGTTGCGCACCTCGGGAGTCTCGCCCGTGTGCGCGGCGACTTCGGAACTGCCGAGGAACTCTTCCAGGAGGCCCTGCACCGGGGTCGGAAGGCGCTCGGACCAGATCATCCGACAGTGCTCGATTGGCTCGGTAGTCTCGGGCATCTGCGTTGGGCCCAGAAGCGCTTCAGAGAGGCGGTGCCCTGCTTTCGTGAGGCCGTAGAGCGTGGCGCTCGAACGCTGCATCCGAACGATTCTCGGTTACGCCTCGCGAAAGCGAATCTCGGCGTCAATTTGCGCGAGTCCGGCGACCTCGAGGAGGCCGTGCGCTGGCTCACCGAGGCTTACCGCGGCGACGGCACCGAGCCGGATCCGAAATTCGCGCCAGAGCTCCTGAGCTCGTTCGCGAAGGCTGGCAAGACGAAGGAGGCGCTGAACCTGCGACGCGAGCTGCTCGCGGAGGCGCGCACGACGTTGCCGGCAGGGAGCGTCGCGCTCGCCTCGAAGCTGAGCGAGTGCGGCCTGCAACTGATGCTCGGGGAGGAGCACGTCGACGCAGAGGCGCTCTTGCGCGAGAGTCTCGCGATCCGGGAACGAGAGGAGCCCGAGGCTTGGACGACGTGCAATGCGCGCGCTGTCCTCGGCGCTGCGTTGCTCGGACAAGGCCGGTTGACGGAGGCAGAACCGCTCCTCCTCGCGGGATTCACGGGCCTGCTCGAGCGCGAGGACGCGATGCCCGTCGTGTCACGCCGAGGCATCGACAATACCATCGTGTGGCTCGTGAGGCTCTACACCCGGGCCCGCGACGCGGGGGACACGGAGGCCGCCGCGAAGGTCACGGAATGGACCGCGAGGCACGAGAGCCGGAGGTTGCTGCGCGAAGCGCAAACGAAGTGAACGGAGCCCGAGTGGACCGAGGCGGACCCCGGTCGCGCGAGTCGTGAGCGTGCTGCGCCCTCCTCCTCGTTCCCGCGCGAGGTCCAGCTCTTCCCCCGCAGACAGGGAGCGCGCGCGCTCACTTCTTCGGCTTCTTGCCGCCGAGGACACCCTTCAGCAGGTCCTTCGCGCCCTCTTCGACGCCCTTCTCGAGGTCGCCCGGGAGCTTGATACCAGCCTTGTCGGTGAGGCCCTGCAGCTTCTCGCCGATGGGGCCTTCGAGCTGTTTCGTGAGCTCGCTCCGCAGACGACCCGCGAGCTCGGCCTTGCCCGCGTCAGCCAAGGCCTTGGCGAGGCGTTCACCCTCGAAGTGGACCTTCAGCGCATCGAGCGGACCGGAGAGGCCGATCGGCAGCGTGAACTCATCGATCGTCGTCGGCGCGACGCCCTTCATCTGGAACGTCGTGCCGCGGAAGGTCACGCGCAGCGGGAGGTTGACATTGCCGACCTCGCCCTGTGCCCAGCCGCCGTCGAGCGCGAGGTCGAGCGTCCCGCCGCGCAACGGAGAATCGCCACGCAGCTTGAGCTGGCCGAGCACGTCGTCGACCGCGAGCCCCTTCCAATGCATCTGCAAGCGGCCTTCCCCGCCCTTGCGCGAGGCGGACGCGAGGTCGACGTCAAATCCGATCGCGCCGTCGCGCGAGGTCAACGAGAGCTTCGGCGATGCATCGAGCAACCACGGGTGCGTCGAGAGGTTCGCGCCTTGCACGTCGAGCACACGGCCGGGCAACCAGGTCGCCGCGAGCCCGCCGATCGTGAGCTCCGACAACAGGAACGAAGGCGCCTTGTCGACGAGGTGGCTGGCCTCGATTTGGAACCAACCCGCCTCACGCGCGCGCCGGGCCGCGCGGTCGGCGAACCCTTCGTCCTCGCTCGGCCGCGCGTCCTTACCGCTGACACGCTCGAGCACGCGCTTTGCTTGCGCGAGGCGATCCTTCCAGATCTGCGCCTCTTGCAGGACCTCGTCGAGCTGCCAGATACCGTCGTCGCCACCCGGCTTCGGATCGCCCGTCGTAGGCGGGTCGACGGGAGGCACGGTGCGCCGCCCGGGCTCCGCGCGCGCGACGCCGCTCTCTGCGCCCGACACGACGAGCTTCGCCATGTGGACGCGGCGGCGCAGGATGTCGACCTGGTCGAAGTCGGCGGCGAGCTCGTCCGCGCGGAAGAGGTCACGTTGCAACGCCTCGGGGTCCGCGAGCGCGAGAGAGCGCACGCCGAAACTGCCATTGCGGAAGTCGAGCTCGACCTCGCCCACGTTCGCCGTCGCGCCGTTGACGAGCGCGAGGCGATCTTCGAGCGCGCTCGCCGCCCACAGCTTCGTGATCGACCGCTGTCCGAGCCAGAGGCCGACGCCGAGGATCGCGACGACGACGACGCCGAGGACCCGCACCGGGTTGCCGACACGCTTCGCGAGGATGTCGTCCCAGGTGCCCTTCCCGCGGCCGCCGAAGAAGACCCACGTCAGCGCCTTGGCCCAACCCTTGCCCGCGATCTCGTTCAATCGCGAGGGATTGCCCGCCGCCGCCTGCATGCGGCGTTGGAATGCGCGCACGGACCCCGCGAGCACGAGGCCGAGCACGAGCCCGAGCGTCGCGCCGATCACGAGGCCGCCCGCGACCGCGTAGTACGAGAGCCCGCACCACGCGAAGACGGGCGCGTTGACGACGCTGCGCGCGAGGTCCGAGGCCGGACCGTCGAGCAGGAACTGCCCGACGCGAAACGACGTCGACGCGAGCAACCACGACAGCACCTTCGTGACCCCTATGACGAGCAATGCGAGGCCGAGGTTGGCGTTGATCACCAGCAAGGCCGCGACGAGCAGCGCGTAGAGCCCGGGCGCTCGGTATACGTCGGGCGCGAAACCCAGCATGGCGCCGAGCACACAGGCCGTGACAATCTGGAAAGGCGTCGCTTTGCCGCGGAGCAGCGCGCCCAACTTGCGAGTGATCATGGCGAGGACTCTATCCGCCCTGCCCGTCGAAGAGTCAACGCCCTGACTCGTCGATTCGGGCGTGACCCCCGAATCGACGCACCCAGTCGCCGCCCGCGACCCTGGGCAGCCCCTCCGACGCGCCGATGAAGCGGTAGACGAACGCTTGCACCTGCTCCCCCGAGTCGCACTCCACCGGGCGCACGACGCGGTCGTATTGTGCTGGGGCCGCCTCGATTTGGCCCACGCCCTCGTAGGCATCGAGCTGCGGGAGTGCATCCTCGTCCCAGAGCTCCACGACTTCTCCGCAGACCCACGAGCGCGCGTCCGTAGGTTCGATCAGGCCTGGATGAGCTCCTAGATCCACCAGCGCGCCGTGCACCTTGCCTGCGCAGCGCACACGCGCGCACGGCCCGAGTAGCTCGGCGCGGGTACCCGGAGCGTCGCTGCGCAGAGTTCCGTAGACAAAAAGCAGGTCCATGGACGCGAGGGAGCGTGTGCGGCTCAGTCGAGGTGCCCGCGCGCGGAGTCGCCCATCTCGACATTGTGACCAGGGAAGTACTCATTCCAGCGCCGGTCCACGAGGTTGGCTGTGTCCGGGTCGCAGAAAAGCTCCTCGGGATACCAAGCCTTCATGCGCGCGTCGATCACGAGCGGCGGCGTGAACGCGGCGTGGTGGTGGACGAGCTCGACATTCCGGCCATAGAGGTCACGCGCGGGGTCGAAGCGGGTGAACGTCGTCCAGAGGAAGTTCACCGCGCTCTTCGTCGCGCGCGCGGCGTCGTCGGTCAGCACGACGAGCGGCCACGCCGCGAACGCCGGATCCTGCGCGATGCGCGCGGCGACGCCATCCCCGTCACGCCACGCGCCGACCTCGACGGCCAGCGCGCCGTCGGTGAACACACACACGGCCTTCACTTCGTTGCTCGGTGTACCGTGGAATTCGCGCGGCAGCTCGCGCTGCGGGTCGCCGAGCCCGAGCAGCACGCCCTTGCTGCCTTCGTTGATTCGCGCACCTGCATAGTCGAGCGAGTCCATCGAGAGGTTCGACAGCACGAACAAGTCGGACCGGAAATCGGCGCGCGCCAACACGTGGCGCAACAGACCCGCGAAGTCGCGCAGGTCCACAGCGCGGTCCGTGACGAGCAAGAACTTCGTCAGCGCGAGTTGGCCCTCGCCGAGGATGCGGAACGCGCTGGTCATCGCCTCGCGCTTGTAGCGCTCGCGCACGACCGCCGCAGCGAGCGAGTGATAACCCGTCTCGCCGTAGCTCCAGAGGTCGATCACGCCAGGCATCGCGACCTTGGCGAGCGGCAGGAGCAGCTCCTGCAGGAAATCGCCGAGGAAGAAGTCCTCCTGGCGCGGCTTGCCCACGACCGTCGCAGGCCATACGGCGTCGCGGCGGTGCAGCAGCGCGTCGACCCGCATGAAGGGGTAGTCGTGCACCTCTGAGTAGTAGCCGTAATGGTCCCCGAATGGACCCTCTGGCCGGCGCTGGGCGGGCTGCGCGCGACCGACCAGCGCGAACTCGGCGCGCGCCATCAAAGGCAACACGGACGCCTTCGTGTGCGCGAGGTCGAACTTGCGCCCGAGGCACAACGACGCGAGCAGCAGCTCGGGCACGTGCTCGGGCAACGGCGCGATCGCCGCGAGGACGGCCGCCGGCGGCCCGCCGACGTGGATCGCGACGGGCAGCTCCCGTCCCGCCTCCTCGGCCTCCGCCAGATGGAACCCGCCGCCCTTGCCGATCTGGAAGTGCAGGCCGACGTGGTGATCGTCGAACACCTGCGCGCGGTACATGCCGAGGTTCGAGACGCCGCTCTTCGGACTCTCGGTGAGGACCAGGGGCAGCGTCACGAACGGCCCGCCATCCCGCGCCCAGGTGCGCAGCGCGGGCAGCCGCGAGAGGCGCGGCGGTGTGTCGACCTGTTCGAGCACCGCGCCGCGTTTGTGTCGCGCTAGACCGACTTTCAACAGGTCGCGCATGAGCCCCCGCTTCTCCCACAGGCGCCCCGGCGTGGGTGGCAGGAGCTCCTCGGGTATGCGGCTGACTTCGCGCACGACCTCGAGCGGTTTCTGCCCGAACGCGAGCTCGATGCGTCGGGCGGTGCCAAACAGGTTCGTGACGACCGGGAAGTCTTTTCCGCGCGGGTTCTTGAACAGCAGCGCCGGGCCGCCCGCAGCGATCACACGACGGTGGATCTCGGCGACCTCGAGGTCCGTGTCGACCTGGGCCTCGATCTCGACCAGCTCACCTTCCGCGCGCAGCTGCGCCAAGAACGCACGTTGGTCGAGGGGCGCGAGGGACTTGGACATCGCTCTGTATGGTACTTCGCGACCCAGACCCGAGCGGATTCGCAGATCACTCCTGTCCGGCAACGAGAGCCAAAAACCCGCGCGTGTCTCCGCGCGTCTCGAAGCACGGCCGTTTTGCGAGAGTCAGGTTGACGATGTCGTAGCAGCTTCCGCGTTCATCGTATCGGGGTCGTCTTGCCTCACATGACAAGACGGGTGGGACGGCGGAGGGCTACACGGTTGCTCTGGCACTTCGTGTTGTCGAGAACGACAACAGGTGTGCGCGCAGTCTTGCCTGGACTGGGTTAACCGGCATCAATCACCATGATTGCCGCTATGGATGTGGGAGGCGATCCTGGGGCTGGCGAAGTAGAGCGCTGCCCCCCAGATGATGGGCATCGCGGATGAGCCGATACCGACCGAGGTGAGGCTGTTGCTTGCTGTGAATTTCTGGAATCCTCCAACTTCCATCGCCGCGACCGCATTCGAGTAGCCGACCATCACCAAGATCGATCCCGAAACCATGATCGCGCCGACGAGGATCGAGGCCACTGCGATGATGCGAAGCACGGACTGGATAGCATTGGTGTTCATTGCGCTTGAAGGGCGAACGTTTGGAGTGACTGGCGATCGGACCAAGGCGGAGCCTACCATGAGCCCTCCCAGGTCATTCACCTCCCGTGCCCTGACCGTCGCGCGCTCGTGGTCGGGTTCACCGAGACCGCGTGCGTCGCGCATGGAGCCGCGCGACGCCCTTCTCGAAGCCAACACCGGAGCACCCGTGCCGCAGAACCATCCGGACTCAGACGTAGTCGTCGTCACGCGCTTCGACACGCACGACGAGATCGAACGTTGGGCCGCATTCGACGACGTCATTATGGGCGGCATCAGCCTGAGCCGAATGGAGCTCGACCCCCGAGGTTTCGGGGTGTTCACAGGGGAGGTCTCGCTCGAAAACAGTGGCGGGTTCGCATCGACTCGCTCGACGTCGCGCGAATGGGGCCTCGGCGGCGCGCGCGGACTCGCGCTCCGCGTACGTGGTGACGGACATGCGTACAAGGTGAATGCACGCACGGCCAAAGGACTGTCGGATTGGAGTTGGCAAGGCGCTTTCGCGCCAACTTCCGACGCGTGGTCGACTGTACGCATACCGTTCGAGGCGTTCGTGCCGCGTCGGCGCGGTGAAACCCTCGACGGTGTCGGTCCGGTGCCACCCGAAGCGATCCGTAGGCTCGGACTCTTGATCGCGGACAAGCAGGTCGGCCCGTTCCGACTCGAGATCGAGTGGCTCGGCTACTACCGCTGAGCCGACTTGACTCGCCCTCCTCTCGCGCGTAGATCGGGTCAGCGTTGCACCATCTCGACTTCATCTACCTGGCCGGCTTCGCCCTCCTCTACGGGCTGGTGTCACAGCGACTCGAGCGCACCTTCCTCACCGCGCCGATCCTCGCGGTTGCTTACGGCGTTGCGCTCGGACCGTTGGGTCTCGGGGCGCTGCAACTCGACATCGAGGGCGGCGCGGTGCGGCTGCTCGCCGAGCTCACGCTCGCGCTCGTGCTGTTTCACGACGCCGCGCGCATCGACCTGCGGCTCGTGCGCAAGAACCTCGGCACGCCGGAGCGCTTGCTCGGTCCCGGGTTGCTACTGACCATCGCGCTCGGGACGGCGCTCGGCTGGTTGCTCCTGGGCCGGACCGGCGCCGGCGGCGAGCTCGGCCTCGGCATTTGGGACGTCGCGCTCCTCGGCGCCATGTTGGCGCCGACCGACGCGGCGCTCGGGCACGCGGTCGTGACGCAGGAGGCCGTCCCGCCGCGCGTTCGGCAGGCGCTCAACATCGAGAGCGGGCTCAACGACGGGCTGTGCGTGCCGATCGTCGCCGTGCTGATGGCGTGCGCGGCCGGCGCGGCCGGCGCCACGGGCGCCGCGGACGCCGTGAGCGCCTGGACGTGGGCGCGTCACGCGCTCGAAGCAGCGGGTTACGGCGTCGGTGTCGGCGTCGCGGTCGGCGCCCTCGCGGCGCGCCTCTTGGATGCTGCGCAGGCGGCCGGCTGGATGCGTCCGGGGGCGCACCACATCGCCGTGGCGGCGGTGCCCATCCTCGCGTTCTTCTCGGCCGAGGCGCTGCACGGCAGCGGGTTCCTCGCGGCGTTCCTGTCGGGGCTGGCCCTCGGCAGCACGACGCGCCACCTCCAACGCGACCTCTATCACTTCACGGAGGATGCCAGTGAGCTGCTCGGCCTCGTCACGTGGATCGCGTTCGGCGTCGCCGCGGCGCCGTTCGCGCTGCGCTGCGGGACGCCCGTCGTCATCGGGTACGCGCTCCTGAGCCTGACGATCGTGCGTATGCTGCCCGTGGGGCTCGCGCTGCTCGGCAGCGGTTTCGCGCGCGAGACGGTCCTCTTCATCGGCTGGTTCGGTCCGCGTGGCCTCGCGACAGTCGTGTTCGCGTTGGCCGTCCTCGGGTCGCCCGCGATCGCGGCCCGGGAGACGATCTTCGGGGTCGCTGTGTGGACGGTGTTGCTCTCTGTGGTGCTGCACGGGACGACGGCGGGCGCGCTCGCGCGCCGCTACGGCGCGACGTGTTCGCGCCGGGCCGCAGCGGCGCCGACGCGGGTGGACGGCGCCGACGACCTCGCCACCGACTTGGTCGAGGGCCTACCCGTGCCGGACCTCCCGCTCGACCGTAGCCAGCGCGCCGCCCTGCGTTCGTCGCGGTCTGACCCACGTCGGTGAAGGGGACGTCACTTCCTTCGCGAGGCGCTGAGCGACGGTCGCGGCGCGCCGGCTCGGCTTGCACACCCGTCGTGCGCGCGCGAGGACGTCGCGAGCGGCCGAGGCACGAAGCGGCCGCGTCGCGGCTCGTCGAGTGCGGTTCAGGCCTCTCGGTTCAGTCGTGGATGTCGTCACCAGCCGATTACCGCTGGCCCGAGACCCCCCGCGCACTTTGGCGGCGCTTCTCACACACCTCGTGTGAGGACGGCGCGTACACCGGCGCACGCACGGGGTTGAGTCGAGCCACGATCGGTGTTATCGCGTGGTGGCGCGACGTGAGCGTTGTGTGGGTCTTGTGTTGCAGCGCGAGATCCGCGCTCACAATTCGCAGTTCGAGCCCGTAGACGCGTGCGCAGTAGGAGACCCGGGCACCGAACAGCGCCCGTTGTCCTGCCGACGCACCGCGCAGTCGCGTCGCATCGCATCCATAACACAGGGTCGATTCATGTCCATTCATTCCAATTCACGGCGCGTCTCGGCGCTCTCTGCGGCGGGTCTCATCGCGCTGGGTTTCGGCACCGCCGCGGCCGTGCGGGGCGGGAACACCCCGCCTCCCGCCCTCGAACAGCCGCTCCTCAGTGGCCTCACGCAGGAGTTCCGCAAGGTCGCGAAGGCGGTACACCCGTGGGTCGTCACGATCGAGGCGCAGGGCCGCCCGCAGGCGGGGCGGCGGACTCTTCAGCCGCGTGGGCTCGCGCCGGGTGACGAGGAGAATCTGCGCCGCTTCTTTGGCGGGCAGATGCCGAGACCGCAGGGCGGCGACGGCTCGGATGACGGGGTGCAACGCTTCGATCCGTCGCCGACGACCGGAAACGGCAGCGGTTGGGTGTGGTCCGCCGACGGGCTCATCGTCACGAACAACCACGTCGTCGCGAACGCGGACGCGCTTGTCGTGCGCCTCAGCGACGGGCGTGAGCTCGCCGCGGAGGTCGTGGGCACCGACCCCGCGACCGATGTGGCGTTGCTGCGCGTCGAGGCCAATGGCTTGACGCCGGCGCTCGTCTCCGACGAGAAGGTGCAGCAGGGCGACATCGTGTTCACGTTCGGCGCGCCCTTCGCGATCACGGACTCGATGAGCCAAGGCATCGTCGCCGGCGTCGGACGCCAGACGGGAATCCTCGGCGCGGGCGGTTACGAACAGTTCATCCAGACCGACGCGGCGATCAACCCCGGCAACTCCGGCGGCCCCCTCGTCGACGTGTACGGGAGGGTCGTCGGTATGAACACCGCGATTCTCTCCTCGAGCGGTTTCTTCGGCGGCATCGGGTTCGCGATCCCGGTCGACATGATCCGCCCCGTCGTCGAGCAACTCCGCGACTCCGGCGCCGTCCAGCGCGGCTACCTCGGCGTCACGATCCAGGATGACCCCGAGCTCGTCGCGTCCTTCGGCGCGGAGCGCGGCGTCGTCGTCGGCTCCGTCTTGCCGTCCGGTCCCGGCGCGGAGGCCGGCCTGCAGCGAGGCGACGTCATCCAGCAGATCGATGGCCGCGAGATCGACAACGTCGCAGCGCTGCGTTTCGCCGTCGCAGAGCGCGCGCCGGGCGCGAAGGTCATGGTGGCGCTGCTGCGGTCAGGCGACATGCGCCGTGTCGAGGTGACTCTCGGGCGCTCACCGCTGAGCGGCTCCGGAGGCGGAGCGGCGACGTCCATTGCGCCGAGGCGTGACGGCAAGGAGGACACGACCCTCCGCCTCCGCGAGCTCGGTATCGAGAACCTCTCCGTGTCGGACCCACTCGACGAGAGTGGCGCCGGCGTGCGAATCGACGGAATGCGCGCCGGCAGCGTGCTCGCCCAGAAGGGTGTCCGGTCCGGCGACGTCATCAGCTCCGTCGGTGATACCGAGGTGCGCGACATCGCCGGCTTCGCGCGTGCCATCGCCGCGCACGACCTCGCCGTGGGCGTGCGCCTCAGCGTGCGAGGCGAGGGCGGCCTCGAGCGCTTCGTGTGGGTCCGCCTCGCCGAGTGAGTTGCACTTTCGCCCCCGGGGCGCCGCGCCCCGGGGCTCTGCGGCCCGAGTGACTTCGGGCCGAGTGACTTCGGCCCCCGGGGCCACGCAGACACTTCGCCGTCCTGGGACGGCCGTCTGTTACCTCTTGAGCCGCTCGATCGCAGCGCGGAACTCGTCCATATTGATCTCGGCTTGGTAAGTCGTTACGCCGCGCAGCGAAGTGTCGAGCGTCACATCGAACTTGCGGCGGCGCGTGAGGGCCTCGACGTCAGAGCTGCCGTCATGGACGGTGCGGGGCGGATTCGTGATCGTCCAGCGCGGTCGAAACGGCCCCGACCCTTGCGCGTGCAACTCCCAACGCGAGCTGCCAGCCTCCACTCGGACCCGCGCGCGCCAGAGTCGCTGCAGGTCGCCCGCGCCCCGACCGTCCAGGTCCACAAATCCGTCGGCGGGTACCCATTCAGGGTGCTCCGGCTCGAGGTCCGCCTCGATGAACCAGCCGTCGGGGATCGGCGGCAACGGTGTGTCCACCGTCACGACGACCCTCGGCCCCTGCACTAGATCGACACGCCGAGGTACTTCGCGGGTCGGATAGCTCATCGGAGCGTGGCCCGCAGCGACGATCATCACTTCGTCGCCCCACTGGGTCGGGACGAGCGCGCGGACATGGCCGTCTTGATGAAGGAGCGAACGGCGGCCGATCGCGACGAGGCCTAAACCCATCGGCGACCCGTCCGCGAGGAACGCTCGGAAGTCGAGCAGCGTCAGGGTTCGTGTCAGGTCCCAAGGATCGAGAGGCGCCGACAACGCGTCGGGAGAGAGCGTTGGCCGCAGGCTCTCGATCTCGGCGACCATCGCAGCGGAGCCCGCGCGGTGCAGCGAAAGTGTCACGGGCTCGGGGCGCAAGCCTGGCACGACGAACGTGCCATCGGGTTGCACGTCCGCGGTCCAGGTCGCGTACGCGGTCCGCTCGCGTGTCGCGTTCGGCTCACGTGCGCGGACCATGAAGTCGGAGGCCTCTGCACCGGTGGGCAGCAGCACGCGCCCAGCGAGGAACCGGACGTGGTCCGCGACGAGCACCAGGCCGCGTGTGCCGGCCTCGAATCGCAACGCGCCGCGGTCGATCCAGTCCCGAGAGAACACGCGCAGCGCGTATTCGCCCGGGGGAACCGTGCCCTGCAGCTCGAAGTGGCCGTCGGCGTCGGTGCGCACGTAGTTGACACCCGCGAAGTTCCAGGCGAAGTCCTCGGGGTCCGCGCGCTGGTTGAATTTCACGTACAGCGCGATGTCGACGGCCTCGACGGGTGCCCCTTCGCCGTCGACCACCCGGCCTTCGGCGATGACAGGCGCAGCGCGCAGGACGATCTCGCCGACGTCGATCTGGCCACTACCGGATGGTCCACTCTCGAGCGGAAGTCGTGCCTCGAATTCACCGCTCAGGACCTCGACGTCCTGGGGAGCATCTTTGGAACGCGGACGTTCGAGCGAGATGCGCGCCCGAAACAGATCTGTCGTACCCCTCAGACGATTGAGCGGGAGCGCGAACGAGCCATTCTCCCCGAGCACGTAGACCCGTGCGTCGCCCTCCGGCTCGAATTTGACGTCGAAGCCTCGGGCCTGGAGTGGCGCGCCGTCCGCGGCGACGACGCGTCCAACCGCGTGCGGAAACGTCGCGCCGAGCGCGACCTCGATCACCCGCTCCTCGCCTGCACCGAGCGGCGCGATGCGCACCTCCTGGCCGCGGACGATGCCCATGTCGTGGATCTCCAACAGGAGCTCCGTGCCGGTGGGAACGAGCGCGAACTCGACCTCGTGTTGGCCGCGCGCGTAGACACCCACTCGTGTACCTCGAGTGACCCCCGCATACCCATCGACGCGCGGTAGGAGCGGCGTGAGATTCACCCAGGTCTCGATGACGTACGGCGCGCCGTTCTTGTCGGTGCAGCGGACCGTGAGCGCGCCGTGCTCCGGCACGACGAGGACGGGTGGTTCGAGCGGGAGCCCGTCCGCTGGGAGGGGCACGCGAAGCGGGTGCGGACTCGCCATGTCGAGACCGACGGTCTTGGCTTGCCCGCGCGCATCTTGGGGCAACCGCTCGAGGGCCGCCAGGTAACCCTCGAAGCGCGCCAGGCCACCGGGCGCTTCCGAGGTCGAATGTAGCCATTCGTTCTCCGCGCGGTCCAGGCCACGGTAGACCGCGACGCGCGCGCCGACGACCGGTTGACCCTGGCCGTCCACAACATGCACGACGAGGTCGCCGATGGCCTCGTGTGTGGCGCTCGGGGGTGTGACGGTCGGCGGGTCGAGCGCCGACTGGTTCGCCTCGGCGATCCGTCGCGTCTCTGAGCTCGCTTGGGGTGTGACGGCGTCGAGTTGCGGCGCGGCGGCGAGCTTCGTTGAACCGGGAGTCTCCGTTCGGATGGGAAGGCGCGCGGGAGTCTGTTCTTCGCCGCGCACCGCGAAGAACACGATGACGGCGACGAGGGCGAGGGCGGCGACGAGCTTGGAGTACATCGGCAAGAGATATGACCGAATCCTGTGGATGAAGGTCTGAGCAG
>Ga0163144_10000885_pt1 | contig 71032 bp, 67 predicted proteins | sample OliLak19BULKMAT1_FD_123175 | JGI IMG/M metagenome (GOLD analysis project Ga0163144, IMG submission 123175) | Freshwater microbial mat bacterial communities from Lake Vanda, McMurdo Dry Valleys, Antarctica - Oligotrophic Lake LV.19.BULKMAT1 | ecosystem: Environmental > Aquatic > Freshwater >... | reverse complement strand
TGGCGCAGATCAGAGCTACCGCGCGCCGAGCCTCATATCCATCGACTCGCGGAGAGCGACCCTCGCGAATGGCGGTGACGACGTCTTCGAAATTGAGCCGATGGCCGTTGAAATTGATCGCTTTGGGATCGTTGGCTCCGAGGCCTTTGGCTCCGCTGCCTTGCATGAGTTCGGCGTGAACCTGTTCGTCGGCGGGATCGGAGGTGGCGAAATCCCAGACCCGGAATTTTTCGTCGGCGAGGAAGACGGATCCTTGATCCCCACAGATCTGAATCTCCGCCGGATGTCCCGTCGAGGACCAACAAGCCGTCGAACCCTGAATCACGCCACGCGCGCCATTTTTGAATTCGAGGATGGCGACCGCCGTATCTTCAACTTCTATTCCCGTGTGGGCGAGGCAGGCGGTCGATGCGTTGACGCTGACCACATCACCTGCCAGATAAAGAAGCTGATCGACCAAGTGGATCGACTGGTTCATCAGCGCGCCCCCTCCGTCGAGAGCCCAGGTGCCGCGCCAAGCGCCGGAGTCGTAATAGGCTTGGCTGCGATACCATTTTACATAGGCATCGCAGAGGCTGAGGGCGCCGAATCGTCCCGACTCGACGGCCGCTTTGAAGGCATCCATCGCGGGGTGGAAGCGACGATTGAAGATTCCTGCGAGGGTCACCCCGGCGGTTTCGCAGGCGGCGATCATGAGATCGACGCGATCGGGAGTGACTTCGAGTGGCTTCTCACAAATGATGTGTTTGCCGGCCGCCGCCGCCGCCAGAGCCGGTTCGAGATGGGCTCCGCTGGGCGTCGCGATCGTCACGATGTCGAGCTCGGGATCAGCGAGGAAGGCCTGGAGATCGGTGTAGCCCACTCCGCCGAATTCTCCGACGAGCTCATCGACCGCATCCTGACGGCGGCCACAGAACGAGTGCAGGGTGCCGCCGTCCATCGCCTGGACGGCCATGGCATGGAAGCGGGCGATCATGCCAGCTCCGATGATACCGAATTTCATAAGATGAGGGAGGTCGAGGCGATCAAGCAGCTTTGCGGTTTTTGGAGAGGAAGCCGATCAGGCCAAGGATGAAGAGGATGAAGAGGACGGCGATACCGGCCATTCCTATGGTGCCCTTTCCGAGAAGAACCCAGATCGATCCTCCGGTCGCGATCAGCGTGGAGATGGCCATGAGAATATTCCACTTGAGCGCTTGACCGCCTTTCGGTCGCGAGGCGCCGAGCAGACTGGTGGAGTTCATCAGCAGGAAGAACGTGAAATAGGCGATCGGGATCATGGCGCCACCGATGACGGAAGTCGGAACGGCCAGCGCGGCTTTCGATGAGGCGTCCGCCCAGAAGTAAAGCGGCCCCAAAAATCCACCCAAGCCCGCGATGACGGTGCCGATGAGGTGGATCAGCTTATCTCCGGGTCGATTCAGCATTTCACAAAGAGTGAAGCCATTGATCAGCATCAGGATAATGATGGTTGAGACGGCCATTCCCAGAACCCCGATTCCGAAGACGATCTGGGCGATGGTATTTCCGGTCAGTGGCTTGAGGGCACTCGCGAGATTCATGGTGTCGCGGGTAGCCAGCATGGCGGAGAGTTCACGATCAGGGAGAGGGAGAGCGTCACGGGCAGCGGCTTTGCCGGTGTCATCGAGTGCGGCGAACGCGACCGGGTCGGCGAAGGCGACTCGCTTGTTGGCCTGCTCGGCATAGGCTTTCACCATTGAGGGGCGCACCTTGCCGGTTTCGTCGAGGACATCATCGAACTTGGTATGAAACTGAGAAGCGGCAGCGATCACCACGCAGGCGGTGGCAATCACGAAGGGCACGATCAGGCCGATCGACAGATCGTAAATCGCCAGCCCGCGATGAGCCTTGCCCCAGCTTTTTTTCAGCATGGAGTATGGCAGTAGGAAAGTCATATTGATTCCCACGGCGGTTCCGAAGGCAGTCATCATGATATCCCGCTGACTCGTGGAAATTTCGTTTTTCCAGAAGTTCGCGAAGTCGCCGGTGGCGGCGATGGCAGTTTGGAAGGTGGGAGCCGGGGAGCTCAGCAGTTTGAAGTCGGGAATAAATCCGGCGAAAATCGCCTTGAGGTCGAGGTTGCCGCCAAAGGCGAGTGCTGCTACCACTCCGAAGAATGAAACGACGACGATGCCTACCATGATCTTGAGCACCAGCTCAAAAAGCTTGATCCCTTTGTTACCGCTCTCATAGAAGTAATTGATCACCAGTCCCACGATCAGCAGGAAAAAGCAGATCGCTCCGGTCGAGGCCAATCCGGTGTTTTTGCCGGCGAGGAGATTTTGCTGAATGGCGGCCGTCGCGAGGGCGAATTGCGGCATGCACCAGACAATGTTGGCCATCAGTGTGGCAATGATCCAGGCCCAGGCCAATACCGGGCTGACGTGGGCTTTGATCGCGCCAAAAGGACGCAGACCGGTCGAGAGAGTCACGTAGGAGATCGCACTCAGCATGATGACACCAAGGATCATCGCGAGCGGCTGCAGCCAGAGCATGTTATAGCCCATGAATACTCCCAGATAGAGGGCGCCGGCGAGCGATCCTCCTCCGAGGGTGATCGCTCCCTGCAACCATCCCGGTCCGGTCTTCTTGGTGTAGGCACCCCAGCGACGGAGGAGTGGCAGGGCATTGATGGCTTCCAGTTCAGCCGTTTCGGTCGCTTGAAGGTCGGGTTCGCTCATAGTATTCGGGGGGTGGGCGATTCTAACGGTTGCGGGGGCAGCGTCAAGGGCCGTATCTTGGGAATGGTCACCCCGGTCGGTCCGGGAGGCGCGATTCTTGCGGCATTTTCATCGAATCATGAGCTGGCTGAAATCCCATATAGGCCTGATAGGGCGCGCGGGACTGTTGCTCAGCGACGTACTCGCGCGTCTGCCGCAGGAGCGTCGCCGCTTCCGCATGGGACTGGCTCAGCTCGCCGAGGTCGGTTTCGCTTCGCAGATAGTGGTCATGGTCACGGGAGCCTTCACCGGGGCGGTTCTCGCAGCCCAGGCCTTCGACAAGTTCAGTGAGATCGGCCTCGCCAGCGCGACCGGCCCAGTCGTCGCCATTGCGATGTGCCGGGAATTGGGCCCGGTGTTGGCCGCTCTGATGGTGGCGGGTCGGGTCGGGGCGGCCATGGCTGCGGAACTGGGCACCATGCGGGTGACGGAGCAAATCGATGCTCTCCGCGCCCTCGGGATTGATCCGGTGGGTTATCTGGTGGTGCCACGTTTCGTCGCGGCGCTGATCGCAATGCCGATTCTGGTGGGCGAGGCGATGTTTTGCGGAATCTTCGCGGCCGATGTGCTTGCGACCAAGCTGCTCGGGGTTCCCGAAGTGTGGTTTCGTTCCCAGCTTTGGGCTCATCTTGGACCTGGGGATGTGATGGTGGGACTTTGTAAGGGGTTGATTTTCGGGGGATTGATCGCCCTGATCTCCTGCCAACAAGGATTGGAGTCCGAGGACGGGGCCGTCGGGGTCGGTAAGGCCACCACCCGCGCGGTGGTCTATGCATCCCTTGCGATTATGGTGAGCAATTTTTTCCTGACCCTTTTTCTCAACCGGCTTTTTCCCATGGTGGAGGTTGGGCTTTGATCGATGACTGGTGATGCTTCAGCTCCCTACTTTGCGGTGAACGGACTCTCCAAAGGTTGGAGTGGATGCGCGGTGCTGCGAGACATCAGCTTTACCGTGCCACGAGGTGAGACCCTCGTGGTCCTCGGTGGGAGCGGAGCTGGCAAAAGTGTGCTGCTGAAACATCTCAATGGCCTCCACGCGCCCGACAGCGGATCGGTCGCGATTTCCGGAATTCCTCTGGACGACATGTCTCAGGCCGAACTCGCCCGGCAGCGCCGCCGTATTGGGATGCTCTTTCAACACGGAGCCCTTTTTGATTCCATGAGTTTAGGAGAGAATGTGGCTTTTCCTCTTCGCGAAACAGGCTTGCGGGACGAAGCGGAGATCGGTCGTCGGGTCGCGGAAGTTCTCGGCAGGGTCGGTCTCGCCGAAGAGGAACGAAAGAATCCGGCCCTGCTTTCCGGGGGCATGGTCAAGCGGGTCGCCCTCGCCCGTGCCCTCGTGGCAAATCCAGCCGCTCTACTCTGCGACGAACCCACCGCCGGGCTCGATCCGATCTTGACCGTAGCCATTGTCGAGCTCATCCACCGCTGTCAGCGGGAACTCGGACTGACTTGCGTGGTGGTGACCCATCATCTCGGGGCGATGCGAAAGCTGGCGGATCAGGTGCTGTTTCTGGACAAAGGCGAAGTGCGTTTTCTGGGAACGCCGCAAGAGTTGGAGCTGTCCGAGGATCCGAGGATTCAGGAATTTTTGGAGGCGGATCGCTAAACAGACCGGGGGTGCTTCGCGGTATGATCCATTGTTTTTACTCGCACTGGTGAGATAGTCCCCCCAGGTCATCAGGCATGAAGTCATCTCGCCAGCAAACGGAAATCTTGGTTGGAGCATTCCTCTCGGTGGGGCTGTTGCTGGCTGGTTGGCTGATTGTGAAGTGGGGAAAGATCGCGCCGGGGACCCGTAAGGGCTATCAGATCGTCGTCGAGATGCGCGATGCGACGGGGGTCCAACCAGGAGTTCCGGTTCGCCTCGGTGGTGTTGATGTAGGACGGGTGTTGTCGGCCCCCCAGTGGGATGAATCATTCACCCTGCTCGAAGTTCCCATGCAAATCGATGAGGCGATGAAGATACCGCTGGGCTCCATCGTGACTGTCGCCACCAACGGACTCATGGGAGATCGCTTTGTCCGGATCGAACCACCCTTGATTCCTGCGTCAGGCTTTGTGGAAGAGGGAACCCGCCTCGCGGCGGAACCGGTCAGCTCCATCGAAGATTTGGCGAAATCGGCCGAGGATGCGCTCGCCGAATTGGGACCCACCCTGGAGGAGCTTAGGGTCACTCTTGAATCGCTGAGCAGACTCAGTGAGAGGATCGATCAGGCGTTGTTGACGCCGGAGAATATCGAAAACATAGCGGTTTCGCTGGAGGAGTTTCGGGCCACCACCGTTCTCGCACACGAGGCGGCCCAAGTGTTCAAACCGCTCTTGGAGGAGACTCAGGGGGCAGTGGCTCAATTCAGCACCAGCATGGTAGCCGCTACGGAGACTTTCGAATCACTCGATCCCGTGGTGGTGGAATTGGAAACGACCCTGAAATCCGCGCAGGGCCTGCTCAGCGCGATCAAACACGGAGAGGGGGCTGCGTCGGCTCTGATCTACGACGCCGAGTTGCGCTCTGACTTGGAGATCTTCATCGACAAGCTCAGTCGCAATGGTGTTCTGCTCTATCCGCGGGATCGGAATGAAAATCCTTCGAGTAATCCTTCGAGTAAGAGTGAACCCGGGGAGCCGAAAAAACGATCTGCTCCCTGGGCCAAGGGTAGGTGATGGGGGCGGCACAGCAATCGATTCAGAGGCTGCGGGGTCAAGCCATTCCCGCGTGCACGAACACTTCGGGTCCGAACGCTTCGGGTCATGCAAAATCCGGTTTTGTTACGCCACCCGGAATTCGAGTCATGCCTGCCAAAGAGAGCCCGGCTTTTTTGCTGCAACCCGCCTCGCGATCCGTTAGGATACTAGTCCCCAACCATGCCGTATCTCGTCATCTTCAAGCGTTTCGAAGTCTGGCTTCTCCTGAGCTTGCTCGGAGGACTCTTCCTGTATCTCATATGGCCGGACGGAGTGGGGGCGGCCACCGCAGAGGTGCCCGGACCTTCCGTTAGTCCTGCGGCGAGCGTTCTAGAGGATTCCGCCGCACCACCCCGACCGAAGGCGCTTGTCGTGACTTCAGTGGGCCGCCGCGACCTCGCCGCGACTCCTGCCCAACAGGGTATGATCCTCGACCTAACCCTGTTTGGTCGGACGAAGGGCGATGGTGCCGTCGTCCTCACGGAGGCGAATTTGCGAGTCCAGGACGAGTCCGGCCAGGTCGTTCCTCGTTTTTTCGAACCCTTCACCCCGGAGGCCACCTTTGTGCCGGAAGAGAATCGTGAGGCCCGCATCGCGCTGTGGTGGTCGGGGAGCGGGGAGAAACTCTGGGTGGAATGGGAAGGTGAAAAAGTGCCGGTCGATCTGAGCTTCTGAATCATGGCCGTCTCGCCCGACCCGGTCTTGTTGATCAATAACAACAACACCCGCACCAAATTCACCCTCGCCTGCGATGGGAAGTGGCTGGAGCATCGTTCGCTTGCTTCCGCAGACGTCACGGCCGCTGCGGCCGCCGCCTTGACCGCCGATTGGACCTTTGATCGCGTCGTGCTCGCTTCCGTAGTTCCGGCTCTGGTTCCCGCTTTGCTCGAAGCCCAGGGGAATCGACCCGTCCTGCAGATCTCCGATCGCATCGAACTCGGGCTGCTTGTCGATTTCCCCGATCCTTCGAAAGTCGGGGCCGACCGTCTCGCCAACGCCGTTGCGGTGGCGCACCTCTATCCCGGCGAGGCCAGCATCGTGGTCGATTTTGGGACCGCAGTGACCTTCGACATCGTCGATCCCCGTCCCGCCTATTTGGGCGGGGTGATTGCACCCGGGCTCGATGCGATGCGCCACTATCTGCATGAGCGGACCGCCCTGCTCCCGGAGATCGAGTTGGTTCGCCCCGAGTCCGCCGTTGGCAAAAGCACGGTGCACGCCATGCAGTCGGGGGCCTACCATGGCTACCGTGGCCTCGTGCGCGAAATCCTCTCCCAAATTCAGGCGGAGACAGCTTGTCGCGCGAAAGTCATTGCCACCGGAGGATACGCGGCTTTGATAGCGGGAAATATGCCCGAAATCGAATCCGTTGATCCTTATCTCACCATGACGGGTCTTTGGCAGATCGCCCTTCTCAATTCATTCGCATGACCGCTCCCCTCACCATTGGTATCGACTTCGGAGGAACTTCCATCAAACTCGCCACTGTTTGCGGGTCGGAATTGGTGGGAGAAATCCGCCGCATCCCGACCCAGGAGTTCAGTTGCCAGGAGGAATTGCTCTCCGAAATCGTCTCCGTCGTCGGGGAACTGCGGGCCGAGTCACCCGGTGTCACGGGAGTCGGTATGGGCGTGCCGGGGGCCGTCGATTTCGCTTCGGGGAAAACGTATCATCTCACCAATGTGGCGGGCTGGAGCGGCTTGCCATTGCGCCAGATCCTGACCGACCGCATCGGCTTGCCTACCGTGCTCGAAAACGACGCCAACTGCATGACCTTCGCCGAGTGGCGCTACGGGGCCGCCGCAGGTTCGCAGCAAGCTGTCTGCGTCACCCTCGGAACCGGAGTGGGCGGCGGACTGATTCTCAACGGCAGCCTCTATCGGGGAAGCACCTTTGCCGCCGGCGAGATCGGCCAGATGAGTATCGATCATCGTGGGGTGCCCGGGCCCTATGGCAACTCCGGAGCGCTCGAACGTTACATTGGCAATCGCCAGATCAGCGAGCTAGCGGCGTCGCTCTATGCGAAGCATGGACAAGCCTCGCCCGCCGATCCGAGTCCCGAGGGATTGACCCTGCTGGCGCAGGATGGAGATCCCGTCGCCCTGGAGGTCTGGGGCGAAGTAGCCGGCTGTCTCGGCGCCTGTCTCATCAATATCGTCTATCTTCTGAATCCCGAGACCATCGTGATCGGCGGAGGGGTCGCCCAGGCCGGAGATCTGTTGTTTGCTCCGCTGCGGAGAAAGCTTGCTTCTGGTCTGACTGGAGAATGCATCGATCACCTCCAGATCCTACCTGCCCGCTATGGGAACACGGCCGGAATTATCGGGAGCGCGGCCCTCGCAGCAGAGTCAGGGAGTGCCGTGGCGTAAACTGCCCGGTAGTCAAGGTCATTGGCCTCGGTCCGCTCGGTCCGCTCGGCAGCCGAAGTAGTTGACCTCGGTCAGAGAAATGGTACGCGGTACTGGATTTGAACCAGCGACCCCCACCGTGTCAAGGTGATGCTCTACCCCTGAGCTAACCGCGCAGCTTGCTGGAAGAGCTACCGCTCTCCGAGAAGGGCGGCAAGTGTAATCAAGCGGACCGTGATCCGCAACTGGAATATTTCCCGTCTTCGGCGAAGCTGCCCGGTGCCAAATCCCGCCTTGATCGAAGAACACTGGACCTCTCCCAGCTTGGGACGATCCATCTACCTCCGCCGCACTGCCGCGCTTGGTCCGGTCCGGGGGAGTGTGCTCCTGATGGAGGGACTTGGCGACCACGCACCCTCTCACGATCCGATGGCGAGGGTGTTCAGCGCCGTCGGCTATGCGGTGCTCGCGTTCGACTGGCCCGGCAATGGTCTCTCCGAGGGGGTGCGGGGTGACGGACCGGTGGGTAGCGAAGTGTCAGAGCTGCTTGAAGAGCTCGCCGCCCTCAGCGAGGCCCCGATTGTCGGGATTTCGGCCCACTCTACCGGGGGATACCTCATCATTCCCGAACTGGCCCGCCGACCGGCTTGGGCGGCATCTTTGCAGTGGGTCCACCTCAGCTCTCCGCTGCTCTCGCCGCGTTATGGCCAGAGCGCGCTGAAAATCTGGATGGGCAACACCCTGGCCGGAATGTTCCCGAGGCTGACTCTGTCCACGGGAGTCACCGACGAGGATTGCACTAGCGCCGGGCCGACGCGTGAGAACCTTTTGGCACGCGAGGGTTGTCATGATCGGGTCACGCTCCGATTCGCCGCCTCACTCCTGGCCGCCGAGTTCGAGGTCGATGCCGCTGTGGCGGCTTTGCCGGGTGATTGTGGATATTTCGTGAGCAGTGGAAGTGAGGACGAAGTCTGTCCGGTCCGCTTTGCTGAACGGCTTTTTCATCAGCTTCCGACAAGTCGAAAAACGTTTTACCTCGTGGCCGGAGCCCGCCATGAACCGCTGCGGGAGCGGCACCCCGAAGCCTATCTCGGGGCGATTCGATGCTGGTTGCAAAGATTTGCCTCAGCGAATCTCTGAGGATGGTTGACAAAACCCTAAAAATTTCGCAACATTTTGGTCATGTCCTCTACTTTCTTCTCTCTTATAGTGCAGATTCCCGGTCGCGAGCCGGTTCGTCATGATTTGTCCGGCGATCGAATCACCATCGGCCGCAGCCCCGACAACAAAATTCAGATTCTGGTGGCTGAAGTCTCCGTGAAACACGGGGAGTTGGTTAAGTCGGGCGATCAATACCGCATCGTCGATCTCGGTTCGACCAATGGAACCCTAGTCAACGGCGCGAAGGTCAACGGTGCCGGGGCCGATCTGGCACCGATGGACAAGCTGCTCCTCGGGGCCACCATTCCCGCGTATTTCGTGCCGAGTGCCGTCCTCGCGGCTACCCCGCTCAATGAATTGATCGCCTCTTTGGAGGCCGCGCCGAAAGCCGTGGTGCTTGTGCAAACTGCTCCCGTGGCGGTTGCCGTGCCGGTGGCGACGGCTGTTCCGGCACCCGCCGGCGCTCGTCCCGGCGCTCCCGGTGTCCCGCCGAGACCCGGTATTCCCGCCCCGGCCGTGTCCGGCAGACCCCCCGCAGCGGTGGCCGTCCCGGCAGGGATTCCCGCCCCCGTGGCTTCCGGTGCGGCGACCGTGCGCCTTGAGCAAGTCCGTCCCGCAGCTGGAGCCGGTCCGGTCCGGCTAGCCGGACCCGCCCCTGGCGGAGCTCCTCGGCCCCCCATTTCCGGAATGGTGAAAGCCCCCCCGGTTCCCGGAGGCGCGTCGGCTCCCCAGCCCAAAGCCCCGCTACCGCTGAAGCGTCCCCCGACAGTTGGAGGCGCCCCTCCATCGATTCCTCTGCCCAAAGGCCCTTCGGCTCCTGGTAAGTGATCAATTTTTAAACAATTTTTAAAACCTCACGAAAGGCGCGATGATCCAGTCGCGCTTTTTTTGTGCCCGGTTCAGTGAGTCAGCGCGTAGAAGATAATATTGATCCCCAGCGGATAGGCATACTTCTCCGAAAATTCCTGGAAATACCAGGGATCGGTCCCCTCCTCCTCCCAGCCGTCGCCGAGGTCGGTATTGAAACAGATCACCATACAGGCGCGTCCCTCATCATCGAGGATGGCCCGATAATGAGGCGTTTCGGAGCCGGGCTTGTTCCATTCATAGGTGATACCCTCCTCCCGTCCCATCTGGGCCATGCCGACAGCGGGAATCTGCGGCTTGATTGCCACGTCGAAGACCATGTGGAAAATGGGATGGTCCAGCTCCAGCTCGACATACTCGCGATCCGGGAAGATCTGCCGGAGGGCCCGCTCGAAGTTCTTCCACTCGTAGGCACCCCAAAAGTCATCGACCATGATGAATCCCCCGTTGAGGAGATACTCCCTTAGCACCAGAGCCTCCTCATTCGTGATCCAGATGTCCCCCGGCTCGATCATATAGACGAAGGGATAATTTCGTAACTGCTCGGCGTCGATATCGACGATGGCTCCTTTCGGATCGACCTGGAGCGAAGTGAGTTGCTGGAGGCGATAGGAAAAATTCAGTTCGCTATCGGGATAGTCGATCAGCCATTTCGCCCGTTGCCCCATCCACGTTCCCGAATTGTAGCGCAACCTGGCAAAGGTGAAGACATCGTTGGGGAGCTCTGCATTCACGTCCCAATCTTCGAATTGCCCGTAGCGCCCGCCGCGCCATTCGCGCGGGTCTTCCGGGACTTCGCCGTCCTTGATGCCGAAGTAGGTCGGGCGGATTCGGCCGGAGGAGTCCTCGGCTTGGAGGGTGGAAGTGGTCGTTCCCAAGGTTACCAGCCATACCAAGACGCGAGTCATCATGGTCTGAATGTAGCTGCACTCCCGACCGAAGCGCGAGCGAAAAGCGTAACCTTGTTTAGAATAGTTCTTAAAAAGTGGGGCCTTGTTTAGAATAGTTCTTGATTGAGACCCAATCGCGACTGATGGTAAGAGTCATGGAAATTGCTTCTGCAGACAAGTTTGACGGTCTCCGAATGACCAAGCAACGCCGCGTCGTTTACGATGTGGTGACGCAACTTGCTGAAATTCACCCCACGGCGTCGGATGTTTTTGCCGTGGCCAAGGAGCGCATGGCGGCCATCTCGCTGGCGACTGTTTACAACTGCCTGGAGACGCTCACTCAGGCGGGGGCGGTCATTCAAGTGAACATAGACCGGGAGGCGTCCCGTTACTGCCCTAATCTCCAACCGCACGCCCACTTCTTCTGCGACCAGTGTGGAGCTGTGAGCGATGTCCATCCCCAATCCGGGGTCAAATTCGCGGACACCTGGGTCCTGCCCGAGGGGGCGGCCATCCGGGAAGCCCACGTCACCATGCGCGGGGCCTGTGGAGAGTGCTGCCCGGATCAACCCGCTTCCTCGGGCCCTGAAAGCTGAACTCTGAAAACTGAAACTTTTTTACATGACGAAATCTCTCCTCATCAACGACTTGCACGCCTCGGTGGACGGTATACCGATTCTCAAAGGGCTCTCTTTGGAGGTCCCTCAGGGCGAAGTCCACGCCATCATGGGTCCCAACGGTTCCGGAAAATCCACGCTCTCCAAAGTGCTCGCCGGCCACGAGGACTACGCGGTCACCGGCGGCAGTGTGCTGATGGACGGAGTGGACCTCCTCGCTCTTGAGATTGACGAGCGCTCCCGGGCCGGCTTTTTCCTCGCTTTTCAATACCCTCACGAAATCCCCGGGGTGAGCAATGCCAACTTCCTCCGCGCTGCCCGACAGGCACGCATGCCGGTGGGCGAAGAACTCGATGCGGTGGCCTTCTACCGCGAGATGTACGCCAAAATGGACGAGCTCGGGATGGATCGGAAATTCACTGGACGCTCGGTCAATGAAGGCTTCTCCGGAGGCGAGAAAAAGCGCAACGAGATCCTCCAGATGATGATGCTTGAGCCAACCTATGCCATCCTCGACGAAACGGACAGCGGCCTCGACATCGACGCTCTCCGCATCGTCGCCCAGGGGGTCAACGCGATGCGCTCACCGGAGCGGGGTTTCCTGATTATCACCCACTACCAGCGCCTGCTCGACTACATCGTGCCCGATGTGGTGCATGTATTGCACGACGGTCAGATCATCAAAAGCGGGAAGAAAGACCTCGCCCTCGAACTTGAGGAGAAGGGCTACGACTGGGTCACCCAGGAATTTGCCGCCTGAGCGGTTGGAAAATCTCAAATATCATGCCAGACAGCGCCACATTAGAAGCCGTAAAAATCGACCAGGATGGGGGAAATTTCTCCTATCCCGAAGACTACCTGTATGACGCCGGTTACGGTCTCAACCAGCAGACTCTCGACTACATCTCCGAGGTGAAAGGTGAAGCCGAGTGGATCCGCGAGTTCCGCAAAAAGGCGCTCAAAGTCTTCAACGACAAACCGATGCCGACCCACTGGGCCAGCAAGGATTTGGAGAACATCCACTTCGAGAAGATCCGTTACTACCTCGCCAAGGGTGGACGACCCACACGCAACTGGGATGAAGTCCCCGATGACGTGAAGAAGACCTTCGAGCGTCTCGGCATCCCCGAGAAAGAGCGCAAATACCTCGCCGGCGTCGAAGCCCAATTCGACTCGGAAGCAGCCTATTCGAATGTGAAGGTCGAGTTGGAGAAACAAGGCGTCATTTTCGTCAACTCGACCGAAGGACTCCGGGAGCACCCCGAGATTTTCAAGCCGTGGTTCGGCAAAGTGATCCCCACGGGCGATAACAAATTCTCCGCTCTCAACAGCGCCGTGTTCTCCGGGGGCAGTTTCATCTATGTCCCTCCGGGGCTGAAAGTATCGCATCCCCTCCAAGCCTATTTCCGGATCAACGCGGAGAACTTCGGTCAGTTCGAGCGGACCCTCATCATCGTGGACGAAGGTGCCGAAGTTACCTACATGGAGGGCTGCACTGCGCCGAAATTCGAGACTGCCACCCTGCACAGCGCCGTGGTCGAATTGGTTGCGATGAAGGATGCCAAGATCCAATACATCACGGTCCAAAACTGGTCGAATAACGTTTTTAACCTCGTCACCAAGCGAGGGCTCGCCCACGAAAATGCGGAGATCCGCTGGATCGATTGCAACATCGGTTCGCGTCTGACGATGAAGTATCCCGGGGTCATCATGAAGGGCCGCAAAGCCCGAGGGGAGGTTATCTCCATCGCTCTCGCCAACGATGGTCAGCACCAGGACACCGGTGCGAAAATGATCCATGCGGCCGACGAGACCAGTTCCAACATCGTGGCGAAGTCCATTTCCGTGGGCACCGGTCGCTCGACCTACCGTGGACAGGTTCACATTCCGAAACATCTCCGTGGCTGCCGGAATAATACGGAGTGCGATGCCCTACTCATCAACTCCAGTAGTCACACCGACACCTATCCCGCCATCACCGTGCGCGGCAATCAACACGCCACCCAGCACGAGGCCAGCGTCAGTCAGGTGAGCGAAGAACAGATTTTTTACATGAAACAACGGGGCCTCTCCGAGGCAGCCGCCATGAGCTTGAGCGTCAATGGATTCGTCAACGACCTCGTCCGGGAGTTCCCCATGGAATACAGCGTTGAGCTGAAGCGGCTCATCGATATGGAGATGGAAGGCAGTGTCGGCTGAGACCCCGCCAGGTCTCGTCTCCCAGATTATTTTCTCATGATGTCCACCCTTTTGTCTCCTCTCAGCGGCTCGGAAGTTTCCCCCTGGTTCGCCCGGGCACCTCTCGCCGCCGAGGCCACTTCGGCCCAAGCCGCCGCTTGGGAGCGTTTTCAACGCCTCCCCGATCCCCAGCGCACCGATGAAGATTGGCGCTTTGCCGATCTCAGCAAAGCCCGTCTTAGCGGCTATCAGCTCGCCCCCGCCGAAGAGGACGATCTCGAGGCCATCACCCGCGCCAGGGAAGAAGGCCCGGCTGACGCGGCGGCCCGCTTTGTCTTCGTCAACAATCGTCTCGTCCACGCCGAGCGAGGCGCGCTCCCCCCGGCAGCCGTTTGTCTCGAAATCAACGAAGCGATCCGTCTTCATGGGGATCGGGTCGCCACGGGGGGTGCCCCCGGTCGCGTCCATCTGGGCGGGGAAAAGTTTGCCGCCCTGCATGAAGCTGCCACCAAGAGCGGCATCTATCTCCATCTTCCCGCCGGATGCGTGGTCGAAAAGCCCATCTTGGTGCATCACTTCGTCGGCGGAGAGGGGTCCGCCATTTTCCCGCATCTTCTCGTTGAAGCCGAGGCCAATGCCAGTGCCACTGTCTGCGAGATCTTCGCCTCACTCGGCGACTCGGAAAAAACAATCACCCTCAGTGAAGTCGAGCTTACCGCTCGCGGTGGCGGAGCCGTCCAACACGTCACTTTACAAGTGCTCGATGAAGCGCAAGCCAAATTCGTCCAACTCCATCGCGGTCAGGCCGGGCGCGATGCCCGCATCAAATCCGCTTCCGTTCATCTGGGAGCTGCTTGGGTGCGGACGGAGTCGATCAATACCATGATGGATCGCGGAGCGGATTGCCAAATCTACAGCGCGAGCCTTGCGAACGAGAAGCAAGAGATCGACCAGCGCACTCTCCAAGCCCACCGGGCTCAACACACCACCAGCGACCTCCTTTTCAAAAATGCACTTTACGACGACGCCCGGACCATTTTCTCCGGTCTCATCGACGTTGAGGAAGGTGCCCACCACACAGACTCTTATCAAAAGTGTCGTCACCTCCTCGGCAGCGAACGTGCCGAGGCCAACGCCATGCCCGGCCTTGAGATCAATGCCGACCAGGTGAAGTGCTCCCACGGGGCTACTTCCGGTCAGATCAGTGACGAAGAGATTTTCTATCTCCAAGCCCGCGGCATCCCCGCTCACCTGGCCCGCCAGATGATCAGTCTCGGATTCTTGAACGAGGTCATCGGGAAGCTCGACGGTGAGGAGGTGAAGGCGATGCTCTTCGCAAGAGTCGAGGCCAAATTTGCCGGGGTGGTGGAGTGATCGGTGGGCACCATGGCTGAATCACTGCTGACCTGACAGGGTTAAGCCACTCACCATACCCTGTTGAGTCCTGCCGCCTCAATTCGCCACGATATTGACCAGTCTCCCTGGCACGACCACGACTTTGCGCACGGTGACGCCTTCGAGGTAGGGCAAGATCTTTGGATTGGCGAGCGCGAGGGCCTCGATGTCGGCAGGAGAGGCATCGGCGGCGACCATGGCCTTGTCGCGTATTTTTCCGTTCACTTGCAGGACGATTTCGATCTCGTCTTCGCGGAGATTGCCCTCGTCGTATTCCGGCCATTTCACCAGCGCAAGCTCGGTGGCATCGAGGGAGGGGAACTTGGCCGCGAGGCTATGATGCAGTTCCTCGGTGAGGTGCGGAGCGAAGGGATTGAGGACGCGGAGCAGGAGATCGATGGCCGCGACGGGGAGGGATTCCAGCTTGGTAAGTTCGTTGGTGCAGACCATCATTTGAGCGATGGCGGTGTTGAAGCTCATCGCCTCGATATCGCCACCGACTTTCTTGATGGTGGCGTGGACGACTTTCAGCGTGGCGGGATCGGCTTCGATGTCGGCGAGCTTGCTGGAAAGAACCCAGTCGCCCTCCTGATTGGAATCCATCACAAGGCGCCAGACCCGGGCGAGGAAACGGAAGACGCCTTCGACGCCTTTCATGGACCAGGGTTTGACCTGTTCGAGCGGTCCCATAAACATCTCGTAAAGGCGCAGCGAATCGGCCCCGTAGAGTTCGACGACTTCGTCGGGATTGACCACGTTGCCGCGGGATTTGGACATTTTCTGCCCGTCCTCGCCCATGATGAGCCCCTGGTTGACCAACTTCTGGAAAGGTTCGGGCGTGGAGACGTGACCGAGATCGAAAAGGACTTTGTGCCAAAAGCGGGCGTAGAGCAGGTGCAATACAGCGTGCTCGGTGCCGCCGACATAGAGATCGACACCGCCGGGGTTGCCGTTTTTCGCCATCCAGTATTGCTCGGCCTCTTCGCCGATCGGGGCAGAGGGGTTCCCCGGATCACAATAGCGGAGGTAATACCAGCAGGAACCGCCCCATTGCGGCATCGTGTTGGTTTCGCGCTTGAGACCCGGTCCGAGATTGACCCACTCGGTCGCTTTGGAAAGAAGTGGCTCGGGTGTGCCGGTCGGCTTGTAGTCGGCCAGTTCCGGCGCGAGCAGGGGCAGCTCGGATTCGGGAAGTGCTTCGTGTTTGCCATCGCGCCAGACGATGGGGAATGGCTCGCCCCAGTAGCGCTGACGGGAGAAGAGCCAGTCGCGCAGCTTGAAGTTGATGGTTTTTTTGCCGAGGCCTTTTTCACCGAGCCAGGCGATGATGTTTGCTTTGGCCTCGGGAGTGGCCAGTCCGTTGAGGAAGCCGGAGTCGATGGCAAAGCCCTCGATTTTATAGGCGGAGGACTCAGCCCGGGCAATGAAGTTCTTCAGTGTCTCATCGTGTAGGAACTCAGAAATGATCAGCCCGTCGCCTTGATTGAGAATTCCGGAGTATTCTTCAAACGGAATGTTTTCAGAATTTTTAGCCGGTAGAACAACCTGCTTGATCTGAATCCCATACTTTTGGGCAAACTCATAATCTCGCTCATCATGCGCCGGCACTGCCATGATCGCCCCGGTGCCGTAGCTCATCATGACGTAGTCAGCGATCCAGACAGGGATCGTTTCGTTGTTCACCGGATTGACCGCATATCCACCGGTGAAGACGCCCGACTTTTCTTTCGCCAGTTCGGTGCGCTCCAGATCGGATTTCCCCGCGCAAACTTTATTGTAGTCCTCGACGGCGGCCTTCTGGGCTTCCGTGGTGATTTTCTCAACAAGCGGATGCTCCGGCGCGAGCACCATGTAGGTCGCTCCAAAGAGCGTGTCCGGCCGGGTCGTGAACACGGTGACTTTCTCTCCGTTGATCGTGAAATCGACTTCAGCGCCTTCGCTGCGCCCGATCCAGTTCGTCTGCAACAATTTGATGCCGTTCGGCCAGTCGAGGCCATCGAGTTCGTCGATCAAACGCTGGGCGTAGGAGGTGATGCGCAACATCCACTGACGCAAGGGCCGACGCTCCACGGTGTGTCCTTTGGAGCGCCACTCCTCGACTTCCTCATTCGCCAAGACGGTGCCGAGATCGGGCGACCAGTTCACCGGTGTCTCCGCGACATAAGCGAGGCGGCGATCATCGATCTCGTCGCGGCTCAGCCCTCGCGCTTCGAGTTCGCTGATGGGCTTCGCCTTGTTCTCTTTCTCGCAGTAATATGAATTGTAGAGTTGGAGAAAGATCCATTGGGTCCACTTCACGTAAGCCGGGTCGGTCGTATTCACCTCGCGATCCCAGTCATAGGCAAAGCCGAGACTTTTGAGCTGACGACGGAAATTGTTGATGTTGTTCTGGGTATTGATCCGGGGGTGCTCGCCCGTTTTGATGGCGTGCTGCTCGGCCGGCAGACCAAAGGCGTCCCATCCCATGGGGTGGAGCACATTGAATCCATTCATCCGCTTGTAGCGCGTGATGATGTCCGTGGCGGTATATCCTTCGGGGTGTCCTACATGCAGACCGGATCCGCTGGGATAGGGGAACATATCGAGCACGTAGTATTTCGGCTTGCTCGCGTCAAAGCCGGGGCCGCCCGGGTTCGGGACGGAAAAGGTCTTCTCCTCCTCCCAATGGGCCTGCCAGCGGGGTTCGAATTCGTCAAAAGGAAAGGGATGGCGTCGGATAGACATGGTCAGGTTGAGAGATGGGGGTGGAGTGTAAAGCCATCCGCCCGTCCCGCAAGCCACTCTCTGACAGGATGATTCCCCGCCACTTTCGCTTCAAACCCGATGCGACGGCTTCTTCTGGAGGACCCGGTGTTCCACGATGTGCATCAAATAGTCGGCTCCGGTTTTCAGGCCGGAGAAGAGGAGGAGAGACCCGGTGTTTGATCCCAGTAGGTTCCCAAAGATGATCGTGAGGTGCATCGGAATGATGCGGGCATAGGGGAGGAACATCATTGTCCCCAGATTCGGACGATTTTCCAGGTCGGCCCTCACGTTTTGATAGAAGGAATAGGCATGACCGATGAAGAATCCAAGGACGGAGAGAAGGAACCAAGCCGCTCCCGACTGGTCGCTTTTTTCCCCCTCTCCAGAACCAGAGGAGGCAAAGCCAAGCAGAAAAATGACGTAAACAACGTGGAAAATTCCGTAGTGGACCGCGAAAAAGACCGCAGTGCTCCACTTGCCCTGCGGCGTTTCCGGGACCGGTGAACCGTTGCTCGTGAAGCCCTTCGTGCAGAAGGATTTGAGGAGAAGGATGCGGAAGAAGTGGAAAAATCCAATGATGACGCTCTGCGCCCAATAGATGAGCACCATTGATCCGAGGCTCCAGCCTTCGGCCAATGCGTAGATGATGACCAGTATATTGCTGACAAGGATTCCTAAACCGGAATAGTCCTTCGACGGCGTTTCTGCGGAGTCTTTGTAGAGTTTCACGGGTGGAAGTGAAACGCTGGTGCCGGTGGAGTCCAGTGGGAAATGTTCGTCTCAAGTTCGCGAGGCTGTGTGGGTGACTCCAGGCTGGGTGGGTGACTCCAGCGCGACGAACCTTCGAGGCGGCCAGCAGAGCACTTTACCGGCGCATTGCCGGGGAAGCACCAGATGGGAGCTGCGGGAAGTGTCTCATCCCCCCACCAGCAAACGCAATGCAGCGGTCGACCCTGCGCGGGAAAGCGCGCTTGAGGCGACCGCGATGGTCAGGGTTTCCCAGGGGTCGGTATCCAACTCCTCCGCGGGGAGCAGCCCATTTTCGCTGAGAAAGACGAGACAGGTGGCTAGAGCGACCCGCTTATTGCCATCGACGAAGGCATGGTTGCTGCACAGGTAATAGAAGTATGAGGCAGCTATTTTGATCGGGTCTGTCACCAACGCCTGACCCACCATCGTCGCTCGTGGAGCGGCTGCGGATGATTCTAGCAGTTCGCGGGACCTGATTCCCGTGCCCCCTTCGTGGCCGGCGAGAACTTCCTGATGAATTGCGATGACGGCTTCGACGGTCGGGTGAATCAAGGCACCACTCATGACAGACGTCGAAACAATTCGTCGTTTTTGCCAATGAGTCGGCGAGCGGTCTCGGCCGCGCGGGCGGGCGTGATCTCGTTCATTTGGACGGGCGTGATCGTGATCGTGCCTCCAGCATGCACCTCAACATTGACCTGATCGCCCTCCTTGAGATGGGCGAGCTGCAGCAAGGCGGAGTCGAAGATGAGACCGCGGGAATTACCGATGCGCGAGATGGTTTTGATCATGTAAGTATATTGTATTACGCTCTGGCAGGAGTTAAGGGCGGAAGCAACCGAGCGCATGCCCCCCTAAGCAGTGGCGCGGACGGGGTGGCGATTGTTCTGGCGGACCACCGGGGCGAGACGATACCCTTTATGACTTTGGGCCATGATTCGTTTGCAAGCATTCCTCGCCGCCGTCTCCCTCTTCACTGCGTCACTTCACGCTGAGGTCACCCTCTATCGAGACGGCGTGTTGCGCACGACCCTGGTCGTGCCGGCGAACGAGGTGAGTGTTGCGCAGAAGCCCTTGAGTGAACTCGATAAGGACTCGATCAACGTATGCCTCGCGGCGGCGGAGATCGCGCACTACCTGGAGCGCATCACCGGCTCGAAGCCTCAGATCATCTCCGACACGACCGCGGCGCCGAAAGATCATGCGCTCATTTGCATCGGCCCGGTCCGGCAATCGGCGGAGCTACTGCAATCGCACCCGCTGCAGCCGGAGGAATATTTGATCCGCACGCGAGGGGATGTCATTCACATCGCCGGTGGCGATATCGCGGAGAATGGCGCGAGCACGAAGGGATCGCTCTTCGCCGCGTATGAGTTCATCGAAAGTGCGCTCGGAGTGCGCTGGTTTTTCCCCGGAGAGCATGGCGAGGTGGTGCCGCAGCGGCAGACGCTCGTCATCGGTGATCTCGACCTGCGCGGCCAGCCGGCGATTCAGAAGCGCAAAATTCGGAATCAGGCACTCACGCGCGAGGACGCCTTCGCACCCGTGCTGGAAAAATGGGGCGTCTCGATGGAGGCGTGGAAATCCTCGCACGCGGGCGATGCCGCGTGGTTCCGCCGCATGAGGCTCGGTCAGCGGATCGAGATCGAGGGAGGCCACTCCTTTGAAGGCTATTGGAGCAAACTCGGCGCGGAGCATCCCGACTGGTTTGCCCTGCAACCCGACGGCACTCGCACGCAGAAGCCACCGCGAGAGCGCCTGTGCAAATCGAACCCGGCATTGTGGGACTACATTGCGCAGCAGCGCATCGCCGAGTTCCAGGCGAACCCCGCGATGCTGACCGCTTCGATCGCGCCGAACGACGGCGGCGGCAACAAATTCTGCATGTGCGAGCAGTGCCGTGCGCTCGATCCTCCGGAAGCCCCGAAGCGCATCGACGACTCCAGCCTCGTTGATCCGGACACGAAGCTCCCCTTTTCCGAGTATCCCGCGCTCACGGACCGCGTATTCACCTTCTTCAACGAGATCGCCAAACGAGTGCACGCCGAGGTGCCCGGTCGTAGCCTCGTGGCTTATGCCTATCACAACTACCGCACGCCGCCGGTGCGGTTGGAGGCACTCGAGTCCAACTTGATTGTCGGCTACGTCGGCTTGGATCTGGAGGCCATCGAGGCGTGGTCCAAGATCGCGCCGAAGCTCTACATCCGCCCGAACGACCTCGGCCCCGCGATTGATCTCGGTATGCCGCGCAATCACGCCGCTCACCTGGCGGAAGCAGTGAAATTCTGCGTCGAGCATCACGCGATCGGTTTCGACTTCGACAATTGCCACGGCAACTGGAGCGGCCACGGACTCGATTACTACATTTTGACCAAAGCCTTGTGGAATCCCGACCTCGATGTCCGGGCCGCCATCGCCGATTATTGCAGTGCTGCCTATGGTCCCGGGGCGGAGGCTATGCTGCGCTATCATGAGTTGCTGGAAAAAATCAGCGACCAGGTCCGCGCGGATAAGGAACTCGACGTAAAATCGCCGACCGTTGTGCGCCTCCGGCTCCACTACTCGGACGAAGCCCTGACCGCCCTCGAAACCGAACTCTCCGCAGCCAGGCAAGCCGTTCCCGTGAGTGAAATCGCGATTCAGGCGCGGATCGGCATGGCCGCCGGCAGCGTGCGGTATGCGAGAGCCGTGACCGCCCTGCTCGCCATTGCCAAGGACAAAACATCGCCCGACTACGCCGGGCGTCTTGGCACTGTCGAATCACTGCTGAAAGAGAAGCTTCTCACTCCCGAACTCGCCTCGCTCCACAGTCACCGCTACCTGCGTATGGCCTTGGCGTATGCCGAGAGAGAAGTCGAATGATCGAGGCAGAATTGACCTCCTGATGATTTCGGTCGCAAGAGAACGCGGTTAATCGTTTCTACTTCTGAGTGCGAGCGTTCTACATGCGTCAGCAAGGGACCCACCCCGAGCCCGATTCGAAGGCAAGCCACTCACCGTGAGCGAGCAAATACCGGCCCATCAGGGGGCGCCGCAAGGCGCGATGGGCCATCGCAAGATCGATCCGATCTGCTTCGTTCGGGGAAATTCCGATGCCGTCGGTCTCCTGTCGGCCCGGAAACGACGATGGTGCGAATCGCTTCAGTTGCGCAAGGTCGGCGCAGATAAACGGTCGCGTTTTTTGAGCGAGAGTTTACGAGTCATCCCCCTTATTGGCCTTGGTGCCGACCCTCCTTCGCCATGAACGCGCTGCGGCGTCAGTTTTTTTTCAGCTTCGGTGTCATTGGGAGCGTGATGCCCCTGATGACGGTTTTTTTGCGTCAGGAGGGAGGATTTAGTTTTCTGCAGATCGGGCTGGCCATTTCGCTGATGAACATCCCAATGCTGTGCTCTCCGGCGCTCATCACCTTGCTCGCGGACCGCAGCATCGATCCCCGGCGCATTCTCGCGACGGCTTACACGTGCAGCGCCACGGTGTTGACGCTCCTCTTTTTTTCGCCCTCGATCACCATCACCTTGATTCTGTTCGTCTTTCATGGGCTCGCCTTTGTGGCGATGCTGCCACTGCAGGACGGATTCTATTTTTCCCTGGCTCAACAAACCGCTCGTCAAGGGGGCGCTCCCCCTTCCTACCCGCTCATCCGAGTCTGGGGCACCGCCGGATTTATCCTTCCAAGTGTGCTCCTCTACCTCCCGCTCTCCCAGGGAGCCTCCCCCAGTTCGATCCTGCCCTGTGCGGTCGGGTTTTGCGTGCTGAGTTTGGCAAACAGCCTCACCTTGCCTCGAATCACGCGGTTCGCTTCCCCCGGAGGATTGCCGACCCGGGCGGCCTTTGCGACCATTCTCGGTCCGAATGTTCGCTGGCTTACGCTCGGATTGTTCTTCGCTTTCCTCGGCGCAGCTTGTTACTATGCGTTTATCGGAAACTATTTTGATGAGGTGGTCGGGATCCCGAAGCCCTACATCGGACTCATCATCAATTTTGGAGTTTTGCTGGAAATCGGGTTTACCCTGCTGATGCCTCGTTTGCAGAACCTCGTCCGCCTCAAAGGGATTCTGGTTTTGGGATTGGGTTACATGGTTGTGCGCATGGTTCTTTTGGCGAGCTCCCCGACCGTGTTCATTGCGGTGGCGACCCAAGTTCTCCATGGCCTCGAAGTGCTCGCACTCTTCATCGGACCGGTCATGTTTATCAACCGGCTGGCTCGGGACGAGTTTCGCAATTCGATTCAAGGTGTGTTCACCATGTTGGTTGGAGGTTTCGGGCGGGTCATCGGAGGAGTCGCCGGAGGTCTCGCCGTGACTGAATGGGGATTGGCGGGGGGGCTTTGGTATGCAGCGGCGATGGTAACGATCGGCTTCATCCTGGTCGCGTGTTTTTTTTCCCGGATTCCTCCCCCCGAGGAGCAAGTGGAAGAATCGACCTTGCCGAGCGAGGTGGCCTGAGTCAGTATCCAAGTGATGCCTCCGCAAGCTACTTCAGCTTCCTCCACTCCCCTCGCTTGGTCGAAATCTGCGATTGCGAGCGCTTTGTTGGCTGCGGCGGGGATGGCCAGCCTTCTGCTCGGCATCGGTCTCTTCATCGGAGCGCTGGCGGCGGTGTTAGGTCACCTCGGTCTCCATGCCACCACCGACCTGTCGGGGAAACGGATCAAGCGCGGACGCGGTCTCGCGATCATCGGTGTCGGAGGTGGCTATGGCGCGATGATTCTGTTTCCCTTTCTCGCCCTGATCGTGGCGGTCTCGTTTCCGGCGGTGAGTCAATGGCGCAAGCAATCTGCCGACGAGCAGGAGGTGGCGAGGAGGACAGGGGCGGCCAGGCTTTACGTCGCATGCGAGGCCTTCGCGCGGGCAAATGGAGACCGTTATCCCGACGACTGGAGCCAGCTTTCCGGTGCCTTTCTCCCGAATGTCGAACTCAATGAGATCGTCCATCCGCCCGGTCTCGAGGTCAGCGGCGACGCCTTTGAATTGGTCCGCCATGACCGGCCCGTGCTCAGCGCCATCCGCGATACCGTGATCGTGATCCAGGAAATCGCACCGTCGGAGGTGGAGGAAATCGTGGTAGTGTATGCCGACGGCTCGGTCAAAACCCTCCCCAATCCCGACTTCGAAATTCCATGAAAACGCGCGCTTCCCTGCTCCTGGCTCTCGTCGCAGGTTTGCTTGCCCAGGCTGCCTTTGCAGCCGATGAGCAAGCCAAAATATACCTCGATGCTGCCGATTCTGAGGCCATTGCTTCGCGGGAGGGCAAGGCGGTCATCGTTTATGGAGTTGTTTCCGGCTCATTGAAGTCTCCATCAGGGACAAATTTTGTCCGCTTCGGGGACAGTGATTTTTACTTGGTGACTTTCAAGTCCGACCTCGATCCTTTTACTAAAGGTGAACCCCACCAGGCCTATGAGGGCAAACGCCTAGCCATCGAGGGAACCATATCCATCTATCAAAATAAGCCGCAGATCAAACTCACCTCTCCCGAGCAAGTCACTGTCTTGGCTGAAGACGCCGTTTATCCGCCGGTCGCCGCACCTCAAGCGAAGGCTCCGACCGAAGCGGCAAGCCCCGAAAATCCAGCCACGCCCGCTGTAGAAACTCCCGCCGCCCCGGAGAAGCCCAAACCGCCGGTTGATCCCTCGGAATATTTTCGTTGAGCTTCAGGGCAGGGCCACTCAGCGGAGCCCCACGGCTGACCGCACCCGCTCCATCACTGTTTGGGCTGTCTGCCGCGCCCGCTTCGCTCCATCTGCTAGCACGTCGAGTACATAGTCCGGGTCCGCTTCCAGTTTCGCACGCGTCTCTCGCATGGGAGCGAAGAAGCTCCAGACTTTCTCGAAAAGCTGCTGTTTGTAGTGGCCGTAGCCCTGGCCGCCGGCCCGGTATGAGGCTTCCATCTCCGCAACTTCCCCCGGTGACGCAAAGAGGCGGTAAAGCGACACAAGGTAGCTCTCAGTCGGATCTTTCGGATCCTCGACCGCCGCCGAGTCCGTCACGATTTTCATCACCTTCTGGCGCAGCTTCTTCTCCGACTCCTCAAAGATGTTGATCGTATTGTCGTAACTCTTGCTCATCTTGCGGCCGTCAAGTCCGGCCACTGTCGCAGTCTCCTCGCGAATGCGGGCGTCAGGTATGACCAACAGGTCGCTGCCGTAGCGATCATTGAATTTCTGGGCGATGTCCCGGGTCACTTCGAGGTGCTGCTTTTGATCGCGTCCTACCGGAACTACGTTTGAATCGAAGAGCAGAATGTCCGCCGCCTGCAGGACCGGATAGGCAAACAAGCCGTGCGACGGCGAAAACCCCTGGGCTGTCTTATCCTTGTAGGAAACGCAGCGCTCCAGCAAGCCCATCGGAGTCACGCAGCTCAGTATCCAGGAAAGTTCAGTTACCTCCGGCACATCCGATTGTCGCCAGAAGGTCGCCTTCTTCGGGTCCAAACCACAGGCAAGGAAGTCCATCGCGAGATCGGCCACATGCCCGCGCAGGGACGCCGCTTCGTGAGTCGAAGTCAGAGCATGATAGTCGGCGATAAAGTAAAACGCCTCCCCCTCGCTCTGCAGGCGGATCGAGGGCTCCATCATCCCGAAGTAATTGCCGATGTGGAGCCGACCACTTGGCTGGATGCCTGACAGAATGCGCATGATCGAATACTTGGGCAAAAAAACACCATCCGACAGCACTGGAAAAAATCAAACCCGCACCGGCGCATCGGCAATTTCGGAGTCCTATCGGAAAAATGAAGAATTGTTCGTTTTTCTACTGGACGACTGAACATGTTCAAGTAAACTGCTCTCACTTAAGACTCCACACCATGATTGAACTACTCGAACCCACTGACACGATCACTTCCGCAGCAACCTTCACCGAAGACTTTTCTCGCGTCCCCGCGAAAACGAGAGTAGAGAAGGTGAGGCCGACTGCTAAGAAAACTTCGCCGAAAATCGAAGTGAAACCCAGCGAACCGGTTACTGAACCTATCCCTGTAGCCCCAGTCGCTGAATCGGTTCCGGTGGAAGAGCCCTCTGCGGTTCCCATCCTGCCCCTCAGCGTGGCTCCTGTTCCGATCATTACCATGCCCGCTCCCAAAAACAACGACAAGGAAACCAACCGTGTTTCCGAAGCACGAGCCAAAAACCTTGATCTCGCCATCTCGCAGATTCAGAAAGATTTCGGCGAATCCGCCATTATGCGTCTCGGAGCGGACACCCGGGCTGATGTCGAGGTTATTCCCACTGGTAACCTTTTGATTGATCGGGCGCTCGGGGCCGGTGGTTTTCCGCGAGGCCGTATCGTCGAAGTCTTTGGCCCGGAATCTTCCGGGAAAACGACCTTGACGCTCACCGTCATCGCCCAAGCGCAGAAGAAAGGTGGTCTCGCCGCCTTCGTCGATGTCGAGCACGCCCTCGATCCGCAATACGCCCGCCGCCTGGGCGTCGATCTGGACAATCTGTTGTTCTCTCAACCGAGTTCCGGCGAAGAAGCCTTGCGCATCGTCGAAACCCTAGTGCGTTCGAACGCTATCGATGTCATCGTGCTCGACTCGGTTGCTGCTCTCGTGACGAAGCAGGAATTGGACGGGGAAATTGGCGACACCACCGTCGGAGCCCAGGCTCGCCTTATGAGTGCTGCGCTTCGCAAGCTCACCGCCATCATTTCCAAAGCCCGTACCGTGGTCATCTTTACAAATCAGATCAGGGAGAAGATCGGGGTTATGTTCGGGAATCCTGAGACGCAGCCAGGTGGCCGTGCCCTCAAGTTCTACAGCTCGGTGCGTTGCGATATCCGCCGCACCGGAAGTATCAAGAATGCCGACGGCACCGTCTCTGGCAACAGGACGAAGCTGAAAATCGTCAAAAACAAGGTCGCACCTCCCTACGGCGAGGCTGAGTTCGATATCATGTTCAATGAGGGGATCTCCGCCGTCGGATCGCTTCTCGACCTTGCCATTGAGCACGAGATTCTCCAGAAACGCGGTTCTTGGATCAGTTACAAAGGCACCCAGATGGCCCAAGGCCGCGATGCGGCCAAAGAGGTCCTCAAGAACGACGACGCGCTTTACGCCGAAGTCGAAGCTGACGTCAAGGCGGTGCTCGATGCAAACAAGGCCTGAGGTGTCCAAGGGTCCATTCGAGAAATGTGCGGGGCGGGGTTCGTGAGGAGTCCGCCCCGGAGTTTCTCGGATGAATCGAGCGATTGATTGGGGGCCGGCATAATGCGATTGACCGAGTTTTGGTCGATCGGTAAAGCAGAAACGGTTTTCTCTACAATTGCCTTCGAATCTTCTTCATCATGCGTTGATCACGTCTGACTGGGAAACCTCAGGATGCGGGCTAGTGCAGGGAGGGGAAAATTTCATTTGGCCGAGCAGGCAGACAGTTGCCAGCCCGGAATGGCGCGACCTTAAGAGGTTTCTTCGGTGATGGCCAAAAGCAGGTAGGGCGCGGGCCGCTCGCTCGCGCCAGCATGCAATGCTTGGGGTATCGTCGGGTTGCAGATGGGGAGGCTGCCCCGTTCTCACCTTACCAGTGCTTGCGCATTTTACCGACAATGGGCCTTATCGTCGTTCCATTCGTGCCAGTCCCTCCAATTTGTGAGCCTTCTAGGGCTTGTTCGCTTGTTTAAACGCAACCGAATCTCTGATTCTTCTTCATACCTTGACTCGTTCCATCCGGACTCGACCGAGTGTGCGCGCGGCCAAGCCGCCTCATTGGGGAGAACGTCTCACGCATCCAGTTTATAACCCACTCCATGAATCGTCTGCAGATAGGCGGGAGAGCGCCCGTCGTCGCCGATTTTTTTCCGGACTTGGGCGATGCATTGGTCCAAGGCCCGTGTGGTTCCGAAGTAGCGAAGTCCCCAGACTTCTTCAAGCAGTCGATCGCGGCTGAGAACGAGTCCCCGGTGGAGGTCGAGGAATCGAATCAACTCGCGCTCGCGCGGAGTGAGGGGGGAGGTACTTCCGTTCAGTTCGATCTCAAAGTTCGCGAGATCGACGCGGGCCTTTCCGACTTGGATTGTGTGATTCATGCCCCCGCTTGGGTCTAAGTTTCCGTTTGATGGCTGGGCTGACCAGTCCCGTGTTCGTCGGAGCAAGGCCTCCACCCGGGCGAGCAATTCATTGACCCCGAACGGCTTTGTCACATAGTCATCGGCCCCCGATTGCAGGCCTACTACTTTGTCGAGTTCCTGGCCGCGGGCAGTCAGCATGAGGACGGGGATGCGGCAGCCCTGTTTGCGCAAATTGCGGGCAATCTCAAAGCCACTCATTCCAGGGAGCATGACATCCAGGATGATGAGGTCCGGTAAGGTCTCCGTTACTGCATTGAGGGTACCGGTGCCCTCGGACCATTCGGACACCTCATACCCTTCGTGGGTGAGCACTTCGGTGAGTCCAAAACGAATACTAGGATCGTCTTCGACGACAAGGATGTTAGCTTTGGACATGGTCCCGGGGTGGTGGAGCGTTGGGGAGTTCTACAACAAAACTGCTGCCCCCGCCGGGGCGACGACGGTAGGAGATCGAGCCGCCATGGCGAGTTACGATTTGGTGGCAGAGCGCGAGTCCGATCCCTGACCCGTCGATCCCTGTACTGATGGAGTCATCCACCCGGTAGAATCGGTCGAAGATCTTTCGCTGATGGCGGGCGGAGATTCCTTTTCCGCGATCATGAACGATCAGTTGGACCCGATCGGGTTTTGCTAGGGTGAGTTCGACCAAAGCTTCACTCCCAGCGGCGGCATACTTTTCGGCGTTGGAAAGGAGGTTCACCACCACTTGAGAGAGAGCGTCGGAGTCGCCGAGAATGGAAATGGGTTCCGTTGGGAGGATGGTCCGAATCGCGAATGCCTCGGCGGGGAGCGAAGGTCGATAGGCCGCCACGGTTTCATCGATGAAAGGCACGAGATCAAGCCGATCTTGGCGGAGCCGGATCTCTCCGCGATCCAGACGGGAGAAGTCGAGCAGACGTTCGATCAGTCGCGCCAGTCGGGCCGACTCGCGTCCGATCACTCCGGCGTACTGTTTGGCTCTCGACTCGTCGTCGATCCCGTCTCGTTCGAGCAGCTCGGAGAACATCCGGATGGAAGTCAGCGGAGTTTTCAGCTCGTGGCTGACGTTGCCCACGAAGTCGGTCTTGCGGGAGGCCAGCCGCATTTCGTAATTCACCGATTGCAGAATGAGAATTGTGCCGCCAATCACTGCTCCGAGAAGGACAAGGGTAGTCAGCCCGAGCGAGAGGCGGGCGGTGTGGGCGGATTGGTTGAGGGCGTCGGGATTGCGGAGATAGGCAGCGACTTCCCAGCGGGGCAGAATCTGACCCACCTCAGAGGCGACCAGAGGGGCGGACCAGGCGGTTTGAAACTCAAGGGCTGACTTGGCGACCGGTTGACCGTTCGTATCAAGCAGCACGAACGCGGCATCTTCCGACTTCTGTCCTAAGGCGGAGGCGGCAAAGAGTCCGCCTAACTCTTGAGTCACTCGGGGAAGATCGAGTTCCGCCCAAAAGGTTCTTCCAGGGAATTGGGGGAGCCGCTGCCAAAGCAGAATATGCAGTTCGCCCTCGATCAAGCGGCTGACGGCTCCCTCGTCGCTCTCTGCGGTCAAACCGATCTGGGTAAAGGAGGCCCGGTTGAGACTGGAAATCGCGGGAGGGAGGGGTGCCAGTGAAGAAGCGGCCCCTTCGGAGGAATCAGGGGACGCGGCCTGCGTGGGAGCGACGTTGCGGGTCTCCAGGCTTTTGGGGGAAGGGAGTGACTTTGCTTGGAATGCCGGTGGCGAACCCGAGACCGGGGCAAGATCATCCAACACAGGAGGCCCTGGCGCGGCCTCCGCTGCCTTGGCGGTTGGGACAGTCTCGAAGCGATTCGCAGCAAACTTTTCGGACGAAACGGCCACCTTCTTGCGAGACGGTGCTTCGACGATTGAAACTGCTTCGCTTGCCGATTCGGTCGGAGGAGAAGACGGGGCGGGCGGCGGCGGCACGCTTGAGGAATTGAACGCACCAGAGCGAGTTTCTTCCTCAACAGCGACGCCGCGAGTGGTGAAGCGGGGCACTTGATACACTTCGGTTGCCCGAGCGTTGTTGAAGAAGGCTTGGTTGTTGAGAAGAAATTCCTCGATGCGCGGCTGCTTGGATTGCGGAGAAGGGGCCAGGATAGCACCCGCATCGCTCACAACAGCGCCAACGGCGACCTGCGACCAGCGTTCCCGCAAAAGGTAGTCAAAGTCGTTCGGCCACGAACCGGTTTCACTAGAGGCGAGTTCGCCAAGGACTTCACCGTAAAAAATCCTCAGATCGTCAAAGTAGAGATTGATCTCGGTGGTCAGTTCCTCGCAAGCGGTTTCCAATAACTCGGCTCGTTGAGTGCTCACCATCCACTCCTGATCGCGCAGCGAGCGCAAGGACAGGCCGGCGAGAAGGAGCGCCGGGACCAGAATAGCCAAAAGGAATACGAGGGCGATCCGCTTCATGGTGCGTGACACTATGGGTTCTCAGAAGCGGCTGGTCGAAGCAAAAATTCAGGACGGGGATGTCTCCGCCCTGAATTTGAGAATCGATCAATACGGGTTTATCAGCGTTTGGAATTGCGGGTCCCAAAGGAGTTGTTAGAAACGGCTTTGCGTTGCGCCTTCGACAATTGATCTCCTTCGAGTTCCTGCAGGGTTTGTTTCAGCATCTCCACCTCTTCGGCGATGATGGCTTGTTGGGCAGCCGGGGCGGCCGGTGCGACCATATTCAGTTTGCCGATCTGTTCAAAGACTTTGGCACGCGAGGCCGCATAGTCGCCTTGGTCGGCCAGAGAGAGGGAGCGCTCGGTATCCTCGGCATTCGCCCAAATGGCCGACTCGGCGATGATGGCGTGATCCTCAGATTTTCTTGCAAGGCTTTGGTCAGCGGTGTAACCGATCACCACGGTTTTGCGAGATTCTTTGATCTCGGCGGCACCGTCTCCGGAGCGGTATTGCAGAGCGAGCGTGGCGATCTCCGTCACCTTCCCGACGGCAGCGGGTTCAACAAGGCATTCCAAATAGAGTTCGCGAGTTTGGTCGCTGGAGATCGCGGCAAAGGCGACCGATTCCTCCTGCGAACTAAGGCTTCCGGGGCGACCCAGGAAGCGGATGGGGCGAACGCCTTCGGGGCACTGGATCTTGATAACGATTTCGCGGGCAACAATCTGTTTCAGTTCGCCCAGTTCCTTGGCGAAAACGTCAGGGAGGGTCTCGACATCGGCAACGTAGTAGTTGTTGGCATCGCTCGCTTCGGCGAGGGCGATCATGAGGGTCTCGTTGTAATCGTCGCCCAGCCCGATCGTGGTGACGGAGCGGCCTAGCTTCGCGAGGCGAGAGCCGAGGCGGGCGATCTCCTCGTTGCTGCTGGGTCCGATGTTGGCAATTCCGTCAGAAAGGAGAAGCACGCGGTTGATCCTTTCACGTGCGAAAAACTCGTCGAGTTCACGGCCTCCTAGCTCTACTCCCGCATAAAGCGCGGTGCTGCCGCCGGTATCAAGCCGGGAGATCACGCTACGGATTTCCGACCTGCGTTCACCTACGGGGGCGGCAGGAAGGAGGACCTGTGCTCCGGTGTCATAGACCACGAGAGAAAAGATATCTTCAGCATCGAGTTGATCGACCAGGAGGCTCGCGGCTTGCTTGGCCTTTTCGAGTTTCGCCCCGCTCATCGAGCCGCTGCAGTCAAGCACCACTGCGAGATTCAGCGGAGTGCGCTTAAGCTGTTTCTCCGTCCTCCCTTCGAGTTCAATTTTGATGACGACCCTCTTTTCTCCTGTTCCTTCGTCGAGAAGGGGCCGATCAACCGAGGAACGCCAGGCGACGGGCGACTCCGCAGCGAAAAGCTGAGAGGAGGTGAGACTACCGCTGGCAAGCACGAGTGCTGCCAACGCCGACAGGGTGGGTGTAGGGATGATTTCCATACCTCCAATTTCGCAGGTTTGGATGGACAGTTGTCATGGGCCTGTCAAAGGATTGTCAGGAGATTGTAAAAACAAAAGGCACCCGCCCGTTCGCACAGGGGGTGCCTTTGCCCCGGTTGCCCGGGAAACCAAGGATAAGAAAAAGTTAGGCAACGTATTCCTGGGTCGAGGGGAGCCGGGTCCCGCGCTCCATGTCTTCAAACTCGCGGGCGGTCATGATACGCTCATCGAGCAGGCAACGTGAGACCCAAGTGCCGAAGCGTTCGAAATCCGGATTGCTCAGTCCAGACTCCGCGACCTGCTGCCAGTCATAGGATTCACCGAGACGGGGCGAGGCGTAGCGACGCACTTGCAAGAGACTCTGAATCGACTCAAACTCGCGTTTCTGCAAATTCTCGATCACCGCCGGTTCGGGCATGTCGTCGAGGATGTCGGAGTCGAGTCCGAAACTGATCACTCCGACTCCATAGCGGGAGGCGAAGCGGCGCACTTCGTCGATGATGGCCTGATTGGTAATCGAAGCGGCCACGAGGAGTTCTCCGGCATTGGCCCACTCGGAGACCGCAAGAGTCTGGTGGAGATCTTCGAGCAGGGTGGACTCGTGCAAATCGAGGCGAAGCTTTGCAGTCGAGATGCGCAAGGGTGATTGGCCGAGGCGGCGGCGGACTTCGAGCTCGCGCTTGTCCATGCCGTAGTCATCGTCGTTCCAGCTACCGGTGAGCCAGTCGAGCACGGCCAGATCAGGCACTCGCCAGCGGTTGGCTTCGGCGTTGCTGGAGAAGGATTGCTGGAAGGCGAAGGGGAATTGCTGAGCGGCTTCCAGGTAACGCTGCACCACGGCGCGGAATTTTTCGGCGCGGCCAAGACTTACTTCGAGGTCACGGGTGCCCATGGGCTCGTGACCGCCATTTTCGGAAGGCTCGTTCCGGAACATATGGCGTGCGCTGTTCAGCGAATGAATCGTCGAGGTCCGCATGTAGTAACCCTGACCTTGCTCCACCTTGGCGATGGGCGAGGAGGGGTCACAGGACATGATGGAAAAATGGTAACGCAGGGTGGCGTCGGAATATTCCTGTTTAAGGCGATGCTTCACCATTTCGATGAGCTCGGTGCCTTTGATCGCCTGAGCCGGATTCCGGGGGAGGATGTCAGGTAAAATTTCTTTGAGTTGATCGCGAAGATTCATGGTCGGTGTGGGAACGGAACTGAGTGGTGGTCGAATCAAATCATTCGCTGTGGCGAAACGAATAATTTTTACAATCCATCCAGAATCTTGACCATTGGTCAAGCGGTTCGTTCAAAAACTTGATAATTAAGTGCGGTATAATTTTAATTTTAGACAATTTTATAATTACCATGACAAATAACCCTCGTGAAGGGTTTTAAGCTTTGGTCCCCGCTCGCTTATTCGGGGACGGAGAGGTCACGCCAGACGATGTTGCGGAACTGCGAACGGGTCTGAAAGTTGGCGATTCCGATCGGAACGGAGAGCTCAATATCACCGGGGCGAAGGCTGATTTTCCGCCCGGCGAGCTCAAGATCGACCTTTTGATCTTCGTCGATCCAGGCTTCTATTTTCTGGTCGGTTACGCGGACGCGCACGGTGTGCCATTTGTTTTTCTCGAAGCCTTCGATGTTCATGGTCTCGTTTTCCGAGGCGTCGAGGTCGTCCACTGAGGAGAGTCCGACCACCCCGCCGCCCCATCCGCCGATCACGAAGGAGGCATGGCTGTTCGCTACAGGAAAGGTGAGAGCGCAGAAAAAGTCGTTCCCGTCGAGTTTCATGGCGTCGAGGGTAATCTCATAGTTGCTTACCGCAGGAACTTGGCCACCCCAATGAACACCCGTCATGATCGCACCAAAGCCGAATTCCAGGAACCCTTCCTCGTTGACGAACACTTCGCCCTCGCCGCCGAAGCGGGTCACTTGCCAGGCTCCGAGTTCCTTGCCGTCGAAGAGAACCTTCACGGCAGGGTCGGCTGCCGGGGCTTCAGGCAGCACAGCGATTTCCGGAGCTGGAGCGGCTTCGAGCGGCTCGGCTGCAACGGGCGCGGTCGGTCCCGAGTCCTCCGGCGCGGCTATGCTAGTACGCACGACCTGACTGGTGCCGCTGCTGGCATCCTCATGGATCGACCAAATGAATAATCCTGGGCCTTGGTAGAGGGCGACATGCATGGCCACGCCGACTACCAAGAAAACCAACAAAAATACGAAAGAACCTACGATGAATTTCACGGATTAGAGTTCCCAGATGAGTCGCAATTCTGCAAGAGAATTCGGAGGCGTTGATTGCGCCGGAGAAAGTTAGCGGATGCCCACTGGTTCGCTCTAGCGAACGCTATTTCGACCAAGTTGGCCGGATATTCGCTGCAATCTCGGCGTCCTGGGCGTTCATCTCCGCGAGCATGGCGGCGACCATGTCGGGGTGGGCGCTCGCCAGGTTGTCTTGCTCGCCGAGATCATTCGCCAGATCAAAGAGGAATATTGTTGGCTCGATGGAGAGATCGACTGGTTCGCCTTTCTTGCGTGGGCGTTTGGCCAACACCTTCCAGTCGCCTTGACGGATGCCCTCCAGCACGCCGTAGGCGCTGTAGTAAAGAAAATCTTTTCGTGGGCTGGGGCCGGTACCCAGGATCGCCCCCGATACGTCGAGACCGTCGATTTTGTTCTCGTCCGGCAAATCCGACCCGGTGAGGTGCGCGATGCTGGGAAGCAGATCCATGGTGGTGAGAAGATCGTCGCACGCCGTCCCAGCGGGGATGCCTGGTCCCCACATGAGACAGGGGACGCGCTGGCCCCCCTCAAAACTCGTGGCCTTGCCATCGCGCAAGGGACCGGCGGAGCCGCCGTGATTTTTGTAGTGTAGCGAAGGGCCGTTGTCGGAGGTGAAGATGACGTAAGTATTGGTGGCGCCAGGTGAGGACCGGATCGTCTCCATGAGGCGACCGACTTCGGCATCGAGGTGCTCGATCACACTGGTGTAGGCATGAGCCGGGTCGGGGTCACGAACCTCGTCGGGCACGTAGAGCGGGTAGTGCGGCATGGAGTGTGGAAGATATACAAAGAAGGGGCTGTCCCGATGGGCTGTGATAAATTTGATCGCTTTGTCGGTGTAGCGCCGGGTCACGGTACGCTGATCGACGGGTAGCTCGATGATAGCCTCGTCTTCCACGAGGGGGGTGTGCCACTGCGTGAGGGAGCTGCCGGGATCCTTCCAGAGATCATCGGGAGAGGTCTGCGGTTTCCCGGAATTGTCCGGGTGATTCATGTCGTTGGAATAGGGAACGCCGAAATAGGTGTCGAAGCCCTGTCGGGTTGGTAGGGTCTCGGGATGATGCCCAAGATGCCATTTGCCGAAACAGGCGGTAGCGTAGCCGAGCGTTTTGAGGTGATCGGCGATGGTGTATTCGGAGGGATGGAGGCCTTTGGTGGAATTGGGAAATAGAACGTGATTCTCCAAGCCCACACGCTTGGGATAAGATCCCGTGAGCAGCGCGGCCCGCGAAGGGGAACAAACCGACGAAGCCACGAGGAAGCTGGTGAATTTCCGCCCTTCTGCGGCGATTTGATCGAGGTGAGGGGTGCGGATAGTGGTCGAACCGAAGCATCCTAGATCGCCGTAGCCTTGATCATCGGTGAAGATGATCACGAAGTTGGGGCGGGGAGCGGCGTGGGTCAGTCCGGCGCACAGAAGACCGATCAGCGGGAAAATACGGAGAATGCGATTCATGCCCGACATGCTCCTTGGACGGGCTAGGAGCCTGTCGGACTTAGAGCATTCGAGCGAGGAAAGCGGGATTCGAGTCAAAATTTCCACGAGTTTGAGGAGTTTGTGTGAACACAAATGACGAAAACGAGGGGAAATTTGGGCCGAAAACCCGTTTTTCGCAGCCGGGCGGGATAAGTCTGACAGGCTCCTAGGCTCCAGCAAGGCCAAGCCTTTGCAGATTCAGGCCAGGCACGCGGAGCACCGGATATTTGTGGCCGGGTGTCTCACCCGGTGATTCCGGGAAAAGTCACGCGGTCTCGTTGGACTGTCGCGGGCTGCTTCCGATTGCCCGTGAAAGTAGCCCTCCGGGCGGTCCTTCTCGAAAAACCGAGTCTTTCTCGGCTCCGCCGATTAGGAGCATTCCCGCCTCACACCTCATTCACCGCCCGTTGGATCACGCGGGTCGCGACGGACTGGGTGCCGGTGTGCGAGTAATAGGTCGTCATGACATCAAGGAAAGCCCCGAGGTAATCGAGTTTGTCGTCCGAAACTTCTACGAACTGCCGGAGATGTTCGACGATGGTTCCGCGATCCAGTCCAGAGGCGAGTCCGCCGAGCCAGCCGGTGGTGGCTTCAAAGCCACGCTTCACGAAGTCCACCGGGGCGGTCGCTCCCACCTTGGGGAAAAAGTCGACGATCTTGCCGAAAATGGCGCTCTTCTTCAGCAACTCGGGAGTCAGGCCGGACATGGTGTCGCCGCACTTCATCAAAAAATCAGGTCCGAGTGGGATCACGCCATCGAAGGCGACCAACGCGGCCATCCGGATTTTTGATTCTCCCGCGTATTCGCCGAGCGCGGCCGCGAAGTCGGCGATGCCGTCACCGGGCAGACCATTGACTTGACGGAAGGCGAGCAACTCGGAGATGACTTTGAGCACCAAATCAATGGTCTGCGAGGTATCCGCAGCCGGGGTGATCTTGTCGAGGAAGTGGAGGAGCTTCACTTTCTCGCCCACCTTGTCGGCGAAGGCGGCAGTGCCGAGGAGACGGTCGGCGGAATCGACCCGCTCGTAGATGCTGATCGCTTTCTGATAGCCTTGCTTCTCATCGGCGTAGAGCTGGATCGCCTTGGCTTTGACGCTGGTCAGGAAATCTCCATCCGTCTCACCGGTGAGATCCCGCATCATTTGATCGAAGTCGGTGGGGTTCTTCCACTCTCCCGGTGCAATGAAGTCGAGCGCCTTGAGTGAACGCACCGTGAGACCGCCCTTGGGAAGATCGTTGACGAGATCGACGAGAGTTTTCTTTTTTCCGAAGATTCCGAGGAGAGCCATGATGAAAAAGGGGGGTTTGAGGAGAGCTTAGCGGGTGCTGAGTGCGGCGAGGGTATCGAGTTGAAATTTCGTCAGCCAGGAGCGGCGGGCGGCCTCGTCGAAGGTGTCGGCAAGGGAGCGGACTTGCACCTGATATCGATCCGCCACGAGGAGGGTGCTTCCTTTTGAGCCGTTGGGCGCGTAAGGGTGACCTGCGATGCGCTCGGTGGAGCTGGCGAACTTGGCCGTGGCCTCCGCGTTGTCGATCAGGTCGGCGATGGCGAGGGTGGCGACATTGATGCCATTTTGTTTGAGAGTCGCTTGCACGAAGCCAGTCTTTTCTTGGGTGAAGACGACCGTAAAGCCCTCGGCAGAGGCCGGGAAGGAGGCGTTAAGGGAAGCGCCTTTGATCGCCTGGGGCGGGCGGGTTCCCCGATCACAGCCACTTAGCCCCATGGCCAAGGTGGCCAAGGTGGCCAAAGCTGCGAGCAGCACGAGACGGCGTGAGAGGGGCGCAGTGATCATAAGGGGAGCGAAGCGTAGTTTCGACCTTTCGTCCACGAAGAACTCGTTGCAGATGTGACACAATTCCGGGTTGGGGAACTGTTAGAAATTTCTTTTCGGTTCTTCCGCTCCCTTCCCGCCGAAGGCACGGAGTTAGAGGGGGTTCGACTGACAAGCGGCGGGGACTCCGCTTCTTGACTCCGACTGACCGCCGAGTCAAAGGGCTTCGCTTGGGCGGACAGAGACTTGCTTTTGTGGTCGAGGCCGCAACTCAAGGAGTTGACTCAAGTGAATTTGACTGGCCCCGCTGCGCGCCGTTGAATGCTTATCACGGTCCGATGGCCTGTCCCGCGAGGTTTTGGACTACGAATGGACACAAATTGCCACGAAAGGCTCTTCACATTTAGCGGCTAAAAGGTAACTTTCTCTTCCTGTCAAGATTCCGGTCCATTCGTGAAGATTGGCGGTCCAAATTTCCCGATGATTAAGAATACACATTAAATCTTCAAATAATTCGATCAATGTAGAGAGACGCGGAATTTTACTGCTGGAACAGTGATATTCTTTGCTTCGCCCTCTTGCCTTTTTGGGAAGTGAAGATGGACGCTGGAGTGATATGCTTGATAAGTTAAACATGCTCAATCGTGGGGGGCCATCCGCCCGAACTCATCGGCATCTCGTCCGATGGAGGTTGTCCGATGGAGGTTGTCCGATGGAGGTTGTCCGATGGAGGTTGTCCGATGGAGGTTGTCCGATGGAGGTTGTCCGATTGCGAAGCAACCGAAGGCATTTCCCTTGAATGAGATGCGGAGTGATCCCGCCCTCGCCGAGTAGACCATGTGTGGAGTCGTTCCCGTTGGGGTTGGATTGCGCTAGCATCTCTCTGTGACTTCTGTGGACGGAGCCGAATGGCTCGTGGGCGATCTTCACGAGCGCAATATCATGCGGGACGCCAACGGGGATCCGATAATCATCGTTGCGCTCGTCTTGCCGCCGTATTTTTCAAAAAACTCATTCGTCAGCGCCGAGTGCTGGGGCTTGATGATCCGCGGGAAGCGGCGCAGCAACTGCTCGCCGGAAAAGCGCCCGATCAAGTAGTTCGCCGAGTCGCCCAATACCGCCGCCACGAACATCAGCATCGCCGCCGTCCAAATATTCAGCCCGACCCCCGGGTCCGCCGCCTTGCGGAGGCGGAGAAGCGTGTTTGCCATTTTAAGCGCAAATCCAGCGCTGCGTCCGCTCACAAAAGTGATTTTCTTTTCATGGCAATCTCCCGCACCGTGATCACGATCAGCGTCAAAAGGGTGATCGGAAGGATGAAGTAAATCATCGCCGTGCGCAGGGTGCCCAAGGAATCGTGATTCGTGGCCGTGAAGATGAGATAGACGATGTAAGCAACGTAGAAAAAGAGGAAGGACGCGCCATTGAATCGGCTGATGCGGTAACCGACAAAAAAGATCGGCAGACAGGCGACGGCAATTGCGATCATCACCGGGATATCGAAGCGCAGAGCGGCGTCTGAAACCGTGATCCCTGCCGGAGCGACGATGGAGCTGAGACCCAGAACGCTCAGGATGTTGAAAATATTCGACCCGACCACGTTCCCGACGGCGATATCGCGCTCTCCTTTGATGGCCGCCATGACCGAGGTCGCCACTTCGGGCATGGAGGTGCCTGCCGCGACGATTGTCAGCCCGATGATGAGTTCGGAAACTCCGAAGGCCTCGGCGATCGCGACAGCGCTGGTGACGAGCCACTTTGAGCCGAGCATCAGTCCTCCCAGACCGAACACGATCAAACCGATATTCTTGAGCCACGAAGAGGCTGGCTTGCCACCGAACTCAGTTTCGTATTCCGCCTTCACTTCCGCGCTGCCTTCGCGCCGGCTCTGCCGGATGAGAAAAACGGTGTAGGCGATAACGCCGGCAAAAAGAATGGAACCGTCAAAACGCCCAATGTTTCCGTCCATCCCCATCAGCAGGATCAACAGGGAGGCTCCGATCATCACCGGCACATCCAAGCGAACCAACTGCTGGGCCACGACGAGAGGCACGATCAGGGCCGAGATGCCCAGGATGAGGAGGACATTGAATATGTTGCTACCGACGACGTTGCCGAGAGCGAGATCCGCCTGCCCCTTGAAAGCAGACATCACACTCACCGCCAGCTCGGGTGAACTCGTGCCGAAAGCCACCACCGTCAGGCCGACCACCAGCGGGGAGATTCCCACCGCCGTGGCCAATCGCGAAGCCCCCCGGACCAGCAACTCCGCCCCCCACACCATGACTACGAGACCCAGGACGAGGAAAAGGGCTACGGAGAGTGTCATATAGAAGGTATCGGGATAGGGGAGGTAGTTACTGCAAGGAAAACGATTCTACAACCCTTCGTTCTCCAATCCGCCGAAGGCGCGGTGTCGAAGGTGCTTCAGGGGAAAATAGGGAGCTATTGGGCCACGCGGGCAACAATCGCCAGATTTCCGCAGTGCCGTCAACCGTTTTAGGGTGGGTTCCAAAGTTCGGGGACGAACCACGCGAGAAATCCCGGACTCCGGGCTCGGGTCCCCACGCCTACCCGGCGGGTGGCGGACTTCCTCTTGCTCCTTGGCCCGTTTCGGTTAGGTTTTCTTCCGTTTCCCCGGAACGCATCAGGGGCATTAGCTCAGTTGGTAGAGCGTCTCGTTCGCAATGAGAAGGTCAGCGGTTCGATTCCGCTATGCTCCATGGGGAGCTCCACAGTGGCTGAGTCCCGTGTTCGGGTCCGCACTTTCGGACCCGGCTCCGGGGCTAACGGGGCCAGGGCACATTTCTCGCCGCCAATTCAAAGAAAGATTAGGTCACGCGATATTTCAAATTCCTTTCCCTCGCCCCCTCCACCAACCCAAAGCACTGGGATTGCACCCCCGCCGCCTTTCCATCATGATCAGGCACGCCGCTTAATCCGAGTTTCGCAGGTAAACACAATCACATGAGCACCTTCTTCGAAGACCTAGGACGCAAGCTGGGACGCGCTGCAGTGCCGACCTATCGCAAGAGTAAATGGATTTGGGAGGGACTCACCGGAACAGAAGAAGATGCACTTCAAGCGGAACGCGACCTAGGTGAGACGCTCGCTGCGGAGCTCCGCCTCGCCACGGAGATTCTCGACGAACCGAAACTGCTGAACTGGATACGGGGCGTCTGCCGTCGCTTGGAACCATCCGTCGGCCAACCGGGATTTCGGTATCACTGCGAATTGATGCAGAGCGATCAGCCCAGCACGATCGGTCTGCCCGGAGGTTACCTGTTCGTGAGCCGATCTCTGATCGAGTTCTGTGGAGGCAACGTCGATGAAGTGGCCTTCGTAATCGCCCACGAAACCGCCCATGTGATCCGCCGTCATACCTGGGATCGGATGATCCAGCAATCGGCGCTGCGGGCGGCCTCATTTGCGGCGCGGCGCGCGGGAGTTCTCTCCGGTTGGGTGCGGCAACAGGGCTTGCCTATGCTTCGGAGTGCGCACGGAAAGGATATCGAATTCGAGGCCGATCAGGATGGAGTAAATCTCCTTCGCGCGGCGGGATACGACCCCAACGGAGCCATTTCGTTTCTGAAAAGAATCGAGCGAATGGGAACCGATCCGGAGGTGCTCGGCGAATACCTGGCTTCCCATCCGACGCCGACCGAGCGGATCTCAAGATTGCATAGCCGGGAGTAGGTGGTGTTTCTCAACTCATCGCCCTTTTCCGCAAGAACGTGAATAGGTCTTAGAGCCGCATCTTCGGAGAACTTTGCCAGTTTTGCGTATTTCGAGGAAACGGTCGTTTCCTCAAATCCATCCATCAACTTGTAGAGAATTTTTCGCAGCCACTCGCTGTTTAGATGCAAGTTTATTCTCTCCCAGGCCTTTGCCTTGTGGAGAATGCCGGAAAGCGTTTCATCCGCCTCCTTAATTGCCCGTTGCAGGCAGCCGAGGAACGATTCAAGCCAGAAGGCCTCGTCTATTCCATTCCGCTGTCCACGCTCCAACTGCAGGTAGCAGTCCAATCTCTCGGCTTCAACTTCTGAAGACATGCTGTCGAAACGCTCTGCCGTCTTCTTCGCTCTTGCGAGTTCCGCATGAACAATTCCTTATCCAAGCTTGCCATTGCCATCTTCAAACAGGCGGATGGTCACCGAACCACCTCCTTCCCCGGCACAAGGGTAACAAGGCTATGGAAGGGGTGAACATGCATATCCCCGGTGATTCGGCGGTGGTTCTCGCCTGACACTCCGATAGGGAAAATCGCCGCTGACAGCGGCGACGCTTCCAGGGTTTCTAGCGAGGTCTTGCGGCGATCAAAATGCAAGTAAGTCCTTGCAGATTGCAATGGATGCAGAGCGCCTTAGACCTGCGGTTAATCCATAACTTGCTTATTATAAACGATTAGAACCTTTTGGCGCGGGTCCTGCGTCGTAAGGAATTTGACGACGAACGAAATACAATCCGAACTATGAAATCTACACTCTATCTGCTGCTGATCCCATTTGCCGCCCTCACCTTGATCGCTCTTCCAAGCTGTAACAATGACGGCCCCGGCGAAAAAATGGCCAAGGAAGTTGACGACGCCCTCGACGCTCGTCCGAACGAGAAGCTGAAAGACGCGGTTGAAAACGCGGGTGACAACATCAAGGACGCGACAAACTAACCTCAGCCCGAAGCTAACCCTAAAATCCCCCTAACCCGAACATAGAAATAGAAAAATGAACAAACTCGAAATCAAAGGAAACTGGAATGAAACCAAAGGCAAACTCAAGCAAATATACGGCAACCTCACAGACGATGACCTCACCTTCGCCAAAGGCAAAGAGGAAGAGCTGGTCGGCCGCCTGCAGAAGAAGCTCGGCAAGTCCAAAGAGGAAGTCCGCAAGCTGATTGCCGACGCCTGACACGGTGCCCTCGGCGGCCCTTCCTCAAACTTTGCTGCCATCCGTGACACTTGTTCGACCCTCTCTTCGTCGAACAAAGTTTACCGGATGGCGGCTTTTTAAACAAAACCCGTCAACCTCACTCTCACGCAACCACAAGGACAACCAGATCATGACACTCGGAGGCTTTATCGTATTACTCATCATCGCAGCGATCTGCGGCGGACTGGGTCAAGCAATTGGCGGATTCTCGCGAGGCGGATGCCTCTTCTCCATTTTGCTCGGCTTCGTCGGCGCATATCTAGGACTCTATGTGGCTGGACGATTCGGCCTTCCGGAATTCTTCCCGGTCAACATCCAGGGGGAATCGTTCCCGATCGTTTGGTCGATCATCGGAGCAGCGATCCTTTCGTTTATCGTAAGCCTACTCTTCCGGGCCGGTCGCCGATGAATCTGAGGGACTCCCTAGCTCTGCGCGAGGACGACGGCGACCTGCGCGCCCGCTCCGGGTGAGGCCACATCACAAACCCGTCGGGTGATCGAGAAAGCTCCAGCTCACTCCCGTGAACTCCTCGCACCATCGTTGCGCGAGAGCCTTCACCCCGAAAGTCTCGGTCGCGTAGTGACCGGCGTAGATCACATTGACCCCCAATTCCTCTGCCATCGGATAACTCCAATGGGGACCTTCGCCGGTCAGAAAGGTATCGATCCCGGCGGCGGCCACCGCCTGAATCTCCGAGCCCGCTCCCCCGGTGATGATCCCCAGCTCGCGGACCCGTGAAGGCCCGCCGGGACAGACGTACGGCTTCGTTCCTGTTGCCGCCGCGACCTTGGCCAGCAACTCCTCGCATTCCATCTCAACGGAAACCCGCAGCCCCAGCTCGATACCTTTCCATGGGAAAAAAGGGACTCCAGAGACGCCGAGATCAAGCGCCGCGAGCAGACAAGCGTTGTTTCCCAGGGTCGGATGCACATCGAGCGGGATGTGGGCACTGTAAATCGCCAGATCGTGATCAAAGGCCAGCTTCAGCTTTCGGTAGAGGGGACCGGTGATGCACTGCGCTCCTTGCCAAAACAGACCGTGATGCACCACCAGCAGATCTGCTCCGGCCTCACAGGCCCGCCCGATCACCGGCAAGCTGGCATCCACTGCTGCGACGATCTGCTTCACCCGACCGGAGTTGGCCAGTTGCAGTCCGTTAAGCGCCTGGGGGTAATCCGGGAGCTCGTCGAGGCGGAGCCAATCATGGGCAGTGGAGACAAGGTCGTTGAGGTCGGACATGCTGAATCGTAAATCAAATCTGGATTGTGCGCGAGGCCCTTCATCCATAACGGAACAATCAGCCCGAAACCACACTCGCTCACCGTATGTTTTCGCGGTTTAGCGCAGACCTGACTTGCCTTTAAACTCCTCCCTCAGCGATACTCCACCCGTCGTGAATTTCCTCCCCGTCCCACCACCTCCTTTGCTTTTCCGCCAATTCGAACGCGGCGAAATCTCCCGCGAGGAACTGCACTCTTTCCTCGCCATTCACGCCCGTAGCCTGATCAGCGAGATGGAGGAGGCCCGAGTCAATCCGATCGCGGCCTACATCGAGCGACTCCGCAATCATGCGGCGGCGCGGCGGCTTCTCCGCAAGCATCCTCAAAAATTGCTGCGTGAGCTGCTCGGTGCCTTGGCGCTGATCCCGGATTTTCCCCCGGCCCAGATCTTGTGGAATGCCTCGCACCGGGACGTGCCGCTGCATTGTTTCTTCCGCACTCGCCTCGAACCGATTTTTCGGATTCAAAAGCTGGAAGTCTCCGCGATGCGAGCCCGCCTTGAACTGCATTATGGTCTCGCCGATCCTGCCAAGCTGGTCCGCGAGACGATCATTCTCCAACGCGACGCGTGCCTGGAATGGGGACTGCGCGAGCGCTTTCCGGGGTAACCAAGCTCAAGGTATCAACTGAAAATGCTCGTCCTGGGGTGGGCGGGCGAAGGCGAGGATGGCATCTCGATCTGCGATCCCGGCGACAGTGGCCCCGAGTTGACGCAGGCTCTCGCAGATCTCCTCGGCAGCGGCGAGTTCCTCGCCTTCCTCGGTCGGCTTGCGCACGACGAAAAGAAAGGCCGGGGGGCAATACCCGACTGAGTCGAGCCGGCGGAGTTTGGAAATCCATTCATCGCCGTGGGTGTAGATCCGTGTCGGGGTGACTTGGTCGAGATTGAGCGGCTTGATCGCCCGGAGGGGCACCGGCTCGCCCTCTGGTTGATACGCGAGAGGTATGCCGACATGGTAGGCATCGGTCCCAACCCAGGGAGCCTCGCGGTAGAGGCGATCAAGTCTCTGGCTTTGGAGCATTCGACGAATCTCGCGCACGAGACGCTTTTCCTCGAAATCGGCGGTGGTGAGATCGTGCCGCTCGACGAAGCGCTGGAAGAGCGCCGCCAAGCAGGTGTCGAGATCGTCGGTCACGCGGGTGCCGCGCACTCCGTAGAAAAACGGTGAAATGGTCGGTGCGGTTAGTTCCCGGAAAAGGGTCGTATCCCCCGGCGGCACGAAGAGGTCTCCCTGGGCGGGATGGCTGCGCCCCACCTTGCGGGTGTCGTCGGTCCAGAGATTTGTCTCGATGGCGAGGGCGGCCAACTCGCTCTCGAATCGTTTCAGGCCGGTGCGGTAAATGCTCAAGTCCAGCTCGGGGAAACAGGCGGAAATGCGTTTGGTACGCTGGGCCGGGAGCAGCCGGTAGCTCAGGTAACGACTTTGAGCCTCGATCGCGAGGATACCCACGTTGACGAACTCCCCGAGCTCCCAATGGGGGCGGAAACTGATCGTGGCATAGTTGACAACGAGGGACATGGGAGCTGGAAAAAAGGGTCTCAACCGGGGAGCAATCCGGTCACCGACAGACGGGGCTTAAGCAGTTGGGAGGCGGTGCTTTCGCAGGTCACCGACACTCGGCTTTCGCCGGTGGCGTCGCGCAACCATTCTTCCGGCAACTCGGCCCAGATATGATCGAGATGATACAGAGCCGACTCGAATTTGATCCGCCATTTTTCCACGAAGGCGAGATCTAGGCTGTTGCGGATATCGCGGAAGACGTGCTCCTGAAGAAACTGCCGCTCGTCGAAATCTTGATCAAGGGCGCGGTCATGATCGATCAGGACGATGCTTTGCAACACCGGGTCCCACAAGACATTTGGTTGCCCGCCCGCCCGGTCGAGACAGCGGTCGCCATTGCGCACCCACCAGTCGAAGCAAAGCACCCGACCTTTTAGTTCCTCGTCAATGGCGCGGAGATGAGCCGTTCGAAGATCATCAGCATAGGGCACCTTTTGGGAGCCGAAGGCGATGCCAGGGGAGAGCTCATGGCGGCCCGGATCGACGGAGTATTCGATCAGCTCGGCAGGAAGAACCAGCAACGCGGGCGGGGCCACCGGCAAGCCGCACTCGTCGGCGAGACGGCTGAAGACATACTCGATGACGAGCTGCTCATGCGATACATTGTCCCGCTTGAAGAAATAGCCATGGCCATCCTCGGCTTCGCCGAAAAAGGGGCGGCTGCGGCCGGAATCGGCCCGGCCCCCGAGAGATAGGATCGCCTGATGCATCGTGGAGAGCGACTACGCTAGACGATGGCAGACGGGTCCTGCAACGCTTTCTTGCGAGAGCGCCTATCTTTGCGAAGTTGGAGCGTATCCTTTTTCTTACTCTCCCGCCCATGCCTTTCGACCCCGCCAGCGCTCGCGCCGACTTTCCGATCTTCGACCGGGAGATCGGGGGGCATCCTCTCGTTTATCTGGACAATGGCGCGACGTCGCAGAAACCTCGCGCGGTGATCGCGGCGATCAGCAATTTCTACGCAAATGCCAATGCCAACATCCATCGCGGCATCCACACCCTCAGTCGCGAGGCGACCGATGCCTACGATGCCGCGCGCCACACCATCAAACACGCTCTCGCCGTGCCCGCGAGCCACGAGCTGATTTTCGTGCGCGGCGCTACCGAGGGCATCAACCTGGCGTCCCACTGCCTCGCCGCGACCTTCGCCCCCGGCGACGAGATCGTCCTCACCATCATGGAGCACCATGCGAACATTGTCCCTTGGCAGGTCCTCGCGGAGAAACATGGACTTGCCCTGCGCTTCGCGGGCCTGCGGGAGGACGGCTCGCTCGATCAGGAGGCCTGGCGCGGATTTTTCACGGAAAAAACCCGCCTCGCCGCTTTCACCCATGTCTCGAATGTGCTCGGTACGGTCAATCCCGTCGCGGAAATGACCGCTTTCGCCCGCGAGCGTGGCGTGAGAGTGCTTGTCGATGGCGCCCAGGCCCTTCCCCACGGCTCCGTCGATCTCGGCACGCTCGACCCTGATTTCTACACCTTCTCAGGACACAAGGTCTTCGGCCCCGATGGCATCGGCGTGCTGATCGGACGACGCGAGATCCTCGACGCGTCTCCGCCCTACCAGACCGGCGGCGACATGATCGAGCGGGTCACCGTGACCGGCAGCACCTTCCGCAATTCCCCCGAACGCTTCGAGGCCGGCACTCCCTTCATCGCGGGGGCCCTCGGCCTGGCGGCGGCGTTCCATTACCTAGCCGCCCTCGACGAGTCCGCCCGACATGAGCATGAGATGGCCCTGCTCGCCCATGCTTCCGCCGAGCTAGCCAAGATCCCCGGTCTGCGCGTCCTCGGGACCACTCCAGGCAAGGCGGCGATCGTTTCCTTCGTGCTCGACGGGGTCCATCCGCACGACATTGGCTCCATCCTCGACACCGCCGGCGTAGCCGTCCGGGTTGGCCATCATTGCGCCCAACCGCTCATCGAATATCTCGGCGTCCCTTCGACGGTGCGGGCCTCCTTCGCCTTTTATAATACCCACGAGGATATCGAGGCCCTCCTCCGTGGCATGGAAAAAGTTCGCCGCTTTTTGACCTGAGTCGGTGCCCCAGCCTGCGAATCACTTGCTTTCCACGACCCTTCGCGCACCGTTATGTATCCGCCCGCTTTTTGAATCCCCGCCAATGACGCCGCCCTCCTCGCAAATCTATATCGACGGAACTTTCTACGCCCGCGAAGACGCCAAAATATCGGTTTTCGACCACGGCCTGCTCTATGGAGACGGGGTCTTCGAAGGCATCCGCTTTTACAAGGGGCGAGTCTTCCGCCTGGAGGAGCACATCGACCGTCTCTACGATTCCGCCAAGGCCATTCACCTGACGATTCCGGCGAGGCCAGCCGAGGTCACCGAGATGGTTCTGGCGACGATTCGGAAAAATGAACTGCACGACGGCTACGTGCGGCTCGTCATCACCCGCGGCACCGGCGAGCTGGGTCTCAGCCCCTACCTGTGCAAAACGCCGTCCATCATCGTGATCGCCTCGACCATCTCCCTCTATCCGGCGGAGAAATACCAGAAAGGCCTCATCCTCGCGACCTGTGCGACGCGGCGGCCGAGCCACGACTCCCTTTCCCCAGCGGTGAAATCGCTCAACTACCTCAGCAACATCATGGCCAAAGTCGAGGCCATCGCCGCAGGGGGCGAGGAGGGCGTCATGCTCAATACTTCCGGCTACGTGGCCGAATGCACCGGTGACAATATCTTCGTGGTGAAAAAAGGCGTCATTCTCACGCCGACGACCGGTTCAGGGTCTCTTTACGGCATCACCCGCCGCGTCGTGATCGAGCTTGCCGCAGAGGCGGGCATCCCGCTGCGCGAGATGGACATGAGCCGCTACGATCTCTATACCGCCGACGAACTTTTCCTGACCGGGACCGCTGCGGAAGTCGTGCCCGTGGCCGAGTATGACAAGCGCATCATCGGCGAGGGGCGGCCCGGTCCCATCACCCTTCAGCTCATGGCCCGCTTCCGCGAGCTCGCCGAGAGCACCGGAACCCCCATCTACTGAGCGCTTCTGGCTTCCTTGCTCATTTACCCTCCATGAAGTGCGACGCCTGCGAGAACGAAAAAGCGACCATCTTTTTGACATCGATGGCCGACGGCGTTTTTCAGAAGGTCAATCTCTGCAAATCCTGCGCCGATGACAAAGGCGTGACCGACCCCACCAGCTACGCCCTCACTGAGATGCTCACTGGCATGGGCGAGGAGACCGAGCCGACTGGCAAGACGACCGTCACCGCCTCGGCTGACAAAGAGGGCGGACTGACCTGCCGAGGCTGCGGCTTCACCCAGGCGGAGTTCAAAAAGACCGGTCGCTTCGGCTGCGCAAGTTGCTACGAGACTTTCCACGAGGGCCTCGACAGCTTATTGGACGCCATGCACAAGCACACCCAGCACCGGGGAAAAATGCCCGTCGCCTTCCCCGCCCGACGCGAAGCCGCCGAGTCGGCCCCGACCAGTCCGATCGCCCCGTTCCTTCCCTCCGAAAGTTTGGAAGAGAAATTGAGCAAGTTGAAACTGTTGTTGTCAAAATCTGTCGAGGACGAGGACTACGAAGAAGCCGCCCGCTTGCGCGACGCCATTTCCCGGATCGAATCCCAAATTTAGCACCCAACCACACTGCCGGACTTTTTCCTTTCCTTGCGGCCCGACCCGCGGCTATCCTCTCTCATCTGGCACCTTACGTGCTTCCTTCTGACGCGAACTCTATGCGCTTCTCGACACTCCTAAAAAAACCCGCCGAGTGGATGCGTACCCCTGGTCCCGAGAGTGACATCGTCATGACCAGCCGGGTGCGCCTCGCCCGCAACCTCGTCGGCCATCCCTTCCCTGGCTGGGCCCGCAAGGAAGATCGTTTCCATTTGCTCGAAGAAGTCCGCCCCGTCCTCGAGGCCCTCCCGGAGATGAAGGACGCCTTCTCTGAAGAGATGACCAAGCTCGCCGCCATCGAGAAGCAGGTTCTCGTCGAGCGTCACCTCATCAGTCGCGAGCACGCCGCCAAAGGTCCCGGTTGCGCCACGGTGATGAACCGCCGCCAGACGATCAGCATCATGGTGAATGGAGAGGATCACCTCCGCATGCAGGCGATCCGGCCCGGATTGCAACTCCTCTCCGCCTTTCAATCTCTCGACCAGATCGACACCAGTCTGGAGAACGACCTCGCTTACGCCTTCGATGAGAAATACGGTTACCTGACCGCCTGCCCAACCAATCTCGGCACGGGGATGCGTGCCTCCGCCATGCTCCACCTGCCCGGCCTCGTCCTCAGTGAGCAAATCAATTCCACCATTCAGGGAGCCAACAAAATTGGCCTGGCCGTCCGCGGTCTCTACGGCGAGGGCACCGAGGCGCTCGCCAACCTGTTCCAAATTTCCAATCAGACGACTCTCGGCTCCGAGGAAGAAACCATCATCACTCATCTCAACAAGGTGATCACTCACCTGATCGAGAATGAGAAAAACGCGCGGATGAAAATCCTCGAGGACAAGCCCACCATGATGCAGGACCAGATCGGCCGGGCCTATGCGGTGCTGAAATACGCCCACATCATCACATCGAAGGAAGCCCTCACCTACCTCTCCATGATCCGCCTCGGCTGCGACCTCGGCTTTGTCCCTGAAGAGGAACGCGAGACCATCAACGTGCTTCTGACCGAGATCCAGCCCGCCCACCTGCAAATCTCCGCGAAAACAAAATTAACCCCCGAGGAACGAGACATCTTGCGTGCCGACCTCATCCGCACCAGTTTAAATGGGCTGACGCCGCCCGATTTTCGTAGTATATTGAAGGAAAGGGATCCCGAAGACGATGAATAATTTCACCCCCAGAGCTCAACAGGTCCTCGCTCTCGCTCGCAAAGAGGCCGATCGATTCAACCACAATTACGTGGGGACCGAACACCTTTTGCTAGGGCTTATCAAGCTCGGGCAAGGCGTCGCGGTCAACGTGTTGCAGAAAATGAACCTCGATCTAGAGACCGTCCGTCTCGAAGTTGAGAAGCAAGTCGGCAACGGCCCCGAGACCAAGATGGTGGGGAATATCCCCTACACCCCCCGGGTCAAAAAAGTCCTCGCCCTGGCGGGACGCGAGGCCAAAGCGCTCAATCACAGCTACGTCGGCACCGAGCACATCCTGCTCGGTCTGCTGCGCGAGGGTGACGGTGTGGCGGCACGCGTCCTCAAAAATCTCGACGTCGATATCGAACGCACCCGCAACGAGATTCTCCGCGAGCTCGACCCCAATTTCTCCGGCGCTCCCGCCGAGGATGACGATAGCGATTTCGAAGATGCCAGCAGCTCATCCACCCGGAAGGAAGGCAAGACACCCGCGCTGAAAGCCTTTGGCCGCGACCTCACCGAACTGGCCCATGCCAACGAGCTAGACCCCGTTATTGGCCGAAGCAGCGAGATCGAGCGCGTCATCCAGATCCTCTGCCGCCGGACCAAAAACAACCCCGTCCTCATCGGTGAAGCCGGCGTCGGCAAAACGGCCATCGCCGAGGGACTCGCCCAGGAGATCGCTTCCGGCAACGTGCCTGAGCTCCTTCGCGATAAGAAAGTCATCACCCTCGACCTCGCCCTCATGGTTGCCGGAACCAAGTATCGCGGCCAGTTCGAGGAGCGCATCAAGGCCGTCATGGACGAGATCAAACGCTCGAAAAACGTCATCCTTTTCATCGACGAGTTGCACACCATCGTCGGGGCCGGTTCCGCCGAGGGGGCCATGGACGCGTCGAACATCATCAAGCCCGCCCTCAGCCGCGGCGAGATGCAGTGCATCGGGGCCACCACGATGAACGAATACCGCAAGTTCATTGAGAAAGACGCTGCTTTGGAGCGCCGCTTCCAGCAGGTCAAAGTCGAGGAGCCCAGCGTTGACGACGCGATCCTCATCCTGCAAGGCTTGCGCTCCAAATACGAGGCGCACCACAAGGCTCACTTCACGAACGAGGCGATCGAGGCCTGTGTGAAGCTCTCTTCTCGTTACCTTACCGGACGATTCCTCCCTGACAAGGCCATCGACTTGATGGATGAAGCCGGTGCCCGCTCCCGGATCGCTTCGATGACCCGTCCGCCCCAGATCAAAAGCCTCGAGCAGATGATCGAAGGCATCGTCGCCGAAAAAGAGGCCGCCATCAAAGACCAGGACTTTGAGAATGCCGCCGCGCTCCGCGACAAGGAGAAGCACAAACGTCAGGAGATGGAAGACATTCTTTCCACTTGGCGCAGCACCAACGAGGAAAAAATCGTCGAAGTCGGCGACGACGACATCATGGCCGTGGTTTCCAAATGGACCGGTGTGCCTCTCCAGCGCATGGAGCAGAAAGAAGCCGACAAGCTCCTCAGGATGGAGGACGAGCTGAAGGGACGTGTCATCGGTCAAGACGAAGCCGTCGTCGCCATTTCCAAAGCCCTCCGCCGCAGCCGCGCCGATCTCAAAGACCCCCGCCGCCCCATCGGCTCCTTCATCTTCCTCGGCCCCACCGGTGTCGGCAAAACCTACCTCGCCCGTAACTTGGCGGAGTTCATGTTCGGCGACCCCGAGTCCCTCATCCAGATCGACATGTCGGAATACATGGAGAAATTCACCAGCAGCCGTCTGATCGGTTCGCCTCCCGGCTACGTTGGATACGAAGAAGGCGGCCAGCTCACGGAAGCCGTCCGCCGCCGCCCTTACTCCGTGGTCCTTTTCGACGAAATCGAGAAAGCCCACCCCGACGTGATGAATTTGTTGCTCCAGATTCTGGAGGAAGGCATCATCACCGACAGCCTCGGACGCAAGATCGATTTCCGCAATACCATCATCATCCTGACCACCAACGTGGGGGCCGATGTCATCAAGCGCCAAGTCACCCTTGGATTCGGAGCCATGGGCGGCCCCGATGAGAACTACGGCAACATGCGGGACAAGATTCTTGAGAAGGCCAAAGAAGCCTTCAAGCCCGAATTCCTCAACCGTCTCGACGAGAAGATCGTCTTCCACGTCCTTGATCGCGAGAATCTTATCCAGATCGTTGATCTTGAGATTAGCCGTGTTCTTAAGCGCCTCGCGGAGAAGAACATCCACCTCACCCTCGACAAGAATGCCAAAGAATTTCTCATCGAAGAAGGCTACGATCCGAATTACGGAGCCCGTCCGATGCGCCGCGCCGTCGAGCGCCACATTGAAGATCCTCTCGCCGAGCATCTTCTCCGGGGCGACATCGTCAGCGGAAATTCCGTCAAAGTGACGCACCACAAGGACGAGAAATACCTAACTTTCCGTCCGACGCCCGCTGACGAGGGCGATAAAGACGATGTTGTCGAGACTGTCGGATCAGCCGAAGCGTGAAAACCGCCGCTGACGGGTTCCCTGGCTCCGTGATTGAAGGGGCCACGAATTGAAGGGCGCACGAATTGAAGGGGCCAAGCCTGGAAATATGCCGCAAACGAGAGAGCCGCTACCAGCGGATTACAAGCCGATGATATAAAATCGGTTTTGTGAAACCTGTTCGGCCTCGGGCAGGGTAATCCAACGTTCCAGGTATTTTTCGCCCCACGAGTCACTAAAGGCCAATTCGTTGGTGCTCTCGTTGTAGCCCATGATGATGACGACGTGTGAGGTGCTATCATCGGGCGTGAGTCCTGGCGCGGCGGCAGCGGCGTTCACCTTTTCCGTATAGGACTCCCAAGCGTCCGTTTTCCGCGAGGAGGTCCGCTCGTTGGCAACCTTGTTGAACTCGTCGGTGCTGAAGAGAGCCCAGATGATAGGGATGCCTCCGTCGATGGATTTCTTGATGTCCCGCATCTTCAGCTCACCATCGGTGATATCGAAGGAGCGCCCTTTGCGTTTGATATCGGTTCCGATATTCGATAGCAGGCGATCCACCGAAGTTCCACCACCTGCGCTCGATTCTCCTACCATCGCCAACAGATACATATCCGCCGGGATGCCGACGAAACGCATGCAGCGTTCGGCAGTAGCAGGTGCGCAGTAGCCTTTGGGACCCTGATCCACCATCGGGATATTGGTGATGACGACGTCCCCGTTGTCACGACGCTCGATGGACCCGCGGACGCGTTCCCGAATCGTCGCATCGGAAACCTTCGCCGAATTCCCTCGATCATCGGCGAAAGCTGTGGTTTGCACTGCGAGCGAAACATACTCGTCTTCGACAAAGGAGAGGAGAAAGGCGTGTCCGGCCCAATCCCAGCGCTCCACGTTGACGCGCGATTCGCCCTCGCCAAAGCGCTGCTTGACTGGCTCGCCCAACAAACCCGTCAAGGAAGTGCGGATCAACTCGGTATCATAATCCATCAGCGCCCGGACCCCTTCCATGCCCCCCGGAATGGGCTGGCCTTTGATGAAATGCTCCTGGCCGCGCCCTGCGGAAGCGTAGGTGTCGCCCTTGTTGGCAAAGACAAGAGAAATGCTGGTGATCTTTCCTTCTTCTCCATAAAGCGAGGCTGAATAGGGACGAGCGCCGAGAAAACGGTATTCCTCTGGCGGGTAGGAACGGTAACTTTCTGAGATAGTGGTGCGGGATTCCCTCTCCCAATTAAGGCGGGTAGCGACCTCCTCTGGAGCCGTCTCCCAGAGAGAACTACTGCCGAAAAGTGGTTGCCCGACAGCCGTATTGAGCACCTCAAAGCTGATCCCGCCGTCAGAAACCGGAGTCATCGGCGCGGCAGCCGGAGTCGTCGATGCGGCAGCCGGAGTCGATGAACTCGCGGCCATCGCCATGAGAGCCTCGCGATCCGCCGGCACCAACGAAGCGAGGGGGATGGTATAGGTCGCTCCGTTCTCCAGGATTACCTTGGCGGAGTCCGTCGTGACCGAGAGAACCTTGACTTGAATCGTCTTGCCCGCTGTATTGGTGAGGGAGCGGGACTCCTGAGCTTGTGCGATTGGGAAACAAGCAAGCCAAGCTGCGAAAATCAGGGAACCAACGCGTGGCAGGATGTTCATGCCTCCAAACCTAAAGATTTTCCACGAACCAGTCAAGAATTCCAGTCTCCCGAAATCAGGCTCTTTCCCGCATCAAAGCAATCCGAGAATCAAAGCCGGATTGACCCCGGCGGCGAAGATCAGGACAATCAGGACAACGATGGCTACCCTGGCGAGCGGGCTGATCACGATCGCGGTAGTGGCCACCGGAGCCGATTTCCCGTCGGGGGTCTCGAGAAACATGGAAGCAGCGATTTTCAGATAGTAATAAAAACCCGCTCCTGCCCCGATCAGACCGAGGACCAGCAAAGCCCATTGATGCTGCTCCAATGCGATTTTAAAAACGAAGAGCTTGCCGAAGAATCCGGCGGTCAGGGGAATTCCCGCAAGGGAAGCCATCGCCACCAGCAGGGCGAAAGCGAGGAAGGGGGCCCTCTTGGCGAGACCTTTGTATGCGTCCAGGTCTTCGCTGGGAATCTGCGTGCGCAGGATGGTTATGACGAGGAAGGCCAGCAGGGTCATCAGCAGATAGGCTCCCAGATAAAAAGCGATGACCTTGGCCGGTGAGAGCGCGGCGGAGTTGGCTTCCATCAGCGGGCTTGAGGCCAGAGCCATTAGCAAAAAGCCGGCGTGGGCGATACTCGAGTAGGCGAGGAGGCGTTTGAAATTCCGTTGCGGCAGGGCGGCGAGATTTCCGAAGAGAAGACTCAGTCCCGCTAAAACCGCCAGGACGAGCGACACCTTGCCAACCAGCGGTGCACTGGCGAGGTAGGGCGCGACGAGACGAAGCAGCACGAGGAAGCCTGCCGCCTTGGATCCCACGGAAAGGAAAGCGGTGATCGGAGTCGGCGCCCCTTGATAGACATCGGGGATCCAGAGGTGGAAGGGAGCGGCTCCCACTTTGAAGGCCAAGGCAACGAGGATAAGTCCAAATGCGAACAAGGCCGCGACCCTATTAACTTCCGGTGAGGCTAGCGCGGCAGAGATGGCAGGCAGTTCCATGCTTCCAGTTGTGCCATAGAGCCAGGCGAAGCCATAGACGAGGAAGCCAGTCGATAGTGCCCCGAGGATGAGATATTTCACTCCGGCCTCAAGCGAACCGACGTTGCGCCGCAGGTAAGCGACCATCACGTAAAAGGTGATTGTAACGGTTTCGAGCGCCACAAATATGCTGACCAGATGGTTGGCCGAGGCCATCCACATGAGGCCCGCGCAGGCGAACATCGGTAGCGCAAAAAACTCACCAAGTCCTGCCTGCGGGTGCGCTCCCTTGGCGGCCGCCGCCGTTTGTTCGACCACCACCGGGGTGAACTCCACCGCCATGATCAGCACCACGAGCGTCGTCAGCAGTGCGATCCCCTTGAAGAAGAGAGAAAGCGAGTCTTCGCTCGTGTAGAACTTCCAGAAAACACCCTCGGTTGACTCCGGCCATTTCACATAAAAGAGCAGGGCAAAGGTGATCACCAATCCAAGCATCCCGATCCAGGCAATGGCCCGCTTGTCCGTCACCGGTGCGAAGGCATCCACCATGAGCATGAGCAGCCCTAGCGCAACGACGATGATCTCAAGAAAGTAAACGGGCATGAAAGAAGCTGGTAGCGGTTTAGCGGGTAGCGATTTAGCAAAGTAGCATGGGCTTCCAGCCCTTGAGTTGGTCTATCGGGATCAAAAAAAGCGACCAATTCATGGAGCTGCGAGCGCAAGCGAGTGGATCGGCGGACCGGCCAACCACTCGCTTACGCTCGCAGCTCCGGATTCTTCGCATTCAAAAGGGTTAGGTCACGCATTCAACAGGGTTCGCTTATCCAGCCGTGGTCAAAAACAATCCTTCCACCGCAGGACGAATAAACTGGTTCAATACCTCGGGAATGAAACCAAAGAGCAGCAGCGCCCCGATCAATAGCAAAAGCGGGATCCGTTCGGCCCAGTTGAGGTCGTGCCCCTCCCCTTTTCCCGCTGCGAGCGGACCAAAAAAGATCTCGCGATAGGCACGCAGGAGATACACCGCAGAAATCACCACACCCCAGAGCGCGCCGACGGTCGTCCAGCGAATCCAAGTCCAGTTCGTCTCCTCTCCTGCGAAAGCTCCAAAAAATACGGCGACTTCCCCGGCGAAGTTGGCGAAGCCCGGAAGGCCCGCAGATGCGAACACCGCAAAGCCAAAGAGCAGTCCGAGACGTGGATAGGCTTGCGCCAACCCCCCCAGCTTTGAAAATTCCAGCGTGCCGCAGCGTTCCCGGATCCACCCGGCCATCCCAAACATAAGCGCGATGGACAACCCGTGCCCCACCATGAGCAACACGGCTCCGGAGATACCGATCACATTGCCCGCCGCGATCCCGAGGAAGATGTAGCCCATGTGCATCACGCTCGAAGTGCCCGCCATGCGGTCGAGCTTCTTCTGAGCGAGGGTCACGAAACCGAGATAGAGAATATTTCCCAACAAGAGCACCAACAGAACGGTCTGCCACTTGGCCGCGCCCAAAGGAAGCATGGGAAGAGCGATGCGAATCAGTCCATAAAGTCCAAACTTCTTCAAGACCCCGGCATGGAGCATCGCCACCGGAGCGGGCGCCGCCGCGTAGGCTGGAGCCGCCCAGGAGTGGAAAGGAAACAGCGAAACCAGCGTGCCGAAGCCGACCAGCAACAGCCCATAGACCCAGGTCTGGGTGCTTGCGCTAAGTCCGGTCGCAGGATTTTTCGCGAGTGCGATCAGCTCCGCGATGTCAAAAGTTTGACCTCCGAGGCCGATCACGGCCAGGAGCAAACCAACCAACAAGATGAGACTGCCGACCCCGAGATAGATCGTGATGGTCCAAGCTACCCGCACCCGATCCTCGCCATGGCCGAAAATCCCGATCATGAGGAAAGTCGGTATCAAAGCCAACTCGTGGAAGGCGTAGAGGAAAAAGAGATCCGTTGACAGGAAGGCTCCGATGGCCCCTCCCCCGATGAGCAGGAGGGAAATGTAGTAGAGGCGCGCCCGCCCTTTGAGCGAATCTTCCGCAGGAGCCACCAGGATGGCGGCCAGCAGAACGAGTGCCGCCAGTAGCAGCAATACAAGACTGATGCCGTCCACTCCGAAGGCGAGGCTCAGCTTGGGAATCCCGGGTAGATCCCACAGGCTGCGCGAGCTGACGAATTGTGCGGTGCCCTCAAGTGCCCGGTCAAAACGCAGGGCGACCAGCAACGAGAAAAAGAGCACGCCGCCACTGCTCACCAGCGCGGTGATACGAGCCGGAGCCCCGAGCCCGATCGCAAGAGCGGCTAGCAAGGGCAAGAGAACGATGATTTCGAGGAGGCTCACGGTGGGCGAGGGGAAAGCGGTGAATCAGAAAGTGAGTTGAGAAAATCAGAACAGTAAGAAAGCCAGCAAGAGCAGCGCTCCTAACCCGAAGGCCATTGCATAGGCCTGCACGTTGCCTACTTGGAAAAGGCGAAGCAGCGATCCGGCACCCATGGCTCCGAAAGCCGGGAACCGGGCAAACAGGGGATCGACGAGGTAGCGGTCCACGAAGTCGAGTCCTTTGGCGGTGGAGTCCTGCGCGATGCGAACAATTCCCTGATAGAACTCGTCGATGTAGAACTTGTTCTTCAGGAGCGGCAGCTTCAGGGGCTCCGAATCACGCCCACGATAGAGCGCCACCGCCGCGACATTGCCCACGATCAGACCCACCATCGAGACTGTTGCGGTCAGGCCCCAATGCCCGAAAAGGTGTGCAAAATCGCCGTGACGACCAGGACTCTGAGCCATCATCGGTCCGGCGATGAAGGGATAGGCAGAAAGCAACGCGAGGACGGAGAGAACAACGAGTGGAATCCACATGACCGGTGCTACCTCGCGAGCGTGCGATGCATGATCGGTCCGGGCTTTGCCGAAGAATGCGACGACTAAGAGACGCATCATATAAAACGGTGTCAGGAATGCCACGACCACTGCAATCCAAAACGGCCCGTAGGCTTGTTCGTGGAGAGCCGCATCAAGAATAGCCTCTTTGCTCCAGAATCCACTCGTGAAGGGGAAGGCGATCAATGCAGCCGTTCCAATTGCAAAGGTAATGAAGGTGATGCGAGTCTTCTTCCGCAGGCCACCCATTTTCCAGATGTCCTGCTCGTGGTGGCAGGCATAGATCACCGCGCCGGACCCGAGGAACAGCAGGGCCTTGAAAAATGCGTGGGTATAGAGGTGAAACATCCCGGCACCGCTTCCTTCAGGCCCGAGCCCTTGAGCCATCACCATGAATCCAAGCTGCGAGAGCGTCGAATAGGCGAGGATGCGTTTGATGTCGCTCTGGGCCACTGCCATCAGCGCGGCAAGGAGTGCGGTGATCGCACCCACCCACGTAATGACGTGAGCAGCCAGTTCGCTCGCCTCGATCAGAAAACCGACACGCGCCAACATGAAAACACCTGCCGCAACCATGGTCGCCGCGTGGATCAGGGCGGAAACTGGAGTCGGGCCTTCCATCGCATCGGGAAGCCAGACGTGGAGTGGCACCTGAGCTGACTTGCCGACCGCGCCACAGAAAATACAAAGCACGGCAGCGTGAAGGATGCCTGCCGGAACGATACCCCCTAAGGCAGCCGCGATTTCCTTAAAGTAGATCGAACCGGTCAACACCCAGACCAGCAGGATGCCGACCATAAATCCGAAATCGCCGATTCGGTTCACCAGGAAGGCCTTTTTCGCCGCATCGCCGGCGCTCGGTTTGTCATACCAATGTCCGATCAGGATGTAGGAGCTGACCCCCACCAATTCCCAGAAGACGAACATCATCACAAAATTATTCGCCAGCACGATGCCGGTCATCGAAAACATGAAGAGCGACAGACCCGCGAAGTAGCGGGACTTACCCCGATCATCCTTCATGTATCCCAGGGAGAAGAGATGGACGAGGAAACCGACGATGGTAACGATCAGCATCATCCCTCGACTCAGGCCATCGATTTCGAATCCGATGCCAACTTGAAGATGGGTGCCCAAGTCAATCCAGGGAAATGTTTTCGTCTCGACCACCGATTCGCCGCCAGCTGCCAAAAGGGCCGCCAGAACCAAGGTGATGCCCGCTGAACCCGTCGCCAAGAGTGCGCTTAGCCCGGACCAGCGCCGCGTGGCGACCACGATCAGGCCGGCCGTGACGAGAGGCAGCAGCAGCAAGGCCCAGGCAGTGGTATTGGCGTCGGTCATGAAAACTGGGGAGCGAAAAACAGAGTGGGAATCTTTAGAACTTCATCGAATTGACCTTGCCCACATCGGTGGTGCCCCGAGAACGGAACAAGGCGACGATGATGGCGAGGCCGACCGCAACTTCAGCTGCGGCTACGGTGATGATAAAAAACAACAGGACCTGGCCGTTGTAGTCAGGCTGACCCTCGACCACATGGAAGCGTGAAAAGGCGACCAGAGTGAGGTTGGCCGCACTGAGCATGAGCTCAAGGCACATGAAAATGATGATCAGATTCCGCCGCAACAACACCCCCGCCAAACCAATGGCAAACAGCACTCCGCTGACGAGGAGGAAGTGGTTGAGAGTGAGGGTGGATTCCATGGAAAAATAAAGGGAAGGAGCGAGGGCCGGTTGCCAGAGGTTTCCGTTCGAATGGTCTATTTCAATTCTTTTTTACTCAGCACCACCACGCCCACGGTTGAAACGAGCAGCAGAATTCCGACGACCTGAACCGGGAACCAATACGTCCCGAAAAGCAATTCCCCGATGCGGTGCACATCGGTTGATCCATCACTCGCAGCGAGTTCAGGAATCGTCGCTATCCCGATCTTGGATTTCGAGAGAACCATCCCGATCAGGCCCACCAGCACCAACGCCACGCCACCGGCTCCGACGGCGCTGACCAGGGGAAAGCGCTTTTTCTCTTCCTCCGGCACATTGAGCAACATGATGATGAAGATGAACAGCACCATAATGGCTCCGGCATACACAAGGATTTGCAAGACCCCCACGAGGAAGGCATCCAGCTGGATAAAGAGAGCCGCCAATCCAAGGAAGGACACCACCATCGCAAATGCCGCCGAAACGGGATTTCGGAAGGTCACGACCCCGAGTCCTCCGAAGAGGGCCAATGCAGAAAAGAGATAGAAGAGGGGAGACATGCTATTTCAACTCGTTCCACTTGTTCACCAGACCAACGCGCTTGCCGCCGATCGCGTAGAGCTTCGCCTTGTCATGCACCATCTCCGCCCGGCTGGTTCCGGTGATCGCGTAGTCCTTGCGGAGGTAAATGGCCTGCTCGGGGCAGACTTCTTCGCAGAGGCCACAGTAGATGCAGCGAATCATATCGATATCGAAGGAGAAAGGGCGTTTCTCCACTTTCGCCCACTTGTCGTCGCTGGGGATTTCTTCCGGATGAATTGTGATGGCGCGTGGTGGACAGATGAACTCGCAAAGCTGGCAAGCCACGCAGCGCTCGCGGTCATGTTCGTCGGTGACGAGAGCCGGAGCTCCGCGGTAGTGGTCGGGGAGGTGGCTATCCCACTTCTCCTCGGGATATTGCATGGTCACCTTGGTTTTGCCCAGAAGGTTTCTGACCATGTGGCCGAGGGTGACGCGCATCCCGGAGAACAGCGCTGGAAGATAGAGCTGTTCCCACCATTTGAGTTTGGGGCGTTGGACGGTGTAGGCCATGGAAGGAAAGAGTCAGAGGTTACCTATTTCAACCACATCAGGAGGAAGGCGGTCAAAATGACATTGAAAAGCGCGATTTCGAAAAAGAAGACCCAGCCGAGACGCATGAGCTGGTCATATCGGAAACGGGGCAGGGTCCAGCGGACGACGATGAAGAAAAGGATAAATCCAATGACTTTGGCGAAGTAGGCTCCGATGTGAATCACACCGTGCCACCAAGGAACCTCGGCGTCAGGTCCGCTCGGCGCGAGCCAGCCGAAGGGCAGGCTCCAACCTCCCAGGAAAAGCGTGACCGCCAAACCAGATCCGATGATCATGGCGGCATACTCTCCGAGGAAGAAAAGGGCGAACTTCATCGAGCTATACTCGGTGTGATAGCCGGCCACCAATTCGGTCTCGCACTCGGGAAGGTCGAAGGGCAAACGGTTCGTCTCCGCGAACATCGAAGTGGTGAAAATGATGAAGGAAATAAACATCGGAATCGCCAGCAGGAAACCTTTGACGCTGAGTCCTTCGCCCCAGAGCGGCAGCAGCGTCCATCCGTTGACAGCCTGCTCCTGCACGATACGGCCGAGGTTCAACTCGCCGTAAATCATGATGAGCGGGACCACCGAAAGGCCGAGGGAGATCTCGTAGGAGATCATCTGGCTGGTGGCGCGGACCCCGCCGAGGAAGGGGTATTTGGAATTCGAAGCCCATCCTGCAAGGACGATTCCATAGACCGTGAGGGAAGCGATCGCGAACACGAAGAGCGGACCCACATCGAGATCGGCGATGACCATCTTTTCCCCGAAGAGACGACTCCCGAATGGGAGCACCGCACTGGTGAGCAAAGCCGGGACCATCGTCAGGGCCGGGGCCAGCCAGAAGTATCCTTTGCGAACATGGGCCGGAGTGAAGTCTTCCTTGAGAAGAAACTTGATTCCATCGGCGACTGCCTGGAGCAGACCAAAAGGACCCACCCGGTTCGGCCCCACGCGATCCTGCATGGCCGCGCTGACCCGGCGCTCCGCCCAGACCGACATGGCCACGAGGGGGAGCGTGACGAAAAAGACGAAAACCACGATCTTGATCAACGCGGCGATGATGAGAGGCCAATCCATGAAATCAAAAAGTTAGCCAACTACAATACCCTGAGCGATGCGCTCTTTCTCGCGTTCGAGGAGAGGAATGGTGACGCCGGTATCGACAAGAGGAATTCCTTGGTCGCCGATCATTCCCCAAGTAAGTCCGGCAAAGGCAGGAACCTCCTGAGTCAGCGCGCTGAAGAGGTCGGTTGCTGCGTAGATGCCGTTACCTCCGCCGAGGGCCTGAATAAGATCGCGCACAAACTCCCACGACTCGAGCGTTTGGCCCGGGCCATCGATGGCGCGGTTTAGTCGCTGGAGACGACCGGTGACGTTCAGCATGGTTCCGCTCTTCTCGGCCCATCCGGCGCTCGGAAGCACCACGTGTGCGGCATCCGCGGTGGGATTTGCGAGAGGGTAGGTCGTCAGGAGAAAATCGAGCCTACCGAGCAACTCGGCGCTGAAGCCGGCGTCGTCCACGAGATTTTCCTGAAGGGCGATGAGTCCCTTGATCTTGCCGGATTGAATCCCTGCTTTCAGGTCGGCGAGTTTTGCACCGGGGTCATCGAGACCGAGGACCAACTTCACCCCGAGGGTGTTCGGATTGCGGTCGGCGGAGATGAGGTAGCCGTCAGCTTCGCCAACCCGGGGAACGGTGTCGAGAAATCCGACCCCGAGCATCGTGGCGAGGCGTTTCACAATAAGGAGTTCCTCATTGGTCATGCGGGCCGAGGCTACAAGCGCGATTTGGTCGCCGGAAAGTTCACCGAGTTTCGCCGCGCTGTAAGAGAGCGCTTCGCTCCACGTTGCCAGCCGATGATTGGCTCCATCCTTGATGAGCGGGTCGGTCAGGCGGGCGTCGCTGTGAATCCAGTGGAAGTTGAGGCGATGCGAATCAGGCATCCAATCCGAATTGACCGCATTGTTCTGGCGGGGCGTTACCCGGTAAATTTTCCCTTCACGACTGAAGACCGTCACGTTGCAACCTGTTCCGCAATTCACATCAATGGTCGAGGTCTCCTTCATGAACCAGACGCGCATCTGGAAGCGGAAGTCATTGGATGTCAACGCTCCAACGGGACAGATATCCACTGTATTGAGAGAATAATTGTTGGCCAGTTCGTGGCCGGGATAGACTGACAAGGTCGTGTGGCTGCCGCGATCCGTGAAGCCGAGCACTGGATCATCAGCGATTTCGTCGCAGAAGCGGATGCAGCGGCTACACATGATGCAACGCTCGTCATCGAGACGCACCCGCGGACCGACCGGAACGTTTTTCGGCTTCTTGACCTTCTGCTCGCGGAATCGCGATTCGCCCCTGCCGTGTTCAACACTGAACTCCTGGAGGCTGCACTCACCGGCCTGGTCACAGATTGGACAATCGAGCGGGTGGTTGGCAAGCAGCAGCTCCATGACCCCTTGGCGGCAGCCTTCCGTCAGCGGACCGGTCGTGCGGATGCCCATGTTTGGGCTGATCGTATTCGCACAGGCAATGACCGGGCGGGGCATCCACGAGATCGGAAGGTGACCATGTTCGTCGGGCGCAGGAGCCTCGGCCCCCGGAGCGGGACGCGGCGGCGTGCCCATCTCGACGAGACACATGCGGCAGTTGCCCGGGGAACTGAGCTTGGGGTGGTAGCAGTAGTGGGGCACTTCCACGCCGGCCTGGCGACAGGCCTCGATCATGCGGGTGCCTTTCGGGAAGCTGTGCCACTCCCCGTCAATCTGCACGTCAATGAGATCTGGTTTAACTTCGCTCATCTCAGAGATTGGCTGCGGCGGTGAGGGATTCGGCATTCACGATGGCTGTCTCCAAACCCGGTTTGGTATCGGCGACCAGTTCGTCACGGAATTTATCAATGAAACTTTCTGTCGGCCAGGCACAGGCTTCGCCAAAGGCGCAAATGGTGCGTCCGTCGATGTTGCGGGCGACGCTGTCGAGCGTGTCGATGTCACTCGGCGAGGCTTTGCCGGCGACGAGGCGATCCGTGATTTTCTTCATCCACAAGGAACCTTCGCGGCAGGGCGTGCACTGACCGCAAGACTCGTGGGCGTAAAAATTGTTGATGTTGTTGAGCACCCAACTGATTGATCGGCTGTCGTCGATCACGATCACTCCACCCGAACCGGCCATGGAGCCACAGGCGGCGAGGGTATCGAAATCCATTGGGATATCCTCGAGACCGATGGTCTTCGCCGCGTCGCCACGGCCTACGGTGAAGGACTCTCCGGCGCGCAACACTTTGGCAGACGAGCCTCCGGGGATGACCGCTTTGAGTTTTCGCCCTGGCTTCAGGCCACCGCAGATCTCATGGATCAACTCGCCCATCGTCACCTTGCCCACCTCGACTTCGAAGTAACCAGGCTTTTGGACGTCGCCGCTGACGCAAAGGATGCGGGTGCCAGTATTGTTGGGTGTGCCGGTGTTGGCCCATGCCTCCGCTCCAATTTCAAGGATGTGCTTCACATGACAAAGCGTCTCCACATTGTTCACGATGGTCGGACAAAGGTAGAGGCCCATCGCCGCAGGGAAATAGGGAGGTTTGATCCGGGGGTAGGGGCGTTTGCCTTCCAGCGACTCGATCAGACCGGTTTCCTCACCACAGATATAGGCGCCGGCACCGCGATGAACATAAATCTCCAAGTCGAAGCCGGACTGGAGAATATTCTTCCCGAGGAAACCCTTTTTCTTCGCCTCCGCAATGGCCGTCTCCAGGATGGTGGCCGCTTCGGGGAATTCCTCGCGGACGTAGATGTAAGCGAGCTTCGCTCCCACGGCATAACAAGCGATCACCATGCCCTCGATCAACTGATGAGGGTCCTGATGGAGGATGTAACGATCCTTAAACGTGCCCGGCTCAGACTCGTCGGCGTTGCAAATCAGATAGACTGGCTTGGTATTGGTTGGCGGAATAAAACCCCACTTCACTCCAGTCGGGAATCCGGCTCCGCCACGTCCGCGCAGACCGGCCTTCTTCACCTCGTCGGTGACGGCAGTCGGCTCCATGGTGAGGGCCTTGTTGAGTTGCTCGTAGGCACCATTTTTGAGGGCAGTCGCCAGGGAGGGGTCCCAGCCATCGCGATCAATATTCCGAAAAACTACGCGATGCTCTCGGGCATGCGGCTCACGTCCGCTCTTGTAGGCGATGGCACTCATGGGTATTGCTGGATGAGGGCATCCACGTCGGAGACGTTTTCGTAAAAGTCGTCGTTGACCATGCAGACCGGTCCGCTCCCGCAGCTCGCGAGACATTCGGCGAACTCGATGCTGAACTTACCATCCGCGCTGAGGGCGATGGGATGATGATGATCCACTCCGCTGCGATCAATCCCCGTTTTCGCGCAAAGGGACTCCATCAGTTCATAACTACCGGCCATCGCGCAACTGAGCGTCCGGCAAACCCGGATGTGATATTTACCAGGCGCTGATTGCCGGAATCCCGGATAGAACGTGACCACCTCCAGCACCTTGATGGGCTCCAAATCCAATTTGGCCGCAGTCCATTCAACCGCTTCCTCGGAGAGATACCCAAAGTGATGTTGGAGGGTGTGCAATACCGGGAGCACCGCCGAGCGCTTGCTCACGGGGTAATGCGTGATGCGCTCGTCGATTTCGGATTCGACCGTGGCTGGGACTAGGAAAGACATGGGCAAGCGGCCAGACGCCGCGTAAAAGGTGGGAAGGTAAAAAGTGAAAGTTGGTGGGTCCGATTTTGAAAACTGGATTCTGAAAACTGGATTTTGAGAACTGAATACTCCCCTTTACCGATCACATTCACCCATCACGAAGTCCAAGCTGCCGAGAATCGCGACGGTGTCGCTCATCATGTTGCCGGGAAGAAGGGTGGAGAGAATGCTCAGGTTCACGAAGGAGGGCGCGCGGATTTTGAGGCGATAGGGAACGCCACCGCCTTTGGAATGGATATAGAAACCGAGTTCACCTTTGGGGTTTTCTGCTCCGAAATAGACCTCACCCGCCGGGGCGTCGATGCCCTCGGTCACCAGAATGAAGTGATGGATGAGCTCCTCCATACTCATGAGGGTGCGCTCTTTGTCGGGGAGCATCTGTTTGCTGTCGGCCACGTTGATCGGGCCGTCGGGCAGCATCTTGATGGCTTGACGAAGGATGCTCACGCTCTGGCGCATCTCTTCCATCCTGACGAGATAACGGTCGTAACAATCGCCAACTGAACCCACCGGGATGTCGAAATCGTAGCGCTCGTAGTCGAGGTAGGGATTCGCTTTGCGAACGTCGTGATCGACTCCCGAGCCTCGAAGATTCGGACCGCTCAGACCCCAGGCAATGGCATCCTTTTTACTAATGACCCCGATCTCCCTGGTGCGATCAAGAAAAATCTTGTTCCGCGTCAGGAGGGTATCAACTTCGTCCAGCGACACCAGGAACTCTTCGCAGAACTTGCTCAGTTGGGATAGGAAGCCGTCCGGCAAATCCCGGATCTGTCCGCCCACCCGGGTGTAGCTGGTGGTGAATCGAGCTCCAGTGAGCAGTTCGCAAAGGTTATAAATCGTTTCCCGTTGGGTGAAGGTATAGAGGAACACGGTCATCGCGCCCACATCCATGGCATACGCGCCCAGCCCGAGCAGGTGGGCGGAGATCCGGGCCATTTCGCAGCAGATCGTGCGAATCGCCTTCCCGCGTGGAGGGAGTTCCCAGCCCATCAGCTTCTCCACAGCAAGGGCGTAAGCGACATTGTTGGCGAGCGGGGCGAGGTAGTCGAGCCGGTCCGTGTAGGGCACGAACTGGTTGTATTGCATGTTCTCAGCGATCTTTTCGTCGCCGCGGTGCAGGAAACCGATGTCGGGGTCGGCTTTGGTGATGATCTCCCCGTCCAACTCCAGAACCAGTCTCAACACGCCATGAGTCGCCGGGTGCGAAGGGCCCATGTTGAGAACCAGCTTTTCGCCCACGAGATCATCCGCGGTTTGCTGATAGCCTTCGAGCGCGGCGGCACGAGCCGCAGAGTCGGGCATCTCAAGTTCTTGGGTGCTGGTCGCCATGGCGGAATGTTCGTCGGGAGGACCCGGTGGTCCGGCCTCCAAATTTTCGAGTATCGGCGAGGCGATTTCGAGTTTCAAGGTGACTTTGTGAAATATTTCACAAAGGGTCGGCGTCCACGATACGTTACAAAGGTGAAAGCGGATTGTAGTGGCGTGCCCTTAACCTTTGCCGCAAGCTTATTTCATCATGGAAGCTCCGAAAAGAATCAACAAAGACGGCGAAACGAAACGGCACCCTGTGACCGCAGCGCTGGTTGGATTAGCGGGATTGGTCAGTGCGATTTACCTCCTCAATCCCACGGCGGGACTCCTTGAACTGATTCCAGATAATCTCCCCATCGTGGGCAATCTGGACGAGGCGGCGGCGGTGGCGCTCCTGATCAGTTGCCTCACCTACTTCGGCCTGGAGATCGGCTCCCTCTTTGGCCGCAAGCCGAAAAGCGGGAACGATGATGTCATCGATGTGGATTAAGGATCGGCTTAGCCGATCTCCCCAAGTCACTCACCAGCCCGAATTCACTGTCTCGCCGCGTGCTTTTGCTGCCGCAGCCGCAACGATCCGCGGCATGAAGGCATCGGGATTTGCATCGAACGCATTCAAGCAAGGTGTGCAGCAGAAGAGCACCTCTTGTCCTTTGTAGACCCGACGGTGCTTGGGTCCGTCCTTGTCGAAGTCCTTGCGAATAACTGCACAGTTCGTGAACGGGTAGGGCGAAATCGGATTGGACTTCCGATTCATGTCCGCCTCAGCGGTGGCTTGATGGGACGACTGCGAGGCGCTGGCGAGAGTCCTGAGAGTTGCTGTCGCTCCGCTTCCTACCGTCGGCGAAGTTCCGAGGGTATCGCATCCGCCGAGAAAGAGGCAGCAAGAGGATGCGGCGACGAAGGCTAGGCGGATGACGACGGTTTTCATGATGGGGCGAAGATGCGGTGCCCCGCCTCGCTCCGCAAGCGGCGATTGCGGCCTCAACCGGGCCCTAGCAGCCTGTCGGACTTAGCCCGCCCGGCTGCGGAGATCGGGGATTCGGCCCGAATTTCCCTTCGTTTTCGTCATTTGTGTTCACACAAACTCCTCAAACTCATGAAAATTCTGACTCGAACCCCAATTCCCTCGCTCAGACGCTTTGAGTCCGACAGGCTCCTAAAGCTTCACCCCGGCGTGTTTCAAGACCCGCTGAAAATGTCGCTTTTCCACCGGAGTGATCGAAAGTCGGGTGCCCCGCTGACAGACGAGCATTTCCGAAAGCTGCGGGTCATTTTTCAAATCCTCCAGCGGAATAAGGCTAGCAAAGGTGGCGACGTGTTCAAAATCAACCAGATACCAGCGGGGCTTCTCCTCGGTAGCCTTGGGATCGTGATATTCACTTTTGGCATCGAACTGCGTCGGATCAGGATAAGCAAGCGAGGCGACCCGGGCGACCCCCGCCACTCCGGGGGGCTTGGCATTGGAATGATAGAACAGCGCCAGATCACCTACCTTCATGTCGCGCCACATGTAGTTCCGCGCCTGGTAGTTGCGCACCCCGGACCACGGCTCCTGAACGACCTGCGCGAGATGGTCGATGGAAAAGACGTCGGGTTCGGACTTGATGAGCCAAGGCATGGTTGGGAATGGAACCCCATTGCACGATCAAGCCAAGCAGGAAATCGCTTCGCGAAGAACCCGTCAATCCATCGCCCCACCCGAATTCTGTTTGCAGGGAGTGCGATTCTCCGTTTCTACTACCTTGCTTCCGTCTCCGATCGGGTCTCCGCTCGGAAAGTCGCCCCGCCTCCTTCATGCCCACCATCAAAATCGCCTGCCCCAAATGCGGTCAGAAAGTCTCCGGTGACGAGACCTTTCTGGGCAGTTCGGTGGAATGTCCGGTCTGTTCGGCCGAAATCCGGTTTCCGGGGAAAAAGGGGACGATGCCTTCGCCGACTCCCGTTCCAGCCGAGATCCCTCCTCCTCCCGCGAAGCCTGAGACCGTCGGTGCCGCCAGCCAAATGGACGACTGGCTGCCCGAAACCGCGCCGATGCCGAAACAAGCCCTCCCGCTGGCACCGGTTCCCGGACGTCCGGAACCTCACCCGCGTGCGGAGACCCGCGAGCCTCGCTCGAACGTCGTGCCACCAGCCCCCGTCCAGAAAGAAATAGACGAAGACCCCGCTGACATTGTTCCGTCCCCTCTTGCCGGGGCCGTCGCGATGGTCTCCGCGACCCTCTCCATCGTCAGTTGCGGTGTGTTTGGCATCGTCTTCGCCCCGATCGCCATCATCGCAGGCCACACCGCTCTGGCCCAGGCTCGACACAGTCCTGTTCGTCCCGCCCCCGGCCAAACCATCGGCGCAGTCGGTATGGTCCTGGGTTACCTGAGCCTCGCATTGACCATCGTGATCCTGTTGGTGCTGGTATTCTTCGGCGGAGACTTGCGGGAATGGCTTTCCGGATGGAGCGCGTAAAACCCGGTCCCTGTGGCGTCCTTGCTGCTTGCATTTCAGATGGGAACGATTATCGCTCCGAGACAAGCCATCTGAAGAAGTTATAATTTCAGGTATTTTGATATTGAAGAATCCCGTAATTAAAGGAAGCTAAACCACATCCCAGTCATGCTAGAGACGATCATCACCAACATCCGCGGACGCGAAATCATCGATTCGCGCGGCAATCCGACTGTCGAAGTCGATGTAGAACTCGAAGGAGGGGCCCTCGGTCGGGCCGCCGTTCCGAGTGGAGCCAGCACCGGCGAGCACGAGGCATGGGAACTTCGTGACGGCGATGCCTCGCGTTATCTCGGCAAAGGCGTCCTTCAAGCCGTCGCCGCCGTGAACGACAAAATCTGCCCGGAGCTGATCGGCCTCGACGCGACTGACCAGACCATGATCGACAAGATCATGATGGAACTCGACGGATCGGAGAACAAAAAGGTCCTTGGTGCCAACGCCATTCTCGGCGTTTCCCTCGCGACCGCCCACGCCGCCGCAAACCAGCTCCAGCTTCCTCTTTATAGATACCTTGGCGGTCCCAATGCCAAAGTTCTTCCTGTTCCGATGATGAACATCATCAACGGGGGAGCGCATTCGGATGCTCCGATCGACTTCCAGGAGTTCATGATCATGCCGAAGGGCGCGAGCAGCTTCCGGGAAGCCCTTCGCCAGGGTGCCGAGATTTTCCACGCGCTGAAAAAAGTGCTTAAGGATCGCGGTCTCACCACGACCGTCGGTGACGAGGGTGGTTTCGCTCCGAATCTCGACTCGGCCTTCGATGCGCTCGAAGTCATCGCCCAAGCCGTGGACAAAGCCGGCTACAAACTAGGCGAAGAGATCTTCATCGCACTCGATGTGGCGTCCTCCGAGTTCTACGACAAGTCCAAGGGCAAATACGTTTTTAAAAAGTCTGACAAGTCCGAGAAGACCGCTGCCGAGTTGGTTGATTACTACCTTGAGCTCCAGAGCAAATACCCCATCATTTCCATCGAAGATGGTTGTGACGAGAATGACTGGGACGGATGGAAAACGATCACCGACAAAATGGGTCACAATACCCAGCTCGTCGGCGACGATCTTTTTGTCACGAACACCACCTTCCTCAAAAAAGGCATCGACCTTGGCGTGGCCAACTCGATCCTCGTGAAAGTGAACCAAATCGGTTCGCTCACCGAGACTCTCGACGCGATCGAACTGGCCAAGGAGAACCGCTACACCAGCGTCATCAGTCACCGCTCCGGCGAGACCGAGGACAGCACCATCGCCGACATCGCGGTGGCCACCAACGCTGGACAGATCAAGACTGGCTCCCTGAGCCGTTCCGACCGGATTGCGAAATACAACCAACTCCTCCGCATTGAAGAAGAGCTGGGCGACGACGCCATCTACGGTGGCAAGATGCGGGTCTGAGGACCTGAACCCCATGCACGACTCTGAATTTCAAGATCGAGTGAATCTCCCCCTCCGCTTCGCTGAGGAGGAGGCTGCACCCCGCCGCAATCCGTGGCGGGTGCCCTCACTCATCATGGAGGTCGTGATCTTTGCCCTCATCCTCGTCGCGATCGCCCGCTGGTTTCAGCCGGAAATGAGTCGTCGCGACGAGATGGCCTTTCAAGAAAAGCGGCTAGAGCAGGTCATGCAGGACAAGGAGTCCGCCGTGATCCGGCTACGCCAGGAGCATCGACTGCTCAAAACGGATAAGGAATACTTGGAGACCATCGCCAGGGATCGACTCGATTTGCAGCATCCCGACGAGTATATCGTGCGGCTCGAAGAGTAGGACGAGTCAACAGGGTATGGCCAAGGAGCAAACCCTGTTCGGTCATGCTTCTTTGTGGTTGGAGTGCTAAACCCCTTGTGACCGGATATTCACCTCGCCGCAGACGCTTCTTCGATTACGACAACGACAGCGATTACGATTTCGACGGAAAACTCCGAAACCGCGTGCTCCGGGGCTGCGGCCAGCCCTCCTATTTCGCGCAGGGCATCATTTGCAAGGGGGGCACAGTAGCGTTACTATCGCTCGTGCCCGGTAGCATCTACCCTACCCGGCTTCGTGTCCGCATCTTGTAACACCGCCGTTTTTTTGACTGGATGAAATTTCGCACCGCTTCCTTGTTCGCCCTCGTCTTCAGCCTGATGACCTGGACTTTGGTCTCCGCCCAGGAGGTCGCCGCTCCGCCCTCCGCCGCCGCCGAAGCTCCGCCCGCCGAAGCCACGCAGTCTTTCCTGGATTATTTAATGGAAGGAGGACCCTGGCTGATGCTTCCGCTGGCCGCCCTGTCCCTCTTGTCAGTGCTACTGATCATTTT